>Ga0184637_10002770_pt1 | contig 11161 bp, 10 predicted proteins | sample PLM3_127_b2_FD_133143 | JGI IMG/M metagenome (GOLD analysis project Ga0184637, IMG submission 133143) | Groundwater sediment microbial communities from an aquifer in East River, Colorado, USA - PLM3_127_b2 | ecosystem: Environmental > Terrestrial > Soil > Riparian zone | place: USA: East River... | reverse complement strand
GCAGATAGAAAGAGACCCGGTACTTCTTCTCTGGATCGTAGTCCTCGGGGACGAGAAAGACATACTCCGAGCGAAGTGCGTTCGTCGCTTTTCGGCTCTCCTCGATCAGGCCCGTCTCCACGTCTTTCGAGTATCGCGGGCCGGCCTCGAGACGCTGGTAGAGACTGTCGAAATCCGCTCCGAGACGCGCGACTGCGCTCGCAGCCTTCTCCCGCGACGTGACGTTCTCGGCGCCCCAGAGCCCCGCGAGCGCCCGATCGAGGAGCGCCCCCTGGGAAAAGGCTCCGCCCACGACCGCAAGGCAAACGAGAAAGGATGCGACCCGAAGGAGGCGCGCTCCCATCGCGGAAGCTTAGTACAAAGCGCCCCAAAACCGTGGTATGAAGTTCGGGCTCCAGAGTCTAACCGGGCTCCTTTTCCGTTTCCGTCACCTGAGCCACGACCTGCTGGCCGAGATAGAGGTAGTGCCCACCGGAGACCAGCACCAGCACCACGGTGACGCCGAGCAAGACCGCGGTAAGCGCATGGTCCTGACCGCGGTAGTTGCACCCAAGGACCCAGAAGATTACCGCGAGATGCGCCACCGTGGTCGCCTTGCCGAGGAAGCTCGGGGGGAAGCTGCGCTTCGCTCCCGCCAGATGGAACACCAGCACCGCGAGGAGGATTCCCGCATCCCGCCCGATCGAGAGTATGGAGATCCACGGCGGAATCCGCACCGTGAGCTCGGGACTGGGAAGCGCGAGCACGATGAGGAGCGCGGTCACCAGGAGCTTATCGGCCAGAGGATCGAGGATCATGCCCAGACGAGTTCGCTCGTGGCGAATCCGCGCGACGAGACCGTCGAGGGCGTCGGTGACGGCGGCGACGAAGAACAACGCGAGCGCCCATCCGAAATGTCCATAGACCACGAGGATGACCAGCGCCGGCACGAGGCAGATACGGAGGAGCGTCAGTTGATTTGCGAGGGTCATGTGGCGGAGCCCGCTTGAAGCTTCACATTCCAGGGTGAAGTCAGTATACTCAGTCCGCACTTTTCCAGTCCCAAACTGGCGACCAACACGTCGGGCACAGCTGGAGTGCAGGCGCTTTGGGAGACTTGATGACGAAGATCAAAGTGGTGAAGTGTATGCTTCGCTCTCCTGGCGAAGCCCCCGCCGTACGATACGTGCCCCTGCGAGAGTTCCAGTTGTGGCGGTATTACATGACCCACCAGCACGAGAAGATCATAGAGGGACAGGAGATATCCATCTGGATCGATGCCCGGAGCTACTCCGAAAAGCCCCCGGTGCAGGCCCGGCCCCTCGAATCGGTGCTGAGAATCGATCTCCAGTATTGGGACCGTTTTCTCAACACCGCGGCCCTGGTTCAGCGGTATTTTCCTCTCGACGACTACGACACCATCCGCGACGTCTTTCTTGGGCACTATCCCGACGTGCCTACCAGCGACGGTCGGGTGATGCGAAAGCGCTTAAGCGAGACCCGCGGCTACTACATCCAGCCGTGGCTCCCCGACGTTGCCGAGGCGGAGCACGAGGTGTGAGAGCGTCCTCTCTAAGTCAGAGCCCGACACGCTCGAGGAACGAAAGTACCTCTCTCTGGTAGTGCTCGGTTGCGGCTCGATAGGCGGCGCCGTGGCCGGCGCCGTCCAGCTTGACGAATCGGCTGAGAGGGCTCTTCGAGGCGTCTGCGACTCTCTTTTGTAAATCCGGCGGCATCCTCTCGTCCTCGGAACCAGCGATCACTAGAAGCGGGCGCTCTCCGAGTGCTTCCGCCGCGGCCTCGAGATCGAAATCCTCGCGATCGAATCCGCCGCGCATCTCGAGAAACCACAGGAGCGCGCTCGCGAAGGGGAAGCGCGGGAGTCCGAAGATGAGCTTCACGTGGTGGACCACGGTGTGCTCGATGTTCAGGAAGGGGCTGTCGGCCACGACCACCGCGACCGCGGGAGTCTCCCTGGCGGCAAGAAGGGCCGCGCCCGCGCCCATCGACACTCCGTAGAGCACGACCGGAGCTTCCGGCCGCACCTTCCGCAGGAGCTCGACCGCGCCTTCGAAATCTTGTCTCTCCTGGTAGCCGAGGGTCACCCGCTCCCCCTCACTCGTCCCGTGCCTTCGGAAGTCGAAGACCAGAGTGTCGTACCCCTGTTGCCGAAACCACGCGGCACGATCGAGAACCTCCCGCCGCGATCGAAAAAGACCGTGGCCGCAAGCGACGACGGCCTTCCTCGTGCCGCCGGACAGGAGCCACCCCGAGATCGCGACGCCGTCGGCCGAGGGGAAGGTGACTTCCTCGAACGAAAGCCCGTAGTCCGCGGGCGACGAGGTGAGCTCGAGATCCATCGGGCGGGTTCCCGCCCGGGTGATGAGAACCGCGAGGAGATACGGAATCCCGACGGTCACGAAAAGAATGACAGCCGCGACGAAGCCGAGCAAGATTCGTTTCCAGTGTTTCCGCATGAGCGAATCCTTCAGCGGGCTTGCCCGCCGTAGCCCGGAGGGCGAAGGCGGGGCTCCTCGATCCAGAAGATCAGCACGAACGCCGCGAAGCTGAAGGCCGAGGCCATGTAGCAGACGTACTCGAATCCGAGCTCGTACAACGCCGCCGCCCCGATCGCCGCGGCCGCGTTTCCCGATTGCGACACGGTATTCCGAAGCGCGACGTACGCTCCTCGGGACTCCGGCGGCACGAGCTCGGTCACGATCGATTGCAGCGGGGCGAGGCGCGCCGCAACCGACACCCCTACGAGCCCCAGAGTCGCATAGAGGAGCGGCCCCTCGACCTCGGGCACGGCGAGAAGGAACACGGCCATGGAGAGGCAACCCGCGAGTGCGACGCTCCTCTTACCCACGCGGTCGGACAGCCGGCCCGCTCCAAAAGCCCCGGCTATGCTCGCGACTCCGCTCAAGAGGAAGACCATGCCCACCTGACCGAGCGTGAGCCCTAGATCCTTTTGCAGGTACGCGCCGAGGAACAGGAGAAACCCCGTCACGCCTCCGGTGATGAAGAACGCGGAAACTGCTCCGAGAGCGGTCGCCCGTGAGGCGAAAAAGGACAGGTAGCGGCGGGACCTCGCCTCGCCAAGAGGCGACCGGGAGCCTTCCCTCAGCCACACCTGGACCGCGAGCCCGAGAAACACGCCCGCGGCGGCGAACGCGACGTAATTGGCGCGCCAGCCGATGGATTCGGCGACAAAGGCCGCGATGGGCACTCCAAAAACGGGAGCCGCGGTGTACGCGGTGGCGACCCATCCCATCGAACGGCCTCGTCGTTCGTAGGGAACCAGGTCGGCGATGGCCGCGACCGAAAGAGCGGAGATCACTCCGGCGCCGGCACCGGTGACCACTCGAGCGAGGGCGAATCCCGTGAACGAGGTCGTCGCCGCCGACACCGCGCTCCCGAGGCCCAGCATCGCCGCCGAGCCCGCGAGAAACCGCCGGCGACCGAGTCGGTCGGAAAGCGGCCCCGCGACGAGCGCGGCGAGGGCCGCCGCGATCGCGTATCCGCTCACGGCCCGCCCTACCCAGCTGTCCGGCGTCCCGAGCCCGCGGGCGATCTCCGGAAGAAGCGGCGCCATGACCTGACTGTCGACGTTCCCAAGGGCAAGGAGGGCGAAAAGCACCAGCACCAGGCGAGTCTCGCCGGCGGCGCGATCGGAAGGCACGGCGCGCAGCGTCTGAACGCGATCCGACTCCAAAGACCTCCCCTACCTCCGGAGCTGGATAGTACCTCATTCGGAATGAACACAAAGTCGAGTAGAGATTCAATCCGTCAGGCTCTGAAGTCGAGCTTCGATGGCGTGCCGCTCGCTTCGGCGCTCGGGAGGCGCGAGAGAAAGCGCTTTCTCCAGCGGGTCGCGAGCCTCGCGCTTCCACCCCCGGCGAATGTAGAGCTCCGCAATCCAATGAAGGTACTGCCAGCGATTCTCCTCGTCGGCAACAATAAGACGATCGCAGGCCGCGAGGCCGGCTTCCTCCTCGAGGGCGTGGTCGAGCACAAAGAGAGCGAGCTCCCGGCTGTAGCGCACTTCCTCGGGCGCGAGGAGTGAGGCCCTCTTCAAGAGCTCGAAAGCGCCTTCGATATCGCCGCTCCCCCGCAAAAGACGGCCGGCTTCGAAGAACGCCTCGTGGAAACGCGGCTCCATCCGCACCGTTTCGCGCAGCTCGTCGAGCGCCTCGTCCACCCGGTTCATTCCCGCGAGCGCCTTCCCCAGGAGGAATCTGGCCTCCGGCCCGCCTGCTCCGCGCTCGCTCATCGGCAAGAGCCTCGCCCAAGCCTCCGAAAACCCTCCGGTCTCGATGTGGACGGCCGCGGCCAGGATCCGGCCCTCGTCGTCCTCGGGCGCGAGGCGCGAAGCGATCTCGAGAGCCGTCCTGGCGTCGGTGAGCCGGCCCCCGAGGCTCAGCGCCCGGCCGAGCTCGAGGTGAACGACGAACGACGAAGGCGTTGCGGCCGCCGCCTTTTCGAGAAGCTCGATGGCGCGTTTCGCGTTGCCTTGAACCAGCGCCACGTAGCCCGAGCGAAAATCGTGCCTCAGGATCCGATAGGCCTCTGCACGGGAGGACGGCTTGTCGCCGATTGCTAGCTCGAACAGATCGTCGAGGCCCGGATAGTGCGGATCCTCGGCCTCGCGACCGCTGTCTCCGTCTTCGTGCTGCGCCTGCCGCTCGCACGAACGAACGAGGGAGTCGATCGCGATGGTGCGGTGGTCCATAGCCGAGAGGACAGAACGGGCTCTCAGGTACTCGCGGCGCGCCCGCTCGAACTCACCCGCGAGGAAAAAGCGATCTCCCCGCTCCCTCAGCCGCTCGTAGCCTTTGAGGCGGTTCCAAAAGAACGAGAGCACGGTCAGGGGTTCGGATTCTTCTCTGGAAGAAGGATCTCCCAATTGTAGCGGTTCAACTTCACCTTCTTCAGCCGCGCTTCCGCGTCCTCGAGACGGAGATCGACCCCGTCGCAATCGACGGCGACCGGGACGAAGAAGTACCTTTCGGCCGATCGGCATTGGTACACATCGTCTTTCGCCCGCGCGAGCTCCTTTCCCGCCTGGCTCATTTGCTCCTTCCAGAGGCGGGCCCACTCCTCCCGCAGGTCCCGGATCTCCTTCGCCGTAAGCTTGCTCGCGGCGCTCGTCTCCTCGACCGGCTCCTCGAGATCTTCCTCCGATGGCCCCGCCGTGGGCTCCTCGGACGAAATCCCAGAGACCGACAGCGTGTCTCCGCGTGCCTCCTCGAGCTCCTTCTCGGAAATGACCTCTGCTGGGTTTCCCGCCTTGCCTACCTTGTCGCGGCGCTCCCGCTCCCCCTTGGCCACTTCCGCCAGGGATTGGCCGCTCGAACCGATGGGAGTAAGAAGGAAGACCGCGAGAAGCGCCACCCCGGATTTTCCCATGGGGTCATTGTCCACCCTCAGAGGGGGCGGCGCAAAGGGCGGTCAGGTTCTTCAAAGCGCCGGGGAATTGCGGTATATTGTTCTAGCCCGTGAGCGTTTTCGACCTACCGTCTGATTGAAGATACAAGCGAGATCGTGTCATGAGCTTGCTCGACCGTCTGCGTCCGAAATGGCAGAGCGCCGACGCCGAGGTACGCGCCCAGGCCGTGCGCGAGCTTGCGAAAACCGAGGTCGAGCTGCTGACGGCCGTCGCCCAGCAGGATCCGAATCCGCGCGTCCGCCGGATCGCTCTCAAAAAGCTGGAGTCTCCTCGGGTTCTTCTCGAGATCGCGGATACGGACGGCGACGATGCTTTGCGCTCCTTCGCCAGAAAGCGGGCGCGGCAGTTGCTCGTCCATATCGCCTGTGACGAGCGCGACCTCGAAGAGTCCAAGCGGGCGCTCGCCCTCCTGACCGGCGCCTCCGATCGGGTCGCGGTTTTGGAGCGCGCCCGCTTCCCCGAGCTGCGGGCGCTGGCCTTCGACACCTTGACCGACGACGACGCCCTTTTCGAAATCGTGCGAAAGGCAAAAGACCCGGACGTCCGGGTTCGAGCCCTCGGCAGGATTACTTCGCCCCAGGCGCTCAAGAAAGTGGTCCTCGACGAGGCGTCGGGAGATCTCGCGCTTTCCGCGCTGTCGCGGATCGATGACCTCGAAACCTTGGAATCGGTTTTCGACCAGCACACCCTGCCGCGTTCGGTCCGGCGACAGGCGTTCTCCAAGCTGGAGAAGCTCGTTCCCCCGGATCACCCCATCAAGGCGCGAGCCCGCCAGGAGCGTTTCCAGGAGCTCTGTCACCAAGCCGAGAGCCTCGCGGATGGCCGGATGCCGTCGGCGGTACAGGACGTCTTCGGCCTTCGCGAGAGCTGGGCGGCGATCGAAGCCGAAGGAGCGGCGGATTCAAAAACCGCGGAGCGCTTCGTCACCGCTCTCGAGACCATCTCGACCCTCGCGCCCTCGGGCCTGCCCGCCGTAGCCTTGGCGAAGGCGGGCCCTGTTCCGGAAGCGGCGCCGATCGAACCTGAGGCCTCGGCGCCGGAGCACAGCGACTCGAGCGCCCCCCTCTTTCTCGCGCTCCTGGAACGGATCGAATCCCTCGAAGACCGGGACCTCGACTCCGGCCTCGAGCCGCTCCGCGCCGAATGGGAAGCGCTCTCGTCTCAGGAACCGGGAGGCTCCGAGCTCCAATCCCGGTTCCGGCGCGCGCTCAAGAGCGCGAGCACCAGGCTCGGCCGAATCCATGCCTTGGAGGCAGGGGCCCGCGAGGCCGCGGTTCTGGCAGAGCGTGCGGAGACGGCATCCCGGGAGACGGACCTGTCTCGGGCCGCATCCGAGCTCCGGAGCCTCAAACGGGAATGGTCGCGGCTGCCCGAGCCCCCTGACGCCGCGCTCCACGATCGGTTTCAGGCCGCGCTTTCGCACGGAAAGGCGCGCGAAGACGAAGCGCGGACGCGGCAAGAGGAGGCCGAGCAGCGGAACCTTCGCGACGTGGAGGCGCGGATCCAGCTCATGGAGACGTTCGCGACGTCGGAGAGCCTGTCGATCAAGGACGCGGACCGGGTTCTCAAAGAGGCGCAGGAGTTTCTGAAAGAGATGGGCCCGCTTCCGAAGAGCGCCAACCGGAAGAAGGCTCGGAAACGGCTGGTAGACGCGCGGGAACAGCTCTTCAAGCGCGCACAGGACACCCGCGAGCTCGAGGATTGGAAGCGGTGGGCGAACGTCGACGTCCAGCAAACGCTCATCGATCGCATCGAGAAGCTGAAGCAGTCGAACGACCTCCCGAAGGTCGCGAAGGAGCTCCGGCAGATTCATGAGGACTGGAAGAAAGCGGGAGCGGCGACCCCGGACAAAGCCCAGGAGCTCTGGCATCGCTACAAAGCGATTCGCGACGAGATCAAAGCCCGCTGCGACGCCTTCTTCGAGCAGCAGCACCAGGAACGAGCGGGAAACGAGAAGCTAAAGGAAGCGTTGTGCGTCCAGGTCGAGTCAATGAAAGACTCGGAGGACTGGAACCGGACGGCGGACACGATCAAGGAGATCCAGATCCAGTGGAAGAAGATCGGTCCCGTTCGCCAGGAGAGCGGAGACGCCCTGTGGAAGCGGTTCCGCGCCGCCTGTGATTTCTTCTTCGATCGGCGCAAGCAGGGATTCGACCAGCTCAAATCGGACCGCGATACGAACCTCGCGGCCAAGGTGGCTCTCTCCGAGCGGGCGGAGGCGATCCAGGATAGAACCGACTGGCAGGAGACGGCGAACGAGATGAAGCGCCTGCAGTCCGAGTGGCGCGAGATCGGGGCCGTCCCGAGAAAGAAATCGGACGAGGTATGGAAGCGGTTTCGCACCGCGTGCGACCGCTTCTTCGATCGCTACAAGCGCCGCGACGAAGTCGAGCACGAGGAGCGGCTGAAGAAGAGGCAGAGCCTGATCAATGATATCGTCGAGCTGATCGCACTCGGTCCCTCGAAGCGGGATGAAGACGGGCTCGCCGAGCGGGTGCAGGGAATCTGGAACGCCTGGAAGAGCGCGGGCCCGCTCCCCGAGTCGGGCTCCGAGATCGCCTCTCGATTCGAGAGCGAAGTGGGAGCGCTCTTGATCGAGGCCCCCGCGGCCTTCCTCGGGACCGAGCTCGACCCGGTGGCGAACGCGAAGAAGCGGGCGAAGATCGTCGCGCGCCTGGAATCGATCGCCGGCGAGCCCGAGGATCGAAAGCCGGCAGCGGAACCCCTGGAAAGTCTCGCGCAGCGCCTGAAGGATGCCCTCGCGAGCAACACCATCGGCGGCGGCAGGAAGAGCGAGCCGGTCGTCGACTGGCGGCAGGCTTCGGACGAAGTCTCACGCTTGCGAGCCGCCTGGGCCAAGATCGCTCCGGTCCCCGGCGAGGAAGGGCGCGCGCTCTCGGAGCGATTCGAGCGCGCCTGCCGAAGCTTCTTCGAAAGGCGGCCTCCCGAGCGCTCCCGATCGCATTCGAGCGACCGTGCCACGCAGAGCCGGCCGTAACTCCCGTGGCCGACGTCGATCTCGCGAGACTCCTCGCGCACGAGCTCGAGCCGTCGCTCGTCTCGATCCACCTCCGCCTGAGCTCCCTCGCGGAAGAGAGCTCCTGCCGCGCGCACGCCGAATCCTGTCTCGCCGAAGTCGAGGCGATCCGCTCGTTGCTGCGCGATTTTCTGCTTCTTGGAAAGAGACAGCTCGCGACCCGGAGCTTCTCGCTCGCTCCGCTGTTCGAGACGCTTCTGCGCCGCTTCGGGCCTCTCGCCGCCGCGCGCGGAATCGCTCTCGAGGCCGAGTCGGCTCAGACCCGGGTCGAGGGAGATCCCGGCGCCACGGAGAGAATTCTTTCGAACCTCGTGGATAACGCGGTGAAGTTCTCCCCCGAGCGGAGCCGGATCGCGCTCGGGGTGCGGGAGAGCCCGGGAGCGGTCGAGGTTCTGGTCGAGGACCAGGGGAGCGGGATTCCCCTCCCGGAACGGGAGCGTGTTTTCGAGCCGTTCGCGCGCCTCGACCGCGAAAAACCCGGAGCGGGGCTCGGTCTTTCCATCGCGCGGGAGCTCGCTGAAGCGCAGGGGGGGCGGTTATCGCTCGAGAGCGAGCCCGGTCGCGGCTCGACGTTCGTTCTCACGCTGCGAAGAGCATGATCCTCGTCGTCTCGCCCAACCTCGCGGTCGACGTGACTCTCGAGGTCGAGACTCTCCGGCCGGGAGAAGTTCACCGCACGCGGAGAGTGTTTCGGCAAGCCGGAGGAAAAGGAGTCAACTTCGCGCGGGCCTTGCGCTCTCTCGGTCCGCTCGGACTTGCCGAGGATCCTCCGATCGTCGTCGGGTTCGCCTCTGGACGAGCGGGGGAGTCGATCCGTGAAGGTCTCGAAAGTGAGGGGATCGCTTTCGAGCTCGTCCCTTTTTCCGGCGAAAGCCGAACCTGCACCATCGTGCTCGACCGGGACGGCGGAGCGACCGTGGTGAACGAGGCGGGCCCCGAGATCGAGGACGCGTCCGGCTTGCTCTCGGCGTTCGAAGCCCTCCTCGAGAAGTCGCGCGCGGTGGCGTTCATGGGAAGCCTCCCGCCAGGCCTTCCCTCCAGCGTCTATGCCTCGATGATCGCTCGAGCGCGGGACGCGGGTCGGACCTCGCTTCTCGACACCTCCGGCGATGCCCTGCGCCGCGGAATCGAGGCCGGGCCGAGTCTCGCAAAGCCGAATCGCGCCGAGGCGGAAGAGCTCCTCGGCGGTGAGCTCTCGACCGGCGCCTCGGGGCAAGAGGCGCTCGAACGCATCCGCGGGCTCGGCGCCGAAACCGCGGTCATTACGTTCGGCGGCGAGGGGTTCCTCGTCGCGAGCGCCGAAGGAATCTACCGCTGCGCTTCCAGCTCCTCAGGGGACGTTCGCCTCGGCAATCCCACCGGCGCCGGAGACGCTCTCGCCGCCGGCCTCCTCGCGGGAGCGGTACGGGGATACCCCCTCGCCGAGTCCGCGCGCCTCGCCGCCGCCGCCGCGACCGCCTCTCTCGCGGAAGGCTACGGACGCTTTCGCGCAAGAGACGTTCGCGTAGAAGCCGTCCACGTGGAGAAATTGACTCGTCATCGAAATTTATTGTAGCTTCGAGACACGATGGGTATTGTACCGATTCAGAAGTTCGGCGCCGAGGTCCTCGATCGGCGCGCGGCGGAGCTCACGGAGTTCTCCGAGGACCTCGACACCATCGCGCACGACATGATCGAGACGATGTACGCCGCACCCGGCGTCGGTCTCGCGGCCCCCCAGATTGGACTCGGAATTCGGCTGATGGTAATCGATATTACCGTAGGAGAAGACCCGGGACAAGTCATCGTGATGGCGAATCCGGTGGTGGCCGGGCAGGAGGGCGAGCAGCACGAAGAGGAAGGCTGCCTCTCGGTCCCCGGCTACAACGGCGTCGTGTCCCGTCCCGAGTGGGTCCAGGTCCGCGGACAGGATCTGAAGGGACAGGAGATCACCCTCGAGGGAACCGGGCTTCTGGCGCGCGCCTTCTGCCACGAGATCGACCACCTCGACGGGAAGCTCTTCCTCGAGCGCCTCGGGATCCTGAAGCGCGACCTCATCAGGCGGAAGATCCGAAAGAAGATTCGCCAGGGCGACTGGTAGTCCCGAAGCGATCGGCTCGGCGCGTGACAGCGGCAGCGGGTCCGCCGAAGCCCGGAGGGCGGAGGCGGAAGGGCCCGTCCTCCCCTCGCGGGAGCGAGGGGAGCGAGTCGAGCGGAGCCCTCAGCCCAGAGCGGTGGGGGTGGGGCCCCGCAGCACTGCTGGAGGAGAGAGGCGAGCATTAAGTGAAGCTGCTATTCATGGGCTCCGGGGGATTCGCTCTCCCCTCTCTCCAGGTCCTTCTCGACTCGAGCCACCAGGTCCTCGGCCTCATCACCCAGCCCGACAAGCCCGCGGGGCGCGGCCACGAGCTCCGCATGCCGAAGACGAAGTCCCTGGCGCTCGAACGGGGCATCGCCGTGCACCAGCCGCCGAAAGTGCGCGCCGAGGCGGCGGTCGAGCTCGTGCGCGGGATCGCTCCGGACGTCATCGCCGTCGTCGCTTACGGCCAGATCATCCCCGCCTCGATTCTCGCGATTCCGCCTCGAGGGATCCTGAACGTCCACGGCTCTCTTCTTCCCCGCTATCGGGGAGCGGCGCCGATCCAATGGGCGATCGCTCGGGGGGAAGCGGAGACCGGAGTCACCACGATGCTCATGGACGCGGGGCTCGACACCGG
>Ga0184637_10002769_pt1 | contig 11163 bp, 8 predicted proteins | sample PLM3_127_b2_FD_133143 | JGI IMG/M metagenome (GOLD analysis project Ga0184637, IMG submission 133143) | Groundwater sediment microbial communities from an aquifer in East River, Colorado, USA - PLM3_127_b2 | ecosystem: Environmental > Terrestrial > Soil > Riparian zone | place: USA: East River... | reverse complement strand
TCGAACGGGAGGCGCGCGGCCCGCACGAAGCGCTTCGCGCGCTGCGGCCACTGGTTCCCGCTGCGCGGGTCGGGAAGGGCGTCCACCAGCGGCTGGGCCAGCGAGCGCAACACCCAGCTCGGGATCCCGCGCAGGCGCTCCGCGAGCACGGCGCCGCGGTAGCGCTCGTAGCCCGCCGCCACCTCGTCACCCCCGAGACCGGAGAGCGCGACGGTGACGTGCTGGCGCGTGAACTGGGAGAGGTACCAGGTGGGGATGGCGGAAGAGTCCGCGGACGGCTGATCGAAGGCCCGAACCAGACTCGAGATGAGCTGGACCAGATCCGGCTGCATCTCGAGCTCGCGGTGCTCCGTGCCGTATCGCGCGGCGAGCTCTCGCGCGTACACGCGCTCGTCGTAGGCCTCGCCTCCCTTCGCGTAGCCGACGGAGAAAGTCTTGACGGGCGCGTTGGAGTGTCGCGCCATCAGCGCCACGACGGACCCGGAGTCGATTCCGCCGGAGAGGAAGGCGCCGAGCGGGACATCGGAGACGAGGCGCATGCGAACCGCCTCGTCGAGCTGCGCGCGCAGGCCCTCGCTCGCCTCCTCGATGCCGAGGTCGGCGTCCACTTCGTAGCGGAGCCGCCAGTACGGGCGAACCTTGATGCCACCGCGCTCGGCCACGAGGACATGGCCGGCCTGCAGCTCGTGGATGCCCTCGAACATCGTCAGCGGCTCGGGGACGTAGAGGTAGGTGAGGAAGTGATTGACCGCGGCAGGCCGGAGCCGTCGCTCGACCGACGGATCCCGCAGCAGCGCCTTGATCTCGGAGCCCCAGAGCAGGCGCCCGTCGACCTCGGTGTAGAAGAGCTGCTTCTCGCCGACCCGGTCCCGGGCCAGCAGCAGGCGCTGTCGCTTCGCATCCCAGAGCGCGAAGGTGAACATGCCGCGCAGGTGGACCACGCAGTCGTCGCCGAACTCCTCGTAGGCGTGGACGATCGCCTCGGTATCGGAATGCGTGCGGAAGCGATGACCCCGGCGCTCGAGCTCGGCCCGCAGCGTGTGGAAGTTGTAGATCTCCCCGTTGAAGACGACGCACACCGTGCCGTCTTCGTTGAAGATCGGCTGATCGCCCCCAGACACGTCGATGATGGCGAGGCGGCGCATCGCGAGCCCCACGCGGCCGGCCTCCAGGTAGAATCCCGCGCTGTCGGGACCGCGGTGCACGAGCGAGTCGTTCATCGACTCGAGCAGGCGGCGGTCGATGGGTCGCTGCCCATCGAGCGAGTGGATTCCGACGATTCCGCACATGCGAGTTGCCCTGGTCGCTCGGAGCCCCGACGATGAAGCCGCTTCTGGGTTCGACCCCGATTCCCTGTATCGGGCCGGCGGAGAAGGACCGTAGCCGAATCGGCCTCTTGTCCGGAGTCGTAGCCCTCGCGGTTGCGCTCTGCTGCCCGACATCGATCGCCGGGGCCGAGCTCGAAGGGGATCACGGCATCGCTGCACGCTACCCGCGAGACGTAGGGATCGAAGCCGACCCGGCAGTGCTCTTCGTCGAGAACTTCGAGGAGGGCTCAACAGAGCGCGTATTCGCCCGCTGGGAAGACGCGGCTCCCGTGGATCGCATGTCGCTCCGCGACAACGTCCCGGGGGCTCGCTCCGGCAGCAGGTCGCTCCTCATGCACAAGCAACCCGGCGATGGCAGCCACGGAGCGCACCTCTACCGGCGTCTGCTGCCCGACGGGGCCAACGGCTACCCGCAGATCTACGCGCGCATGTACGTGAAGATCGGCGCGGGAAGCGATCCGATCCATCACTTCGGAGCCAACCTGGGTGGCAACAACCCGCCGACGCCGTGGCCCGCGGTGAACGCGGGAAAGCGCAGCCGCGGCGACGCCTCCTTCTGGACCGGGGTCGAGCCGTACGCGGAGACCTGGCGCTGGGACTTCTACACCTACTGGATGGAGATGCGGAGCTGGCAGAACGACGACGGCTCCGGGAGCAGCTTCACCGGCAATGCCTTCCTGCGCGAGGGCGCGGCCGGGGGCTGGGCGTCAGCGGGCCCCGAGGTGCGTCGCGGCGAGTGGATCTGCGTCGAGCTGATGGTGAAGGTCAACGATCCCGTCAGCGCTCGAAACGGCGAGCAGGCCTTGTGGATCGACGGGAAGCTGGTCCGCAAGGATGGGCAGATCGTCTCCCATCTCGGAGCGGGCTTCCCCAAGGGCAGCTGGCTCCGAGACAAGTGGAGCCCGGATCCGCGCGGCTCTCCGTTCGAGGGCTATCGCTGGCGGAGCTCGCCCGAGCTGCTCGTGAACTTCGTCTGGCTCTACGTCTACACCGAGCAGGACGGCTACGACATCCCCGTGTATTTCGACGATGTGGTCGTGGCAACGCGCTACATCGGGCCGCTTTACAACGGAGAGAGACCCCGGCTCGACCTCGCGCGTTGAAGCCGCGCCATCTGCGAGGCCGTGCTCGCGGCGTTCCCGCGCGCAACCACCTCCTCGATGGCCTCGAAGAGTTGCTGCGCCTGCGCGCGGCGGCTGAACCTCCCATCGACAGCAAGTGCCCGGGGAACCTGGCCCTCGCGGTGCTGCTGGTAGCGAGTGCGCAGGATCTCGGTAATTCGATCGACGTCGCCAGGGGCAGCGACGTCGGCGCCGGTGTTACGCAGCACCATCTCGGTGGCGCTGCCCGGCTCCTCGAGCGCGAGCATCCAGGCCGGGAAGCGCATGTACTCGAAGATCTTCGAGGGGATGGCGAGGTGGCTGTCCTGGGGCAGGTTCACGAGCACGCTCGCACGAGCCAGGAACCCCGCAGCCTCCTGGCGCGTGCCGGGAGGATGCACTTTCACGAACGGCTCGATGCCGCTCTGCCGGGCCAGATCTTCGATCGATTCGCCGTCGAGCTGCTCACGAGGGCCCATGAACTCGATCGCGAACTGCCCGGGTCGCAGGTCGAAATCGTGGATGAGGCGCTCGGCCGCGCGAAACAGGGTGCGCGGATTGCGGTCGAGGTAGATCGACCCCGCGTATGCGAGCCGGAAGCAGCCGTCGCGCCGCGGCGGGGGCAGCGCGTCGTCCTCGTCGAAGCCGTTCATCACGGCGATGATGCGATCGGCCTCCGCCGGATAGAGCGCCTGCATGGCGGATCGGGCGGGCTCGGTGTTGGTGACGATGAGCGCAGCCTGCGCCACGGTCCCGCGCTCATGGGAGTGCGCGATCCAAGGGGTCGTCGGGCTCGCGACGAACTCGACCCAGCGCTCCAGGTGGCTCCAGAGATCGCGCATGTCCATCACGAACGGAATCCCCGTTGCCAGAGCGAGCCGGCGCGCGCCCTCGTGTACCCCGTGCGGAGGGCCGCAGGAGATGGCCACACGGTGCCGTTCCGGGTCGAAGAGACGTCGCGCTAAACACGCGGCGCGCCGGCCCCAGGCCCGCTGGGACGCGTAGAACTGCCAGCCGTGGTAGGAGCGAAGCCAGAAACGGGGTGAGAAGGGCTCGAAGCGCAGCTCGTCGCGGCCCAGGGAGGAGTTGCGCGCCAGGCTCTGGGCCGAACCCGCTGTCGCGGGTGGGCGCGCGGGAAGCAGCCGGCGGTAGGCCCCCCACAGATGCCGCTCGAGCCACTGCAACGCGATCTCGGGCTGGGGCACCCCGAAGACTCGGACGTTCGGCGGCAGCTCGCGCAGGCGGGAGAAATCGGGCCGGGCTATTTCCGCCGGATCGCGGGTGAGCACATCGAGGCCCCAGCCCCGCTCCGCCGCGTGGATCGCAAGCTTCTGCCAGCGGAGCGCGCCCGCGGCCGAGTCAGGCGGAAAGTGGTACGCGAACAGGAGGAGTCGCCCCCGCTCGGCGCGGTCGGGGGCTCCACTCTCGTAGAAACTCTGAGGCCGAACCACTTGCTCGAACCACTCCGACTCGGCGGTCTTCACGCGCACCGCCCCCGATCACCAATCGGCGGTGGCGCCGCGAAGCTGTAGCGCCCGGTTGGATGAGAGCGCGGGATCGCGCTTGCAGCCACCTTCGATCTCACAGGCCGCTCCGATCCAGAAATCCGGATCATAAGGACGGAGGACGAGCATGGCATGAGAGAGGTATCTCGACCCACCCGCTGAAACCGGCGGAGCCGTGGTGGTGTATTCCAGGACCGCTGCATAGCCTCCGATGACCCGAGAAGTGGGCGATCGGAGAGCTCCGCAATTTCCACGGACTTCGTGGGAGCGCGTCCCTCCGACCTGGGTCCACTGGCCGCGAACCCTGTGCTCTCCGGTCTGCGGGTCGTGTTCCGCACAGATCTCGAACCGACACCAATGGTCTTGGCAATGGTTGAATTCCACCAGGTTCGACGTGTCTCCGACGACCGGAAGGTTGCAGCCGACGGGATGGCCCGTACTCCCCGGATCACCGACGACCGCCACTTCGGGTGATCCGATCTGGTTGGGATCGAATCCGCCGCCCCAGGACGATTGCCAGGCTGTGCCGTCGGGATGCCCGATCCGCGCGATCTTGATGTTGCCCGGAGGATCGTGGTCCTTTCCGTAGAGCGCGTAGTGCCGCACACACAGGGTCTTCCCGGTCAGGTCGAGAGGATCGGCTCCGAACGGGTAGGTCAGCTTTCCGTTGCTCCCCGCATCGCTCTCGATCTTGAACGCGGATCGGGCCGTAGCCGCCGGAGGAAAGGGCACGGGCAGATCGGAAGTCCCGATTCCCCCACGCGTCGCATCCATGGACCCACACTCCTTCGTCGTGGAATCCGAGGGATCGTGGAACTTCGCGTACACATCGTCGTTGTCGAGCGGTTCAGAGCAAAGGCAGTCATCTCCGAGCTGCGAGCAGCGCTGTTCCTGGCAATGAGAAGCCTCGCACGATGCAAGAATCGCAGGGATGCAAAGAACCGGGAGAAACCTTCTCGAGTGCATCCTTTCGAATCCTCCGTTCGGCACCACGAGCGCGAGCCCCCTATCGGACCGACGAAATCACGGCGCGTCCACCCGCCCAACCGATTGCGCGGCCCACTTCGCCGCGATCTCGGCGAGCCGCCGGTCGATCTCCCGCTTCGGGAGCCAGCGTCCCCGCACCATCACGCCCGCCTGGCGATGCACGTTCCGGATGTCTTCGAGCGGATTGCCTTCGACGAGGATGAGATCGGCGCGCTTGCCGACCTCGACGGTACCGAACTCGGCACCCCTGCCGAAGAATGCGGCCGGGTTGGTGGTCGCGGCCTCGAGCACTGCATAGGTCGGCACTCCCGCCTCGACCATCGCGCGCAGCTCGTGCGCGAGGGCGAACCCGGGCACGCTGTACACCTGCGGCGAGTCGGCGCCGAGGAGGAGCCGCGCGCCACCGCGGTGGAGCGCCCGGAGGATCCGATCGCGCAGCGCCACGATCTCCTGCGGCGACCTGTCGATGCCGAGCCGCTCCAGCACCCTGTGCCAGACGCTGCGCCGGGCGAGCTGCGCGGTCTGCTGCGCCCAGCTCTCGACTATGTCTCGCGGCAGATAGCGCAGCTCGGGCCGGCGACGCAGATCGTCGATCGAGCGCGTTCCGAGGATCGTCTTCCATACGTCCATCGTCGGCGTGTTCCAGATCCCCGCCTCGCGCGTCGCGCGCACCAGCTCCTCGATCGCGGCGTCCTCACCCTGGCTCGCCTCGACGTATCCATCCAGGTGTTCCACGGATTGCCTCTCCGCGATCGCATGCCGCAGACCCACCGATGGCGGCACGTGCCCGGAATACAGAATGCCCACTTCGCGGGCGGTGCTCGTGATCGCGTCGTAGGTCGCGACGCTCATGCCGGGATAGATCTTGAGCACGTCGAAGCCAGCCGCCTCGAACTCGCGAACCTTCTGGCGGGCCTCGTCCGGGCCGCGCACCGACTGTCCGCTGAACGGCGGGGCCACGGCGAAGATCGTGGGCCCCAGGATCTCGCCGGCGGCGATCCGCCGGCGCAGCTCGAGCTGGAACGGGGTGCCGTTCATTGCGCGGATCGTCGTAGCACCGGTGAGCACGTACAACGCCATGATCTCGTTCGCCGCCGGGTCCTGCTCGCCGGGCATGTGCGCGTGGGTCTCTGCGATCCCGGGCATCAGGAACCGGCCGCTCCCATCCACCTGGATGGCACCGCTGGGGATCTCCACTGAATCGGCGGCTCCGATGGCGGCGATCCGGTCTCCGCGCACTAGCACCGTGGAGCCCTCGAGAACGTGCTCGCGGTCCATCGGCACGACCGCGACGTTGGTGATCGCGACGACTGTCTCGGGGGCTTGCATGGCAGCGGACGCCAGGGCGGCCATCGAAGCGAGCACGAGCAGCATCATCGGATACACAGAGGTCGGACTAACGCGCGCGAAGCCGCCTTCGCCGACTCCACAGGCCGACCAAGGTCGCGAGACCCGCGCCTTGCAGTGTGCTGGCCGAGGGCTCCGGCAGCCGGAAGACCTCGCCGTCGAGGTCGACGACGTACAGCTCACCGAAACCGTCTTCGCCGAGGCCGACGATGAGGTCGATGGTGTGGCCCCCGACGCTGGGTGAGAGCTCGCTGGTGCGATCTACGAGGTCGAGTGTGCCCGGAGCCAGCGTCCAGATCTTCGCCATGCAGAAGTCCGCGAAGAAATAGAGGCCCACGAGGCCCGGTCTGCCGACCCCGCGGTAGACGCTTCCGCCGGTGATCGAGCCGGAACAGGCTGGGTTGCTGTTGTGGCCGTACTCGAAGAGCGGCAGCGTGAGCGAGGGGTCGTTGCACGGGGGCGCGTCCGGCGAGACTGAGCCGAGTGGCACGCACGCGGTGCCCTCCATCGAATCCCAACCGTAGTTACGGCCGCCGGGATTGCCGGACGGCTCGAGATCGATCTCCTCCTTCAGCTCCTGACCCACGTCCGCGATCCAGAGGTCGCCGGCTTCCCGGTCGAAGCTCCACCGGAACGGGTTGCGCAGGCCGAAGGCCCAGATCTCGTCGCGGATGCCGGGGTCTCCGACGAACGGATTCGTCGCCGGCACGATGTAGGTGGTGCCGAGGCCGCCGCTCACGTCGATCCGCAGCATCTTGCCGAGCAGCTCCAGCGGGTCCTGGGCGTTGTTCCCGGGATCGAACGGGCCGCCACCCCCGTCGCCCGGTGCAATGTAGAGGAATCCATCGGACGGGCTGAAGGCGATCGTTCCACCGCTGTGATCGGTGGCGGTCCGGGGGATCTCGAGCACGATCTCGCCCGGAACGCTCGAGATGTCCGGGTTGCCGCTGACCTGATAGCGCGCCACGACCGACACGGAGTCGTGGTTGGTGTAGTACACGTAGAAGAGCCCGCTCGTCGCGTAGTCGGGGGCGAAGGCCAGGCTGAACAAGCCGAACGAGTCCGTGGTCGACACCAGAGACTGGATGTCGAGAAAGGGCGTTGCGAGGACGCTTCCCGCTGCGATGATCCGCACGACGCCAGCGCGCTCGATCACGAACAGCCGCGCGTCCCCGGGCGGCGCGGTGACGAAGGTGGGCTGGGCCAGCCCGGACGCGATCCGGACCGTCGACAGCGGGGGATCGGCGAGCGATGCCTGCACCACGAGCAATACGCACCCGAGCCACGCCAGAGACAACCGTCGCAAACGGATCGAGGCGCGAATCGACGACTCCTGCATCAGGGTGTCGTGCTCACCCCAGCTTGCTCGCGACGTGCGCGGAAGAACGCCACCGTGCGGCGCAGGCCTTCCTCGAGCGACACCTCGGGACGCCATCCGAGCACCTCACGGGCGCGATCGATCGCGATCACGCTGCGGCGCTGCTCCCCGGCCCGCGCCGATGCGTGCTTGGCCTGGTGCGGGCTGCCGATGAGGACGCGCAGGTGCGCGCAGAGCGCGTTCACGTCGGTCTCGATGCCGGTGCCGACGTTCACGGGCCCGACGAAGTCGGTGTCGAGCGCCGCCAGGTTGGCGCGCACGATGTCGCCGACGAAGACGTAGTCGCGCGTCTGCTTGCCGTCGCCGTAGATGGTCGGCACCTCGCCGGCCAGCAGCCGCTCGGTGAAGATCGCGACTACCCCGGCCTCTCCGTGCGGGTCCTGACGCGGCCCGAACACGTTGGAGTAGCGCAGGGCAACGTAGGGGATGCCGTGCACGGCGTGGTAGAAGGCGAGGTAGTGCTCGCCGGTTGCCTTGGTGATCCCGTAGGGCGAGATCGGATTGGGCGGATGCGACTCGGAGGCTGGGAACGCCGACTGCTCTCCATACACCGCCCCGCCCGACGACGCGAACACCACGCGCTCCACCCCGACCTCGCGCGCCGTCTCGAGGAGGTTGAGGGTGCCGAGGACGTTCACCTCGGCGTCGAAGCCGGGCTCGGCGACCGAGCGCCGGACGTCCATCTGCGCCGCGTGGTGCGACAGCACCTGCGGCCGCTCGCTGCGGAGGATCTCCTCCGCCTCCGGCGCGCGAATGTCGGCGTGGTAGAACTTGGCGGCCGGCGGCAGGTTGGCCCGCTTGCCGCTGGAGAGGTTGTCGATGATGATCACCTCGTGTCCGGCCGCCACGTAGGCGTCGGCGACCTGCGAGGCGATGAACCCCGCACCGCCCGTGACCACGATCTTCATCCCGTCGCCTCCATCCTCGAGCGGAAGTTACCGTGTCCGGTGGCCCGTACCCTCGGAGCATCGACCAGAAGGGGCTCGGGGCTGAGGAGGAGCCCACAGGGAAGCATGGAGATCGAGGCCGAACTGCCCTGCGGGTGACCAGTGTCACAGCGACCGGCGTCGCGTTGTCCGAATCATGGCCCAGTAGCAGCAATCGGTGGAGGAGTCATTCCATGAGGAGTCGGCACGCCAGCTTCGCGCTCTGTCTCGCAGCGGCACTGATGTGGGCGTCCGACGCCTCGGCGCGAACCGAGCGGTTCCGCTGGACGCAAACGAATGCCTCGACCGTGAACAATTTCCGGATCTACTGGGGCGCGCAGAGCGGCTCCTACACCTCCTCGCGCGACCTGGGCGTGCCAACGGTGGACGCCCAGGGCGCGTTCGTCTACGACCTCGTGGTGCCCGATTCGGACACCATTTATGTCGCGGTCACCGCCTGGACGAGCGGTCTCGAGAGCACGCGCTCGAACGAGCGCGTGCGAGCCGGCATTACCGGCGGAACGCCGCCGCCCCCGCCGCCTCCTCCGTCCGGGGCGAGCGCTGCCATCGTGGGATTCGCCCTCTGGAATGCCCAGGCCGACACGGTACTCGACGCGAGCTTCCAGAACGGCGAGACGATTCCAGCAGACGTGAGCGCGTGCGCGGCGATCGAGATCAAGACGAACGCCTACCTCCAGGCTGAGGGGCCGGGAAGCGTCAAGAAGGTCTTCGACGGCCATGACCCGGGCTGTACGGGAGACGCGGTCGAGGACCTTCACCCCTATGGCTGGGAAGACGGCGACGGGGTCGGGTTCGAGTGCGCGACGTCGCTCGCTGAGGCCGGCAACCATACGCTCACGGTAACGCCCTACGACGGCGACGACTGCAGCGGCCTCGCGGGGACTCCGATGTCCGTCTCCTTCACCGTCTCCGCGCCGCCGGCACCCCCCGCCGGCACGCTCGGAGCGCCCGGGAAGCCGTACATCGTCCAGTGAACGGGCGGGGCCGGTGGGCTCCAGTTCCCTGGCGACCGAGACGGCGTTAGGATCCTCCCGTTACGTTTCTGAGCCCGCCGGGCACTCTCCTTGCGAGGCGCGCGTCGACCGGCAGCGACGTAGTCGTCGATGCCCGCCGCGCTCGGAAACAGCCGCGCTCGGCAAAGGTGGTTCGGATGAAGGTCGTGCTCTTCTGCGGAGGCCTGGGGACTCGCCTCAGCGGCCTCTCGGACGACGCGCCGAAGCCGATGGTCAAGATCGGCTACCGGCCGATCCTGTGGCACGTGATGAAGTACTACGCCCATTTCGGGCACAAGGACTTCATCCTCTGCCTCGGCTACAAGGCCGACACCATCAAGGACTACTTCCTGAACTACGATGAGACCCAATCCAACAACTTCACGATGACGCGCGGTGGTCGCGAGGTCGAGCTCGAGAGCAGCGACCTCGACGACTGGAAGATCACCTTCGTCGATACCGGTCTCAAGGCCAACATCGGTCAGCGGCTGGGGGCCGTGCAGCCGTACCTGGAGGGCGAGGAGATGTTCCTCGCCAACTACTCGGACGGCCTCACCAGCCTCCACCTGCCTTCGATGATTCAGTGGTTCCGGGAGACGGGAAAGATCGCCTCGTTCCTCGCCGTGAAACCTTCGCAGAGCTTCAACGTCGTCTCGCTCCGAGATGACCGCAGCGTCGAGGGGATCCGGTACGTTCGCGACTCCGACATCCTGATCAACGGCGGTTTCTTCGTCTTCCGCAGCGAGATCTTCCACTACATGAAGGAAGGCGAGGAGCTGGTAGAGGAGCCCTTCCACCGCCTGATCCAGGAGAAGCAGCTCGTCGCGTACCGGCACGACTGGTGGTGGTGCATGGATACCTTCAAAGAGCACCAACAGCTCTCCGACATGCACCGCGAGGGCGACGCCCCGTGGGAGGTCTGGAAGGCGACTCGCTAGGTCTGGCCTCCGGCGGCGTCTCGACCGAACCGACGATGTTGAATCTCGATCTCGTACACGACCCCGACGCCCCGTTCCGCGTCCTGGCGCTCGGCGCACACTGCGACGACATCGAGATCGGTTGCGGTGGCACCGTGCTTCGCCTGCTCGCTGGTTACTCGAATCTCTGCTTCGACTGGGTGGTTTTCTCGTCGAACCCGGCACGCGCCCGCGAAGCGGAGGTTTCGGCCGAACGCTTCCTGCGCGGTGCCAAGGAGACGCGAGTCTTGATCAAGGAGTTTCGCAACGGCTATTTCCCGGACCAGTGGGCGCGCATCAAGGACGAGTTCGAGGCTTTGAAGGGCGAGGTGAGCCCCGATTTGATCTTCACGCACGACCACCGCGACCTTCACCAGGACCACCGCACCATCGCAGAGCTCACCTGGAACACCTTCCGCGACCACCTGATCCTCGAGTACGAGGTCCCGAAGTACGACTCCGACCTGGGCTCACCGAACTTCTTCGTTCCGTTGGACGAAACGATTGCGGCGGACAAGGCCAGAACGCTCGTGAAGTGCTTCTCCTCGCAGAGCAGCAAGCACTGGTTTACCGAGGACACCTTCCTGGGACTGATGCGGCTGCGCGGCGTCCAGTCGGCCGCG
>Ga0184637_10002768_pt1 | contig 11166 bp, 10 predicted proteins | sample PLM3_127_b2_FD_133143 | JGI IMG/M metagenome (GOLD analysis project Ga0184637, IMG submission 133143) | Groundwater sediment microbial communities from an aquifer in East River, Colorado, USA - PLM3_127_b2 | ecosystem: Environmental > Terrestrial > Soil > Riparian zone | place: USA: East River... | reverse complement strand
CTACCGCGATCTGCTGGAAGTCTTTTTCGTGATCCACGATCCGACCACGCTCGATCGCCAGGGCAACGACGTCGGCAGCCAGTACCGCTCGGCGATTTTCCACCACACGCCGGCACAGAAAGCCGAGGCGGAAAAGATCATCCGCGAGCTGACAGCAGACAAGGCTTTTGCCGATCCGATCGTAACCGAAGTCGCGCCGGCCGGGCAGTTCTACATCGCCGAGGGCTATCACCAGGAATACTTCCAGAACAATCCGAACCAGCCGTACTGCCACTACGTGGTGGCGCCGAAGGTGGCCAAGTTCAGGGAGAAATTCGCCAGACGGCTGAAGAAGTAGTGAGGCTGAATCGTCTCGTATCGGCCAACTGATTCTGCCTTAGCATCGAAAACAGTTGCGCCAAAGGTGCGTGCATTATCGATCGAAGGCGGGTGCGGGGCGTTCCGAATTGAAGGAGGGAGCAAATCGTGGAGCCGGATCAGACGATTGCCGGCGGCAGACGCGCCGGGCGGAACGATTGCGAGCTGGATGACGCGGAGCGCCAGCGCACGCTGGAGGAAATCAACCGGGCGCTGGAGCAAGAGGTCGTGCAGCACCGGATGGCCGCCGAACTTGCGCGCGGCCAATCGGAGATGCTGATCCAGTCGCTCCAATTCCTGGCGGCGGAATCGAACCTCGACAAGTTTCTCGGGCACGTTCTCAAAGTCACCGTGCAGCAGCTTCAGGGCGTGGGTGGAACGCTCTGGTTTCCGGACGCGGCGACCGGCTCGACCCGCCTGCATCTGGAGTATCTCGATTCCCGAATCATTCCCGCTTCCGCATCGCATCATCCGGCCGTGCTGCATCCTCTGCCGGTCGGCGGGCGGCCGATATCGACTTTTCCGATCTCCCGGGCCGAAACCTACGTCCTCTCCGACGAAGTTGCCGGCATGCCGGAGGAGAACCGCGCCTATATCAATTCGCTCGGCGTGCATACACTGTTGACCGTGCCGATGGTGCTGGGCAAGGAAACGGTCGGGTGGATCTGCGTGCGTAGCAGCAAGAGCGATTCCACAGAACTTGAGAGTAAGCTCTACCTGGCGGAGGCACTGGCGGGCCAGGCTACCCTGGCGGTGCAGATGGCCCGATTAGGCGACCAGGCGCGGCAGGCCGCGATCCTGGAAGAGCGCAACCGCATCGCCCGCGATATCCACGACACCCTGGCGCAGGGCTTTACCGGCGTGGTGCTCAATCTCGAGGCCGCCAGTCGAACGCTGAAAAAGGACAACCTCGATCTGGCGCTCGAACACATTGAGCACGCGCGCAGCCTGGCGCAGGCCGGACTCGCGGAGGCGCGTCTGTCGGTTCGGGCATTGCGGCCCGAGGCCTTGCAGCGGGCTGACCTTGCAAATGCGTTGCAGGCGTTGCTGCGGCGGGCGGAAGCGAGCGGCACGCTGCACGCGTGCTTCGCCACGATCGGCGACAAGATTCCCCTGCCGGGCGAGGTGGAGAGCGAGTTGCTGAGGATTGCCCAGGAAGGGGTTACCAATGTCCTCAAGCACGCCAGCGCGCAACGCGTCGAGCTGAACCTGGTATTCGACGCCAATGCGGTCAGCCTATCGATTGCGGACGACGGTGTCGGCTTCGACCCGCGCCTGCATCACGATGGTTTTGGGTTGCTGGGGATGCGGGAGCGTGCCGAGCGCATCGGCGCGCGCCTTCTTGTCAGCAGCAGGCCGGCACAGGGCACACGCGTGGAGACGGTCATACCAAGGAGCGTATTGAGCAGTGTCTCAACCCAACTCCAATAAAGGCGCTTCGACAGGCGCAGCCGTGCCAAAGGCGCCGCACATCCGCGTATTGATCGCCGACGACCACTCGCTGGTGCGCCGCGGACTCGCGGCCATCATCAACATGGAAGAAGATGTGGCGGTCGTCGGCGAGGCCGCCGACGGGCTCGAGGCGATCGAACTGTGGCGGCGCCTGCGTCCGGACGTGGTCCTCATGGATCTGCGGATGCCGAAGCTCGAAGGCGTGGAAGCAATCAAACGCATCCGCGCCGAGGAGCCGAAAGCCGGCATCATCGTGCTGACCACTTTCGATCACGACGAGGACATTTACGCGGGCTTGCGCGCCGGGGCGAAAGCCTATCTCCTGAAGGACGTGCAGCCAGAGGAGCTGTTCAATTGCATACGCGCCGTTCACGCCGGCGAGGCGTATCTCCAACCGAAGGTGGCGGCGAAACTTGCGCAACGGGTGCAGGAGGAACCGTTGACTGAACGCGAGGTGCAGAGCCTCAAGCTGCTCGCCGAGGGCAAGAGCAACCGCGCTATCGGCCAGGTCCTCCATATCACCGAGAGCACGGTCAAGAGTCATCTCAAAAGTCTGTTCGTCAAACTGGACGTAACCAGCCGCGCCGAGGCCATCGCGCTGGCCGCCAGGCGTGGCCTAGTCAAGTTCTGATCGGGCTCCAGTTAGTTCGCGGCCGTCGCGAGTGCGGTCGTTTCTCACCCGAAAGAGGGATGCCGGACTCACACCAACGAACTCGGACAATTCCTTCGTCTGCCTGATGCTTTGCCGAAGGGCGCGCCGGACAATTCATTGTCAAGGTGATGTCTGCGCGGCCCGGCTCGCGACCCTCGGCCGTGGTCAAGAATCCGGCGGATCTGGCGCGGCTGGTGCAGCAAGGCGTGAAACTGCAACCGTATCCCGAGGACGTGATGGCCGCGGCGCTGAAGGCGGCCAACGAACTGTATGACGACGAGGCCGCCGCCAATCCGGTGTTCCGGCGCTTCTACCAGTCGTGGACGGTATTCCGCTATGCGCAGTACCAGTGGTACCGCATCGCCGAGGCCTCTTTCAGCAACTTCATCGCGGGCCAGCGCCTGCCGTTCAAATGATCTGGTTCGACATGAACTTTCGCCTTGCCACGCTCGCATGCGCGCGGATGGGCAATGAGGCGGAGACATCGATGTCTCGATGCGCCTTCGCTTCACGAATGGGTGAACATTCGCGCGACCGTACCGGCCGGCGAGGGTTCCGCTCTAGATTGGCCCGAGAGATCTTCGATCGGGCCGTTTTCGTCGTTGCAACCCGTGCAGGGAGGTCTCGCAGCCATGCCAACACTCAGCATTAACGGTCAAAGTTACTTCACCGATTCGCCGCCTGATACGCCGCTCATGTGGGTCATCCGCGAGGACCTGAGACTCACGGGTACCAAGTTCGGATGCGGACTGGGCATTTGCGGCTCCTGTACCGTGCATGTCAACGGCCAGCCCGTGCGCTCCTGCATGGTCAAGCTCGGCGACGCGGAGGGCGCGGTCATTACCACCATCGAGGGATTGCATCCGTCGGATTCGCATCCGGTGCAGCAGGCCTGGATCGAAGCCCAGGTTCCGCAGTGCGGCTACTGCCAGTCCGGGCAGATCATGCAGGCGGCGGCGCTGCTTGCAGTCAATCCCAGTCCCACCAACGAGGAAATCGTGGCGCACATGAACGGCAACCTGTGCCGCTGTGCTACCTACTCGCTTATCGTCGGCGCCGTCCAGCGCGCCGCGCAACTGATGAAGGAGGGAGCGAATCATGGCTAAGACCACTACACAGGGCATTACGAGGCGCGAGTTCCTGGTCCGCTCGACGGTAATCGCCGGCAGCGGCTTCCTGAGCATCGGCCTGCCCGGATTGATCGCCAGCAGGGACGCCGAAGCGGCCGCGTCCACGCCAGCCTTTACCCCCGCGATCTGGTTCACCATCACGCCGGACGGCATAACCACCATGCACATCGTCAAGACCGAGATGGGCCAGCACATCGGCACCGGCCTGGCACAGGTGATTGCCGACGAACTGGAAGTCAAATGGGAAGACGTGCGGCTCGACACGCCGCTCGAGAGCGTGGAGAACTTCGCGGTGTACGGCCTGGCTTACACCGTCAACAGCGGCAGCGTGACCACCGAGTTTGACCGCATCGCGCGTGCCGGTGCCGCCGGCCGCATCGTGTTGGTGGAGGCGGGCGCGAAACTGCTCGGCGCCAAAGTGGCGGATTGCCGTGCGGAATCGAGCCGTGTCATCGACAGGGTTTCCGGCAGGTCGGTGGGCTACGGCGAAATCCTGCAGAAAGTGAAGATCGACCGCAAGTTCTCCTATCCGGACGACCTCAAGAGCATTCCGCTCAAGAACCGCAGCCAGTACAAGATCATCGGCAAGTCGCTGCCCGCGCTCGACATTCCGGCCAAGACCAACGGCCAGGCCAAGTACGGCATCGATGTGTTCCTGCCGAACATGGCTTATGGCGCGCTGGTGGCGCCGCGTACGCGCTATGCCTCCAAGGTGCTGAGCATCGACGATTCCGAAGCCAGGAAGATCCCGGGCTTCATCAAGGCGGTCAAGATCGATGACGCCATGGGCAAATGCAGCGGCTGGGTGGTCGCGGTGGCGGAGAAGTTTCCCGCCGCTATGAAGGCCGCCAAGGCGCTGAAAGTGAAGTGGGACGCGGGTCCGTACGCGAACCTGAGCTCGGCCGCCCTTCTCGAGCAGTACAAGCAACTTTCCAAGGACGAGAAGGCAGGCGCGCCCTGGGTGCTCGAAGGCGACGTCGACCGGGGCTTCGGCGAGTCCGACAAGGTACTCGAGCTGGAGTACACCACCGACATGGTCTGTCACGCCACGATGGAGCCGCTCAATGCCACGGTGCAATACACAAACGGCGAGTGGCACGTCCACGTCGGTACGCAGAGCACATCCTTTGCACGCATGACGCTGACGGGCTACCTCTCCCAGGTGCTGAAGAAGAAGCCGGAAGAGCTGAAGATTTTCGTTCACCAGTACTTGGTGGGCGGCGGCTTCGGCGGAAAGCAGGACTACGACGACATCCTGGCGGCGGCCTACTGCGTCAAGGAAACCGGCCGGCCGGTGAAGCTCATCCATACGCGCGAAACCAATTTCGCGACCAGCTTCGCCCGCACGCCGACGTATCACAAGGTCAAGGCCGGCATCAAGAACGGCGAACTGTTGGCGATGAACCAGGATATCGTCTGCGGCTGGATGGGTGCGCGATTCGGCGTCGGTAAGAAATACGGATCCGACTGGTTGCAACAGGATTCCTGGGACGAGAAGAAACAGGATATCGACCAGTGGTCCATCGGCGGCAGCGATCACTGGTACCACGTCAAGAACCATCGCGTGCGGGCCTGGAACCATGAAGCCACCACCTGGGCGGTGCAGGCCAGCGCACTGCGCACCGTGTCCAACTCCTACAACATCTTCGTCGTCGAGTCCTTCATGGACGAGGTGGCGCGCGCAGCCGGTCGCGACCCACTCGAGTTCCGGTTGGCGATGCTTAACGGCAAGGGCGGCAACCGCGGCATTCCCAACACCGGCTATAAGCCGGGAACGCGTTCCGACTACTACATGGACCAGTTGTGGATCTCGCTGCCGTGGGCCAAGGAGGGTTCCTGGGTTCCCTACGAGTCCGCGACCGTGGGCGGCGCATTGCGGCTGGCGAATTGCCTGAGGGTGGCCGCAGGCAAGTCGGGGTACGGCAGCAGGAAACTCCCGGCCAACACCGGCCTCGGCATTGCGGTGACCGCGGCGGAAGAGCGCCAGAGCCCGACCTGGGTTGCAGGGGTCGCGGAAGTTACTGTCGATCCGAATACCGGCAGCTTCACCATCAACCGCCTCACCATCGCGATGGATCCGGGCACGGTCGTCAACCCCATGGGTGCCGAAGCGCAGATCCGCGGCTCGGCGTTGTGGGGCGCAAGTCAGATCATGTCCGAGCGGCTGACGTTGAAGAACGGTGCGTTCGAGCAGACCAACTATCACGACTACGTGCCGATCCGCCTGGCGCAGGTTCCGGAGATCGATGTCACGATCATCGACTCCGGCCACCATCCCAGCGGCGTAGGCGAACCGGCTTCCACCGTCGTCGCGCCGGCGGTGGCCAACGCCATCTTCAACGCCGTGGGCGCGCGCGTGCGGCATATGCCCATCTCGCCTGAGGCGGTGCTGAAGGCGATGAAGCAGAAGGCGTAACGAGCCGACTGCAAAAAGCCGACCCCGGCCCCGCGGCGGCAAGTGCCGCGTGGCCGGGCACTCCTTGCATTTACGGTTTACGGAGCGGCGCGAATGCGCGCCCTTCCGACCGCCTTTCATCTCAGCATGCAACGGGAGCGCGAGATGTCCTATGACATTCTTTCTTTGACGGCCGACGAACTGGTGGCGCATTACCGCAGCAAGCGCCTGTCGCCGGTGGAAGCAACGCGAGCGGCCCTCGGCCGCATCGCCAAACTGGATCCGATATACAACGCTTTCGTCCTGGTCGACGAAGCACGCGCGCTGAAGGACGCGCGCGCCGCGGAGGCGCGCTGGCAGCGCGGAGAACCGGCCGGGCTGGTGGACGGCATCCCGAGCACGGTGAAGGACCTTATCGTGACCGAAGGCTGGCCCACACTGCGTGGTTCGCGCACCATCGATCCGAAGCAGCCGTGGACGGAAGACGGCCCGCCGGTGGCGCGCATGAAGGAACAGGGCGCGGTATTTCTCGGCAAGACCACTACACCCGAATTCGGCTGGAAGGGAGTGACCGACAGTCCTTTGACCGGCATCACCGTCAATCCCTGGAATACGCGCCTTACGCCCGGCGGCAGCAGCGGCGGCGCCGCGGTCGCGGCAGCGTTCGGCATGGGCGCGATGCACATCGCCACGGACGGCGGCGGTTCGATCCGCATCCCTGCCGGGTTCTGCGGCCTGTTCGGCTTCAAGCCGACGTTTGGCATCGTGCCGATTCATCCGCATTCGCCGGCGGCGACACTTTGGCACCAGGGGCCGATCTCTCGCAACGTGGCTGATGCTGCGCTCATGCTTAGCGTGATCGCTCGCCCCGATCCACGCGACTGGTATCAGGCGCCGGCACGAAACATCGACTACCAGCAGGGACTCGATTCCGGGGTGAAGGGTTTGCGCATCGGCTTCAGTCGCACGCTGGGTTACGCCCGCGTGGACCCGGAGGTCGCCATGCTGGTCGAAAAGGGGGTGCGTGCCTTTGAATCGCTCGGTGCGCAGGTCGAGGAGCTCGATCTCGAACTCGAAGACCCGATTGCCATCATGCAGCCGTTGTGGGCGGTCGCGCTGGCGCTGGCGATTGCGCCCATGACTGCAACGCAACGCGCGCTTGTCGATCCGCCGTTGCTCGAACTTGCGCAGCCTGGATTTGGCCTGAACGCGCTCGAGTATCGGCGGCTCGAGCGCGCGCGCGAGGACTTCGCGCGCCGCATGTGCATGCTGCACCAGGACTATGACCTGCTGATCACGCCGCAGCTCGCGGTGCCGGCCTTCGAAGCCGGGCACGAAGTGCCGCCTGGTTCCGATCGGACCCGCTGGTGGGAATGGTCTCCTTTCACTTATCCCTTCAATCTCTCGCAGCAGCCGGCTGCCACGGTGCCGTGTGGATTCACGCCCGAGGGACTGCCGGTGGCGATGCAGTTGGTGGGAGACAAATTTGCTGATGCGCGGGTGCTGCGCGCGGCGCGAGCCTATGAAGCCGTGCAACCATTCGTCATGCCGAAGCCCGACCCGGTCGCGCGCCCGCAAAAGCGGATGATGGCGGGCACGGCGCATTCGTCCTGAGCGGAGAGTGAAGGCGGGTGCGGAGGATTGTCGGCCGCTGGCTCACCGTGCGTCCGGCAGAGCAGCGCGAATGCGCACCAAACAATTTCTTTCTCCCGGCGGTATATTATCGGACCAGAGCAATACTCAAAGAGGACCGCCATGACAGTCAAGGATATCGTCCGCACCCGGGCCGAGCCGCAAACGCCATATGCAGGCCGCGCCCGCTACCACACCTCGGAAAACCCGTTCACCTTCGGTTATCCGCCGGTACCGGCGCGGCAGTTCCTGGCCGAGCGCGACCGGGCCTTCGATCCGGCAACACCGACCGGTGCGATTGCGCTGGATGCCGCCGGGGATCTCGGCACGCCGTATCCGGCCACCACGCCCACGCTGCTGTGCCGTTATCTGAAGATCCGCGCCGGCGAACAATTGCGCGCAGCCTTTGCGGCCTCGGGCGCGATCTACTACGTCATGGCGGGCAGCGGCGATAGCCGCAACGCAGCCGACCTGATCGCGTGGGGCGCGGGAGACGTGTTCTGTTTCCCCGGGGGCAGCGAAACCACGCACCGCGCGACCGCCACCGACTGCCTGCTGTTCGTGGTGACCAATGAGCCGCTGCTGGCCTTCGAGCGGCTGAGCCCGCCCGCGCCGCAAGAGTCGATGGTCGATACGGTCCACTGGCCCGCGCACGAGATCGAGCGGCGCTTCGAAGCGGTCTGGCAGCGCCCGGTCACCGAAAACACCACCGGCCACTCGGTGATGTTCTCAACTGCGGCGCTGGCGCCGGGCTACATGACCATCCCGTCGATCAATGTCGCGATTAACACGCTCGCGCCGGGTTGCGACCAGCGCCCGCATCGCCACAACGGCGTGGCGGTGACGCTGGCGATCCAGGGCGAGGGCATCCACTCGATGATCGGCGGGCAGCGCGTGAACTGGTCAACCGGCGCCGCGCAGATCACGCCGGCCACGCTGCTGCACTCGCACCACAACCGCGGCGTGAAACGCATGCGCTCGCTGGTCATACAGGACGAGGGATTGCATCACTACACGCGCACGCCGGGGTTCAGTTTCGACTGAAGAGGCCAGCGGGACTCACAGCATCGCTGCAAGAACAACGGGCACTTTTCTGTGCCCGTTGTTTTTGTGTGTCATTCGCCGCGATTCAGGGCCTTCAGAAGAGGTAGGCAAGACCGCCGTTCACGAACCAGTTTGTGCCTTCCTGCACGATCGGTGAGTTGCGCGCATCTCTTTCAAGTCGGCGGGCGTTGAGTCCCCACAAGACCAGCCAATGGTCCGAGAGGTCCACTGAACCCAGAATCCCGAACACGACATTGCGCAGGCCGGCGTCTGCGCTGTAGGCAGGCAGGCCTGTTTGGGACGACTGCTGGGGCGTCAGGCCGAAGTAGTTTTGGGTGGCCTTCCCATCGGACCAGGTGAGCTGTCCGAAGACGCCGGCGTTAACGCCCCAGCGGGCGAAAATCCCCGCGGTCAGGCGCAAGTCGACGTGGGCACCAAGATCGGAATCGGCATTGCGGCGATAGCGGGCCAGCGCGTTGAGCGGCATCGGGCCGATCTTCCAGTCCGCCTCCGCGTGAACGCCGACCGATGCGGCTGCGTCGATGTCCTCGAAGTTGTGTGCCTTCAGGAACGCCGACTCATCGGTGATGCGGCCCTCTTCATAGGCAAGCTGCCCACCGAACACCACGCCGCCAGCCGGATTCGATCGCACCCCACCTTCGAGTATTCCTTGCGTGGTACGCGCAAACAAATGCTCTCCGTACAGCCGCAGATACGGGATGGCTTCCCCGCGCCGGCTGTCCGCGCCTTCGTATGCGGGCCGCACCCGGGCACCGAGCCCCACATACGCGTCGCCCTTGTCGGCATCCTGCGCGAACGCAACCAGGGACAGGCATGACGCGAAGACATGCGAACAAGTCAGTGAATGGCGCATGGCCGTCTTTCGTCGTCTGGGGGCGTGTAGTGTGTCACGCGCCAAGGATCGTCACGCCTTACCACCCTAGAGCATCTGCAACGGCGCCGGTCCGTGCGGCGGCGCAAACAAGCGGCCGAGTTCCGCAAGCTGTTCTTTCGTCAGTGGATGCTCGAGCGCGCCGAAATTTTCCTTCAGCCGCTCGCGCTTGCCGGTCTTCGGGATGACGATGATGTCGTCGTTGGCGAGCAGCCACGCGAGCGCGGCTTGCGCCGGAATCATGCCGTGGCAGTGTGCGAAATCGGCAAGTTTCGGGTCGCGCACCAGCCTTGCCTGCTCGATTGGCGAATACGCCATCACCGGAATGCGCCGCTTGCGCAGCCAAGGAACCAAATCCCATTCGATGTCGCGGCGGGTGAGGTTGTAGAGCAACTGGTCGGTTGCCACACCCTTGCCGCCGGGCACGGACCACAGTTCCTGCATGTCCTCGAGATCCAGGTTGCTTACGCCGTAGTGGCGGATCTTACCGGATCTCTGCAGCGCCAGGAATGCCTCCAAGGTCTCGGCGAACGGCACACTCCCGCGCCAATGCAGCAGATAAAGATCGATGCGGTCAGTGCGAAGCCGCTTGAGGCTGCGCCCGCACGCGGCCACTGCACCTTTGCGCGTGGCGTTGTGCGGATAGACCTTGCTTACCAGGAAGGCCTCGTCGCGCCGGCCGGCGATCGCATCGCCGATCAGTTCCTCGGCCTTGCCTTCGCCGTACATTTCCGCCGTATCGATGAGCGTGATGCCAAGATCCAGGCCGAGCCTGAGCGTGGCGATCTCCTCGGCGCGGCCCGCCTTGTTCTCGCCCATATGCCAGGTGCCCTGGCCGAGCGCAGGAACGCGTTCACCCGATGGAAGGGCGACTGTCTTCATGGCCTGTCCCGCGAGATTGGGCGCATGCGCAAGTATAGGTCGGCCATCGTCCCGGTTTGGTTTGCGCGCGGGCGTAGTGCGACGACGGCAGGAAGCCGCACAAGCTCTCCGAGGAGGAAGACAGGGTGTTGCTCAAGGAGTACTGCGACGGCACGCCGCTCGTGCCGGCGGAAGTGCGCAAGCGCTGGGAGTCGAGCTACGGCGACAAGCAGGGACAGTTGACGCTGTACGAGGCCACGGGTTGCGACAAACGCAAAAAGTGCGGCTACCGCGGCCGGTTCGACGGCGCTTTCCGGCTCCCGCAGACCCGGGGAATTGAAAGCGCGGCTTGCGCGTGCGCCAGGAAGTGCTATAGATAAATCAGGCGTGCAAAAAAGGAGGAGGCCATGACAGACTCGGTGCGCAAGGCGGACTATTTCTATGTGGAAGTGGCAAACCAGGCGGGGGCGGGCGCCACGTACCTGGAGGCACTCAGGGACGCAGGTGTGAATCTGCTCGCATTCACCGGATTCCCGGCGGGGCGCAAGGCGCAGATAGACTTCATCCCCGAAGATACGGCCGCGTTCCGCACGGCGGCGAAAAAGAACAAGTGGAAGCTTTCGGCGCGAAAGACGGTGTTCCTGGTGCAGGGCGACGACCGGCTCGGCGCGATCCACGAAGTGATCGGCAAGCTCGCCGCGGCCGGGATCAGCATGACCGCGCTGGACGCGGTGACGGCCGGTGCCGGACG
>Ga0184637_10002767_pt1 | contig 11166 bp, 12 predicted proteins | sample PLM3_127_b2_FD_133143 | JGI IMG/M metagenome (GOLD analysis project Ga0184637, IMG submission 133143) | Groundwater sediment microbial communities from an aquifer in East River, Colorado, USA - PLM3_127_b2 | ecosystem: Environmental > Terrestrial > Soil > Riparian zone | place: USA: East River... | reverse complement strand
TCATCACGTCATAGAAATTCGACAGCCATTTCTTGAACCCCGGTTCGGCCCACAGCCGTTCGTACTGTTCCAGCCGCTCTTCGGGGGAGACGGACATGGCCGACCGCTGGTCGAACTGGTGGATAAACGAACCGGCGGTTTCGTTACACTGCTTGAAAATTTCTGGGTAGCTCGCCTTGATCTGGCGCTGGGTTTCGGGATCGATGGGGCCATTGCGGAGCGGCGCACAGTAATTGGCGGTGCGCTGAAACACGGTCAGATGGCCGACTTCTTTGGCGATCTCGGTGATGAGTTGGACCCCGGTGGCCCCGGTGCCGATAACACCCACCCGCTTGCCGGCCAGGTCCATGCCCTGCGCCGGCCATCTCCCGGTGTGACACCAGGGACCCTGGAAACTGTCGAGTCCTGCAAAGTCAGGGATGTAGTGCGCTGAGAGGAGACCGACCGCGGTCATTAAAAATTGCGCCCGCGCCCGGTGGCCATCCGCCAGGTGGACCTGCCAGCAAGGCTCGCGCTCGTCATAGACTGCCGAGACCACGCGTGAATGAAAGCGGATGTCGCGGCGCAAGTCAAATTTGTCCGCCACATAGTTGAGGTAGCGCTCGGTCTCCGGCTGCGCCGCATAATGCTCTTTCCAGTCCCATTCCTGCAGGAGTTCCTCCGAGAAGGAATACCCGTAGGTGTAACTCTCGGAGTCGAAGCGCGCCCCAGGATAGCGGTTCCAATACCAGGTGCCACCCACGCCACCCCCATCCTCGAAGGCCCGGACGGAGAACCCGAGCTGACGCAAACGGTACAACGCATACAGTCCTGTCACTCCGGCACCGATGATAATCACATCACACTGCTCCACGTCCTCACGCATGTCAGTCCCGACTGTCGGCGTCTGCTTTAAGGCATGTTCCATATAACGATCCTTTAGTTCTCTGCACAAGTCCGGTTGTCATGACAGGAACTCGTCCCCTTATCCAACGGGCGTGCCGTGTAGCGGCTTGTCAGCCCTCAGCCGTCGCTTTGAGGGCGGCCAGGGTCTTGGCCAGCATGGTTTCAGTGTATCGAGAACGCTCGTCAAGCTGTTCCTGGGTATGGTTACGCCTCCCTGGCGAGAGTTTTTCCACATCCCATATTTCCGTCACCCGCGTGCCGGTGCCGCTGGGCTCCAGGCGGTAGGTCCAGCGCACATACGGGCCTTCATCGGGGCGCGTGACGAATTCGAAGCACCGGCCGCGCTCGGCCACGGTGACCATCACCGGCACCGACCATGCACGCTCACTGGTTCGATTGTGGCCGATGAAGCGATCACCTCCCTTGCCACTACCGCTGCTCTGCCACTCGCCGCCGAGGTTTTCGGGGCTCCACTCCCCCATGCGCGGAAGATCGGAGACGAGGTCGTAGACGGCTTCCGGGGACGCGTTCATCTCGATACTTGCCTCGCGGTGCATGCCATTGACGCCCATAAGGACTCTCCACCCTGAGAGAGGTTGAATCGCTTGAGACGAGAGCTTTGTTCCCAGCAATTTTCACGTCAGCTAACAGCGTTGCCCAGGATAAATGTGCCTGGGAGGCGCTGTGCGAGATCCGTTTGCCGTGCCGTTACTAGAGAGTGTTTTTCAGCATGGGGCTTTGGAGTCCAAATGTTTGGTCATGCAGGAAAACGACCCGCATCTGTCTGACGTAACTATGCTATGATAGCATAAAGAGTGGAGAGCCTCTCTTTGAGGAGTATACGCTGCTGCTATAGCGACGGTATGGCGCATCACATTTCAGGGGAAAGGAGAAAGGGCGATGCTTCCAGACGAAAGATACGTGAAAGACGAGGACGCAGCCAAGCAGATCGGTGTGCAGCCGATCACGTTCCGAAGATGGTTGGCGGTAGGCACGATGCCGCATTTTGAATTCGGGGGGACCTGCTACGTGCTTCAGTCTGACGTGGACGCCTTCAACGAGGCATGCCAGTGCAGGAACCAGCGCGGGGCTTATGAGCAGAAGCTGGCGAAAGCTATGGCGTCCTAGACCACAAAACAGGTTTCAATCCGCGCCCCGCTTCTTCAGCGGGGCAATCATCTCACCCTCGCGCATTCTTCGGCGGTGCGATCTGATGCAAGGCAAGCCTGGACCGTCTTTTCCTTGGCCTCCCAGCGCACCTTGTCGCAAGATGACATCAAATAGATAACGGCTACGACTATCGCGCCGATTATGGCGTACCGCAGTGTTTCGTGGACATCACAAGACATGAACCCCTCAATCAGTGAAGCCCAAGCGCCCGCACTTCACTTGGCACCGGGCGCCTGGGCTATTCCACACTCCACCGAATTACGTGGTAGAGCGTGTCATCGCATAACGAAAGCCTCCGGAGGTGAGGATCTGCAGATTGAGGAACCAGTCTGCTGTGGGTACGCGTCCACCTTCGACTTCTACGCCACACTGGCCAGCGCGCTGAGCCCGACGCTGATACGGGATGAGGTTGTACAAGTGGGCGAGCCCCGTGAGAAACGCCTGTTGGCTGCCACCGGGATGATGGAATCCCTTGATCATGAACAGTTTCCGATCGATGGCGTTATGGGCTTGATCGAGTAGGGTACTGGTCACAGGCATCTGCGGATCGGCGAGCACCGCATACCAGCCCGCCTTCTTGTCCTGAAACCACTGGCGCACACGGTGGCCATTGGCCTCCCCAGCTGTGTGCGTGACGTGGTCCGCAAAGCGCCGCAACCGCTGGCCAAGTGCAAACACGCGCAAGCCCTTGCGCTGACGACTCCGGTACAACAGGGTGTGAAACTGCGAGCGCAAGGCCTTGCGGACAGGAGACGCGATCGCCGGTAGTTTCTTCGGGAGCTTGGTGAGCGCGTGGCGCAGGCAGTTGCCGAGGCGCGCGCCGAGAAACAACGTCCGCATGCTCTTGGTGGTGCTGGCGAAGCCATCGGTCAGGATGCCCCGGACCCGATAGGCAGGATCCTGCTGGGAGGCGGCGCGTTGGAACACGCCGTAGGACTGGGTAAAGGCCGCGGCGCTGGCCTCTTCAGTATAGCCGAGATGCCAGAGCACACGGCCACGGACAATCGTGGGGAGGTACACCTGCTCGGTAAGACAGCGGCCATGCTTCTCGTCGGCCAGGAAATAGGCGGGCAGCGGCAGACTGCACCGGGTCAGCACGGCTACCAGACTCTGGTGGCCAAACGCACACACGAGACGATAGAGCGCCATCGGGGAGATATGCCAGATGACGGCGCACCGTTCCAAACTCAGGCCACCATGCGTGGCTAACAGGGCATCACGGGCCACCTCAGGGCGCATAGCACGATAGCGCAAGACTAAGTGCGGGAGGATCGTGAACACCGCGCGACACATCGTGCACTGGAGCCGCCAGATGGTGACCCCGCCCAGGCGGACGCGGAGGTAATGGGAGTGGCGCGTCAGGCATCCACCCCCGCTACGGGTGGCCTTGTGCTTCAGTTGCAAGCCGAGGGAGAGGAGGAAAGCGATCACCGATTCCACAAAGGCCTTGCCGTCGCCACGCAGCTGACAGTAGGTCGCTTCATTCTGGAAATCAACAGTGATGGTGCGGTTTTCGCGAGTCGATTTGGCCGCTGTGCCCATGTGTTACCCCCAGGTCATCAGGGGTCGTCAGGTGATGAGACACGATGGGGGCAACATATTGCAATCTCAAGCCAAGCGTGAAGGGTTCAGGACGTTACCGCTAAAATCGAGGGAATGTGATATTTCCCATATACATTGAGATGCGCATAGCGCGTGGGCCACACGTGCGCGAGGTCACTGTCGTGCACGGGATAGCCTTCCTGCTTGAGTTGCTCGATGACCGCGGCCATGTAGACCGTATTCCAGACGATCACGGCATTGGTCACCAGGTTGAGACACAGCGCTTGGTGGGTCAGTTCTTCAGGACGCCTGCGCCGTAACTGGCCCTTGTTCGCCACCATGAGGAAGGCCCGCAGATCGTGTAACGCCTCGCCTTTGTTCAGTTGGCGCGTGATCCGACACCGGTCGTCTGGCTGGCAATACAGCGGAGGATATGGAGCGTTTTGATCAGCCGTCCATACTCCTGCAAGGCCCGCGCGAGGGCACTTTTGCGCGGGTAGGCGTGGAGCTTTTGTACGAAGAGGGACGCGGTGACCCAGCCCAGCCGGATCGAGCCGGCGACGCGCAACATCTCCTCCCACCAGTCAAGAATCCGGATGTGTCCCACCTTTTACACGAGGCGTTCTTGGGCATAAGATCGTTCTTGCTCTTGGCCGAGCGTTGAAGCCGCTTGTCCAGGATTCCCCCTGACCGCTATCCTCTCCGTCACTTATCCACGGGCAAGTCGGTCGTGACGAAGGGGATGGGATGGCGGTTACAGTGCAGATGCAGTTTGCGTCGGCTGTTATGGAGATGTCCCAGGATGCATTTGTTGGCTCGTCCATCGAAAACGGAGCGACGCTTAGCCAATGCGATCTGCGACAACGCGATGTGCACCACGCGTTAGGGGTGACCTCAACGCTTGATTGGCGCAAGGACGCCTACCACGTCGACATGCATGAACTTTCGACGTTCCACAATCCAATGACGTATCGGTTCATCTTAGCCCAGGGGTACTCTCTGGAGAGCCAGAACCAACGCATGGCCTTTCCACCGGACATCAAGGGCGTCTCGACCGCGCAGCCTCTGAGCCACAGCCGTATCCGCTTGGCCTGCGCTCTGGCTGTGGTGTGCGGAGTGAGTCTCAGGCACCTTGCGCTGCTCTTTGCCTCGCTCTTTCTGATTCCCATTCCCAAGTCTTCGATCAAGCGATGGATTGATGACATTGGTTCGCATTTGCCCAGCCAAGAGGCGATGCTGCAGCAATGGCTCGCCATCCCCCCTGCGACGGAGTGTCCGAGTGATGGCGACGACCCGAGAGGCCCGGACCACTGTGTGCTGGTGGTGCAGGAGGAGCAGGATCGCCTCGTGATGACCCATGAAGCAGGCTCGGAGCATGGTGCAGATGCCCAGAAGTTGCTTCAGACCTTCACAGCCCTCGGGCTCAATGGCACCGCAGCGTTTGCCGATGCCTCGCACAGCGTCACTGAGGCGAGCACAGCGGTCTCTCCTCAGGCCCGATTGCAGGCCGACCATTGCCATACGGTCACGCATCGCTGGGGGCACCGCAAAAAAGCGCTGTTCTCCTCCCGCCGGAAGATCAAGGCGCGTGGGGAAGCACAGCACGAGCAGGCCGGCGTTGCACTCGCCAAGCCGGTGTGGCAGTGGCGTTGGAGCCTCCTCAAGACCCCCCCCAATGTCTCTGTGGAGGCAAAGCAGGCCATGGCAGAGCTGGCAAGAGAGGATGAGGGGTTGGTCCGCAGTGTCCGCAGCATGCTCCGGCAGGTGGTGCCTATCTTCGACTCCTCCCACAGCGCAGCCCAAGCGACGCGCAGACTGCCGCAGCTGAGAAACGATAGCCGAGCGGTTGACGACGATCATCTGGGGACGATGCGCACCTTCTTTGACGACCATGGGGATCAAGCCTTGCGGTATCTGAGGAAAAAGGGCATGGGGAAGCACCGGCGTGGCTCCAACGCGGAGTCAGGGATGCGGCGGCTGCGACGCCTTGAGAACACCCACGACGGCATCCGGTCTGCGGCAACCCGGCAGCACTATATTCCGATCTCTCAGGCGATCAAGTCCCTCTCCCTTGACATTGCCGAGTTTATCGAGCAAGGCCCTCAAATGACTGGGCCGCTTCGTGTGTAAAAGGTGGGACACACCCATTTTGCCCTCGGCTAACGAGAGACCAAATATCTCGGGCGTCAGGTCACGCCGTTCGACACACGCGACTTCGCGCGTGGTTTCTTGGCCATCGTCGGTGATGGTCACCACCTGGATCTTGATCTGCATGGCGTTTCCTCTTCAGACCACACCAGCGATTGGAGTTGCGTATTGATCTCATGCCGGTCGCAATGGTCAGGCCGAAACTGCTGATACACGTCCAGGCAGTCCACCGCTTCACGAAACTCGTCCAGCTCCCCAAGGGCTTCTCGGACTGAGGTCTGTGGGTCTGCCACTAACAGTGTGCTGATGGCCTCGGCCACGACCTGCATTGCCTCCAGCGGCGGATACAGGCGATGCTGATCGAGTCGCTCCAGGTATTCCCAGGCTCCCCAGCAGTCCTCGGACGGCGCCGCCCGTTTGCCCCCGATACACACGGGATAGACATGGCGTGGTGCCGGGGGCAGCAGCGCTTCGAGACGGATGTCACATTCCCAGTGGGCGCCAAAGTCGTACACGTAGCGGAACCGCTCGCCGCGATGAAGGCCCAAGTCGCGCAGCAGGACACCGCGGGTCAGTGCACCGCTGCTGCCGTATTCCCTGCCGTGGATATAAAAACTGTGGAGATGCTCATTGCTCCAGGCAAACACGATTTGGAGGATGCTATGGAGCTGCGCCAGGGTCGTTTCGCTCCGTACAAGCCGCTTCCCGGCAGTAATCGAGAAATTTTGGGCGTTAAGGAATTACGCCTTACTCCACAATGAGTTGTGAGGTGTCTAAGAAAACGACCCTTAAACGAGACACCGAGAAAATGCTGCCAAAAGCGGCTAAAAGTGCCTCCAGACGTCTCAGATTGCCATCTCAATAAACATCGTCTCATCAACTCGTTAGGGGCATTTGTAACTGAGACACGTCTGGGTCATGAGAGTTCCCAGGTGGTCTTACCGCCAAAAATTTCTCCAAAGCTACCGGTAAGCGAAGCAGGCGGCACCAGATGAGTGGACTGATGCCGCGCAAGACGGCACGCAGTTGGTAGATGCTGCATGAGGAAGCAGAAGCAATCATGCGCTGAGGGTAGCGCAGAGTATCGTGCCGCTCAAGGGTGTCCCCCGGTATTTAGCGCTCTCTTCCCCTCTCGCCAGAGCGGCGAGAGGGGATGCCTCGAGAGGGGCAAGGACGATGGCACATCGCGTCTAACGCTGATCCATCGGCCAGGGCGGACCTTCGCGGCGCGGTTCGCCTTGGGGCGGCTCGAAGCCCGGCACAGCGTAGGCCGCCGGCGCGTATGCGAAGAACTCGCCCAGCGATTTACCCTGCGCATCGACACAGTCTCCACCGATCTCGTAGACGGGTACCGAGTGGTCCTGCGCGAGTCGCGGGCTCTCAGACCAGTAGACGACTTCCATCTTCGTCACCTTCGCCGTCGTGCACCCCGTCGGCACCGCGTACGTACCCGCACCTTGCCCCAGGGCGTCGAGCGCCGCCGCGGCTGACACCGCGGGCAGCAGCATGTCCACGCCTGTGGCGACGCGCGCCATACGCGTCATGCCTTCCATCACGCTCCCCTCACCAAGCATGATATAGAGCTTCGAGCCCGGGCCACTCACCCGGAAGCCCTGCCAGTATTGCCGGAAACGCACCTGCACACCGGTTTCGATCACGGTCAGATTCACGTTGCGCTTCATGTCACGTTCGATGAGCCGCGGGCGATGGAACGTCACGGTGCCCATGCGCGTGTCGAAGTCGGCCGGCAGCAACTCGTTCTCTTTGAGGAACGCGAGTGCGAGCGCATACGCCTCGGCATCGCTCGGCAGTTTGGGAGCGCTCGCGGGCGCGATGTGGAGTTGCTCCAGGTGCATGAAATTGGCGCCGCCCGACGCCCCGAACACGGTGAGACTGCGCCGTGCGCCGTTGGAGTCCTCCACCAGCCAGCGGCCGGGATTCTCCTCCAGCACCTCGCCGCGCATACCGAGCGTCTCGGCCAGTTGTGCGACTGACATGGCATCGGTGTGCACCGGCGCGAGCTTCAACACGCCCAGTTGCGCTGGCACTTTCACGGGTACCGTCAAGGCGAAACGTGGGGGTGTTTTCGGCGCCGAGGCGCGAAAACCCGGTATGGCTGGCATAGCGAATTCCGTTGCGGCCCGCCCCTGGCCCGCCGTCAGCCATGTCACGACCGCAATACTCATCAAGACCATAGTGGATGTGGTACGCATCGCTCTCCCCTTCCTCTAGCAGTCGCTTTGACTCAGCCAGCCGAGGCCATTGTTCGGCTGATCGCCCGCATTGGAGCCCTCGCCCCAGATCCGGTCGTTAAAATGCGCCTGGATTTCGGCGATGATGCTCTGCGTGGTGCCGCTGGTCTGGTCCGTGCAGCCCCCTGAGTTCGAGAACCACGCCTGCTGCACGGTGTTGCCACCGCCGTCGAAGATCCCTGTATCGATGAGCTCATCAGCAAATTGCCCGCCCGTGTCGCCATCCAGGGGCGAATCATGCCAGCCCACTAAGAGATGCAAGTTGCTGAACGCGTTCGAGTACCAGGTACTGATATTGGTGCCCGTGTCACGCAAGGTGAACGAGGTATCGAACGTCACCCATTCCACATTCAGGTTGCCGTAGCGCGTTTCGGTGTTGAACAACAAGCGATTGCCATCGGCCGCTGTGAACGTCGTGAACTCGACCAAGCCCGTATTGCCGTGACCGCAGAAATAGGCAAAGTCCGCGGCGTCGGCCCAGTCGTCGTCGTCGCCGCCCACCAAGCTCGAACTTTTGAAGTCCGACTCGAAGGCGGCGCTGTTGCTCCACCAGGTCTCCGACCAGCCGGCGGCGTCGAATTCGTCGACAAGGCCGGTCGTCGTGTCGGCGCAACCCGGCAGGTCCACGGAGGCAGAAACGCCGCCGCTCGCGTAGATCTCGATGTGCTCGGCGAGTAACTCGGCGCCCTGAGCGGCGTGGGGTGCCACGCCGAGGCAAGCAAGGGCAAGGGCAATGCCCCATGCAGAGAGGCATAGCAAACGCCCTGTTTGGCGTCTCGAGGTGAGCGGTGCCGTGCTCGGCTTTCCCTGCGTCATACCTTGATCCTCCTTCAACATACTCGTTCGTTCCTTCCTGCTTCCACAGAGTGCTCAAGCGTCCAAAGCACTGTGAACCCATCCCTCCTTGTGCTCCCCAGCCATCCCTCCTTGTCAGGCAAACGTCCCACCATGGGACGAAGAGCACACGCACGCCAGAGCGGCAAGAGCGTGGAAGGCGTCACCACGCAAGGAGGGATGACGCAATCAGAGAGAGTGCATGAGGTGCTATCGCATCGTCCCGCAGGTAGGTTCAATCCAACGCTCCTCATCTCCCACTGGCTTTCCATCGTTGTCTCTTTCCGTAGGATGTGTATCGCAATGTCGCTCGGCACAATGTCCATTTCACAGGAGACAATATAAGCGTGGATGCCTGTGTTGACTGTGAGAGAGGTCACAAATTGCTGGTACGCGTGCTCACAAGGAAGAAAGCGGAGAGGAAGGCCATGGCTCTGTCGCAAAGTTGCCTTTTTGAGGCAAAATCTCACGATCGTGTTTCGGAAAATCCATGAGTTGCGCGCCTCAACTTTCCTGTTTTCGGTAAGCTGCGACAGAGCCCTTCCAGGTGGATGTTGTCCGTGTGCCGTTCCAACTCGTCGTGCTCCGTGCTGGGCGAGAAAGTGACCGGAGGGTCGATGGTATTGCCAATGAGAAAGATTTCTGGGCAGTGTGGCAGGCGTGCCTCCACCCCCTGGGTCAACGTCAGCGGCCTGAAGGCGCGTGACCAGGCGGGTTCTGTCGCAAATTTTGCTCAGGAGGTCATGAAGGGGCAGTAGCCCCTGTCCGTGTGGGGATTACGCAGCGAGGGCGTAGAACTGTTCGGCCGCAGTGAGGCCCTCGTCTCCGGCCTCGACCATCATCTGTTTCTTCTTGATCATATGCATGAGTTCGATACCGGCGAGCGCCCCCTGGGCTGCGTCGAACGATTTGAACCCCAACATGGGCCGTGTCACCCGCTTGACTGCTCGATGGTCCTGCTCGATGATATTATTGAGATACTTGAGCTTGCGGATGGTAATCGCGGTGCCGTGCTCCGCATTGTAGCTCTGGATGGCCGCTCATTGGCCGCACTCCCGTCGATCGTGATCTTCTCGGGCACGCCGTGACGGCGGATCGCTTTGGTCAGGAAGCGCTTCGCGGCCTGCTCATCCCGCTGCTCCGTGAGGAGAAAGTCAATAGTCTGACCATGTTTGTCTACGGCACGATAGAGGTAATACCACGCGCCTTTGATCTTGATGTACGTCTCGTCCATGCGCCAGCTGACCCACACCGGCCGCTTCCGGCGGTGGAACGCTTCCTCCAGCTGCGGACTGTACTTGATGACCCACCGATTGATGGTGGAATGATCGACATGCACACCCCGTTCAAGCATGAGTTCTTCGACATGGCGCGTACTGAGGGGATAGGCCACGTACCAGCGGACGCCCATGAGCATGATCTCCTGGGGGAAATGGGCACCTTTGCAGCTCACCGCCATGGTTGCTCTCCCTCTCTGTTCACCCTGAGTCACAGCGGGAGAGCATATCTCAAATCACCTCAGATGAAAACTTGCGACGGAACCCAAATGCGCCCGCCGGTCCATCGTGGGTCACAGAGAGAGCATACCCAAATCGGCCTCAAATGAAAAAATGCGACAGAACCATCACTCCCGCCATGGGGCTTGGCGGCGTTTAGCGGGCCACTGTACAGATGGGCATAGATCTTTCCAGGCGGCCTGCTGGCGCAGGAGTACAACGCTTCCGTCTGAGCCCCAAAGCCATACCTCCTACCAGGACGGTCCCAAACATGTACAGTGTCGAGGGCTCGGGCACCGGGTGCACCACGAGTCTGGCACTGTGGACTATCGCTGCGGTGTTGCCACTGGCATCCAGGATGTCGACAGGACCCTGGGCGCAGAAGACCAGGGCTACCCGTGCCGTATTGCTCGCCTCGGGATCGCAACTCTGGATCGGCGGCGGGGAAAAGGGTGGGGTGTCCACGGGGAGTCCGATGAGGAGCCGGTCAGCCTCCGCGTGCACGGAGTGCGCACTGTGCAATGCCCGACCATTCAGATTCAGATCGAGGAAGAGATCAAAGAAACTCTCGGCCAGCGCAGCGTCGTCCTGCTGTTCGATGATACGGCCACTGCCTGTGTTCGCCAGCGTGAGGCTGCCGAGACCCGGTATGGTGACCGCCAAATGCCGCTCAAGAGTCATGGGAATAAAGGCATGGCCGTTGCTGTCTACTGCAGGCCGCCCCCTGGGGAACTCTGTTGGCCCACTCAGCGTGGGCTGCGGAAAATGGAGCGGACCCTGTGGCGTGAGCAACGACACATCGGGAATGGACGAGGGCTGGAGGAGAGGGGCAACACCCG
>Ga0184637_10002766_pt1 | contig 11168 bp, 10 predicted proteins | sample PLM3_127_b2_FD_133143 | JGI IMG/M metagenome (GOLD analysis project Ga0184637, IMG submission 133143) | Groundwater sediment microbial communities from an aquifer in East River, Colorado, USA - PLM3_127_b2 | ecosystem: Environmental > Terrestrial > Soil > Riparian zone | place: USA: East River... | reverse complement strand
GGATGCCGGACAGAGGTCCGCTGGATGTTCTCGTTGCTTGAGGACTCTGGTTCATGACGTTCTCTTGTGTTCAGTGGGTGCCGAGCGCGGCCAGATTGCCGAGAAGCAAGGAAGCCGCAACCACGCTCGTTGCGACAAAAATGAAGTTCGCTTTCAGACTGATGCGAAGCAGCGGTATCCCCGACAGGCGACTGGCCATCACGCTCACCACCGAGAAAGGCGTCATGGCCACACCCATGGACCAGCCGACCAGAACCGAGGCGAGGTGCGCAGTGGCCGGAAGTCCCATGATGTGAGGCGGCAGGCAGGTCGCGACGAGTACGGCAGACAAAATCGGGTGGATCGCCGCACAGGAAAGCGCGATGGTCGCGGCCATCACCAGAAGGCAGGCGAACACGGGACGCGAGGCAACGAGTTGCCCGACGGAAAGCGCCCAATCCCCCGCAATCGCGTCTGCGATGACAGCGCCTGCACATCCGGAGACCAAGAACAACAAGACGTCGCTCGCGTGGATCTTCAACCCCTGAAAGTCCTTGGACCATGATCTCGACGCGGACGTGATGCGGGCCCCACGCGGTGCAAGGGCGAACCCGACCAGCCATGCAGCGAATGGGGCAAGAACCAGAATGGCCGCCGAGATGGGTATCTCGGCGGCCCAGCTGAGCGCGACCGTCAGTGCAAGATAACCGGCCATCGCGATGAGGGCTGGAGCGGCCTTGGCCACGCCCACACGCTCAGACGTCGAGTCGCTCGCGGGTGCGCGGCGCCCTTCCCTGCTTCGAACCAGCAGGACGGTTCCGAGCAGCGTCGTTGCAAGTCCAATGACCATGCCGAGCGGCATGACCGTCCAGGCGCTCGTGCCCGGATAGAGCGCAGTCACGACACTGATGTTGCTGAACATCGGGCTCCAGAGGCTTGCAGCCGCATAGCCCCGGGTCATGGTGACGAAGGTTGCAGTGCGCTGCCCCGCACTCTGGCCCGTCTCGCGGGATGCAAGCTCCATCATCGTCGCGATTCCCGCAAGTCCCAGCATCGCGCCCGATCCATGCGAAGCCACGGCCAGCCGAAGGTGGTGGCCCGATGCCGCCGACCCCAGAATCCGGGCCAGCAAGGTCTTGATGGCGGGGCTGCGAACCGCTGCCCGGGCCAGGAGGTTCGTCGTGAGAACCAGCGAACCGATGAGGACGCCAATCTGCAGGCCTCGCTCCAAGCTCGGCAGCGGATGTCGTGCGAACGGCGCCGCGATCGCAGTGGCGACAAGCAGCACAGCGCACACGCGCAGGATCGTGGGTGAGATCGATGCTCGTTCGGCAGCGACGAACCACACCGCAGCGGCGCTGGCAGCCCAAAGAGCCCAGTGAACGTGAAAGGCGCCATGCAGCGCCGACAGCGCGGGAATCAGCGCCATGCTGCATAGAGTTGCGTTCAGGGGCGCCAGGCTGGCTTGACCGATCGCATCGGAACTCGCCTTCATCGACGGCGTTCCTCGGGCGCACTCCGTGGCCCTCTGCAACGCACCCACTACGGCGCCGACCGGCTGGTCCCCAGCGCGCCGGCCTCCGTAAGGCCGGCGATTCGCGCGTCGTCGTAGCGCAGCACCTCACGCAAGACCTCCATCGTGTGCTGGCCGACCGCGGGTGCAGCACGTGGTGCCACGGCAGGCGTGCCGGACAGGCGCAGCGGCGTGTTGACGTTCGGTATCCATCCCAGAACGGGATGGGGGATGCGGCTGACCAGTCCTCGTGAGCGCACCTGGTCCGACTTCAACGCTTCGCTCAACGTCCGCACTTCGCCATGCGGCACTGCTGCAGCCCGAAGACGTGGCTGCCAGTAGCTCCACGGTTGAGAAGAGAAGGCTTCATTGAGCAGCTTGAACAGCGAGTCGCGCTGCTTCAGCCTGTCGGCGCTGCGCGCCAGCTCCGGATGATTTGCGACATCAGGCCGCTCCAGCACGTCGTTGAACAGCCGCGCAAATATCTTGTCGTTGCCGCAGTTGATGTAGAAGGGGCGATCGGCTGCCGCGAACACGCCCGACGGGCAGGTATCCGGGCTGGTATTGCCGTTGCGTTGAGGCTCGTACCCGGTCGTCAAGTGCTGCATCGCGGCGAAGCCCGTCATGAGGATGGCCGTGTCGTACAACGCAACCTCGAGGAACTGACCCTTGCCGTTGCGCTCGCGAGCAAGCAGCGCCAGCAGGATGGCATTGCTGGCCATCATGGCTGTGGCGATGTCCATCACGGGCGACCCGGTGCGCACGCCCGGTCTGTCCTGATACCCGTTCGTCGAGATGAAGCCGCTCTCCGCTTGAGCGACCGGGTCGAACCCGAGGCGATCCGCGAAAGGTCCTTCGCGACCGTACGCGGAGACCGAGCAGTAGATGAGGCGAGGATTGAGCTCGGCGCATCGCTCGTAGTCCAGACCGAAGCGCTGCATGACGCCGGTAGAGAAGTTCTCGATCAATACGTCGGCCTGCGCGATCAGCTCGCGGACAACCTGCACGCCTTCATCCGTCTTGATGTCGAGCGCGACGCTGCGTTTGTTCCGGTTGGCCCACAGGTAGGGCGCCCCCTGCGCACGCAGGGCCGGATCGGCCGGTGGGTAGTACCGAAAGTCCTCTCCCTTGTCGGGCGGCTCGATCTTGATCACGTCGGCGCCGAAGTCGGCAAGCAGCATCGTCGCCAGGGGGCCCGCAAGGAAGTGGGTGAAGTCGATGATCTTCAGGCCGCTGACAGCACTGCTGTCCGAGGGAGCGCCTCCCGGGTGGATTGGAAGTTCATTGATCCTTGTCTTGTCAAACATGGCGGCCTGCGGTGTGTTGTCAATGGTTCAACCAATATAGCGGAGGCATTCTTCTCCGTCAAGCCCACGCTCGCTCAAGGCTTGTTGTGGTTGACGTTAGAGGTATATGGTTCTACCATTGACACTTCTTTTATTCCAATTGAGGCAAGCGTGATGGGCAATCGAGTCGCGATCGTGGGGGCAAGCGCCATTCCCATAGGCCGTCACCAGAGCGCGGAAGCCGACGAACTGCAGACTCTGGAACACGAGATATTGGCGCGCCTGGTGGTGGAAGCCACCCGCGACGCCGGCGTTGAGAAAGACCAGATCGACAGCCTCGTCTTCACGCTCCCGCGTCCGTACACGCGCCAGAAATACCTGCACACCTTTCTCATCGGTCAGCTGAGGCTGCCGTGCCGTGGTTCCGTCTTGGAGGTGATGGGCAATGGCATGACGGCCGCTCTGGCGTTCGACCAGGCGTGCAACGAGATCCTCCTCGGGCGCGCCAAGGTGGCCCTTGCCCTTGGCATCAACATGGAGAGCGCCGTGTCCGCCGCCGAACATGCGATGAGCAGCATGCGCACGACCGGGGACGTGGACTTTCATGTGCCCGCCGGATTCACGCCCATCTCCTGGTATGCGATGGATGCCGCCCGCTACATGCACGAGCACGGGGCCACGCGGGAACAACTGGCAGCGGTTGCCGTCAAGAACCGGTTTCACGCATCACTCAATCCATTGGCGCAGTACCGCAAACCCATCACCGCAGACGAGGTCCTGAGACAGCGTCCCATCGTCGAGCCGCTGGGGCTCTACGACGTGCCTCCGCGGGGGGACGGCGCGGCGTGCCTCGTTGTGACCACCGAGGATGTTGCGAAAGGCCTGGGGCGTCCGTACGTGCTGGTTCAAGGTCGCGGCTTCTGCCATGACGGCTCGCACCAGATCAGCGACGTGCCGAACGACATGATTGCCTTCGATGCAGCGCGCTTGGCGTCGTCCGAGGCTTACGCCGCGGCAGGCATCGAGCCGGCCGATCTGGATCTGGCCGAGGTCTACGCGCCATGCACGATCGTGGAGATCCTCGTGAGCGAAGCGCTGGGCCTGACTCCACGGGGTCGGGGCGGTGTTGCGGCCCTCGAGGGAGAGACCACCCTGGGTGGCCGCATCCCGATCTCGACTTCGGGAGGGCTGACCTCCCGAGGTCATCCGTCCTACGTGACCTCGCTCTACAACTACGTCGAGTTGGCCGATCAATTGCGGGGCCGTGCCGGCGAACGACAGGTCAAGGATGCTCGATGGGGTGTCGGCACCGGCGAGCTGGGCAACTACAACGCCGCGCTGGTGCATGTCTTCGAAGGAGTCCGGTGATGCTCGAGACACTCAAGATGCTTTCGGTCCGAGCCTATCCGCCGCGTGTGTCCGAGGCCACGCTGCCGTTCTGGTCGGCGCTGCGAGAAGGACGCTGGATGACCACGCAGTGCAACGACTGCAATCGACAGACCTTCCCGCCGAAGGCGATTTGTCCGCACTGCTGGTCGGCCAGCGTTCGCTGGACCGATTTGAGCTCCCAAGGCGAGCTCTATTCGTGGACCAGAGTTCACGCTGCGCCAACGATCTTTGCGGCGGACGCGCCTTATAGCGTTTGCATCGTCGATCTCGATTCAGGCGTCCGCGTCGCGTGCAAGCTCGTGGAGCGACCCGGCATCGACACACGGATCGGCATGGCGGTGGAGATCGTGCGCCTGCAGTACGAGGACGGCGACTTGTTCGCTGCCCGTCCTCTGAATAGATAGCGCCCTGCCCTTGAACAAGCCGCACATCAACATGACCGAGACACTTATGAACAGTTCAACAGACCCCACTGACCGCGTCGAATGCGATCTCCTGGTCATCGGTTCCGGCGCGGGAGGCTTGTCGACCGCCATCACCGCGAAGAAGCACGGCCTGGACGTGCTCGTCGTCGAAAAGGACGAGGTCTTCGGAGGCACTACCGCCTTTTCCGGCGGCGTGCTGTGGCTGCCGGGCAATCCGGTTTCCAGGCGGGCGGGCGTCAACGACACGCGAGACGCCGCGCGCGAATACCTGATCAACGAAACCGGCGAGTTCTTCGACGCTGAAGCAGTCGACGCGTTCCTCGACGCGGCGCCCGAGATGGTGGACTTCTTCGAGCGTGAGACCGAGGTCAAGTTCGTTCCGACCCTGTACCCCGACTACCACCCCGACGTGCGCGGCGGCGTGGACATCGGCCGCTCGATCCTCGCCGCACCCTACGACATCCGCGGCCTGGGCAAGGACATGGCGCGGATGCGGCCGCCGCTTGCCACCATCACCTTCATCGGCATGATGTTCAACTCGTCGAATGCCGACCTGAAGCACTTCTTCCAAGCGACCCGTTCGCTGAGCTCGGCAATCTATGTCGCCAAGCGGCTGGCCGGCCACCTCAAGGAAATGCTGCTGTACCGCCGCGGCGTGCAGGTCACCAGCGGCAATGCGCTGGCGGCGCGTCTGGCGAAGTCGGCGCTGAACCTCGATATTCCGATCTGGACCTCGTCTCCCGCACAGCGGCTCGTCGAGCGGGACGGAACGATCGCCGGCGCCGTTGTGGCGAGATCGGGCAGCGAGGTGGAGGTGGTCGCCCGCCGCGGCGTGGTGCTCGCCAGTGGCGGCTTCTCCCACGACCTCGAACGCATTCGTAAGGCCTATCCGCATGTGAAGCGCGGCGGGGACCATTTCTCGCCGGTGCCTGCGACGAACACCGGTGATGGTGCCCGCATGGCAGAGCAGGCGGGCGGCACCGTGCCGTTGCGCTTCAAGGACGCTGCAGCTTGGATGCCGGTGTCACGCGTGCCGCTTGGCGGCGGCCGCTTCGGCGCTTTCCCCCACCTGCTGGATCGCTACAAGCCCGGCATCATCGGCGTGCTGCGCAATGGCCGGCGCTTCACCAACGAGTCGAACTCCTACCACGACGTTGGCGCCGCGCTGATCCGCGCCTGCGATGGCGAGCGCGAGACCGCGATGTGGCTCATTTGCGATCAGGCCGCGATCTCGAAGTACGGGCTGGGCTACGCCAAGCCGGCGCCGTTGCCTCTTGGCCCGTTCCTGCGCAACGGCTACCTGGTGCGAGGGCGCACGCTGTCCGAACTCGCAACCCGGGCCGGCATCGACCCAGCCGGTTTGGAGCGGACGGTTCGCGAGTACAACGATGGCGCCGTGCGTGGCGAGGACAACCAGTTCGGTCGCGGTACGACCTCGTTCAACCGTTATCTGGCGGATCCCGAGAACAAGCCCAATCCCTGCGTGGCTCCGGTCGCCAAGGGCCCGTTCTACGCGCTCAAGGTCATCATGGGCGACCTCGGCACTTTCGAGGGCATCCGCACCAATGTCGTGGGTGCGGTACTGCGCCCGGATGGCGAGTCGATCCCGGGCCTGTACGCGGTCGGCAACGACCGGGCCAGCATCATGGGCGGCAACTATCCTGGCGCCGGCATCACGCTCGGGCCGATCATGACCTTCGGGTACGTCACGGCTCGGCACATCGCAGGCGCGGGCCCGACGCCGGGCTGCGCGATCGCAGACACGCACGAGCCGCCGCAACCGACGAAGCAGGCAGAGGGTGCAACCCATGCTTGATGCCCACGGCTTGCCGCAGCCAGGTGGGTCCACTGAACCAGTTCGTGCACTTGTGGGCCTACAAGGACCTCGCGGACTACGAACGCCGCTGCGAAGCGCGCGACACCGACCCCGAGTTTCCCGCCTACCTTGCGGCGAGCGAGCACCTCATCGTCGCGCAGGAAACGCGGCTCATCCGAGTCGTCGATCTGCCAGGCCCCAGCCAGCAACCGCGCTGATTTCGATGCAGGGGCAAGGCCCAAGTTGCAAACATTCAATGGTTGAACCTTTGACATATCTAGGCTATGATGGTGCCCATCCGACCCAATCACTGAATCAACAGGAGACCAGAATGAAGTTTCTCTTGCGCTCGCTCGCAGCGAGCCTGATTGCAATGTCCGCGCTTGCTCAAGCGCAAACCCCGTCCCCGGCCACGAGCTTCCCGACCAGGCCGATCACGATCGTCGTGCCATACCCCGCGGGAGGTACGAGCGACAACCAGGTGCGCATGATTTCGGAGCCCCTGTCCAAAATCCTGGGGCAGACCATCATCGTGGACAACAAGCCTGGCGCCTCGGGTGCCCTGGCTGCGGCGACGGTGGCACGCGCGGCGCCGGATGGCTACACGCTGCTGTATCCCAACAATGGTGTTCTGATCGCTTCGCTGATCAACAAGCAGGCCGGTTACGAACCCCTCAAGGACTTTGCGCCGATCTCGACGGTGACCAAGGTACCCATGGTGCTTGTCATCAACAAGACGGTCCCGGCCGACAACCTGCGCGACTTCGTCAAGTACGCCAAGGCGAATCCGGGCAAGCTGAACTACGCGACCGCGGGACCGGCCTCGTTCGGAAACCTGGCGACCAGCCTGCTGTCGCAGGTGGCAGGCATCAAGATGAACCAGATCCCTTACCGTGGAGAGGCCGCCACCACGCTGGCGGTGCGTTCGGGCGAATCGCATGTATTGCTGACCAGTCCGTCGAGCGCGATGCTCGGGCAGGTCAAGGAAGGCAATCTCAAGTTGCTCGGTGTAGCGACCGAGAAGTCGACGGACATCGTGCCCGGCGCTCAACCGATTGCCGAGGTGCTTCCTGGCTTCTCGGCACAAATCTGGTTCGGCTTGCTCGCGCCGGCCGGCACGCCCCAACCGGTCGTCCAGAAGCTCAACGCGGCCATCCAGCAGGTCCTCCAGGACACCGGCATCCGCGCCAGGATGTTCGCCTCCGGCGCGCTCGCGGAGGGGTCGACTTCGGCCGCGCTCGAGAAGTTGATGAGGACCGAGTACTCGCAATTCAAGGAAGTCATTCTGAAGAACGACATCAAAGGCGACTGAGCCGCACATCAGCCTTTGCGGATCGGTTCATATCAAACATCTGGAAATAGCAACATGCGCGGTAAATGCATTGAAGACTTCGAAGTTGGCCAGGTCGACATCAGTCGAGGCAGGACCATCACCGAAACAGACGTCGTGACGTTTTCGTGGCTTTCGGGGGATGTGAATCCCATGCACACGGACGCCGAACACAGTGCACGGTCGCCGATCGGCCAACGCATCGCTCACGGAGCCCTGGGCCTGTCGGTGAGCACGGGACTCAGTGCAGGACTGGGTTATCTCGAGGGCACTGCGGTGGCTGCGCTGGGTATCGACCAGTGGAAGTTCCTGAAGCCGATCCTGTTCAACGACACGGTCCGCCTGCGAGCGACCGTTGTCTCGGCACGAGCAACCTCGAAACCCGATCGTGGCGTGCTCGTGCGACGCATGGAGCTGCTGAACCAACGCGGCGAGGTGGTGCAGGAAGGACTGATGACCACCATGGTGCTCACCCGGGCAGGGGTTGCGGCGCTGGAGCAAGGCTCGAAGGACTCATCGATCGAAGGAGAAACGAAGTGACGCTCATGAACGTGGCAGGTCTCTCGGAAGAGCAGCGCATGATTCGCGAGGGCGTGCTGGACTTGCTGGCAACGCAGCTTCCGTGGGAAAAGATTCGCAAGATGGACGAGGCCAAGGAGTTTCCCCATCAGGCCTACAACGCTCTTGCCGAAGCGGGCTACCTGGGCATCTTCTTCCCGGAAGCGCTTGGCGGCACCGGCGGAAGTCACAAGGACATTGCAGTCTTCCTCGAGACGCTGGGCTACTACTACACCGGGATCGCGCAAGCAGTCACGACGACAGCGATCTATGCCGGCATGCACGTGGCGAAGTTCGGCTCGCCCGAGCTGCAGCAGGCCATCATTCCAAAGATCATCTCGGGTCAGGCGAAGCTCGCGCTCGCCATGTCCGAGCCGGGCACGGGCTCGGATGTGGCGGGGATCAACACCAACGCCAGGCGCGAAGGCGATGACTTCATCCTCAACGGAAACAAGGTATGGATCACCTGCGCCCATGTGGCGGACTATCTCGTGGTGATCACGAAGACCGACACGCAAGCAGCACGCCACCAAGGCATGAGCACACTCCTGGTCGACACCAAGGCGCCTGGTGTCACCATCAAGCCTCTGGCGATGCTCGGGCGTCGCACGACCCATGCGAACGAGGTCTTCTTCGAGAACGTGCGCGTTCCGGCAAGCAACCTGATCGGTGAAGAAGGTCGCGCCTGGAAGAACATCATGAAGTGCCTCGGTGTGGAACGCATGGCGCTCGCGGCCATTTCCGCCGGGCACTGCTTCAAGATCACCGAGTACGCCCGCGAGTACGCGCAACAGCGCGTTCAGTTCGGCAAGCCGATCTCCGATTTCCAGGTCATCCAGCACAAGCTGGTCGACATGCTGATCATGTCGGAGACGGCGCGCCAGTCGGTTCATCGTGTCGCCGAGTTGCTCGATGAAGGTCACCCCGCCGTGCAAGAGACCTCGATTGCCAAGATCGTGTGCACGGAGAACAACTTCCGGTGCGCCGACATCGGGTTGCAAGTGCTTGGCGGCGCCGGCTACTCCATGGAGTACGACATGCAGATGTTCTTCCGCGATTCGCGCGTGGGTCCGATCGGCGGCGGAAGCAACGAGATCCAGAGGAACGTCATCGCAAAGCAGATGGACCTTTGAACCCCTGGACGCAGCTGGCGATCTGGGGCCCGCGTTCAGGGCGAGTAGTCGGTATCATTGGTGCAAAGGTTCAACATTTCGCCAGGAGGTCTGCCGAATGCTCGACACCGATCCACGCCCCACGTCACGCGCAGCATCGCCGGCCGCCTCGGTGAAATTCCAGGCTATCCGTTCAGCCCGTGCCTTCGAGGAGATCACGACCCAGATTCGGACTGAACTGGCCGAGGGTCGGCTGCGAGTCGGTAGCCGACTGCCGTCCGAGCGCGCTCTGTCAGAACAGTTCGGCGTGTCGCGCAACACCCTGCGCGAGGCGCTGCGTTCACTCGAGAACGCGGGATTGATCCGTCTACGGAAAGGCGCCACTGGTGGTGCCTTCATCAGTGAGCGCAGCGGCGAGGCAGTCGGCACCGGTCTGCTCGACATGTACCACTTGGGCGCCATTCAGCCTGCGCAACTCACTGAAGCGCGGATCTGGTTGGAGTCGATCGTCGTTCGCGAGGCTTGCGCGCGCGCGACGCAAGCCGATATCGATGAGCTCAACGCGAGCATCGAGGAAGCGGAGGAGGCCGCAAGGCAAGGCAACTTCGCGTTGCGCGCCGAGAAGCGCCTCAACTTTCACCGCATCCTTGCCCGCATGACCGGCAATCCAATCATGGTGCTGTTGATGAACGGCGTGTTGGACGTGCTAGGTCACTTCATCAACAAGATCGGCGAATACGAGAACGCCTTTGTTTTGCCTTCGAGACGACGGTTCATGAAGCACCTCATCGCACGCGATGCCGACGCTGCTGTTGCGGAGATGGAGGCCAGTCTCAAGCGGCTTCAGCGCAACTACTTGTCGCGCGTGGCGGACAGCAACGCAGGTTCTGCACCGGCTGCGGCGCCCGCTGCGAGAGTCCGTGCGAAGACCGCGAAGGGTGGGAAAGCAACCAAGCCGTTGGTTAGGGCATCACGCAGCAGCCGCAGCACTGACCGACTCAACTATCCAGAGCGTGGATAGGCGCTCCCGGAACAACGCTGTCCGCGATCAGCAACACAAGGCGACGGGCGAATTCCGGCCTGATGTTCAGCGACGCGCCGGACCGGCCACAATGCCCTTGTCGTGCAGGCGTCCGAATTGCGCCGCGCTCAGCCCCAACACGTCGAGCAGGACTTCCTCGGTGTGCTGTCCGAGCATCGGCGCAGGCGCTGCAGGCGCGCGTGCAACCGCTGAAAAATCCAGCGGAATGCCCGACATCAGATAGCGGCCGACTCCCGGTTGCTGGAGTGCGCTGAACATCGGATTGGCTTGCGTACAGGCGGAGTCGGCTTGCACCAGTTGGCTGACGGTCTGGTAGCGACCCCAGCACACGCCGTGCTTGTCGAACGCGCTCTGGATGTCGGTGAAGCGGCGTGCAGCGATCCACGGTGCCATCAGATCGGCAATGCGCTGGCGCGCGCGAAAGCGCTCCCCCTCCTCGTCCAGGTTCAGGCCGAGCTCGGTCGAAAGCTGCGACATCGCCTCGCCCAGATGCATCGCGTCGCACAGCGCGCGCCATTGTTTTTGCGTCAGGCCGACGATCATCACGCGCCCACCGTCGGCGCAGACGAAGTCGCGACCGAAGGCGCCGTAGAGCTGGTTGCCGGCGCGCTCGCGCTGCTGGCCGAGTTGCGCTTCGGCGATGAAGCCCAGATGCCCCATCACCGCCAGCGCCACGTCCTCGAGCGCTAGCTTGACGTGTTGGCCCACGCCGTTGCGT
>Ga0184637_10002765_pt1 | contig 11172 bp, 10 predicted proteins | sample PLM3_127_b2_FD_133143 | JGI IMG/M metagenome (GOLD analysis project Ga0184637, IMG submission 133143) | Groundwater sediment microbial communities from an aquifer in East River, Colorado, USA - PLM3_127_b2 | ecosystem: Environmental > Terrestrial > Soil > Riparian zone | place: USA: East River... | reverse complement strand
GGCGTGCCGGTGCGGCCGGTCGAGGAGGCGTAAACATGGAGCTGAAATTTGACAGTAGGGGCCTGATCCCCGCCGTGGTTCAGGATGCGAACACGCGCGAGGTCCTGATGGTCGCCTACATGAGCGCCGAGTCCGTGCGCCGAACGCTGGAGAGCGGCGATGCGTGGTTCTGGAGCCGCTCACGCCAGGAGCTCTGGCACAAGGGCGACACGTCCGGGAACTACCAGCACGTCGTTCGGGCGAGGACCGACTGCGACGCGGATACCGTCCTCCTCGAGGTGCACCCCGATGGGCCTGCGTGCCACACGGGCGCGACCAGCTGCTTCTTCGAGGAGATCGACGAACCGACGGCTGGCGCCGAGCTTCAGGAGGCACCTTCTAGAGCCCAGATCGTGTCCGAGCTCGCCGACGTGATCGCGGAGCGGCACGCGACGATGCCAGAGGGCTCCTACGTCGCGGGACTGCTGAGGGAAGGGATTGACCGCGTTGCGAAGAAAGTGGGCGAGGAGGCGGCGGAGACGATCATCGCCGCGAAGAACGGCTCCCACGATGAGATCGTCTGGGAGGTCGCCGACCTCTGGTTCCACAGCCTCGTGTTGTTAGAGGCGACCGGCGTTCCGGTGGACGACGTGTTCCAGGAGCTCGCGAGGCGAAGGCGCTAGGCGATCGGCTCTGGCACAGCCTCGCGCTGGCCTTCATCGAGTAGCTCCGGCCGTTCCAGGCGGAGCACCTCGCGAAGCGCGGTCGCGGCAACCTCTACCTGGCTGGCGTCGGGCTCGCGGGTGGTAATGCCCTGGAGGGCAAGCCCGGGCGCCATCAAGCTCCTCACGGCAGGGTGCTCAATATGAACCGCGCCCCACTTAATGGCCTCGTACGCGATGCCGGCGATAACCGGTATCAGGACGATGCGCGAGCCGACGAGCACCAGCCACGAGTCGGGCCGCCCGAGCGGCGCGAAAACCGCGATGGCGAGCAAGCCGACGATTAGCAGGAAGTTCGTGCCGCAGCGCGGATGTCGGATGCTGTAGGGCAGCATGTCGGGGATGGTTAGCCGCGCGCCGCCCTCGAGCGCGTTGATCGCCTTGTGCTCGGCCCCGTGGTACATGTAGACGCGGCCGATGTCGGGGAAGAACCCAATCGCCCAGACGTATCCGACGAGCATAGCTATCCGCAGGACACCCTCGGCGACGTTCGCCACGAGTGAGCTGCCCAAACGGTCGTGGACGAAGGCTGTCAACACGACCGGAAGGACGAAGAAGAGGCCGACGCCGAGGATGATTCCAATTGCGGCGGTCGTCCACGCGATGGGCTTCGAGAGCTTGACGTCCTCCTCACCCATGGCCACGTCCGCGGAGAACATTAGCGCTCGCATACCAAGGCCGAGGGTGTCCCAGAGGACAATGCTTCCCCTCAGAAACGGGATTCGCGTAAGAGGGCCCTGGTAGAGCCGTTTGGGCAGCTCTTCAGACCGAAGGACGATCTCGGAGGACGGGGCGCGAACCGCCACGGCCATGTAGCGCTGGCCGCGCATCATGACGCCCTCCATGACTGCCTGCCCGCCATAGGCGGGAAGACGGAGGGACCCTCCTACCGCGCTACAGGCGGGGCAGCAGGGTAGCACGATGCGGTGAGACGCTAGTTTACCGGCGCAGCGGCTGGCTCGTCCGTCGCCGCCTCAGCCAGGGCCGTTGCGGACCGGCTCCGATTCATACGGCGCATGAATCGTTCAACCTGTCCGCCGGTGTCGACCAGTCGCTGGTCGCCCGTGAAGAATGGGTGGCACTTCGAGCACAGGTCGATGCGCAGGTTCGCTTTCGTGGACCGCGTGGTGAACGTGTTTCCACACGCGCAGTGCACTGTCGCTTCAACGTATTCGGGGTGGATTCCTTGCTTCATGGTTCCTCTTGTCAGGCGACCCCGGCCGGCGCGTACACGCTGACGCGCTTTCGGGTCTGTGTGGCGTTCTCGAATTTGACGTTCCCATCTATTAACGCGAAAAGCGTGTGATCTCTTCCCACGCCAACGTTGATCCCGGGCTTCACTGGCGTTCCGCGCTGGCGCACGAGGATCGTGCCCGCTCGCACGAGCGTGCCATCACCCCGCTTGACCCCGAGGCGCTTTCCTGCGCTATCGCGGCCATTGCGGGAGCTCCCCATGCCTTTCTTGTGCGCCATCGCCTACCCTCCAGGCTGCTCCGCCCCAACGATTTCCGTAACGCGCAGGCGCGTGACCGCCTGGCGGTGGCCGGTCTTGCGCCGGTAGTTGGATTTCGCCTTGTACTTGAACACCGTGATCTTCTTGCCGCGCCCCTGCTCGAGCACGTGGGCCACCACTTTTGCACCCGAGATGGCCGGTGAGCCGATCTTGACGTCTCCTTCGTCCGAGATCATCAGCACCCGGTCGAATTCGACCGTCGCGCCCGGCTCCGACGGCAGCTTTTCAACCGCGAGCGCCTCGCCGGGCGCCACGCGGTACTGCTTCCCGCCAGTCTCGATTATGGCAAACATCTGTACCCACCGACCGCGCGTCCGAAACGCACAAGAATCCCAATGATTGGTCCTGGGATGCTAAGAATTATAGCGGATGCGGTGGCGTCAAATTGGTGGGCAGGCGTATAGGCTCGTTGGCCGAGCCGGAATCTGGCTCCCCGGTCAGCGGCGGTAGGTCCCGGAGCGACGAGATGCCGAGCAGGGCGAGGCATTCCGGCGTGGTCTCGAAAAGCGCCGGTCGCCCCGGTCCGTCGGCCCGTCCGATCTCAACGATGAGGCCATGCTGAAGGAGCGTCTCGATGGCACCGTCGCTGTTCACGCCGCGCGCCTCCTGCACCTGCGCGCGCGTCGCGGGCTGGCTGTACGCGATGACAGCCAGCGACTCCAGAGCGGCGGGCGAAAGCCGAATGGCATTCCCTGCCTGGAGGAAGCGACGCACGACGAGCGCCGTCTCGGGCGACGTCACGAGGCGCAGGGCGTCGTCGTGTTCCTGGATCATGAGCCCCGGCACTCCCTGGTCCCGTGCGCAGGTCAGCATCCGGTCAAGCTGGCGGCCCGTGACGCCTAACGTTAGCTGCACGGCACTTCGCTCGACTGCATCGCCCGCTGCGAACAGAATGGCCACGAGCTGCGGCACGAGCTCCTCCGCGTCGAAACGACCATCGGTCACGTTCGCCCTCCAGGCCGTCCGCCGATGAGAAGCACCACGACGATCGCGAGCGCCCCGAGGGAGATCGCGGCGCCCAGGCGCAGGGAATACGGCTCGTACGCCAGCTCCACTCGCCGCGCGCCTTCGGGCACCCAGACCGCCTTGAAGTAGACGTTCGCGCGCAGGACTGGCGACTCCAGGCCGTCGACCTCCGCGCGCCAGCCGGGGAACCAGGCGTCGTCGACAACCAGATAGCCCCCTCCGCGTCCGTCGACGCGCTCGAAAATCAGGCGCTCCGGGTTCGAGCTGACTCGGCGGAAGACGCTGTCCGCCTGGCCCTCCAGAGCTGCTGGCGTCTCAGGCGCCAGGACGAGCGCGCCGGCCGATGTTTCGGTTCTCAAGGATGCAAGTGCCGCCTGGTCGTCTCCGACGGTTGCACGCGGCACGAGAGGCACCCCTCCGCTCGATGCTATCGGGCGGTGATAGACCTTTACCGGTGAGAACGTCCACTTCGTGAAGCCCGGCTCCAGCATGAGCTGATGCTCTGTGCCATCCCGTGCTTCGATGGTGACCGCCCGCAGATTCCATGGCCCGCGGCCGGTCCACGTCCACTCCATCGCGGTGATGGGCTCGCCCTCTTCGAGCTGGCTGACCGTCGCGGTGTCCGTGAAGCCACCCCGGCTCAGACCTGCAGTGGGCTGGAACGCGTTGAGGCGGCCCGGGCCCGCCTGATGGAAGACATCCTCGCCGTACCTCAGGGGCAGCTCCTCCGCGCCGTCGCTCCGAATCAATCTCATGAGCCCCATGTCGGTCTGAGAGAGCTGATCAACCGTCGCGCTGTTCAAGAGGGCGATGAACTCGGCGTCAAGCGGTTCTGCGAGATCTACGCGGATGGTCTGGCCCGGCTGCAGGGTGCGGGCAGTGGCCACGTCGAAACGAAAACCTCCAAGCTCGACATCCGTGACCTCGTTGGCGATAACCGCCTGCACGTTGAAGAGTCGAATCAGATGCTCTTCCGGAATCGCGATGAGCCGGGTGCGGAGCACGCCGTCCGCGCGAATCTCGTTGCGAGGGACGAGGAGCGAGGCAATCTCCAGGTACCGCCGCAACGGCAGGACGCCGCCGTCATAGCCGTCAACCGTCGATAACCCGTAGCGAAGGGGGATGTTGGGCGACATGACCTCATCGAGCTTGAGCGCCGACTTGAACGCGAAAATCGCGCCGCTGCCCAGGTTCGAAAACCGCCGCTCGATCTGCGCGTGGTCGCTCAGCTCGTATTCGGTCGGGGCGACGCTCAAAACGCGCCCTTCGTGGACGGTGGAGCGGAGAAACGCAGCGACGGGTCTCGCCTCTTCGGTCGCGGCGCTTGGTACGGGATGACGCTGTGGAAGGTCCATGGCTGCGAGCCGGAGCTCGGCGAGCACGAGCACGACAGCTGCCGCCCCCAACGCCGGCCCGGGCCGCAGAATGGCGAGCAGCGCGACGAGAAAGCCCGCCGCGAGCCCCGCGATCCAGAGCGTCACGAGAGGAGGCTGGAGGCCCGGTATGAACGGCAGAGCCGCCAGACCGAGTCCAGCTACTGCGAGACCCAGGATTGCGACCCTCCAGGGGTTCGGGCGTGGGCGCGCCCGGTTCAGTGCCCAGTCCGCCCCGATCGCTGCCAGGCCCGCCGCGCCGAAGCTGTACACGAAGAGCCACCGCGCCGGGACACGAAAGAGGTCGAGGCCCGGAATGACGTCGAAGAGGTGGCGGTAGAGAGGGTTCGCTCCACCCAGCGCAAGGAACATTGCGATCTGCGTCAGGGCCAGGGCGCAGAGCATCGGCCGCCACGGCCCGAGCACCAGTCCTACCGCCGCGAACGCAAGCCCGGATGCACCTATGTATCCGATGTACTCGCTGAAAACGTTATTCCAGTAGCCGGGCAGTAGGCTGCGGAGGAGCATCGGCGGCTGCAGCGAAAAAGAGGCTGCCTCGAGGTAGGTCATTCCACCAGCCCGAATCGACTGCTCTGAGAGCTCGAACGTCGGGAGCAGCTGAACGGCAGCCAGCCCGAACGCCAGGAGTGCAACACCTCCGCCGACCACGATCGTCAGGCCCAGCCGACCCGCGGGCCAGAGGAGCATTCGACGAGCTCGCCCGACGGTCTCGGTACCGCCCGCTGCTTCGTCACCTAGCCAGGCAACGAGCGCCCGCCAGACCAGGATGACGCCGACGACCCAGAGCGTCATATAGCTCTCTTGTGCGTGGCCCGCGAGAAGCTGGATCCCGAGCGCAACGGCGGCGAGGGCGGCCCAGCGGACGCTCCGCCGCCGAACTCCGAGATCGGCCGCGAGGGCGATACCCGGCAGCCACGCGCTCGCGCTCATCTGGTTGATGTGGCCCACCTGGGCGGAGAGGAATCCGCCGAACGCGAACACCGACGCGCCCACCAGCGCGCCGGGACGTCCCAATCCAAAGGTCATGCGCATGAACGCATAGGCAAGAACTGCTGCGATGAAGACGTGCGCGATGACGGAGAGCGAGTAGGCGTACGGAACCGGCAAGGCATAGAACAAAGCCGTGCCCGGGTAGAGTACCGACGTTTGAGGATTCGCGAAGAAGGGGCTGCCCAGGAAAGTGTCTGGGTTCCATAGTGGGAACCTCCCCGCCCTGATTGCCTCCGCCGCGTACTCACGAAGTGGGTAGAAGTACGTCCAGACGTCGTAGTCGGCGAGGATGAGGTCGGGTGAAGCGATCTCCCAGTAGAAGCCCAGAGTGGCGCCAATGAAGAGGACAGGGGCGATGGCGCGGGATGCCAACGCCGCCACCTGGCTCAGTCCGATGTGGGTCCGCTCTATCGTTCGTCCATCCAGAGAGGCTGCGATGGCCGGCGTCAAGGCAGGATGCGGCAGCGGATGAGGGTTGCCATCACGACGAAGGCGTCTCGCCAGCTGATCTTCTTCCCCTCGTCGAACTCCCGCCCGGTGTACGAAATCGGGACCTCGTAAATCCTGTTGCCGGTCCGCAGGATCTTCGCCGTGATCTCGGGATCAAACCCCCAGCGAGGGGAAGTCAACCTGATGCGCCTCATGACGGTGGCAGTCGCGACCTTGTAGCAGGTCTCCATGTCCGTCAACGTCGTGTCATACAGGACGTTCGTCAGCAGCGTGACCAGCCGATTGCCGACGCTGTGCCAGAAGTACATGGCTTTGTGCTCGCCGATGAAGCGGGAGCCGTATACCACCTGCGATCGGCCGATGAGGATCGGGCGGAGAAGGCGGGGGTAGTCCTCCGGATCGTACTCCAAGTCTGCGTCCTGGATGAGAAGGATATCGCCGGACGCTTCTCGCAGCGCCCGCTGCACAGCGGCGCCCTTCCCCTGATTGCGCGGCAGGTAGAACGCCTTCGCGTCACCCTCGCGCTCTAGCTGCTCGAGCACCTCTCGGCTGCCGTCGGTCGATGCATCGTCGACGACGATGACCTCCAGGTCGAGCCCGGTATCGACAGCGTGCACACGACGCACGATCTCCGCGAGAGTCGCGCGCTCGTTGTAGCAGGGGATAAGAACCGAGAGCTTCTTGTAGGTTGGCTGCTCGATGGGAGTCCCCTAAGGCGCGTGTGCCATCGCGGTTTGGGCCAACCCGAAAGGCTCGTCCGCCGCCCCGGGATTGGGGGCAGAGCCCCTCTGTCAGTCGTCCCCGTGTCTGGTCTCGGCCATCACTTCCCGTGAGCGCCCGTCGATTGAAGCCGAAACCACCCCGCGGTCCTCGAGCAGGTCCACGAGGCGCGCAGCGCGCGGATATCCGATACCGAGACGACGCTGCAGCAGGGACACGGAGATCCGCCGCGTTTCCTGAGCAACGGCGACGGCGCGCTCGTAGAGATCGTCCGCGTCGCCTTCCGCTGGGCGGCCCAGGCTCTGGACTTCAGCAAGGTCCTGGTCATCATACTGAGGCATGCCGAGACCTCTCCAGTACGCGACGAGCAATTCGATCTCGTCGTCCGACACGTACGTGCCCTGCAACCGGATTGGCTTGCTACTGTCAGGCGGGAGGTACAGCATGTCGCCACGGCCGAGGAGGCGCTCGGCGCCAACGGTGTCGAGGATGACCCGTGAGTCGACCTGGGAAGTAACAGCGAAGGCGATGCGAGTGGGGAAGTTCGCCTTGATCAGACCGGTAAGCACGTCGACCGAGGGTCGCTGCGTGGCCACGACGAGGTGGATGCCTGTGGCGCGCGCGAGCTGGGCCAGGCGGCAGATGGTGCGCTCGGCCTCCTCGGGCGCTGTCATCATCAAATCGGCGAGCTCGTCGATGATCAGGACCAGGTTGGGGAGCAGCTTCTCGCCGTCACCGCGCCCGCGGACAGCTCTGTTGTAACCCTCGATGTTCCGAGCTGAATGGGAGGCAAATAGCTTGTAGCGGCGCTCCATCTCGATCGTCACCCACTTCAACGTCCCCACGACCCGCTCCATTTCGACGACGACTGGCATGCGAAGATGCGGGACGCCGTTGAAGGCAGCGAGCTCGACCATCTTGGGGTCGATCATGATGAGTTGCAGGTCGTCGGGCGTGAAATGGGTCAGCAAGCAGGCGACGATCGAGTTGATACAGACGCTTTTCCCGGAGCCGGTAGCCCCAGCGATCAACAGGTGCGGCATCCGGGCGAGATCGCCGACCTTGACTTTGCCGCCGATGTCTTTGCCAAGCGCGAGGGGTATCCTGGCGCGCACGCGCTCGGCGCCGCCGCTCTCCAGTACCTCCCGGAAATGGACCACGGAGACGGCCTGGTTCGGAACCTCTATGCCGACGACCCGTCGTCCCGGAACAGGGGCCTCCATGCGAATCGGACTGGCGCCGAGGCGGAGAGCCAGGTCGTTGAGACGCGCTGTGATGCGGCTTACCGGGACGCCGACCGCCGGCTCCAGGCCATATTGGGTGACGGCGGGGCCCTGGTTGACCTCGACAACGCGGACCTCGATGTTGAAGCTGGCGAGCGTCTCCTCGATTACTCGCGCGTGCTCCTTCAGCTCGCCTACGGCAGGCTCGACTCCAGGTCTGCGCTGAAACATCGAGAACGGAGGTGTCTTCCATACTCCGCTCGCCTGGGTCCGTGCAAGAGTCGGCGGCTCGGCCGCTTCAAGCTCGTCCGGAGGCTCTGGGGATGAGGCCTGGCGTGGGGCGCGAAGGGGACGGGGAACGCGTGTCCCGACGCCGTTGATCTGCAGTCGCGGCCGATGGAGGTGCGACCCAAATGCGGAGATAACTCTGAACGTTCCGGAGGCCATCCACCGACCCGCCGTGAGGACCTGCCCCGGCCTCAGACCGGTGATGACAAAGACGCTGGCCAGTACGATTGCCAGGAAGACTATGGCGGCTGAAGAGATGCCTACCCATCCGGCAAGCGTCGTGGCAACGGCGCGTCCTACAAGGCCGCCCCCAATGTCGTCGAAGAGGACCCCGCGCCGGAGAGCCTCGAGGTCGGCCAGGCCGAGCAAGGCAAGGGTCCCAGCGGCCGCCGCGGCGATGCGAATCCAGGGCCAGGGCTGATCCCGCCGAGCGATCAGCAGGGCGGAACCGGCGGCGAGCCAGACCGGGGCCGCGGCCGCAACCCAGCCCAGCGTGCGGGAAAGGAGCTGATTGAGGGGTTCGGCGAGGCTGCCCTCCGGGCGAAAGAGGGCAAGAAGCGACGTCAGGCTCAGCCCCATGAGGACGAATCCGGCAGCGTCCGGCCAGAAGCGGGCGACGAGGGGCGCGAGTCGACCTGCCGGGGCGCGCGATCGGGAGGCTCGGCGCTGCGACCTTACTCGCAATCTGTTCCGTGCTCGGTTGGTTGGCTCACCATAACGCCATTTGCTCGGCCGGCGGCTCCTGTTGCATCAGGCCGTCGTCTTTGCGCTCGTTGGTACTCGCGGCTCGGGCCTCCGCGCGGGTAATGATCATCGGCAGGGCGCGGAAGTCCTGCTCCAGCACGCTGCGAAGGCTTCCCTGGTGCAGCGCAGCTGCGGGATGGTACATCGCGCAGACGAGTAGGTTCTCGTACGGAAATGCTTTTCCGTGCACCTCCTTCATCGAGCGAACGTTCGGGATGAATTTTGCGAGGGAGTAACGCCCCAGGGTAACGATTACTTTCGGTTGAATCGCGGCGATTTGAGCCCGGAGAAATCCGTCGCAGGCCGTGATCTCATCCTCTTCGGGATCACGGTTGCCCGGTGGCCGGTGCTTGATGACGTTGGTGATGAAGACGTCGCTCCGGGCGAAGCCGCCGGCGCGGAGCAGCTGGTCGAGTAGCTGCCCAGCAGGGCCAACGAAGGGGCGACCCTGCTGGTCCTCATAGAAGCCGGGCGCTTCCCCGACGAGCATGACGGCCGCATGCGGGTTTCCTTCGCCGGGCACCGCTCGAGCCGTGCCTGTTCCGAGCTTGCAGAGTCGGCAGCGCGCGATCTGGTCGCTGATCTCACGAAGGTCTGGAGCCACTGTAAGACTCGTCATGTCGATCGCCCATACCTCGGCGCAAATGAGTAAGCCGCTGTACGATAAGTGCGCTGAACACGACCGCGGACTGGCCGGATCGTAGCATCGGCCGGGGGGAGCCGGACAGTGAGCGGAGGGTTCTGTGATGCGCTCGTGATGCTGAAATTTTGGGGGGATGTGCTTGTCTTTGTGCTGGGCTCGGATCCGACGGGGAACCGTCTTAGCGGCTGCGATGGCAGTCGGTTGGAGCGTATTGGCGTGTGGGGGAGGAAATCCGGAAGCCCCTAGCACCGGCGCGGTGAATCCTGGCGTGCCGGCGTTTGCAACCCAGCCCGTCGATCCAGGAAGGGTGCCGACCGCCTTATCCATCCGGCAGGTGGGTGCAGAACCGACGATGCCCAGCGGCATGCAGATCGACGACAATTGCGTCGTCGGCCGTCTTCCGAGCCAGCCGGGAACTGCACAGATCTTCGGGCAGGGCGTCAACGTCATCATCGACGTGGATACAACGTTCACGTTCTCGCGAGCAGTGGCCGAGACGGCCGCGGTGGCTTGCCGGCCCAACGTGGGGCGCACCGAAGTTGAACGTCTCGTAGCCACTCTGAACGGGCTTCAAGGCGCCCGCGTTCGTGACTTCGCCTGGCCGGGTAGGTAGCGTGCGGGAAGAAGTCTTTTTCAATCCCGAGATCGAGACGGCGCCACGCGAGAAGCTCACCGAGTATCAGCTCGCGCGAGCGCGGGAAGTCATCTCGATCGCCCTGGAGCGCAGCCCCTTCTACCGACAGAAGTTTCGGGCCGCGGGGCTCGATTCTGCTGGTGCGATCCAATCGGTCGATGACCTCCGGCGGCTGCCTTTCACGACAAAGAGCGAGCTAGTCGCCGACCACGAGGAGAACCCGCCGTTCGGGACCCGACTGACGGAGCCGCTCGAAAACTACTCACGACTGCATCAGACGTCGGGCACAAAGGGTAAGCCGCTCCGCATCGCGGATACGGAGGAGAGCTACCGGTGGTTCGCCCGTGGCTGGGGCTACATCTATCGGGCTGCCGGCGTCGGGGCTGACGACCGGGTCTTCGCGGCGTTTTCCTTCGGGCCATTCATTGGCTTCTGGACGGGCTTCGAGGGCGCTGAGCTCGTTGGCGCGATGCGGATTCCGGGCGGCGGCCAAACCACCGAGCAGCGGATCCAGCAGATTTTCGAGCTGGACGCCACAGTGTTGCTCTGCACGCCAACGTACGCGCTCCGCATGGCCGAGACGGCCCGAGATATGGGAGTGGATCTACGCTCATCACCGATTCGAGTCGGGATCCACGCGGGTGAGCCAGGAGCGAGTATCCCCAGCACGCGCGCCCGGCTCGAGGAAGCGTGGAACATGGAGGTCTTCGACCATCCCGGAATGACAGAGGTTGGGGCCTGGGGGTTCGAGTGCCGTGCCCATGCCGGCGTGCACTTGAACGAGGCAGAGTGCATGTTCGAGGTTCTGGACCCACAGACGGGCGAGCCGAGTGACGAGGGCGAGCTGGTGGTCACGAACCTCGGCCGCTATGCCCATCCAAACATCCGCTACCGAACGGGCGATCG
>Ga0184637_10002764_pt1 | contig 11172 bp, 7 predicted proteins | sample PLM3_127_b2_FD_133143 | JGI IMG/M metagenome (GOLD analysis project Ga0184637, IMG submission 133143) | Groundwater sediment microbial communities from an aquifer in East River, Colorado, USA - PLM3_127_b2 | ecosystem: Environmental > Terrestrial > Soil > Riparian zone | place: USA: East River... | reverse complement strand
TGCCGCCCTGCAGGCATTAGCCTTGCAAGTCTTTTGGGCAATCGTTCTCGTTCTCTTTTCACGCTGGGCTTGGAGCCGCGTTCATGCCCGTCTCACGATACAGGGAGGTTGAATGAATGCAGTCACGTTGTACTTCAGGTTGATACGCGTGGCATTGCAAGCGCGCCTGCAATACCGCGCGGACTTTCTCACCGGCATCATCGGGGTGATCGTGCTCAACGTCATCAACGTGGGACTCATCAGCATTCTGGTCAGCCGTTTCAGGCACCTGAATGGCTGGACGCTGTGGGAAATGGTCTTTCTCTATTGCTTGTGGATTTTGGGGCATAGCTTGTATAGTTTCTTTTTCTGGCACATCCGCGCGCTGGAGGATTATCTCGTGGAAGGGACGTTCGATCAGTTTCTCATACGACCCGCCAGTCCCTTTGTCCTGTTCCTCGGACGCGAAGTCCAATATTTGGGCGTCGCCGATGCGATCTTTGGCATTTCAGGTTTGAGCCTGGCTTATCGAAATCTTGATCTCCAATGGAATGGCACGCAGTGGCTCTTCTTTGGGTTGGCGATCATAGCAGGGACTCTCATCGAAACGACTCTATCCTTGATGATTGCCTGCCTCTCGTTTTGGACGGGCCGCGCCCGCCGCGCGAACAACCTGCTGATGCAGATCAACGTGATGGTTCAATATTACCCTGTGGATATGTTCGGTTACGCGTTTCGTGTGATCGTCACCGGGTTAATCCCTGTGGCTTTCATGAATTACTATCCGGCTTTGATGTTGTTGGATAAACTTGACCGCTCAAGCCCATGGTGGTGGCTGGGATATATGTCACCCGTCGTTGCTCTATTGCTCGTAGGACTGACTACCGTTGTATGGCATCTCGCACTTCGCCGTTATTCCAGCGCAGGAGGCTAAAAGGTTCACGTGATGAAAATTGTTTATCATTATATCCACTTATGTTTGGCGCTAGGATTGCTGGCCGCTTTGAAAATTACAAGCCCTGCCAGAAATTCCATCAAATGGTCGGTTCATTTTACAACTACAACAGGAGACTAAATGAAACTTCAACGCCATCCTGCCAATCCTCTTCTTCTCCCGGATCCCAATTCGGATTGGGAGACATATAATGTTTTCAATCCATCGGTGATTCACCACAACGGGCTCTTTCACATGCACTACCGCGCGCAGGGAATGGATTGGCTGAGCCGCATCGGATATGCTGTGAGCGCGGATGGCATCCATTGGAATCGTTTGCGCCGCCCAGTGCTTGGACCACAGGATGCATCTGATGCGCGCGGCATCGAAGACCCGCGCGTCACTGAAATTGAAGGACGGTTCTACATGAGTTATACCGCCTACAGTCGCGAAGTCCCCAGCGATGTGAAGGTGACTCACATGGGCGGAGGCGTAACACCGATGATCGCGGTCAGTGATAACCTCATCACCTGGGAGAGGCTTGGTTCGATTGTGCGCGGTGAAGACAATAAAGATCATGTACTGTTTCCGCGTCGCATCAATGGGCGTTATGTGGCACTGCATCGCCGCCCTCCGCAAGTATGGGTTGCCGAAAGCGATGATTTGATTCACTGGCCTGAAGAACATATGCGTCCCAGCTTTGGTCCGCGCCCTGGTAACGGCTGGGATGAAAAGCGAGTCGGCGGCAACGGTGTGCCCATTGAAACCGAGCACGGCTGGCTCATGCTTTATCACGCGTATAACGACGATCATGTCTATCGCCTTGGCGTATGTTTACTGGATCTTGAAAACCCAGCTCATGTTATTAACCGCTCCAAAGATTTCATCTTCGAGCCACAGGAATTATGGGAACTGCGAGGCGATGTGCCCAATGTGGTGTTCTCATGCGCGAACCCTGTTGTGGATGGTACCGTTTATGTCTACTACGGCGGTGCAGATCATGTGATTGGACTCGCCACCTGCACGTTGGATGATTTACTGGATTTCGCTCGCCATGGTTAACAACGATGACTGACCTCTGGATGCTTTCTGAAGACTCGTTCGACCCCAAAAAACAACATCATAAGGAAACCATCTTCACCATTGGCAATGGCTATCTCTCGACGCGCGGCGCGTTCGAGGAGGGCTATCCTAACGACCACCGCGCCACATTTATTCATGGCGTATTCGATGAAGCGCCGATTGTCTTCACTGAACTTGCCAACGCGCCAGATTGGTTACCATTGACCATTTACTTGAATAACGAACGGTTCTCACTGGACTCTGGTACAGTTGAGTCTTTCCAACGAACTCTTGACCTCTGCACAGGATTGCTGACTCGTGAAGTGCGCTGGCGTTCACCCTCAGGGATGTCTGCCACGTTGACCTTTGAACGATTCGCCTCTTTGGCAGATAAGCACATGCTGTATGTCCGATGTCGTGTGACCCCTGAGTTTGCAGGGACAGTAGAATTCCGCGCGGGCCTGAACGGCAATATGCACAACGAAGGCCTGTTCCACTGGCAGTGGCTTGACCAGGGCAAGCGCGATGATGTCACCTGGCTTCACAACCGCACGCGAAAGTCTCGTATTGAGATCGCGACTGCCATGCAAATCACGAACGTCATTGGGCGCGAAATTATCAGCCAGGAATGGGATGTTGAAAACGCGCCGACACGAATGGTCAGGCTTGAAGCGATTTCCGGTCAAACCGTGGGGATTGATAAACGCGTGGCGGTCTTCACGTCACGCGATGTCGAATCAACAGAAGTCGTGAACGCGGCGATGAAGCGCGCGCGTGAAAGCGCGGGGTGGGAATCCGCATTGGAGGCGAGCAACCGGACTTTGGCAGAAGAATGGAATCGTACTGATGTGATCATCGAGGGCGACGACGAAGCGCAGATCTCCATCCGCTTCAATCTCTTTCAAATGCTCATCGCCGCGCCGCGTCACGATGACCGTGTGAACATCGGAGCAAAGACTCTTTCGGGGTTCGGGTATCGTGGTCATGCGTTTTGGGATACTGAAATTTTCATGCTCCCGTTGTTCACGTACACCGCGCCGCATATTGCAAAAAACCTGTTGAATTATCGCTACCGCAACCTGCCCGGCGCACGGCGCAAGGCGCAAGTCAACGGCTTCAAGGGCGCGCAGTTCCCGTGGGAGAGCGCAGACACCGGCGATGAAGTAACGCCCACCTGGGTACCGCATTTTGCAGACCGCACAAAACTTGTGCGCATTTGGACAGGCGATATCGAGATTCATATCTCCGCGGATATTGCCCACGCCGTATATCAATATTGGCAGGCGACCGGCGATGACGATTGGTTCATCGAAAAAGGCGTGGAACTGATTTTGGATACGGCAAAGTTCTGGGGTTCGCGCGCCGAGTGGAATGCGGACGCGAGTCGTTACGAATACAACGATGTGATCGGTCCCGATGAATATCACGAACACGTGGATAACAACGCCTACACCAATCGTATGGCACAATGGAATTTGCAAACCGCCCTGGAGGCGCTGGAATGGTTGAAGGGGCGTGCGCCCGAAAAGGCGAATGAGCTAATTGAGCGGTTGGATTTGGGAGATCAGCGATTAGAGATTTGGCGCAAGGTGATCGAGAAGATTTATCTTCATATTGAACCGTCTGGATTGATCGAACAATTCGAGGACTACTACCAGCGCAAGGATATTGATCTTGCCGCGCTGGAGCCGCGCACCAAATCAGCACAGGAAATCTTCGGCATTGAAGGCTGCAACGAAACGCAAATCCTCAAACAGCCGGATGTGTTAATGATGCAGTATGTTTTGCGCGACCATTACTCCGATGAGTCCGTGCGCGCCAACTATGACTATTACAACCCGCGCACCGACCACACGTACGGCTCATCGCTTGGTCCGTCCATTCAGACGATTGTAGCTTGCATGATGGGCTACCCCGAAGACGCTTATGAACATTTCATCCGCGCCGTGCGCGCCGACCTACGCGATGTACGCGGCAACGCCGGCGACGGCATCCACGCGGCTTCGTCAGGCGGAACATGGCAGGCAGTCGTCTTTGGCTTCGGCGGTTTGCGAGTGACACCCGAAGGCTGGACAACCCAGCCGCGTTTGCCCAAACACTGGAAGCGGTTAGCATTCAAGTTTTTCCATCGCGGCAAATTGCAGGAAGTGGATTTGAAAGCATAAACGTATTGCCCGTCATCATGATACTCGACAATGATTCCTCGTCCTCGCTATCACTTCACTCCCCCACAGAATTTTATGAACGACCCTAATGGGTTGGTATTTTACGATGGCGAGTACCACCTATTCTATCAACACAATCCGTTTTGTGAGGTATGGGGACATATGAGTTGGGGTCACGCGGTCAGCCGTGATCTCGTCCATTGGGAACATTTGCCTGTCGCACTCCATGAAGAAGATGGTGTGATGATCTTTTCAGGCAGCGCAGTAGTGGACTGGCAAAACACCAGCGGCTTTGGCAAGGATAGCCATCCACCGCTTATCGCCATCTATACGGGTCACTCTGAAGAGGAACAAAATCAAAACATCGCATATAGCCTAGACCGCGGGCGTACATGGATTAAATATGAAGGCAATCCGGTCCTTTCCATTGGCGCGCGCGAGTTTCGTGACCCAAAGGTATTTTGGCATGAACCCACACAACGCTGGATTATGGTTACCGCGCTCTCTGATCAATTCAAAGTCCGCTTCGATTCGTCACAGGACCTCAAGCGTTGGACGCATCTAAGTGACTTCGGTCCCAGCAGCGCGGTGGATGGAATATGGGAGTGCCCCGATCTTTTTTCCCTTCCTGTTGAAAGTGATTCTGAAAAAATAAAATGGGTGTTGAAGGTGGATGTGCTAAAAGGCACCGGTGCGCAGTATTTCATCGGAGATTTCGATGGAACGCGTTTTATCATTGATGCAACTGACGATCGGATTCTGCGCGTGGATTATGGCGATGATTTCTATGCTGCTCAATCATGGAGCGATGAACCAAACGACCGACGCGTCTGGGTCGGCTGGTTGAATAACTGGCATTATGCCAACCTCATTCCGACCTCACCCTGGCGTGGTCTGTTCTCCATTCCGCGCGAGCTGCGTTTGCGGCAATATCCTGAAGGACTTCGTTTAATTCAAAAATCTATTAAAGAATTGACAGAGTTGCGCCAACCACTTTACCATGCCAATGACACAGACATCGCCGCAATCAATTCTCAACTTATTGAGTTAAAGATGGACATTGCTGGGGAGATCAAGGTCGAGTTCGCCTTGGGCACAGCAAGCGAGTTTGGAATCAAAATTTGTACGGGCGATGCTGAAGAAACTGTGATTGGTTATGACTCTCATTTACAAGAAATGTTTGTGGACCGGCAACACTCTGGCGACAGCGCCTTCTCAGACAAGTTTGCTGGTGTGAATCGCGCACCTCTTACGGTTCAGCAGGGCAAAATCCGTATGCATATATTCATAGACTCATGCTCTGTGGAAGTCTTCGCGAACGATGGTTGTATAGTGATCAGTGACTTGATATTCCCTAATTCTCAAAACTTAAGCTTGGAAATTTTTGCCAGTGATGGTGATATTTATTTGAATAAAGTTGATGTCTGGAAATTGGATGTTGAGAGCGAGCATTTATGATCCGAGCCTTTATCTTCGACCTGGATGGCGTGATCACAGATACCGCCGAATATCACTATCGCGCCTGGAAACGTCTCGCCGCTGAAGAGGGCTTATCCTTCTCTCGCGAGGACAACGAACACTTGCGGGGAATCTCACGACGCGAATCGTTGATGCTCATCCTAAGAGATGGCGTGTATCCCGAAGAAAAAATCCAGGAGATGATGGAACGCAAAAACAGTTATTACTTGGAATTCATCAAGGAAATCTCCCCGCGCGACCTGCTCCCTGGCGCGAAAGAACTGCTGGAGGAAATTCGCGCGGCTGGTTTGAAAAACGCCCTCGGCTCCGCGAGCAAGAATGCAAGTGAGGTGCTTGACCGACTCGGCATCCGTTCCCTGTTCGACGCGATCTCCGATGGTCATAGTGTGGAGCGTCAGAAGCCCGCGCCTGATTTATTTCTGCACGCGGCTCAGCAACTTGGCCTCTCACCAGCGGAATGCGTGGTTGTGGAAGACGCGGCGGCAGGTATAGAGGCTGCGCGCGCAGGCGGTTTCCGTTCCATTGGATTGGGTCCGCGTGAACGCGTCGCTGCGGCAGATATCACCTTCCCCAGCCTTGATGGCCTGTGCCTGGCTGATTTGCTCCGTGCCTTGGACTCTAGCAAGTCATTGTAAAATCCCAAAGGGTATTACTACGATTCTACGAATGAACCATTCCATCCAATTTCAGGAGGACAAATTGAACGAAGAGCGCATTCAAAACTTGCTGGACGACATGACGCTGGAGGAACAAGTTTCTCTTCTGGCTGGCGTCGATTTCTGGACAACGGTTCCCATCAAGCGACTCGGCATCCCAGCCATCAAAGTAACGGATGGACCGAACGGCGCGCGCGGCGGTGGAAGTCTGGTAGGCGGCGTGAAGGCGGCCAGTTTCCCCGTTGGCATCGCCCTCGCCTCCACTTGGAACACCGCGCTGGTGAATCAAATCGGGCAGGCGCTGGCGGAAGAAGCGCAATCCAAAGGCGCGAGGGTGTTGCTCGCGCCCACGGTCAACATTCATCGGTCGCCGTTGAATGGCCGCAACTTCGAGTGTTACTCCGAAGACCCGTTTCTTTCCGCTCAAATCGCGGTGGCATACATCACCGGCGTTCAGAGTAAGGGGGTCAGCGCGACGGTCAAACACTTCGTAGGCAACGAGTCCGAGTTCGAGCGCATGAACATTAGTTCCGATATTGATGAACGTACCCTGCGTGAAATTTACCTGCCGCCATTTGAAGCGGCAGTTAAAGAGGCGCGCACGTGGGCAGTGATGAGCGCTTACAACAGAGTTAACGGCACGCACATGGGAGAACACCCCATCTTGTTACGCAAGATCCTTAAGCAGGAATGGGGCTTTGATGGGCTGGTGATGTCCGACTGGTTCGCGAAGCACAGTGTCACCTCAGTTGAGGCGGGCCTCGATTTGGAGATGCCCGGTCCCGCTCGTGAGCGCGGGGAGAAACTTCTGTCCGCTGTCCGCTCGGGCGCGGTCAACGCTGAGGCGGTGAAAGAGAGCGCGCGGCGTTTGTTGCGATTGATCTCCCGCGTCGGCGCATTTGAGAATCCTGCCATCCCTGAGGAGCAAGCCATCGACCGCCCGGAGCAACGCGCCCTTATCCGGCAGGCGGGAGCTGAAGGGATCGTGTTGCTGAAGAACGAAGGAATCCTGCCACTCGATCAGGGAAAACTTAAAACGATTGCCGTGATTGGTCCCAACGCCATGACCGCGCAAATCATGGGCGGAGGCAGCGCGCAACTGAACGCGCACTATCGCGTCAGTCCTTTTGAGGGACTTCGCGCCCGGGTGGGCGAAATCATCGAACTTGCCCACGAAGTGGGCGCAGTCAACTACAAACTTTTACCGCTTCTGCTGCAGACTTTTACTGTCGAATATTTCAACAGCCCAGACCTCTCTGGGGAGGTAATACATCGCGGTGAATGGCCCGGCAGCGAGATGATGTGGCTTCATGAGGTCGCACCGGGTGTGGACTCCAAGCACTTCTCGGCGCGCCTGACCACACGCTTCACCCCAGTCGAAAGCGGGGAGTATCATTTCAGCCTGGTCAGCGCGGGCTTGAGTCGGCTCTTCATCAATGATCAGCTCTTTGTGAATAACTGGGAGAATTGGAAACAGGGCGACACTTATTTCACTGCCGGCAGCACTGAGGCTATCGGCGTCAAACAACTTGAAGCAGGCAGGGCATATGACCTCAAGATTGAATACGCCTGCTCCGAACCCGGGCAATTTGGGATCAAGGTTGTGCGCCTGGGAGTGATCCAGCCGCTGGCAGAAGAAGCGCTTGAACGCGCCGCGCAACTGGCGGCGGACTCCGATGTGGCTGTGCTATTCGTAGGTCTCAATGGTGAATGGGACACCGAGGGCCGGGACCGCCTACACATGGATTTGGTGGGCAATCAGAATGAGTTGATCAAGCGCATGGCATCAGCCAACCGGAATACCATTGTGGTTCTGCAAACGGGGGGTCCGGTGACCATGCCGTGGCTCGATCAAGTGTCAGCGGTTTTGCAAGCCTGGTATCCGGGGCAGGAGTGCGGTAACTCCATTGCAGACGTGTTGTTCGGTGATATCAACCCTTCAGGTAAACTCCCGCAAACTTTCCCGTTGCGTCTGGAGGATAATCCAACCTTCATCAACTATCCGGGCGAGAACGGCAGAGTGCGGTACGGTGAAGGCATCTTCGTCGGCTACCGCTATTACGAGAAAAAGAAGGTGGAACCACTGTTTCCATTTGGGTATGGCTTGTCGTATACCACCTTCGCTTACAGCAACCTTCGTTTGAGCACTGAGCAACTCTCCCCAAACGACGAACTAACAGTGACGTTCGATGTGACGAACACCGGGATGCGCGCCGGGCAGGAAGTGGCGCAACTCTATGTGCGCGACGAGAAATCCAAACTGGCGCGCCCTGAAAAGGAATTGAAGGGCTTCGCCAAAATCTCGCTGCAGCCCGGCGAAACGACTGCTGTTACCCTGAGACTTGGGATGCGATCTCTGGCGTATTTCGATGATGCCAAAGCTGCATGGGTGGCGGAAGCAGGCAGGTTTGAGGCGCTGATCGGTAGTTCGTCACAGGACATCCGCGCCCGCGGCACTTTCACGCTCAGCGCGGACTGGGTGCAGGCTATTTGAGGAGGATTGATTCGCAATGATCGCTCCCAATGACGAATATTTGAATAGAAGGAAAAGTAATGAATACAAAATTTGAATTCCCAAAAAGCTTTCTCTGGGGAACGGCCACCGCTGCACATCAGGTCGAAGGCAACAACGTCAACAGTGACGTGTGGCTGATGGAACATGTACCAGGTACGCCCTACGCGGAGCCATCTGGTGATGCCTGCGATCACTATCATCGCTATCGCTCGGATATAGCTTTATTGGCTGAGCTTGGCTTCAATTCATATCGCTTCTCCATCGAGTGGGCGCGCATCGAACCTGAGGAGGGCAAATTCTCGTGGGCTGTTCTCGAACATTATCGCGATATGCTCAGAGCCTGTCATGAACATGGCCTCACACCCGTCGTCACCTTTCATCATTTTTCTTCGCCACGCTGGCTGATTGCCTCCGGCGGCTGGGAAAGCCCGGAAACGCCGGACAAGTTCGCCCGCTATTGCGAACGTGCTACTCAGCATTTGGGCGACCTTATCGGTACGGCCTGCACGATCAATGAGGCAAATATTGCCTCGCTCATCGTGGAGTGGGGATTTGCTCCTCCTCCCAGGCAGCTTCACAAAGAGATCTGGTGGTCATCGACTGCCAAAGCCCTGGGAGTTTCGCCCAGACGATTGTCACCTTTCCTGTATGCAACTTCATCCAAAGCGACAGACATTATCTTGACTGCACATAGACGAGCAGTGGAAGCGATCAAGTCTGCTTCTGGTAATTTTCCCGTAGGAATCACACTTGCTCTGCAAGACATCCAGGCTGGGGAAGGTGGTGAAAAGCTTGCCGCTCAAATGCGCAAGGCAATTAACGATGTCTATTTAGACTCCCTGCGCGGTGATGATTTTGTTGGCGTGCAATCCTACTCGCGCGTACGCTGCGGCCCGCAAGGCTTGCTGCCCCCTGAAGAAGGCGTGGAACTGACCCAAATGGGCTACGAATTCTGGCCGGAAGCTTTGGAAGCTACGATCCGTGATGCTGCTGCCAAGACCGGTCTCCCGGTCATCGTGACGGAAAATGGCATCGGCACCTCGGATGATACGCGCCGCATTGAGTATGTCCGCCGCGCCCTGAGTGGTGTGGTCAATTGCCTGAACGACGGTTTGGCTATACGCGGATATACCTACTGGTCCGCCTTTGATAACTTTGAGTGGTCGTTGGGTTATCGTCCCACTTTTGGTTTGATCGCGGTGGATCGTGAGACCCAACAGCGCACGGTCAAACCGAGCGCGCGCTGGTTGGGCACAATTGCGCGTGCAAATAGTTTTGAACAACAATAATAAAAAGGAGTCTACTATGTCCAACAACGCAAACTCGAAATATCTCTGGTGGCAAACGGGAGTGATCTATCAAATTTACCCGCGCAGCTATCAGGATAGCAATGGCGATGGAGTCGGAGATTTGGCTGGCATCATTCAGCGTTTGGATTACTTAAGCGAAACACTGGGCGTGGATGCAATCTGGCTTTCGCCAATCTACCCATCGCCCATGCATGACTTCGGTTATGACGTTGCCGATTACACGGACATTCATCCGTTATTCGGTACTCTTGATGACTTTGACCGCCTGTTGGATGAAACTCATAAGCGCGGCATGAAGCTGATCCTCGACCTGGTGCCAAATCACACCTCGGATGAACACCCCTGGTTTACTGAGAGTCGTAGTAGCCGCGATAACCCCAGGCGCGACTGGTACATCTGGCGCGATGGTCCCCCCTCGCCCACAGATGGGAGAGGGGCCGGGGGTGAGGGCGCACCGCCCAACAACTGGCTGAGTCATTTCGGGGGTCCCGCGTGGACGTATGACGAAAAGTCCGGGCAGTACTACCTGCATCAATTTGTCAAGCAGCAGCCGGAGCTGAATTACCGCAACCCGGACGTCGTCAATGCGATGCTCGACGTTATGCGCTTCTGGCTGGATCGCGGTGTGGATGGCTTCCGTGTGGATGTGATAGGGTTAATGATGAAAGATCCGCTCTTTCGCGACGAGCCGCCAAATCCCGACTGGGATGGTGTTAAGCCATTCGACAGTTTGAAACACATCTACACAGCCAACTTGCCGGAGGTCCATGATCTGATCCGACAGATGCGCCTCATTCTGGATTCCTATGAGGACCGTATGATGGTGGGCGAGACCTATCTGCCGAACGACGAGTTGATAAAGTACTACGGCAGCCCTGATAAAAAAGAGTGCCACTTGCCTTTCAACTTCCAACTCATACTCGCTCGCTGGGACGCGGCAATTGTACGGCGAATGGTTGATGCCTACGAGGCTGTCCTGCCGCCCGATGCCTGGCCCAACTGGGTGCTGGGCAATCACGATCAACACCGGTTGGCGACCCGGATCGGACCCGCCCAAGCGCGCGCTGCTAAC
>Ga0184637_10002763_pt1 | contig 11173 bp, 10 predicted proteins | sample PLM3_127_b2_FD_133143 | JGI IMG/M metagenome (GOLD analysis project Ga0184637, IMG submission 133143) | Groundwater sediment microbial communities from an aquifer in East River, Colorado, USA - PLM3_127_b2 | ecosystem: Environmental > Terrestrial > Soil > Riparian zone | place: USA: East River... | reverse complement strand
GTGTCGGCATCCACACGGGGCCGGTCGTGATCGGGGAAATCGGTGGCGCGAGCCGGCGCGAAGAGCTGGCGCTTGGCGAAACACCGAACGTCGCGGCGCGCCTCCAGGCCATCGCAGAGTCCGATACCGTCGTGATCAGCGCCGCGACGCATCGACTCCTGCATGGCTCGCTAGCGGTGACGGATGTCGGCGCGCAGGTCCCCACGGGGCTGCCGGCACAGTTGCGCGCGTACCGGGCCCGGGGTGACACCGCGGCAGTGAGTTCGCTGGAAGCTTCGGCAGCGGAGGCGCTCACGCCGCTGGTGGGACGCGATCAGGAAGTCGGCCTGCTCCTCGACTGTTGGGAGCACGTCAAAGAGGGACGCGGCCACGTGGTGTTGCTCAGTGGCGAGCCCGGGATCGGCAAGTCGCGGCTGGTTCGAGTCTTGAAAGATCACCTCGCTGCGGAGGGGTACCTCCGGTGGGAATGTCGCTGCTCTCCCTACCACCAGGACAGCGCCCTCTATCCGCTGATCGACCTCTTCGAGCGCGCTCTCCAGTTCGATCGAGATGACACGCCACCCGAGCGGGTCGCGAAGATTGAAGCAAGACTCGTCCGATCTGGTCTGGCCCAGCCCGAGGCGGTGTCGCTCTGGGCCGCGTTCCTGTCCGTTGCGGTTCCCGACCAGCACCCGCCATTGAACCTCACGCCTCAACGCCAGAAGGAGAAGACGTTCGAAGCCATCGTGGCTCAGCTTTTGGCGTTCGCCGCGGAGCAGCCGCTCCTCTTCATCATCGAAGATCTTCACTGGGCTGACCCGTCCACGCGCGAGCTCGTCGATTTCGTCTTCGGTCAGGTGCCGGCCGCATCGATCTTGATGCTCATGACGTCGCGTCCGGAATTTCGACCGCCGTGGGCCCATCGCAGTCACTTCACCTACCTCACGGTGAACCGAGTGACACGGAAGCAGACCGAGCTGATGGTCGAACGAGTGACGGGCGGGAAGCCGTTGCCGGCCGAAGTCCTGCAGCAGGTCGTCGCAAAAACCGACGGCGTTCCATTGTTCGTGGAAGAGCTCACGAGAATGGTGCTCGAGTCCGATTTGCTTCGAGACCAGGGCGATCGCTACGAGCTGACCGGCGCGCTTCCTCTGTTGGCGATTCCATCGACGCTCCAAGACTCGCTCATGGCCCGGCTCGATCGCCTGGGCATGGTGAAGGAAGTGGCGCAGGTCGGCGCGGCACTCGGGCGCACGTTTCACTACGAGCTACTGCGCGCCATCGCATCGATCGACGACAGCGCGTTGCAACGCGCGCTCGCAAAGCTCGGCGAGTCCGACCTGCTTCATCAGCGCGGTGTGCCTCCCGATGCCACGTACACCTTCAAGCACGCGCTGATCCAGGAGACCGCGTACCAGTCGATGCTGGTGAGCCGGAGGCGGCAACTCCACAAGACGATTGCCGACACGATCGTGGAGAGATTTCCAGAAACGACCGGAACACAACCCGAGCTCGTGGCGCACCACTACGCGGAGGCCGGTCTGGCCGACCCGGCGATCGACTATTGGCAGCGAGCGGGCCAGCGCGCGGTCGAGCGGTCGGCGAACCTCGAAGGAATTGCGCACTTCACGAAGGGACTGAACCTCCTGGCGACGCTGCCCGGCAGTCGCGACCGGCTCGAGCGCGAGGTCGCTCTGCGGACGGCCCTGGGGCCGGCCCTGATGTCCACGAAGGGCCTCGGAGCGCGTCGAAGTCGAACAGAACTACACGCAAGCGCTGGCGCTGTGCCGACAGTTGGGCGAGAGGTCAGAGCTCTTCGCCGTGCTCCGAGGGCTCTGGGAATTCCACGAGCTGCGCGGGAATCTGACGCGCGCACGGGAGCTCGCTGAAGAGCTGTTCCGGCTGGCCCTGGACGTCGACGACGACCCGGCGTTGCGGTTGATCGCCCACGAAGTTCTCGGCGACACCCTGTACTGGCTCGGCGAGTTCCCCCGCGCACTGGAACACCTGGAGCACGGCATCGCGTTGTATCGATTCGACGAGCATCGCGCCCTCGCCCACCAACACGCAGGCTATGACCCTGGCGTCGCCTGCCGGGGTTTCTCAGCGTATGCGCTGTGGTACCTGGGGTATCCCGACCGAGCCCTCCGACGGAGCGAGGAGGCCATCGCGCTGGCGCGTGAGCTGTCCCAGACGTTCAGCATGATTCTGGCCGTGTGGTTCGGCGCCGAGGTCCATCACCTTCGTCGAGAGGCCCCACTCGCCAAGGCCTGTGCCGAAACCGTCGTCGCCTTGTCGACGGAGCAGGCGAATGTGCTCATGCTCGGATTAGGCATGGTCGAGCAAGGCTGGGCAACCGCGCACGAAGGGCAGGTAGACGAAGGCATCGCGCTGATCGTGGGCGGAGTGGACATGTGTCGGAGCTCGGGATCCGTGCTCGAGCTGCCGCATTATTTGGCGACACTCGCCGAGACCTATCGCGGCGCCGGCCGGATCGAGGAGGCGTTGCAGGCGGCCGCCGAAGGCCTGACGTGCGCGCGAGAGACGTCGGCCCGCTTCAACGAGGCCGAGCTGCTTCGAATCAAAGGCGAGCTGCTGCTGGTGCGCGCCGGTCCCGGGGCAGAGGGCGCGGAGCGTTGCTTTCGAGAGGCGCTCGAGATCGCAGCGCGCCAGAGCGCGAAGTCACTCGAGCTGCGGGCAGCGATCAGCTTGAGCCGTCTGCTCCAACGACAGGGCAAGCGCGAGGAAGCACGACGCCTGTTGGCGGAGGTCTACGCCTGGTTCACCGAAGGCTTCGACACCGCCGACCTGAAGGATGCGCGGGCGTTGCTCGACGCGTTGGCGACCGGCTGACGCGCGGTCCCCGTTGCTAAATGGCCGCGAAGTCATCCCGCTCGTCGCGCCGGAGTCGGACTGATCAGGGACCTCGTGAGGATTCCGCGCCGTTGCCCGTATGCCATATGTGCCATACCATTCCAGCATGCACAAGACGACGCTCTATCTCGAAGACGAGGTTCGAGAGCGCATCGCGCGCGTCGCCAAGGAGACCGGCCGTTCGCAGGCGGAGGTGATCCGCGATGCCCTGCGGGTGTTCTTCATGCGTCGCAAGAAGCCGCGTTCGATCGGGCTCGGCAAGGGCGGACCCGACCTGAGCGATCGTGCCGAGGAGCTCCTCGAGGGATTTGGCGAGTCATGATCGTGGTCGACACCGGTGGGTTGCTCGCGCTGCTCAACTCGCAGGATCGCCACCACCGCGTCGCCAAGAAGTCGTTCGAAGAGGATGGGGCGAGGTGGATCATCCCGTGGGCGGTGCTCCCCGAGCTCGATTACCTCGCGGCCAAGCGGATGGGCAACGAGATCGCGCGCGCGTTCGTCGAAGACCTGCGCGACGGAGCGTTCCGTGTCGATGCACACTTCGAGAGGGATCTCGCTCGCGCGGCGGAGCTCCAGAAGAAGTACACCGCCTTGTCGCTGGGCCTCGTCGATACCGTCGTGATGGCTCAGGCTGAGCGGCACCGCGCCGAGGCCATCCTCACGACCGATGGCCGCCACTTTCGCGCCGTGAAGCTGGCGATCACGCCGGCGCCCGCGCTTCCGTTGCTGGCCGAGTGACTCCCGTGATCTGACTTCACGCCATCTGGTGGCGCTCTTCGCGGCGATGTTCTCGAAGGAAGAGGCCGAGGTCCGCGTCACGCAGTCGAGCCGGGATCAGGGAGTCGATGCGATCGTGTTCGATCCCGACCCGATCCGCGGAGGTAAGTTCGTCATCCAGGCGAAGCGCTACACCAAGGTTGTGCCCGTGTCGGCGGCAAGGGATCTCTGGGGCACCACGATGAACGAGGGAGCGTCGAAGGGGATCCTCGTCACGACGGCACGCTATCGGCGCGACTCACGCGAGTTCACGAAGGACAAGCCGCTTACCCTGATCGATGGACCTAATCTGGTGTACCTGCTCGAGCAGCACGGTCACCGCGTGCGAATTGACCTCGAAGAGGCAAGGCGCCTACAAGCGGCGCGGGCCGACGCCTGAACTCGACCGTCAAGAGCTCCGCAGGAGTCATCGACGTCCACCACCCGCTCATCCACCTGAGCCGTGCGCTCGTCGGCTCCTCAGGGGGCGTGCGGACACAGCCGTGGGCGTTGCGCGGCGACGCGCCGCCGCGAGCGCGCGCTCGAAGCGCACGCGCGCGCGTTCGGCGCCGGCGGCGCGCGCGCCGAATCGCTCGCACAGATAGGCCTCGGTGAGCTGCGCGAAGGCTTCGGACGCCGGGTCGGGCAGCGCGGCGCTGACCTCGCACGCGAAGGCGCGCGCGGTTGCGCCCGGGCTGCGAACGAGCCCGCGGCGCGCCAGCAGGCGCAGCGCGCGGGCATAGCCCGGATGGGCTGCGCGGGTGCGGATGCGGCGGCGCCGCCACAGCCACGCCGCGGCGACGCCGATCCCTGCGCACGCACCGACGCCCGTGACCAGCTCGCGCCGGTCGAGCGCGTCGCGCCACGCGAAAGCCGGAGCGCTGCGCGCGGCGCGGGTCTCGGACGAGTGCCCGCGCCAGGCCAGCCAGGTGCGCTTGAGCACGTCGATCTGATCCGCGCGATCGAATCCGACCACGCGCTGGAACCACCACAGCTCGACGGCGCTCGCCAGATCCGCGATCCGCAGGCCGAGCGAGAGCGGCGCATCGGCCCGCGAGCGCAGGTCGGCCGGGGTCGGGTCGTAGCGGACCCAGCCGGCGCTCTCGTAATGGATCTCGACCCAGGCGTGGGCGTCGCTGTGGGTCACCACGACGAAGCCTCCGATCCGATTGGTGCGTCCCCCCGCGAAGCCGTTCACGAGCCGCGCCGGCAGGCCGACCTCGCGCGCCAGCACCACCATCGCCGACGCGAAGTACTCGCAGTGGCCCGCGACACCGCCGAGCAGGAAGCGCTCGATCGGCGACGTCGCGGCGTCCGGAGCGGGCTCGGGCGGCGTATCGGTGTAGCGCCCATTCGCGATCAGGTAGCGCTCGATGGCGCGCGCGCGATCGGCGTCGTTGCGGACCCCGGACGCGATCCGCGCCGCGAGCTCGCCGACGGCGGGCGCGAGCACGGGTCGGGCGAGCACGCGGCTGCCGTCCCGCCACGGCGGCGCGGCGCGGTCGCGGCGCAGCGCGTCGTCGTCGGGCTGCGCGCGCAGCGTGCGCACCGTGTAGCGGACCCGCTCGTCGACCTGACCCGCGGCGTACAGGCCACCGGAGGTGTCGCGCTCGAGGCGCCGGATCGTGCCCTGGAGCCCGCGCGGATCGCCGACGCGGAACAGCGCGCCGGCCTCGACCGGCTCACGCACGATCCGCTGCACCAGGTCGTAGCGCTCGGGCTCGTGCCCGAGACTGACGCCGCCCTCGGCGCTGCCGGCGACCGGCTCGCGATCGGGCGGCGTGATCGACCACGCGCGCCCGTCGAAGGTGTCGAACGCGAGGCCTCGCCAGTAGGCGGCCCCAGGTTCGGGGGGCTGGCCCTCGAGAGTCTCGATGCGCATCACCACGCGCGGGTCGCCGCGGATCCGACCGAGCGCGCCGAACTCGACGTGGTCGGAGAAACCGGCGGTGGCGAACGCCGGGCCGATCCCGGGCCCGCGCACGACGCTCGAGCGCAGCCGCGGCAGCGTCACGAACAGGAGCATCGCCAGCAGCACGGCGAGCGCCGAAGCGACGAGCGTCATGCGCAAGAGGCCCGGCGTGAACGCGCGCGACAGCTCGCGGGTCTGGCCCGCCTCGAGCGCCTCGCTGCGCAGCGTGTGAACCAACAGCGTCCAGACCGTCGCGAACACGAACCCGATCAGCAGCGGCGTGAAGAACACGCTGTCGGTCAGGTTCGCGGCGAGCACCACCTGGAACAGCGCGAGCGTCACCAGCAGGAACTCGGTGCGCCGCGGGCGGGCGTCGAGCAGCTGGAGCCCCTGGGTGGTGGCGGCGAAGTGCGCAAGGGCGATCGTCGATGGCTCGCCACGCAGCGCGATTCCGATCGTGCCGAGCGTGATCGCGAGCATTCCGGCGTTCAGGGCCCAAGGACTGGTCTGCCACCAGAACGGACGAGTTCGGCGCCAAAGCGAGCCGACGATCGCCGCGGCCTGCGCGACCAGCGCCCACGGCTCGAGCTGCTGCGTGAGCCACAGCGTGGCGCTCGCCACCGACACCAGGAGCCACGCCGAGGGCGGGCGCGGCTCGCTCACCGGCATGCGGAAGTCGCGCCGGCTCACCGGCTTCCCCCGGCGTCCGGCGCGACGCGGGCCAGGAAGCCGAGCAGACGCGCGCGCTGCGCGGCGCCCGCCGCGGGAGCCACGTGCTCGCGGTCGGTGCGCAGGCCGACGCGCAGCCCGCGCTCGAGCAGCGCCGCGACCTCCGAAGCACTGCCGCGCACGTCGCGCTCGAACGCCGCGTCTGCGGCGCGACGCGCGGTGCGCAGGCGCACCTCCACCTCGCCCTGGTGCTCGCTCTGCACGTCCCGCACCCAGAGAGAGCGCGCGCGCAGCGACGCCCGCCAGTCGATGCGGCGCGGCACGTCGCCGCTCGCGTACTCGCGGATGCCGCTCACCTCGGCGCCGCGGCCGCGCGGCCCGGCGACCGCCTCGCCCGACTCGCGCACCCCGCCGAAATCGGGCGGGATCGCGACCGGATCGACCGCCGGGTAGACGAGCGCGCGCTCCGCGGCGTCGATCGCGAGCGACTTCGAGAACAGGCCGAACGGGAAGCGGGTAAACACCGCGAAGCCCGCGAACGCGAGTTCGCCGCGCGCCGATGGCCGCAGCCGGTAGCTTCGCGTCTCGAACCCGCCGGCCTCGATGCGCAGCGCGGTGCAGCGACCGGCCGGGATCTCCTGGCGGCCGCTCCGGATGCGGTCCTCGACGACCAGCGCGTACGAGGCGACGCGGCGCTGCTCGTTGTAGATCTCGACGCTGACCCACGCGTCGCGCTCGGCGTAGAGCTCGCGCGGGATCCGTCGCCGCACCGCGACACCGCGCAGCGCCGACTCCGAGAGCACCCCGGACAGGACCAGGAACGCCAGCATCAGCGCGAGCACCAGGTAGAGCAGATTGTTCCCGGTGTTCAGCGCGGCGAAGCCGACGCCGAAGATCAGCGCGAAGAAGCTCCAGCCCGCGCGCGTGGGCCGCAGCCGGCGCGGCGGCCGAAGCCAGCGGCGTACGTGTGAGAAGTAGGCGCGCGGCGGCCCGCGACGGGCCCGGACAGCGCCTACAGCGGAACGCTCGTCCGGTCCAGGATCTCGCGCAGGATGCACGAACTCTCCTCCGCACCCGTGCGGTGCCCGACCCGCGCGTCGAGCGCAATGCGGTGGGCGAGCACGTCGACCACGAGCTCCGAGACGTCCTCGGGGATGCAGAAGTCGCGGCCGTCCAGCAGCGCGCGTGCCTGTGCGGCCCGCCGCAGCGCGATCGCACCGCGCGGCGATACGCCGATCGCGATCGCCTCGTGGTCGCGCGTCTCGGCCACGATCGCGAGCACGTACGCGATCAGCGCGTCATCGAACTTGATCCCGGCCGCCAGGCGCTGCAGCGCGAGCACGTCCGAGTGGTGGAGCACCGGCAGGAGCTTCGGCAGCGCGGTGGCCGCCGGGTCATCGCGCAGCACCGCCGCCTCGTCGGCGGGATCGGGGTAGCCGATCCCGCGCCGCACGGTGAAGCGGTCGAGCTGCGACTCGGGCAGCGGATGGGTGCCGTGGTGGTCGAGCGGATTCTGGGTGGCGACGACGAAGAACGGCTCGGGCAGCGGATGGGTGATGCCGTCGATCGTCACCGCCCGCTCGGCCATCGCCTCGAGCAGCGCGGATTGGACCTTCGGGCTGGCGCGATTGATCTCGTCGGCGAGCACCACGTGCGCGAACACCGGACCGGGCTGGAAGCGGAACGTCCCGGTGGGTAGCCCGTTGCGCGTCTCGGGCAGCGCGCTGCCGATCAGGTCGGCGGGCAATAGATCGCTGGTGAACTGAACGCGCCGGAACGTCGCGTCGATGCTGCGAGCCAGCGCGTGGGCGAGCGTGGTCTTGCCGACGCCAGGCACGTCCTCGAGCAGCAGATGGCCGCCCGCGATCAGCGTCTCGACCGCCCGCCGCACGACGTCCGGTTTGCCGCGCAGCGCCTGGCCGACGTTCTCGCACAGCCGCTGCGCCTGCGCGGACGCGTCCTCCAGGGCCGGGGATCCCGCCGAGCCACCCCGCTGCGACTCTGTGCCCACGCCTCTTCCTTCGGCCGATGGCGGGCCGGGCTGGAGTCGTCGTAGGATGGGCAAAGGCCGCAGGCCGTGCCCACGCGGAACGCACCGACCGCGGCGCGAGCCGCGTGGGCAAACGAAGACGTTTGCCCACGCTACCGCGCTGGACCGTCTCCGAGTAGCGCCGCGCGCGGGTCGTCGGCCTCCGCAGCGCTCTCGACCCGGGCGACGAACGCGGCGAGATCGCCGCCGAGTGCTTCGAGCACGCCGGCCAGGTGCGGGGTGTCGGCGTGGTACGTGCCGGAGAGCGCGAGGCACGCGTCGTTCAACTGGAGCTGCGCGGCCACCGTTCCCGGGTCGCGGTCCGCGAGCGCGAGCGCGGCGATCCGCCGCCGCGCGTCGGCCTCGAGTGCAGCACGGCGCGCACGACGCTCCGGGCCGGGCGGGGCATCGGCGTAGAGCGCCTCCACCGCGAGCCGCAGCTCGAGAATCTCGCCGCGCAGGCGGCGGCTTTCGGCCACCGCTCGTCGCTCGCGCTCGCCGCTCTCCGCGCCGTCGCGATCGGTGTAGAAGCGGATCCGCGCCTCCTGTCCGAAGAAGGCGGCGACGCCCTCGTTGAACTCCGCCTCGCCGGGCACGAACACCGTCGCGTGCAGCAGCTCGTGGAAGAGCGTCTCGATCAGCGTCGCCTCGTCCTCGCGCAGCATCGGACCCGTGAGCGGGTCGTCGAACCAGCCGAGCGTCGAGTAGGCCCGCACCTTCACGACGCACACGTCGAGGTCCTGGCCGCGCAGGCGCTGGGCTTCCGCCGCGGCGCGCTCGCCGTCGAAGTAGCCGCGGTAGGGCACCGCGCCGACGATCGGGAACCAGGTCGTCACCGGCTCGACCGAGCCCGGGCGCGTGGCCACGACGGCGGTCACGACGGAATCGCCGGGCCAGGGCGCGTACTCGGTGTAGCGTTCGCCGACGTCGAGCCCGAGGCCCTCGGCATAGCGGCGCACCTCGGCCACGCGCGCGAGGTGCGCGCGCAGCTCGGGCGCGGTGCCGGGCTCGCGCATCACGTCCTCGACCGGAATGCGCGACCACAGCAGGCGCATCTGCCCGCTGGCGACGTGGGCCAGGTAGCATCCGCCGATGATCACGGAGAGCGAGAGCAGCGCCGCCAGAGCGGCGCACCTTTTCCACTGCATCGAGGTCCGCGCCGCGGACGTGGCGAGCGCCGAGCACGCGCTCGCCGAAGCGGTGGCGGCCGGCGCGGTCGGCGCGGAGCAGCGGGAGACGGAGTCCTCCGTCACGTTGCTGCTCTACGCCCCGCGGTCGTCGTCGGCCGCGGTAGCGCGCGCGGTGGCCGGCGTGCTCGGCGCCGGCGCGGTCGGCGCGGCGGAGGACGTGGAGCCGCGCGACTGGTCCGAGGCGTGGAAGGCGGGCCTGCGCCCGGTCGAAGTATCCGAGCGGCTGCGGATCCGCCCGTCGTTCGATGCCAGCGTCGGACGCCCCGGCCAGCGCGATCTGGTGATCGATCCGGGCCAGGCGTTCGGGACCGGCGGCCACGAGTCGACGCGCCTCGCGCTGGCGTGGATCGATGCGCTGCGCGGCGAGCTCGACGCGAACGCCGGGTTCCTCGACGTCGGGACCGGGACCGGCGTGCTGGCGCTGGCCGCGCTCGCGCTCGGGGCCGGTCGCGCGGTGGGCCTGGATCTCGACCCGCTCGCCGCCGCGGCCGCCCGCGCGAATGCGCGCGCCAACGGTCTCGCCGCGCGTTTCTGCGCGTTTACCGGCGCGATCGACGCGCTCGCGCCCAACGCACGCTTCGCGGGGATCGCCGCCAATCTGCTGCGGCGCGAGCTCGACCCGCTGCTCGAGAGGATGGCCTCGCATGTAGAAAACACCGGTTGGATCGTGATCTCGGGACTGCTGGCAACCGACGTGGAGGGATGGACGCGGCGCAGCGAGGCGGCCGGGCTGCGCGTCGCGGGGGCGCGCGAGCAGACCGACGCGAGCGGAGCCGCGTGGGTCGGGCTGCTCATGCGGCCTGTGCGGCCGCGAGCACGCGGCGGAGCGTCTCGCGCCACGGAATCCGCGGCTCCCAGCCGGTGACGGCGCGCAGCCGGCTCGCGTCGCCGACCGCGCAGTCGGTGGGACGCACGCGCAGCGCGTCGACCTCGATCGTGCAGGTCGCGCCCGAGAGCTCGATCAGTGTTTCGAGCAGATCGCCGATCCGGCGCCCGATGCCGCTCGCCACGTTGTAGACGCCCGCCGGGACGCCGGGATCGAGCAAGCGCTGGTAGGCGTCCAACACGTCCTCCACGTCGAGGAAGTCGCGCACCGACGCGAGATTGCCGACCGACAGGCGTGGCTCGCGGCGGCCGGCCGCGATCGCGGCGACCTGCCGCGCGAAGCTCGGCGCGACGAAGTCCTCCGACTGTCCGGGTCCGGTGTGGTTGAACGGCCGGATCCGGACCAGGTCGAGCCCACTGGCGGCGTAGCGGGCGCCCAGCAGATCGGCGCAGGCCTTCGAGCGCGCATACGGCGTGCGCGGCGCCAGCGGGTCGTCCTCGCGAAACGGCGCCGCGCCCGGGGCGCTGCTGCCGTAGGCCTCGCCCGACGTGACGAGCAGGACGCGCGCGGCGGGCGCCTCGCGGCGTGCCGCTTCGAGCACGGCGCGCGTGCCGAGGTAGTTGACACGAGCGGCGTGCTCCGGCTCGCGCTGCGCGTGCGCCGGCGAGCTCAGCGCCGCGAGGTGCACGATCGCGTCGGGGCGCGCGCCGGCCAGGCTGCGCGCGACGCGCGGCGCGTCGGTGATCTCGACCTCGCGATCGACTCCCGTGACCACGTGATCGGCGGCCGCGAGTCGGGCGATCAGCCGGCGCCCCACGAAGCCCGCAGCACCGGTGACCCAGATGCGCACGCGCCGAGCCTGCCCCAGTGCTCGCAGTCGCGCCATCCGGATCCGGCGCTAGCCTGCCGGCGCCGTGCCGCGCCTGTCACTCGCGTCC
>Ga0184637_10002761_pt1 | contig 11183 bp, 11 predicted proteins | sample PLM3_127_b2_FD_133143 | JGI IMG/M metagenome (GOLD analysis project Ga0184637, IMG submission 133143) | Groundwater sediment microbial communities from an aquifer in East River, Colorado, USA - PLM3_127_b2 | ecosystem: Environmental > Terrestrial > Soil > Riparian zone | place: USA: East River... | reverse complement strand
GCGTCGGCGGGCTCCGCGAGACACCTGCTCTCGCAGCCGGCAGTACTGAGCACAAACGATCTTCAGAGTGCGTTAAGAGAGGGCGGTGAAGCGGCTCACTGTTTCAGCACGGCCGTCCAGTTGACGACGAGCGTGATGGGCTGCAGTGCGGCCTCTTCCAGGATTCTGTTGATGAGGAAGCGCTGGCCGTCGGCGGAGACGTCGTACATGTAGCGCCGGTTGAACCGCGCCCGCGTCTCGAAGAGCGGCCGCACGGCGCCAACTTCGAAGCCAGAGGCCTGGCCGTTGGCCGCCGCCGCCATCAGTCTGTTGTCAGCGGCGACGTAGAAGAGCTCCGCGCCGTCGCGCCGCCAGCGCGGCCAGCTGCCGCCGGCCGTCGAGACCTGCCACTTGCCGCCCGGCCCTGGAAACGGCGCGACGTAGACTTCGTACCGGCCCGATTCATTCGACGCGTACGCGATCCAACGCCCGTCGGGCGAGAAGACAGCCGGATATTCGTTGAAGGGCGTCTGGAGAAACGGAAACGGTCTTCGATCCCCGTCCAGCGGCAAGACCCAGACGTCGGTCCCCTGGGCAGACTCGCCGCGAGCATAGAGAACGAAGCGGCCGTCTCGAGACCAGCTCATAGGTAACTCGCCGATACTGTCCGCCTGAATCGCATCCTCGCTGCCGGCCCCACTGGAGGCTTTGCGATAAAGGTCGGGATTTCCCTTGCGGTTTGAGTGGAAGATGACGTCACTGCCATCGGAAGACCAGATCGGTGCGGTTTCGTCCGCTGAATCGAACGTGAAGCGCGTTTTGATCCCGCGCGTGACGTCAAAAAGCCAGATGTCACGATTCCTTACCCCGGGATCAATAAAGCTCACCGCGGCCCGCCGGCCGTCGGGAGACAGTTCGAGATCTCCGTAGTCCTCCGCCCGGTCGCCCAGCACACTCAGCTGCTTGCCCGTGCGATCGAACCAGACAAGCTGCGACACGTCGGTCGCGAACCCACTTTGATAGGCGAGGACACCGTCCTCGGACACGGTAAACGCACCCAGCCTGCCGGACAAGCCGCCGGTGGCCACCTGTTCGGCAATCGGCGCCGGGTCGCCGGTCAGCTCGAGACGCTCGACATCAAACGGCTGAGCCATCAGCGTCTGCTCACGCAGGAAGACCAGATAACCCTGCGCGTATTTCACGTTGGATCCGCCGGGCACGAGCAGCGTCCGCTCAGTCGAGTCCAGGGCGGCAACGTAGATGCCGTTCGGCTCGTTCGGGCCACCGCTCTTGCTGCCGACGGCCAGGTAGAGGAAATGCCGGCCATCGGGTAGAAAGAAGGGAGACCAATGTTGAGTCTCCCCGTTCTCGGTGTCGAGCGTCGTCGCTGGAGATGCTGGTCCGCCGGAGGCCGACACCCAGCGGATGACGCTGCCGGGGCCAGTGGTCGAAAACAGAATGACGTTGTCGCGATTCCACGTGGCCCCGGGAAAGCCGGTAGTGTCGGCAAGGGTCAGGGGCGGGCCACCGGCGGCCGCAATGATCTTGAGCTTGCCCCCGGCATAGAAGCCGACGAAGCGGCTGTCGGGCGACCAGAAGGGCGTGAGCGCGCCTTCGGTGCCTGCAAGCATCTGCGCCGACAGTCCATCAAGCGGCTGGACCCACAGCTGCGAGACACCGCTGGCGGGTCCCGCCACAAACGCCAGCTTCCGGCCATCGGGTGAGAAGCTGATGCGCGAGAAAGCAAGAGCTCCCGCAAGAGATTGACCTGGGGGTGGCAGAATCGAGCTGCGATAGATGCGCGTGTCCGCCGGGGTGGACCGAAAGTATTCCATCGCGCCGACGGCGAGCGCCGCCATCACCGCGATCGCCGCGACGGCCCATGCCAGGCGCTCGCGCCTGCTTGCGTGCACTGGTGTCGCGACGACAGGCTCAGCACTCGGCGTGGCTCGGACGCTGTCGATCTCGATGCGCGCATCGCCGATGTCGCGCAGCCGCTCGCGGGGATCCTTCTTCAGACACCGCCGCAGCAGCTCGACAATCCGCGCGTGCGTCGAGGCGGGCAGCGCCGTCCACTCGGGTTCCTTCGTCATCACGGCGACGATGAAATCGGTGACATCCTGGCCGTCGAACGCGCGCTTGCCGGCCAGCATTTCAAACAGCACACACCCGAACGCCCAGATGTCGGCGCGCTTATCGACCACCTTGCCGCGCGCCTGCTCGGGACTCATGTACGCCGCCGTGCCGAGGATGATGCCCGCCCGTGTCGCGGCAACCGTCATCGTCGGCGAGTGCGACAGGTCGCTGGCGGCCGCGTCGTCACTCAGCGCTTTCGCCAGGCCGAAGTCGAGGACTTTCACCGTGCCATCGGTTCGCACCTTGATGTTCGCCGGTTTCAAGTCGCGATGGACGATGCGGTGTTCGTGCGCGGCTTCGAGTGCGTCGGCGACCTGACGGGCAATAGGGAGCGCCTCGTCCAGCGGAATCGGACCCTTGGCGACGCGTTCGGCGAGCGTGGGACCTTCGACCAGCTCCAGCGCCAAGGCGCAGATACCGGTGGCTTCTTCCAGACCGTAGATTCCGGCGATGCTCGGGTGGTTCAGCGAGGCGAGGACCTGCGCTTCACGTCGAAGGCGGGCGAGGCGCTCGGGGTCCTCAGCGAAGTCCGCGGGCAGGGCCTTCAGCGCCACATCGCGCTGAAGCTTGGTGTCCCTGGCGCGATAGACCTCTCCCATGCCGCCGGCTCCCAGCAGCGAAAGCACCTCGTAAGGGCCGAGTCGAACGCCGGGCGTGAGAGACACAGAGTGTTGGGAAGGGCGGCGAGATTATACCGGCAGACGCCCTGTCGAGCCATAAGTCGTATCGCGCCATCACGCCCTTCCGAGCGCTCGGCCTCAAGCGACGGCGCGCGCAGCCTTCCTGAGGGTTGGCGCGATTACTTGCAGGTGTCCGCCAGCTGCTGCACGGAAACGAGGTTCAACCGTTTTTCGGTCGGGGACGTGATCAGAAGGCCCTTCACGACAAGCTTGCGGCCATCCTGAAGCTGGCCGGTCGCATTCGCCACGTCCCGCCGGGTGAACTCCGCCCGTTGCCCCTGTTTCAGAAGCTCTTCTTTCGTAAGAAATTCCGCAGTGCCAAGGAGCCTGTAGCGGTTGGTCCCCAACGCGGCCCTTTTCGCCTCCTCCATCTCTTTCGCGCTCATGAACAGCGCTTTGGATTCGATGCCGTCCGTCGCATTCGTCAGGACCCACGTGCCCTCGGTGGTGCGACCGGCGCATCCCACGACACTCACAAGCGGAACCTTCGGCTTGGACAAATCGACCTGTTGCTCAGCGCGAATGCCCCCGGTCAACCCACATACGAGAAGAGCGAGCACTCCAAACGCTGTACATCCTTTCATGAAGGTCTCTCCCTTTGAGAAGATTTCCACCCGCTTCTACTTGATAGGTTGCGGCTTCGCGGTTTCATTCTTCGTATACCAGACCGTCCCCCAGTTCCGGTACTCGCCCCTGTCGACCGCGATCTCGGTCGTCACGCGGTAGGAGAACGGCGACGTCAAATAGTACCTTCCCCTCAGTTGTATCCGCGAACCGTTGTGCTCAAACGGTGGAGTCTCGAAGTACAGGTTACACGTTCCCCCGAGATCACAGCCGAGACTTCCCGTTCTGAGCAACGCGACTCCTCGAGTGAGCTCGTACCTCGTGTAGGACTGACCGGAGAAACTGTCTTGATAAATGATGATCCCTTTTCCGGTGAACGGACCTTCAGGCCCTTCCCCTTTGATCGTGATGTCCCAAAAGCGGCCGTCCCAAGTGTTTCTGACGGTTTCCGACCCCGAGATTGGTCCACCCACACCAAGCGGGCTCTCCGACACGCTCGCCTCGAACTTCCATTCGCCTACGAAGTAGTCCATGTTGAATTTCGGCTGGGCGTCGGTCTCGGTTGTGAGAATCGCTCCCTGTGTCGCTCCCGGCTGCGGCTCCTTCTGCTGCCGCTCCTCTTGCGGAGTTGTGGCTGGTCGGCTACCACCTTGAGATTGAGCCCCAGCTTGAAGCTGGGCCGAGGCAGTAACGCCCAAGAGATAACAAAGGACGACCGACACCACGATGAAACCTCGCCCTTTATTCATGACATTTCTCCGTCTGAATGCATGAACCACCGGAAAGCGTTCACGGGCCAAAAACACGAAGGGCCGAGCGCTGGCCCGGCCCCTTCCGACTGAGCAACGAAGCTTGATTCGATGATCGCCGCTATTGTCCCCCACTGGTCGTCGGCGGGGATGCCATCTTCTTCATCAAGCGGAGATCCCGTTTGTCAACGGAGACATCCAGAAATCCGACGTACATCTCGTCCCAGCTCTGCTCGGACCAGTAGACCTCCTTCTGCGGCGCAGAATTCCACTTGTTCGCTGCCGAGTTGTCGTACGACCCGATCGTCTTGATCGTGCTCCCGGCAGATATCCTCAACGGCTCCTTCAGCTCGTAGAAGATCTGCCAGTTGAAGTCGTAATTCGGGACGCTCAACAGCACCTCTTCCCGGCCATCCGGATGCGTGAGCACGTACGTCATCTCCTTGCCGCGCGTGTGCATATGCGGCCACAGGGTATACAGCGTCACGTCGTCTTGAAAAACCCGGATCGCCGTGATCGCCCAATTCTTCGCGTGCGGCGGAATGACCGGCAGCGCCGGGAAACCGGTGTTTCCTACTCCGTTGGTTCGAACGGGCGTGAACTGGTCGTCCACCAGCTGCTTCCCCTGGACGATGTGCGTTTGGCCACCCGTGCTGATTTCGACGACTTCGTGCGTCATCTCGCTCTGGAACCAGAAACCGACCCGCGTCCGGTCGACCACCGGCTTGCCGATCGGGGTGTAATGCAAGCCCCACGCGATGTACCCCTCAGTCGGAATACGTTTGCCCGCCCCCGGACGAAACTGCTGGAAGCTGCCCCCCGGAACGTAGCAGCAGAATCTCGTCCCTGACTCGTTTCGACGGCCTCTGTCGACTGCTGCCGTCTGGTTACCGTCGCCCACGGCCGCTTCATTGGCGTCACCCACGAATCCGACCGACTTTCCCGTCTTGGCATCAAGTAACGCTCCTGGGACGATCGGCCCGCCAGGCCATGCCTCCCCTGTTCCGACCTTTTGCCCGGGCGGCAGAGGGACAATACCGAAGCTTGCATGATGCACCGCCGGGATCACGCCCGGCAGGATCTGAATGGCTTCAAGGAAGTGTTCTTCTTGCTTTAGCTCCGGTGGAAGTTCCTGGTAGATGGTGAAGTTGGGAAGCTCTCCCCCGGCGGACACGGTGAACGGGTCAGCCATCTCGAGGACAAAATCGGGTGGTCGCCCGGTCGGATGCGTCCAGCCGTCTTTGAAATCCGGCAGCTGAGCCGCCAACGGTGTCTCACCTTCGGGAGCGCCGCCATCAACCCACGCGACGATGGTCTTGATCTGCTCTGGAGTCAGACGCCGATCATTGCGGAACGTGCCATACTTCGCATCCGCACGCCACGGTGGCATGTCCCCCCTGACAACTTTGTCTTTAATGGCCCGCGCCCAGGGGCGCGCTTCCTTGTACGACAACAGCGCCATTGGAGCTATCTGGTTGGGCCGATGGCAGGTCACGCAGTTGTTGAACAGGATCGCTGCAACATCTTTGTTGAACGTCGGCGTAGGACCGGCGCCGCTCTGAGCCGCAGGGTTCACGCCTGCAGCCACCGCGATGACGAAGACCGCCGCACCGAGGATCAATGGCGCGGATTTCATATATCGGCCTCCTTTGCGTGTTGTTGGTGTGTCGGCCTCCGATCCTAACCCACAACGGCCGGGCCGGCAAGGAATCTGTCGCCCCCACTGTCACCCCACCGGCTCTACGGTGATCAGCGATAATGGCCCAGGAAAACCTACGTTTTGACGGGAGGCAGACATGATCAAGCACCTCTTGGCCCTTGTCCTTTCCCTGGCTTTCTGTGTGAACGTGCGGGCCCAGAATCGCATGCCGCCGATTCCTCCCGAGCAGATGAGCGAGGCTCAGAAGAAGGCGGCGGCGGAATTCACGGCGGCGCGCGGATCGCTGACCGGTCCGTGGATCGCGCTGCTTCGAAGCCCGGAGATGATCAATCGGGCGAGAGCCCTGAGCGATTACGTGCGGTTCGACGGCGCGTTGCCGCCCAGGCTGTCCGAGTTCGTCATCCTCATCACGGCGCGTGAATGGGCGCAGCCGTACGAGTGGAACGCCCACCACGCGCTCGCGTTGAAAGGCGGTCTCAATCCGGAAATCGCCAAGGCGGTCGCGGACGGGCGGCGTCCACAACAGATGGCTGACGATGAGGAAGCCGTGTACGACTTCTGCATCGAGCTGCACAACAACCACAGTGTGAGCGACACGACGTATGCCCGGGCCCTGTCCAAGTTCGGCGAGCGGGGCATCATCGACATGATTGGGCTGAGCGGATGGTACACGCTGGTTTCGATGGTGCTGAACACCGCGCGCACGCCACTTCCAGCGGGCGCGACGCCCGCGCTCGCGCCGTTGCCCCGATGAGGACATTGACCTTCGATCAAGTGCATCTGGGCGTCCCGGATCCCGAGGGGGCGGCGCAGTGGTACGTACAGCATCTGGGTGCACGGCCGGGCGAACATGTCGACCGCGTGTGGTTCGGACCAACCCGGATGATCTTCCTCAAGAACGCCACACCGGCGCCAAGCCACGGCGCGGCTATCGATCACTTTGCGCTCTCGGTTGCGGACGTCCACGGGCAGGTGAAGGCACTGGAGGATTCGGGAGTACGGGTCACTGCGGCCGTCAGCGACGCACCAGGCCTTGGCAGATTCGCGTTTGTCGAGGATCCCTGGGGCGCCAAGATCCAGCTCGTGGAAGAGCCTGGCGCTCTGCGCTTCCATCACGTGCATCTGCGGATGCCCGATCCCGACGCGGCGCGCAGCTGGTATCTGGAACGATTCGGGGGGACGCGCGCGACCCTCAAGGGACGGCTCGACGGCATTCAGTACGGCGACGTCTGGCTCTTCCTGGAGGGCGGCACCTCGGTCCCGAGCCGCGGCCATACGATCGATCACATCGGCTGGCGGATGCCGGACCTGCTTGCCAAGGCAGCCGAGTTGAAAGCCAAAGGCCTGACGTTCACCACCGAACCACACGCTGGCCCGCAGGCCGCCCACGCGCCCGTGCTGATGTCGTTCACGGAAGATCCCTGGGGAGTGAAAATCGAATTGCTGCAGCGCCGCGAGGACGCGGCCTGAGGTGCAAAGGGGGTCAGACCCTCTACAATGGCCCAGCAGACGTCGATCGGTTGCTGGCGGCGCTGAAACAGTTGTCGCTCGAACGACGCTGACGTGGGGCGGCGATGGTGAGCAGGGTCAGGCCAATACACGCGTCGAGCACGCTCGTGTCAAGGCAGACGCGCCTCGCCAGCCAATTCAACGGCTTCCCGCCCGAGGCGTGCGATTTTTTCGAACAGCTCGCGCGTCACAACGATCGTGACTGGTTCCACGCCCACCAGGACGTGTACGAGCGGGCCTGCCGCGAGCCGATGAAAAGGCTCGTCGCCGAACTGGGTGCGAATCCAGCGACCACGAAGCTCTCCCGCATCAACCGCGACATGCGGTTTTCCCGCGACAAGGGGCCCTACCGCACGTACATCGCCGCCGGCGTGCATGGGAGCTACCTCTCGCTCTCGTCTGCGGGACTCTACGTCGGCACCGGGCTCTACAAGCCGGAGCCTGCCGTCCTGGAGCGGCTTCGCAACGCCATCGACAGCCACGTGTCGGGACGGGCGCTCCAGAGAATTGTCACGTCACTGCGGCGAAAACACTATCACGTCGACACGCACGAGAGGCTGTTGTCGGCACCGCGCGGGTACCCCGCCGACCATCCCCGCATCGAGCTGCTCCGCATGAAGGACATCTTCGCCGGCCAGACGTTTGTGCCCGAGGCGTGGTTATCGACTCGGCGGGCGATCCCTCGCATCAGGCGGGTGATGGACGACGTCAGGCCTCTTGCTGACTGGCTTCGGGTGCACGTTGGCGCTCGCGCGTAGCCAGCGCTGGTTCGATGGTCCCCATCGCGCCGCTTCGATAATCGCGGATCGCCTGCCGGATCTGTCAAATCACGTCGTAGGCAGAATTTGCCTTGTGACTTTTGCCCTTTGACTTACGAGAGACGAGTTAGTTCGAGGCCTTGACCAGCTCGAGCTCGACGGAGATCTTCACCTCGTCGCCCACGAGTACGCCGCCGGTTTCGAGCGCCTGGTTCCAGTGCAGCCCGTAATCCTTCCGGTTGATCCTCGTGCTCGTGCCGAAGCCGATGCGTTCGCCTCCCCAGGGATCCTTCCCGCGGCCGCCAGACTCGACCGTGAGCGTGATGGGCTTCGTCACGTCGCGGATCGTCAGGTCGCCGGTCACCGTGAACGTACCCGCTCCCGCTTTGGTGATGCGGGTGCTCCGGAAGCGGATCGCGGGAAACGTCTCGGCTTCGAAGAAGTCGGCCGAGCGCAGGTGCGCATCGCGCTGGTTCTCGCGCGTGTCGATCCCCGCCACCGGGATGGTGAGCTCGATCGAGGCGCTCTCCGGTCGGTGTCGTCCCCGGTCAGCGTGCCGGTGACCTCAGCGAACCGGCCCTTCACGGTGGAAATCATCAGGTGCCGGACCGCGAACTCCGCGTGGGAGTGGGTGGGGTCAACCTGCCATGTCGTCGCAACGGGTACGTAGTGTCCGGCTTCCTCGGAGCGCCGAAGCTCCGAAGGAGCGAAGGCGGCAGCCGGACCGGGCGTGGTAGAAATCGCGTTCATCAGGATCCTCCAATCTAATTACCGTTCGCAAGCAACTATATAATAGTAAGTCACTAACGTCAAGTGAGCTATTCGCGCTACACTACGGGCATGGCCGAGGGATCGTCGCTCTGCCCGCGCTATCACCAGGCGGTTGAGCTGCTGGGCCGCCGCTGGGCCGGGGCCATCGTCAGCGTCCTGCTCAGGGGACCGGCGCGCTACAACGAGATCCGGGCCGGCATTCCGGACATCAGCGATCGCATGCTCGTGGAACGCCTCAAGGAGCTCGAGGCGGAAGGCGTGCTCGTGCGCACGGTGATTCCGGAGGCGCCCATCGGCGTGGAGTACCGCCTCACCGAAAAGGGCCGGGCCCTCGAGGGACCGGTCGCCGCCATCGGGAAATGGGCGGAGAAGTGGATCCCAGCAGCTGCGCCCACCAAGCGCCACGGCACCCGGCGCCGCTGACCGTCGGGACAACTGCGGCTCGCACGGTATAATTCGGCTCCGATGAAGCTCGTTGTGTGGATCCTGCTGGCGGTTCCCGCCATCGCCCTCGCCCAGACAGGGACACCCCAGACGTTGCCGCGCATGGCGGATGGCCGGCCGAACCTGCAAGGGATCTGGCAGGTGCGCAATCGCGCCGCCTACGACCTGCAGGACCATGTCGCCCGGCACGGGATGCCGGCCGGGCGCGGCGTCGTGGACGGCGGAGAGATTCCCTACCGGCCGTGGGCGGCAGCGAAGAGACTCGAGAACTTCGCGAACAGGGCAACCGCCGATCCGCTGGCGAGCTGTTACATGCCCGGCGTGCCGCGGATCATGTACATGGAGTGGCCATTCCAGATCTTCCAGACCCGCGACCACGTCGCCATGACGTTCGAATGGTCGCAGGTGTTCAGGCTCATCTACACGAACGGGAGTCGGCCGGCCGAGGGTATCGAGTTCTGGATGGGGGACTCCCGTGGCCGCTGGGAAGGCGACACGCTGGTCGTCGAGGTCACCAACCACAACGATCGCACCTGGTTCGACATGGCGGGGAACTTTCACAGCGAAGCGCTGAAAGTCGTCGAGCGCTATACGCTCGTCGACGCGGATACGCTTCGATACGAAGCGACGATCGAGGATCCGAAAGTGTTCACCAGGCCCTGGAAAATCAGCATGCCTTTCTACAGACACAAGGACATGGACCGGATACTCGAATACCAGTGCCAGGCGGAAGCGGAAGAGGCCAACGGCGCCTTTGAGCGGGAACCGCGCACCTGGTACCCGAAACCATGAGAGGTCAGATGACGACGCGTACGGCTGCCGCGATCCGCGCGCTGCTCGCCGCGGTGCTGGTCGTGCCGTGTGTGTCGATCGACGACACTGCCGCTCAGGCGCCCACGGTTGTATCGCCGCCACCAGGGCCGGTCCGGCGGATGCCGGAGGGCAAGCCCGACCTGAACGGGTTTTTTCAGGCCGACGCCGGGGGCGCCAATTACGGCCTCGAGAAGCACGCGGAGGTGGAGCTGACGCCGCCGGGACGGGGCGTCATCATCGACCCGCCGGACGGCAAGCTTCCGATTCAGCCGTGGGCGAAGGCCGAACAAGCCAGCCGCGATCGGCCGGAGCGTGGATACGACGATCCGACGGCACACTGCTTCGTGGCGGGCATACCGCGGTCGCTCTACGTGCCGGCGCCCTTCCACATTCTTCAGACCTCCGACTCCGTGGTCTTCCTGCACGAACGCATGGCGTGGCGCACCGTCGCGCTCAACCGTCGCGCGCACCTGCCAGACACCATGCGCTTGTGGCAGGGCGACTCGATTGGACGCTGGGAGGGCGATACGCTCGTCGTCGAGACCAAGAACTTCAACGGCAAGGACTGGCTGAACGAAGTGGGAGAAGTCGTCAGCCACGCCGAGCAGGTGGTGGAGCGGTTCACGCCGATTAATGCCGACACCATCAATTACCAGGCGACGGTGACCGATCCGATTGTGTACACGCGCCCGTGGACGATCGCGATGCCGCTCAACCGTCAGCCCGGAGAGTTGCTCGAAGCGGCGTGTCTCGAGGACAACCAGGATCTACCGCACCTGAAGGAAGTCAGGGACGCATTCCGGGCCGAAGCGGCCAAAGCACGGGGCGGAAGGTAGGCACATGAGGCTGAAGATGCTCGGAGTGACCGTCGGAGCAGTCGTCTGGTTGACCGCAGCGCCGGTCGTCGCGCACCACTCGTTCTCGGCCGAGTTCGACATCACCAAGATCATCAAACTGACCGGGAAGGTCACGTCGATGCGCTGGTCGAATCCTCACGCCTGGATTTACGTCGACGTGCAGGGCGATGATGGCAAGGTCGTGAACTGGGCGTTCGAGACCGCCACGGCCAATGGGTTGTACCGGCGCGGATGGCGCAAGGACGACCTCGAGCCGGGTACCG
>Ga0184637_10002759_pt1 | contig 11187 bp, 9 predicted proteins | sample PLM3_127_b2_FD_133143 | JGI IMG/M metagenome (GOLD analysis project Ga0184637, IMG submission 133143) | Groundwater sediment microbial communities from an aquifer in East River, Colorado, USA - PLM3_127_b2 | ecosystem: Environmental > Terrestrial > Soil > Riparian zone | place: USA: East River... | reverse complement strand
AGGGGAGGAAGGCCAGGGCGACGAGGCCGATGCCGAAGCCGGCCAGGCCGTACACGAAGCTCGCCGCGGCCACGATGACGGCGCCCAGGGCGGAGGCAAGAGTCACCCCGAGACGGTAGCACGGCCCGCGACGCTGGGGGCTCGTGGTGCCCGCGCCCCAGCTCCGACGAGCGGCGAGAGGCCAGGGTGAGGGGGGCGCTGGGGATCGACCCTCGCTGGTCTAGCTGCGGCGGCGACGGCTCCACGCGACGCCGGCGAGCCCGGAGCTGAGCAGGACCAGCGCGGCCGGCGCGGGGACGGCGGCATCTGGCGTGGTGGCGGCCGGCGCGGTGGGCGGATCGTCCCACACGGTGAGGGTCGCGCCCTCGTAGAAGAAGTCCCCGCGGCGCGCGGTCAGGATCACGTCCACCTTGCCGTCGCCCAGGGAGCCGAAGCTCGAGAAGTCGATGGTGACGCCGTGGTTCGCATCGGCGTTGTTGTGGATCAGGACGCCGTCGACGGTGATGTCGAGCTTCTCGCTGCCGTCCGCCGAGCCGCCGTCGTCCGCGAGGTCGATGGTCAGATGCGCCTCGGTGATGAGGCTGATCGGGTCGAAGGTCTGGCCGACGTCGAGCGTGAAGCTGTAGCTGCTGCTCGACGGGTCCCCGGCTCCGGCGCATGCGGTCGGAGCGGCGGCGCTGAGGCACTTGTGCAGACCGGGCCCCTCGGTGTCGGTGAAGACCAGCGATGACGCCAGGGCCGCCGCAGGCGCGGACAGCGCGAGAGCGGTGACGGCCATCCAGGATCCGAGCAATCTTTTCATGGGTTCCCTTTTCGGTTCCAGACTCGACCGCGGCGTATGTCGTTTGCACGCGGAGTGCCAGCGCCGGGCTCGCCAAAACTGCGAACGATGACCGCAACTTCGGAGTGATGCAAGGGTTGCGGGGCGGGAGATGTTGGCCGGGCTTTGCACCAGATGCGGTACGCGTCTACACGGAGAGAGGACGAGGGCTCGCGGCCGTCGCGGCGGGAGCCCTCCGGATGCTCGCGGATCGCCTGTGGTAACCTCGGTGGCCGAGCATGTCCGGCGTCGGCCGCGTCGCCGCAATCCAGTGGAGGGACTGGCCATGAAGCAGCGTTCCGTCTACCGCACCGAGCTCACGCCGGTGAGCTTCCTCGAGCGCAGCGCGTACGTCTTTCCCGACAAGCCCGCCGTCCTCCACGGCGCGCGCCACTACACCTACCGGGAGCTCTGGGAGCGCGTGAACCGGCTCGCCTCGGCGCTGCGCGGCGCCGGGCTGGCCCGGCACGACCGGGTGGCCTTCCTCTGCCCCAATATCCCCGCCATGCTGGAGGCGCACTACGGCGTGCCGGCGGCCGGCGGCATCCTGGTGGCCATCAACACGCGTCTGAGCTCGGACGAGATCGGCTACATCCTCGGGCATTCGGGCGCGCGCTTCCTCTTCGTGGACGCGGAGCTCGCGCCCCTCGTCAAGCCGCTGGACCTCGGCCACCTGCGCGTGGTGCGCGTGGACGACACGGGCGGGGCGGGCGACCCCTACGAGGACTTTCTCGCGCAGGGCTCGCCGGCGCCGGTGGAGAGCTGGCTCGAGGACGAGGAGGAGACCATCTCGATCAACTACACCTCCGGCACCACGGGGCGGCCCAAGGGCGTCATGTACACCTACCGCGGCGCGTACCTGAACGCCCTCGGCGAAGTGATGGAAGCGGGCATGAGCTTCGACAGCCGCTACCTCTGGACGCTGCCCATGTTCCACTGCAATGGCTGGTGCTTCACCTGGGGCGTCACCGCCGTGGCCGGCACCCACATCTGCCTGCGGCGCGTGGAGCCCGGCCGCATCTGGGAGATGCTCGACGGCGATGGCGTCACCCACTACAACGGCGCCCCCACCGTCCAGATCGGCGTGGTCAACCATCCGCGGGCCCACCGGCTCGAGCGGCCGGTCACGGTGACGGTGGCGGGCGCGCCGCCGTCGCCCACCCTGCTGGGCAAGCTGCGCGAGCTGAACCTCCGCCCCGTCCACGTCTACGGCCTCACCGAGACCTACGGCCCCCACACGGTCTGCGAGTGGCATTCCGAGTGGGACGCCCTGCCCGCCGAGGAGCAGGCCCGCCTGGCCGCCCGCCAGGGCCAGGCCTACGCCATCGCCGACCTCGTGCGCATCGTCGACGGGGACATGAACGACGTCGCCCTGGACGCCCAGGCGCTCGGCGAGGTGTGCATGCGCGGCAACAACGTGATGAAGGGCTACTTCGAGCAGCCGGAGGCGACGGCCGAGGCGTTCCGCGGCGGCTGGTTCCACTCCGGCGACATCGGGGTGTGGCACCCGGACGGCTACATCGAGCTGCGCGACCGGAAGAAGGACATCATCATCTCGGGGGGCGAGAACATCTCGACCATCGAGGTGGAGCAGGCGGTGGCCCGGCACCCCGCGGTGCTCGAGTGCGCGGTGGTGGCCATCCCCGACGAGAAGTGGGGCGAGCGGCCCAAGGCCTTCGTCACCCTCAAGCCCGGCGCCGCCGCCGCCGAGGCCGACATCATCGAGTTCTGCCGCCAGCACATCGCGCACTTCAAGTGCCCCGCCGCCGTCGAGTTCGGCGACCTGCCCAAGACCTCCACGGGCAAGGTCCAGAAGTTCGTCCTGCGAGACAAGGAATGGGCCGGGCGGGCCAAGCGGATTAACTGAGTCCCCCCTCACCCTGCCCTCTCCCCCGGGCGGGGAGTGGCGGGGAGAGGGGGACTGGAGACGCGCTTCCCGCTAGTCGGACGGGGGAGTCAGGCGCGGGTCGAGGAGCGCGCGCCCGTCGACGTTGCCGAGCGCCGCCACGATGGAGCCGGCCGCGCCGGGGTGGCGGGCCGCGATGCCCGCGAGGAAATGACGGATCTCGCGGCGTACGCCGTCCTTGTCGCCGCAGACGCAGCCCACGGGCGTGAGGCCATGAGCGCGCGCGTACGCCTCGGTGAGGTCCTCGCCGGCGTAGACCAGGGGGCGTACCAGCCGCATCGTGCTCTTGCGCGCCCGGGCCACCGGGGACAGCGACGCGATGCGCCCGTTGAACAGGATATTGCGCAGGAGCGCCTCGGCGCAGTCGTCCGCGGTGTGGCCGAGGGCGAGCACGGTGCAGCCGAGCCGGCTCGCCGTCCGGTACAGCGCGCTGCGGCGATGGCGGCTGCACACGTCGCAGCCGTGCGCCACGCCGCCCGCCACGAGGTCGAGCGTGGCCGGGTCCTCGCGCAGCTCCCACGGGACGCCGAGGGCGCGGATCTGGGCCTCGAGCGCGCGGATGGGCGCCTTGAACTTGCCCTGCTCGATGGTGACCGCGACGAGGTCGTAGGGGAACGGGGCCCGCCGGCGATAGGCGACGAGGGCGTGGAGCAGGCACAGGCTGTCCTTGCCGCCCGACACGCCCACGGCGACGCGGTCGCCGGGCCGGAGCATCGAGAACTGGCCCATCGCCCGCCCCATCAGGTCGAGCACGCGGCGCTGGAGCCCGGCCGGGTCGGCGGTGGCCAGGGTGCCCGTGGTCATCGTCCGTCCCCGGCCGCGGCGTCGGCGCGCGGCAGCTCGAAGGCCTCGGCGAGCAGCTCGTAGGACCGGACCCGCGCCTTGAACGCGTGGGCGATGCTCACGACCACCAGCTCGCTCACGCCGTACTCCCGCGCCAGGGCCTCGAGGCGCTCGCGCACCTGCTCGGGCGCGCCCGCCACCGTGCGCCGCCGCGCGTGCTCGATGATGGCCAGCTCGTGGGCGTTGTAGGGATACGCCTCGGCTTCCTCCACGGAAGGGAAGGGGCCGTGCCGGCCCGTGTACAGCCGCGCGATGGACAGCTCGCGGCAGCGCGCCAGGCGAAGGGCCTCGGCCTCGGTGTCGGCGCACAGGGCGAAGACGGCGGCGCTCGCTCGGGGCGCCGCCAGCTCCGGCGAGGGGCGGAAGGCGTCGAGGTAGGCGCGCGTGACCTCGGGACCTCCGTCGGCGTTGATGAAGTGGGCGAACGAGAAGGCGACGCCGAGGTGGGCGGCGATCGCCGCGCTCTCGTCGCTGGAGCCCAGCAGCCACACCTCGGGCGCGGTGGGGCCGGCGGGCATGGCGCGCACGCCCGCGAACGGATGTCCGGCGGGCACGCGATCCTGCACGTAGGCGATCACGTCGGCGACCTGCTGCGGGAACTCGTCGAGCCCGAGGGCGCCGGGGCCGTGGCGCAGGGCGCGCGCGGTCCGCTGGTCGCTGCCGGGCGCGCGCCCGATGCCGAGGTCGATGCGCCCGGGGAACAGCGTCTCGAGCATGCGGAAGCTCTCGGCCACCTTGAGCGCGGAGTAGTGCGAGAGCATGACGCCGCCCGAGCCCACGCGCAGCCGCCGCGTGCGCGCCGCGACCTGGCCGATGAGCACCTCGGGCGCGGTGCCGGCCAGCCCGCTGCTCGAGTGGTGCTCGGCGAGCCAGTAGCGGTGATAGCCGAGCCGGTCGCAGACCTCCGCCAGCTCCAGCGTCTCGCGGATAGCCTGGGCGGGGGTCCCGCCGCTCCGGATGGGCGACTGGTCGAGGACGCTAAGGTGGGGGGGAGCGGCGCCGCTCCTCGCTCTCGCTCGCAGAGACCGGGGGTCCGCTCGGCTCGCCTCCGGCTGCACCTCGCCAACCCGTCCCCACGCCCCCCCACCACCACGTGCATCCGTCGGATCGCCGGCATCCCGAGGCGGTCGTTCTGTGACCATGGCCATGCATCTTACACGACGCTCCCTGGCGGCCCCTGGATCGCGTATACTGCGGGAACGTCAGCGTGGAACGCCGTCGAGGCCCCCCGAGAGAACGAAAGGAGCAGTCATGAGAGAAGCGGTCGTCGTCGCCAGCTCCCGCACGCCCCTCGCCAAGTCCTTCCGCGGCTCCTTCAACCTCACCCGGCCCGACGACCTCGCCGCCCACTGCATCAAGGACGCGCTCGGCAAGGTGCCCCAGCTCGACCCCGCCGAGATCGAGGACGTGATCCTGGGCTGCGCCCAGCCGCACGGCCCGCAGGGCAGCAACGTGGCGCGCGTCGCGGCCATCCGTGCCGGGCTGCCCGCGTCGGTGGCCGGCACCACCGTCAACCGCTTCTGCTCGTCGGGGCTGCAGGCCATCGCCATGGCCGCCCACGAGATCATCCTGGGCGGGGCCGACGTCGCCATCGGCGGCGGCGTCGAGAGCATCACCATGATGAAGCGCGACGCCGACCCGAACCCGTGGGTGAAGGAGCACAAGCCCGGCATCTACATGGTGATGGGCGACACCGCCGAGGTGGTGGCCAAGCGCTACAAGGTCAGCCGCCAGGCCCAGGACGAGTACTCGCTCCTCTCGCAGCAGCGCACGGCGCGGGCCCAGCAGGAAGGCCTCTTCAAGGAGGAGCTGGCGCCCATGCACGTGACGCGCGGCATCCTCGACAAGAAGACCGGCGAGGTCGTTGGCAAGGAGGAGTTCTACGTGGAGAAGGACGAGTGCAACCGTCCGGACACCACGCTCGAGGGCCTCCTCGGCCTGCCGCCCCACTTCGACAAGGACAGCGGGCAGGGCTCGGTCACCGCGGGCAACTCCTCGCAGCTCTCCGACGGCGCCTCGGCCACCGTGGTGATGTCCCGCGAGCGCGCGGACAAGCTCGGCATCCGGCCCAAGCTCGTGTTCCGCGGCTTCGTGGTGGCGGGCTGCGAGCCCGACGAGATGGGCATCGGCCCGGTGTTCGCGGTGCCCAAGCTGCTCAAGCGCCACGGCCTCAAGATCGAGGACATCGACGTGTGGGAGCTGAACGAGGCCTTCGCCTCGCAGGTGGTCTACTGCCGCGACCGGCTGGGCCTCGATCCCGCGAAGCTCAACCCCAACGGGGGCTCCGTCTCCATCGGGCATCCGTTCGGGATGACCGGCTCGCGCATGGTGGGCACCATCGCCAACGAGATGCTGCGGCGCAAGGCGCGCTACGGCGTGGTCACGATGTGCATCGGCGGCGGCCAGGGCGCGGCCGGCCTCTTCGAGGCCTACAGCTAGGCACGCCCCGCGCCGCCACCACGGCGCTTCGCGGGCCCGGCGATCGCCCCGGCGGAGGGCGACCCGGGCCCGCGCTTTGCGTCGAGGCCCCGGCGCGCGCACCTGGAGACCGGATACTGTGGGATTAGTGATAGCATAGCGGCGAGCCTATGAAACGCCGGCTGCTCATCGCCCTCGCCGTGGTGGTCGCCCTCACCGCCATCGGCTACGGCGGCCGTGCCTGGTGGTACAGCCTCCGTCACGTCTCCACCGACGACGCCTACGTGGACGGCAGCATCACGTCCGTGAGCTCCAAGGTGATGGGCCACGTCACCGAGCTCCACGTCGAGGACAACAAGGCGGTGAAGGCGGGGGACCTCATCCTCCGCATCGATCCGCGCGACTACGAGGCCAAGCGCGACCAGGCCCAGGCCGCGGTGGCCGTCGCCGCCGCGAGCTTCGAGGCGGTGCGCTCCGAGACCCAGCTCTCGCGCGAGACGACCAGCGCGCAGGCGGAGGAGGCGCGCGCGACGCTCGAATCCGCGCGGGTGGCCGAGCAGACGGCCGAGGCCGCCGTGCAGGAGGCGCGCGCCGGCGTGGAGGCCAAGCGCGCGGCGATGGACGCCATGCGCGCGGAGGTGGGGGGGGCGCGCAGCACCCTGCGCCAGAACTCGCGCGAGATGGAGCGCATGCGCAAGCTCCTCGAGGGCGGCTTCGTCGCCCAGCGCGAGTTCGACCAGGCCGAGCTCGCCGCCGCCACGTCGGGGTCCGGGCTGGAGGCCACGGAGCGGCGCCTGAACCAGGCGGAGAAGGAGGTGCTGCTCGCCGAGGCCGGGGTGGCGAGCCGCGTCCTCGCGGTGAGCCAGGCCAAGCAGCGGGTGAACGAGGCGCGGGCCGCCCTCGCGCGCGTGGAGAGCCAGCGCCACCAGGTGAGCGTCAAGGAGGCGGAGATGACCCGCGCCTCCGCGAATCTCACCCAGGCCAAGGCCGACCTGGCGTTCGCCGAGCTGCAGCTGCAGTACACGCAGGTCCGCGCCCCGAGCGACGGGGTCGTGTCCAAGAAGTCCGTGGAGGTCGGGCAGGTGGTCCAGATGGGCCAGCCCCTCCTCGCCCTCGTACCGCTCCACGACGTGTGGGTGGTGGCCAACTTCAAGGAGACGCAGCTCGGCCGCGTCAAGCCCGGCCAGATCGCCGAGGTCGAGATCGACACCTTCGCCGGCCGCAAGTTCCGCGGCACGGTGGCGTCCCTCAGCGCGGGCACCGGCTCGCGCTTCTCGCTCTTGCCGCCGGAGAACGCGACGGGCAACTGGGTGAAGGTCGTGCAGCGCATCCCCGTGAAGATTCACCTGGACGGCAAGGAGGTCGGCAACCCCCAGACGCTGCGGGCGGGGATGTCAGCCTACGTGACCATCCGCGTGCAGTAGGCCCGCCCGGCCGCGCCATGCCGGACCGGCTCGCCCTCCTCGAGTCCATCCAGCAGCGGGTGCTCTGGCTCAGCACCTACCTGGTGCACCACGCCAACGCGCTCCGCCCCAACCCCGACGGCAGCAAGGTGGGCGGGCACCAGGCCTCCTCGGCCTCGCTGGTCAGCATCCTCACCGCGCTGTACTTCGACGCCCTCCGTCCCGACGACGTCGTCGCGCTCAAGGCGCATGCCTCGCCCGCGTTCTACGCCATCCAGTACCTGCGGGGCCGCCTCGACGTGGACGCCCTCAAGGGGCTCCGGACCTTCGGGGGCCTGCAGGCCTATCCGAGCCGGCGGAAGAACCCGGAGATCGTGGACCTGTCCACGGGCTCCATGGGGCTCGGGGCGGTGGCGGCGAGCTTCACCGCGCTGGCCACGCGCTACCTCGCGGATCACGGCGGCGTGCAGGGGCCCGGCCGCGTCGTGGTGATGGTGGGGGATGCCGAGCTGGACGAGGGCAATGTCTGGGAGGCGCTGCTCGAGGAGGCGGTGGCCACCCTCGGCAATCTCCTCTGGATCGTGGACCTGAACCGCCAGAGCCTCGACCGCGTCACGCCCGACGCGCGCCGCCACCAGTTCCGCCAGATGTTCGCCGCCAACGGCTGGCGCGTGATCGAGCTGCGCTGGGGGCGCCGGCTGCGCGCCCTGTTCTCCCGGCCGGGCGGCGACGCGCTGGAGCGCCGGCTCGAGACCATGCCGAGCGCGGAGTACCAGGCGCTGCTCCGGCTGCCCGCGAGCGGAGCGCGCAAGCGCCTCGCGCAGACGCCGGACGGCGGGACGGAGCGGGCGGTGGAGGGGCTCCTCGCGGGCCTGGCGGACGCGGAGATCCAGTCCCTCGCCGGCGACGTGGGGGGCCACGACCTGGCCGCCATCCTCGAGGCCTTCGAGGAGGCGGGGCGCCACCGCGATCGGCCCACGGTGATCCTCGCCGACACCGTCAAGGGGTGGGGCTCGCCCCTCGCCGCCGATCCCCTCAATCACGGCGCGCTGCTCACCGCGGGGCAGATCGAGCAGCTCCGGGAGCGGCTCGGCGTCGCGGCGGGCGAGGAGTGGGCGGGCTTCGCCCCGGACAGCGCGGAGGCGGGGCTGGTGCGCGAGCTGCCCGCGCTCTTCGTCGCGCCGCCCGCCCGCCCCACGCCCGAGGTCCCCGCGGCGCTCGACGAGAGCTACCCCGCGCAGGCCTCGACGCAGGAGGCCTTCGGCCGCGCCCTCGGCGCGCTCGGCCGGCTCGCGCTGGGCGAGCGCATCGTCACGGTGTCGGCGGATGTGGCGGTGACCACCCATCTGGCGGGCTGGATCAACCGCAAGGGCGTGTACTTCCCCACGCCGCGCCCCAACTACGTGGCGGAGCTGCCGCAGGCCATGCAGTGGAGCGAGTCGCCCGCGGGCCAGCACATCGAGCTCGGCATCGCCGAGCACAACCTGTTCCTGCTCCTCGGCGCGCTGGGTCTCACCCACGAGCTGTCGGGCGTGACGCTCTTTCCCATCGGCACGCTCTACGATCCCTTCGTCATGCGCGGACTCGACGCCCTGTACCACGCCCTCTATGCCGGGGCGCGCTTCGTGGTGGCCGCCACGCCGTCCGGCGTGAGCCTGTCGTGGGAAGGCGGCGCGCACCAGTCCGTGATCACGCCACCCATCGGGATCGCGCTGCCCGGCATGCGCTACTGGGAGCCCGCCTTCGCGATCGAAGTGGAGTGGATCCTGCTGGAGGCGCTGCGCCAGCTCGACCGGGGCGCCGCCGGCGAGAGCGCGTATCTCCGGCTCTCCACGAAACCGGTGGACCAGGCCCTGGCCCCACCGCCCTCCGACCAGCAGCGGGATCGCGTCCTGGCCGGGGGCTACCGCCTGGTGGACGCGCGCGCCGCACCGGGCTACGAGCCCGACCGCGCCGTGCACCTGTTCGCCGCGGGCGCGATGGTGCCCGAGGCGGTGGAGGCGAGCCGCCGGCTCCTGGAGCAGGGGGCCTTCGCCAGCGTCTTCGTCGTGACGAGCCCCGACCTGCTCTACCGGGGCCTTCGCCAGCCACGCCCGTATCTGGAGGAGCTGGTGGGCGCCGACGAGGAGGACGTGCCCGTGGTGTCGGCGCTGGACGGCCACTCGCATACCCTGGCCTTCATCGGCGCCGCCCTCGGCGTGACGCAGATCCCGCTCGGGGTGGACGGCTTCGGCGAGTCCGGCGCGCGCCATGACCTCTACCGGCGCCACGGCATCGACGCCGAGGGCATCGCGCGCGCGGCCGATCTGGTCCTGGGCCGATCCGCCTCGTGACATTGGATAGTGAATGAAATCGCTGAGATATGGTTCAGGTCTGTATGTTGCTCTTGATGTCCCGCAGGGTGACAGGATCAACGCCCGCAACATCGACGCGGCCCTGGCCACCATGCATCTCGACGTCGAGTGGCCGAATGGCATGGAGGGCGGGTACGTCCACGGCCACGACGCGGTTCGCGACTACTGGACCCGCCAATGGGGCCTGATCGACCCCCGCGTCGAGCCGCTCCGGTTCGTCGCCGACGGGACCGGGCGGATCGTGGTCGACGTCCATCAGCTCGTCCGCGACCGCAGCGGAGCCATCATCGCAGACCAGATGGTGCAGCACGCCTACCTGGTCGAGGGTGGACTCATCAGGACCATGGAGATCCGGAAGGGAGCGCCCGATCCGGGGGGCGGACGTTGAAGGATCCTGACCGCTTCACCGCGCCTTAGCCCGGCTCGATCTCCCCGCGCTCGGCTTGCCCGCCCTCCGGACTATGATGGGCGGGGTCGGACGACCCGGAGGGGAGGAGCGAGAGGATGGCGCATGAGCCGTTGCGGGGGCAGAAGGCGCTGGTGACCGGGGCGAACTCGGGGATCGGCGAGGGGGTGGCGCGGGCGCTCGGGACGGCGGGGGCCGACGTGGTGGTGAACTACGTGAGCCGGCCCGAGGAGGCGCGGAGGATCGCCGCCGAGATCTCCTCCGGCGGCGTCCGGGCCCTGGCGCTGCAGGCCGACGTGTCGAAGGAAGACCAGGTGCGGGCGATGTTCGGGGAGATGCTCGGCGCCTGGGGCACCATCGACATCCTCGTCAACAATGCCGGCCTGCAGAGGGACGCGGCGTTCACGGCGATGACGCTCGAGCAGTGGAATACCGTGCTGTCGGTGAACCTCACCGGCATGTTCCTCTGCGCCCGCGAGGCCGCGCGCGAGATGACGCGCCGGGGCATCCGGCCCGAGGTGTCTCGCGCGGCGGGCAAGATCCTGTGCATCTCGTCGGTGCACGAGGTGATTCCCTGGGCCGGTCACGTCAACTACGCGGCCTCCAAGGGCGGGGTGAAGCTCTTCATGCAGTCGCTCGCGCAGGAGCTGGCGCCCAGCCGGATCCGGGTCAACTCCATCGGGCCGGGCGCCATCCAGACCCCGATCAACCGCGCGGCCTGGGAGACGCCGGCGGCGCTCGCGGGGCTGCTCCGTCTCATCCCGTACGGGCGGACCGGGCAGCCCGAGGACATCGGCCGCGCCGCCGTCTGGCTCGTCTCCGACGACGCCGACTACGTTCACGGCCAGACCCTCTTCGTCGACGGCGGCATGACGCTGTATCCGGAGCTCGCGCATGGCGGGTAGGCCCGCCCTGGCACGCTAGGGCCGGCATGGCGTTGCCCTGCGCGGTGAGCTTCGGCCGGGAGATCGCGGGCCGGCTCGCCGCCGCGGAGCGCCGCGAGTGGCTGTGCACGAACGGGCTCGGGGGCTTCGCCT
>Ga0184637_10002758_pt1 | contig 11188 bp, 14 predicted proteins | sample PLM3_127_b2_FD_133143 | JGI IMG/M metagenome (GOLD analysis project Ga0184637, IMG submission 133143) | Groundwater sediment microbial communities from an aquifer in East River, Colorado, USA - PLM3_127_b2 | ecosystem: Environmental > Terrestrial > Soil > Riparian zone | place: USA: East River... | reverse complement strand
CCTGAACGGCTCGTTTGGAGAACTCTAGTCATCTTCCAATCCCCGCTTAATGCCGCCCCTTTACGGTGGGATCGTAAGAGTACAAGACGAGTGAGTTGAGGAGGTGCGAACAAAAGGGAATAAACAACCGAATAGGCAGCACGGGAATATTAATGGAGCACAAAGGAAAGGAGGTGAACATGACCAAGTTACAGAGCTGGATGATGACAGGCCTGGCTATCGCGGCACTGGGAGTCGGCGTCCTGCTGGCAAGCGGAGCAATCTCGTCAGCGCAGGAGGGCGACGAGACGCCCACGCCTTCGCCAAGCGAGGAAGCCACGAACGACGGCTCCCCGCCCACGCCTTCTCCGAGCGACGACTCAGAGGACGCTGATGACGCCGAGTCAGAGGACGAGGAAGACGAGGACGCGGAGGAGAGGCGCGGCTGTGCCGGCGGTGGAAAGTACCTCGTGAAGGAGGCGGCGGCCGAAGTCCTTGGCCTCGGCGAGGAGGAAGTGAGAGGGGCCCTCCGCGACGGCCAGAGCCTGGCCGAGCTGGCGGAGGCTCAGGGGATGAGCGTCGAGGACTTCAGTGCGGCGCTTTTGTCGAACATCAGGGCGGACCTCCAGGCGCAACTGGACGCCGGCGAGATCACGCAGGAAGAGTTCGACGAGATCAGCGCCGAACTGAGCGAGAACCTGGGCGACATCATCAACTCCGAGGGCGGCTTCCACCACCGCTTCGACGATGATGAAGAGGATGAGGACGGCGATGAGACCGGGGCAGGGTTCGTCCCCCCGTTCCAGCGCACGCCTATCGGTAGCGGTACCTAGAGCCCTGCCATGGCGAAGAAGGGCCGGATGCGTTCGGCCCCTTCTTCGCTTTCAAGAGGGACCCGACAAAGGGTCTGCGGCCGGGCGCATTGATGAATTCTAATCCTCCTCCAAATCGCTCTTAATGTTCGCTCCGTACGCTCGACCTTGAGAACACAAGAGAAGGAGGTCATCATGGACAAGTTCGCGAATATCGTCTCCGCTCCGCCTCGCCCGCGATTCAGGCTCGCGGCCTGCCGGCGGTGCGGGGGAGACGGCTTACTGGACCCGGCGGACGGCGGCGAGTGGCGCTGCCTTCAGTGCGCGCGTCCGCTCGCTGACCAGCCCGGCATCTACCAACACCCAGACGCGGCACCTGTGAACAACGGCCGGACGGCGCGGGCGTTCGCCGCCTAGAAGGAGATCACCATGCGCATGCGAGTCATCGCAATAGTGGCACTGTTAAGCGGCGTTATCGGTAGCCTTGTCGCCGTGGGCGCCCTGGAAGTTCTGGACAGCCGCGGGCAGAGCACGAACAGCGCGGTCTCCGCGCCCACAAACAGCACGGACTCGAATGGCGATTCGCAGCAGGCCTCGCTCGCTGAGCACTGCCTCACCGCCGCGGATGTGTACGAGCAGGTGAGGCCTTCCGTGGTCGAGATCACGAGCACCGTCGACTCGCCGGGGCCCCTCGGACAGCAGGCAGAGGCCACCGGCACCGGGATCATCATCGATGCAGACGGCCGCATCCTCACCAACTACCATGTCGTCCAGGGCGCCGAGAGCATCGAAGTGCGCTTCGATGACGGTTCGACGGCATCAGCCACGCTGCTCGGCAGCGATCCCGCCAACGATCTGGCCGTCATCGAGGCCGACGCCTCAGGAGAAGAGCTGACGCCGGCCGAACTGGGCAATTCCGATTCGCTGCGCGTCGGAGACATCGTGTTGGCGATCGGCAATCCGTTCAACCTGGAAGGCACGCTCACGCAAGGCGTGGTCAGCGCGATCGACCGGACCTACAGCACGGGCGCGAACACCCGCCCGATCAGAGAGATGATCCAGACGGATGCGGCGGTGAACCCCGGCAACTCCGGCGGCCCGCTCCTTAATTGCCGGGGCCAGGTGATCGGCATCAACACGCTCCTCGAGAACCCGACCGGTGAGAACGTCAACGTCGGCGTCGCTTTCGCGGTTGCCTCCAACACGGCCGAACGCTCGCTGCAGGCGATGATCGCCGGCCAGACCGTCAGCCACCCGTGGCTAGGCATCGCCGGTGTCGACCTGTCGCCGGCTGTGGCGGAGGAAGCGGGGGTCGATGCGACGGAGGGCGTCTACGTCACGCTCGTCTCAGACGGCGGCCCTGCTGATCAGGCAGGCCTCCAGGCCGCCTTTCAGTCGGCGAACGCCGCGTCCGCCAGTGATGCGATACAACCTGGAGGTGACGTGATCCTCGCCGTGGACGGCGCAAACGTGGCCAGCATAGACGAGCTCGCCGGCTATCTCGACGAGAACAAGCAGCCAGGAGACACCGTCGAGCTGAGGCTGCTGCGTGACGGCGAAGAAGTCTCCGTCCAAGCCCAGCTCGCGGAGTGGCCGGCCTGAACTCTGGTCTAACAGCGACGTGAAATAGAAAGGGGAACCGAATGCTGAAGCCCAAACCTCTGCTCGCCGCCGCGGCGCTCGCCGCTGTTGGGCTGGCCGCGGCGGCGGCCGGCTGGTGGGTATTCGTGCGCGAGGACGCTCAACTGGCCACCAGCGCACCCGCAGTGCCGGCCGACCTCATCGAGGCGAGCGCAACGCAGACAGCAGATGCTTCAGGGTCCGACTCGACCTCCGAAACGGTGACCTTCCGCGTCATTCCCGAGCGATCAGAAGCGGCCTACTTCGTGGACGAGGAGCTGGCGTCCCTGCCCCTGCCTTCAACCGCCAAGGGCGCCACGACGGCGATCGAAGGCACATTGCAACTGACCGCCGACGGGGTTGAGCTCGTCCCCGGCGCCGGCTCTCAATTCTCGGTGGCCCTCAGCACGCTCACCAGCGACGAGTCTCGCCGGGACAATCGGGTGCAGGAGGCCCTGGAGACGGGCGCCTATCCGATGGCCACCTTCACGATCGTCTCGATTACCGGCTACGACCCGGCGATTCCAGAAGGACAGGAACAGCCCCTGGCGCTCGTGGGCACGCTTGATCTCCACGGCGTCCAGAAGCAGCTTACGTGGGAAGTTAAGGCCGTCAGGCAGAGCAACGTGCTCACCGCCCTCGCCACGACGACGATAGCCTTCGCTGACTTCAACATCACGCCGCCCAACATAGCAGGCTTCGTCTCCGTTGATGACGAAGCGACGCTACAGGTCCAGCTCGTCGCCGAGACGGTGTGAACTCGGGGTTCGCACGCCCGCTGAGCGCCGATCACTGTGGTTTGGGCTCGACCAACTGGCAGTAGTTGCCATCCAGATCGAGAAAGGTCGCGACCAGGCCGCCCCACGGTTCGCGCGTCGCCGGTCTTATGAACGTGACGCCCTCTCCCTCCAAACGCTCCTGCTCCGCGACTGCGTCCGCCACGGTGAACGTCAGCAGAATGCGCTGCGGTTCTTTCGCTTGACCCTTCACTTCACTGTGGCCGTCGACGAGCAGCGCTGCGTTGCCGGCCACGAACGCGCCCGCGCTGATCTGCGGGAGCGGCATGAGGCCGACGACATCGGCGTAAAACCGGATGAGCCGCTCCGGCTGCTCGCTGCACACGTTGACGTTGAACCCATTCACCTTCATCTTGCGAACGCTCCTTCTGGTCTATCTGCCGCTAGACCCGAGCTGGCCGCCCTGCCTGAGGTCCGGCGCCACCGCGTGACCCAGAATCCGGTGTGGCAGATAGGGCTCTTCCAGCCGCTTCAACTCTTCGTCTGACAGTGCCACCTCCACCGCCTCAATAGCTTCGTCGAGCTGGTACATCTTGCTCGCCCCGACAATCGGAGCGGTGATCCCCGGCCTGTGCAGCATCCAGGCCAGCGCCACCTGTGCCGGCTTGAGCCCCCGCTCGTCCGCGATTCGAGTCGCAGCGTCCAGCACGGCGAAGTCTGCTTCCGAGTAGTACATCTGGTGTGCGAAGACGTCGCTCTTCGATCTCGCCGTCTCGCCCGAACGGTCGGCCGTACGGTTGCCGGCCAGGAAGCCGCGCGCCAGCGGGCTCCAGGGGACCACGCCGATTCCCTGGTCGATGCACAGCGGGATCATTTCGCGCTCCTCCTCGCGGTAGACAAGGTTGTAGTGGTTCTGCATGGAGACGAATCGCGTCCATCCGTGCAGGTCCGCGGTATAGAGCGCGTTGGCGAACTGCCACGCGTACATGCTGGAGGCGCCGATGTAGCGCGCCTTGCCCATGCGAACCAGGTCGGTCAGCGCTTCCAGCGTCTCCTCGATCGGCGTTTCTGTGTCCCAACGGTGGACCTGGTACAGGTCTACGTAGTCCGTCCGCAGCCGGCGGAGGGAGTTGTCGATCGAGTCGAAGATGTGCTTTCTGGAGAGGCCGCGTTCGTTCGGGCCGCCTCCCATAGGGCTGTACACCTTCGTCGCTATCACCACATCGGCGCGAGTGGCCAGCTCACCGAGCAGCTTGCCTGTGATCTCCTCCGACGCTCCTAGAGAGTACACGTCCGCGGTGTCGAAGAAGTTGATTCCTGCCTCGAGCGCCCGCCTGTAGAACGGCCGGGCCTCATCTTCGTCAAGCACCCAGTCCCGCCATTGCTTGCTGCCGTAGGTCATCGTGCCCAGACAGACGCGGGACACCCGTAGGCCCGTCTTTCCGAGGCGGTCGTACTGCATGGATCTCCTTTCCGTAGGTCTTCGCGGTCTGCGAGGGCCCCGCATTCGGCGCCCAGGGGCGAATCATACCCCAGACGCCGCCTTCGGTCTCTCGCCTCGACCCTTGTCGCAAAAGACCCGAAATGCCGAGAAGTCGTTCGTTGCCGTCAAGCCACCATCGTCGAGGCTCGCAGTCAAGCCATCTTTTGCCAGCCCTCCTACAACCGTAGTCCCCTCGAATGCTAAGCTAAACGAAAATCGCCGACCGGAGGGGCGGCGCCAGCAGGAGGTACGATGACCAACAACTCATACAGCCGCGAAACGACGACCGACGAACTGCTCGAGGGGGTAGACCTGTCCGGCCGTCGGGTCCTCATCACGGGCGCATCCGCTGGACTCGGCGCGGAGACCGCGCGGGCGCTCGCCGCCCACGGCGCAAGCGTCGTCATGGCCGTGCGCGACCCCGCGAAAGGGGAGCGGGCGGCCGACGCCGTGCGCAACGCCGCCGCGCCGAACGCGAGCGTGGAGCTGCGCGTGATCGACCTCGCGTCGTTGGCGAGCGTGCGCGCCTGCGCGGACCAACTGCTCGCGGAAGGGGCGCCTCTGCACGTCCTGATCGCCAACGCCGGCGTCATGGCCTGCCCGCAGGGCGCCACAGAGGACGGATTCGAGACCCAGTTCGGGACCAACCACCTCGGCCACTTCGTGTTCGTCAACCGCCTCGCCCCTCTCCTCGTCGCCGGCGCACCCAGCCGGGCCGTCGTGCTGTCTTCGTCGGGCCACCGGTTCTCTGAGGTCGACCTAGACGATCCCGGTTTCGAACGCACGCCCTACGATCCGTGGGTGGCCTACGGCCGCGCCAAGACCGCGAACGCGCTTTTCGCCGTGGCGCTCGACCGCAGGCTGCGCGACCGCGGCGTCTGCGCCTGCGCCGTGCACCCGGCGGAATCCAGACCGAGCTCGGCCGTCACCTGACCCCGGAAACGATGCGGTTGCTTGGGCAGCGCCTCCCCGACAGGCAGACGTATAGCTTCAAGTCGGTGCCGCAGGGCGCGGCAACTTCCGTCTGGGCGGCCGTCATCGCCGACGCCGCTGAGATCGGCGGCCGCTACTGCGAGGACTGCGGCGTCGCCCAGCTCACCGACGACGCCAACGCAATGGCCGGCGTCCGCGCGTACGCCATCGACCCCGCCCGCGCCGATGCCCTCTGGTCCCGCAGCGAAGAACTCGTCAGCGAGCGCTTCCCGCTGAACTGAACGCGTCTCCGACAGGGCGAGGAACATTTGCATGGGACCTTCGCGGCCGGCGAAGACCACGAAGGTCTTGCCGGAGTGGCTCGCGTGCGAAGAGGACGAGATACGCGGCTTTCTTGAGGCGGCGGCGGTCGATGAGCCTCCCGAGGAATGCCAGAGCGTCAGCCGGGACTAAGCGGGCCTGAATACCGGCAGAGAGACCTCCTCGTTCACGTCCTCGAAGGCGACTTCCACCGGCGTACCGATGCGCACCGAATCGGGATCGCAGTCGACGATGTTCGTGGTGAGGCGCGGCCCCTCCTCCAGCTCGACAATCGCGATTATATAAGGCACGCGGTCCGCGAAGGCGGGGTGCGTAGGCCGGCGCGCAACCGTGTAAGTGTAGATTGTCCCTTTGCCGGACGCCTTGACCCACTCCAGGTCTCGCGCGCCGCACTCCGTGCAGTTGTAGCGCGGGTAGAAGATGTGCGTGCGGCACTTCGCGCAGCGCTGGATCAGAAGCTCGTGACGTTTCGCCGCTTCCCAGAACGGCCGGCTGAACGGACTCGGCCGCGGCAGCGGTCGCGATATCTGGAACGGCTCCGCAGTCATCGATTCCTCCCCAGAATAAGGCTTGCCTGCTCGCTCACGATGCCGCCGTTGCCGTTGACGAAGGCGAACTCCAGGTCCTTGACCTGTCTCTCTCCGGAGCGTCCCTGCACCTGCCGCGCCGCCTCCGTCACGTGACTCATCCCACCCGCCAGCCCCGGCTGGCCGAATGAGAGCTGGCCACCGTGCGTGTTGAGCGGGAAGTCTCCGTGATAGCGGAAGTCGTGCTCTTCCACGAACCTCCCGCCCTCGCCCTTGCCACAAAAACCGGCGTCCTCCAGGCTCAGCAGCACGGTTATCGTGTAGCAGTCGTAGATCGAAGCAAGGCCGACCTGCTCGCGGCGGACGCCGGCCATGTCGAAGGCGGCGGCGGCAGCAGCCTTGATCGGCGTATCAGTGAGGCTCGGCGCGTAGGTGATCGCCTTGTGGGTCAGCCGCTCGCCCGCACCGAGAATGTAGGCGGGATTGTTCTTCAGCTTCGCCGCCCTTTCGGCGGAGGTGATTACCAGAGCCGCCGCGCCGGCGCAGGGCATGACGATCTCCAGCATGTGCAGGGGATCGACGATGACAGGCGAGCCGAGGACGTCCTCGGTCGTGATCGGCTCTCCGTAGAAGATGGCGTCTGAATTGGCGCAGGCGTTGTAGCGCTGTTGGACGGCGATCTTCGCTAGCTGCTCCGGACTAACGCCGTACTCATACATGTAGCGGTTGGCGATCATGGCGTATCCGAAGTTCGCTCCTACCGCGCCGTAAGGGGACTCGAACTCCGCGTACGGGGACCGGTCCTGCATGCCGCCCCAGCCCATGCGCCCTCCCGCCCGCTGCTCGCGTCGGGCGCCCGTCAGGCACAGGCACGTGTTACAGCGGCCTTCGGCGATAGCGGCCGCCGCCCGCCAGACCATTCCCGCTCCCGTCGCGCCGCCCAGGTCGACGGTCTCAGCATAGTTCAGCTTCAGCCCCAGGAACTCCGCCATTGTCGACGGCACCAGAAATGAGGCCTCCGCTATCGGGTGGACCAGCATCCCGTCGATCTCCTCGAACGGAACCCCGGAGTCTTCGACAGCGAGCATGCCGGCCTTCGCCAGCATGCCGATCGTGGTTTCCCCTTCCGTGTACCGCGCCGGCTTAAGCTCTCCGACGCCCACGATGGCCGCTCTGCCGCGAAAAGACACGGGCGTACCTCCAGGAACTGCCGACTGTCGAAAGTTAACGTTCTTAAGTATAATCTAGCGGAGTATATACCGAACTCCCCCTGAGGACAATCAAGCCTCGACCGGGAGGAGCATAACCGATGGCCTCGCCCTTACGCCCGCCCCTCTCATCGTCCGCAACAGGATCGGTATCTCAGCCTTTCACTGAAGGAGGAAGCATAACATGCCGGATTTCGAGCACATCCTCTACGAGAAGCATCAGCGCGTGCGCGGCGCTGCCCTGATCACGATAAATCGGCCCGACGTGATGAACGCCTTCACCGGGCAGACGCTGACGGAGATGAAGGAGGCGGTGGAGGACGCGTCCGCCGATCCGGAGGTCGGCGTCGTCGTCATCACCGGCGCCGGCGACAGGGCGTTCTGCGCCGGCGGCGACGTGCGTTGGCTGCAGGAGGTACAGCAGGAAGGCGCCGGCGCCCCCGCGCCCGTCGACCCTCACGCCGGAATCGAAGATTGCCTGAAGCCCGTGATCGCGCGCGTGAACGGCTACGCTGTGGGCGGCGGCAACCATCTGGCCTACTTCGCGGACTTCACCATCGCTTCGGAGCGCGCGACATTCGCGCAGGTGGGACCGAGGGTGGGGAGCCCGGCCGCCGGCTACTTCGTCGCCTACCTGACCCACGTCGTCGGCGCGAAGAAGGCCAAGGAGATCTGGATGCTGACGCGCCGCTACAACGCCCAGGAGGCTCTGGAGATGGGGCTTGTCAACGCCGTCGTTCCCCACGAAAAGCTGGACGAAGAGGTCGACCGCTGGTGCGAAGAACTGATGCGAAAGAGCCCTTCGTGCCTCAAGATTCTTAAGGCCTCGTTCCGGACGCTGTATCAGCCCTTGCGCGAGGCCTCGCGCCGCGACTGGGTGAAAGAGATCGCTCCCGCGTTCTACAGAAGCGGCGAGGCAGACGAGGGGAAGAATGCGTTTCTGGAGCGACGCGAGCCGGACTTCGCCCGCTATCCGCGATAGAGCCGCGCCATGGGTCTACTAGACGGCAAGGTAGCAATCGTCACGGCGGCCGCGGGGGCCGGCATCGGCCAGGCGGTGGCGCGCCGCTTCGCCGAGGAAGGGGCGCAGGTGCTGGTCACAGACGCGCACGCGCGCCGTGTGCAGGAACTAGCGGCCGCGATGGGCGGGGAGTACGGACGCGAAGTGCCCGCGCTGGAGGTTGATGTCCGCAATGGTGAACAGGTGCGGTCGATGGTAGACCTCGCTCTCGAGAAATTCGGCCAGGTCGATATCCTGTTCAACAACGCCGGGATCAACAAGCTGTCGCCGGTCTGGGAGATGGACGAAGAGACCTGGCGGCTGGTGATCGACGTCAATCTGACCGGCACCTTCAACTGCACGCGCGCCGTCCTGCCTCACATGATCGAGCGCAAGAACGGCGCGATCATCAGCATGGCCTCCGTGGCGGGCTGGATGGGCTCCGATGGAGGCGAGGCACACTACTGCGCGGCCAAGGCTGGGATCATGGCCTTCACCCGGGCCGCGGCGGCTGAGGTCGGTAAGCACGGCATCCGTGTCAACGCCATCGCCCCCGGGCTTATCTACAACGAATTCCTGGAGCGCATCTACCCGAAGGATTTCTTCACTCAGTTTGCCAAACGCGTCCCGCTGGGGCGTGTCGGCGAACCTCCGGATGTGGCGGACCTGGCGCTCTTCCTCGCCAGCGACATGTCGCGCTACATCACCGGCGAGGTCATCTGCATCAGCGGCGGCGGCTTCATGGCGCCCTGAGGTCTGTTCCGCTGCCCTGACTGTGGAGTAGGGTGATGCGCTATATGAAGCTGTTCGCCGACAAGTGATCCCCTACCTCCCGCGTCAGCGCCCCGTATACCTGGGCGGACGCTTCTCCATGAAGGCCCGCGGGCCCTCCTTCGCGTCCTCGGAACGCATCACCTCGCGCGCGCACTCGTTCTCGATCTTGTAGGCCTCTTCGAGCGGGAGGCCGGAGGTGCGGATGACGGCCTCCTTGATCTTACGCACGGCTATGGGGCCGTTCGCCGCGATCTTCTGCGCGAACTTCTCGGCTGTGGGCATGAGCTCCTGAAATGGGACTACGTAATTGACGAGGCCTATGCGGTGCGCCTCCTGGGCGCTCATGTGGTCCCCGACGAGCAGGATCTCCATCGCCTTGCACCAGGGGACCTGGCGGGCCAGTCGTACTAAGGAGCCGCCGGCAGGGACGATCGCGCGAGTGACTTCCGTGAGGCCAAACGTGGCGTGCTCAGCGGCGATGCGGATATCACAGGCCTGGATCAGTTCCGTGCCCCCGGCCAGGCAGAAGCCGTTCACGGCGGCGATGACCGGCTTGTAGATCGGGTGACCGCGCATCAGGGAAACGCGTCCAATCTCCCGGTCCTCCAGAACCCGCCGGTCCCAGTCGTCCTCCGGCTGGCGGGCCCGCGAGTACAGCGGGATGAGACGGCCTAGGTCGGCGCCGGCGCAGAAGGCCTTCTCTCCCGCCCCGGTGATGATCGCCACCCGCGCATCGCTGTCCGCCTCGAAGTCCAGCCAGGATTCGCCCAGCCGCACGATCGTCTCCGGGTCCATGGCGTTGTGAACTTCCGGCCGATTGAACGTGAGGTAGGCTACGCCGTCTCGTTTCTCGTATAGCAGGGCGGGCATAGGTCTCTCCTTTGCTCAGGCGGGCGCTCCCTGGAAACGAGGCAGTACCTTCGTTGAGAACAGCTCCAGCGAGCGCATGATCTTATCGTGTGGCACGAGCCCGTTGTACGTCCAGGCAAAGAGCCAACGCACCGGCGTTTGTTTCATCAACGTCTCCATCTGGCGAGTAACAGTATCCACCGTGCCGACGAGGATCATCGCGTTATCCATGAGTTCCTGCGGCGTCGGCGGCCCCGTGCTGCCCGGCTCGCGCAACACACGATCGAAGCCGAACGGGGCAAACCACGCGGCGCCGCAGAACGCCGGCCCGTGCGCCCAGATCTCGAGCGCCTCCTGGTCTGTATCGGCGATGATGATGTCGCGCAGCACGCCCAGCCCCTCGCCCGGGGCCAGCTTGCGCCCGATCTTCGTGGCCTCATCCTGGTAGATGTCGTAGAGCTGGTTCTGGAGACCGAGGTACATCGGCGGCAGGATAGCCGTCACGTTCTCGCGGGCGCACCAGCGGATGGTGTTCTCGCTGGAGGCGAACGGCTGGAACAGCGGTGGGTGCGGCTTCTGGAGCGGCTTGGGGACGACACCGATCTGGCGCACGATGCCGTCTTCCACGCCCTTGCCCCAGAGTTTCGTCGCCTCCATGTTCCAGGGCGTCCCCTCGGGCGGGATCTGCCAGTACTTGCCCCTCACCTCAAGCATATCTTCCGTCCATGCGCGCTTGATGATCTGGAAGTGCTCTTCGAACGCCTCGCGATTTGCCTTGTCGATCTCGTCGTGCTGGCCGGGCGTTGCGCCGTGGATGCCGTGCAACTGCTGGGCCATCACATCCACCCAGCGCCGCTGGTAGCCGCGCGCGAATCCGGCGTTGGCGCGTCCGCCGCTCATATGGTCCAGCATCGCGATGTCTTCCGCGACGCGCAGCGGGTTGTG
>Ga0184637_10002757_pt1 | contig 11188 bp, 10 predicted proteins | sample PLM3_127_b2_FD_133143 | JGI IMG/M metagenome (GOLD analysis project Ga0184637, IMG submission 133143) | Groundwater sediment microbial communities from an aquifer in East River, Colorado, USA - PLM3_127_b2 | ecosystem: Environmental > Terrestrial > Soil > Riparian zone | place: USA: East River... | reverse complement strand
TCCCTGCCCGCGGCGCAGGAGCGCGCGGACGCGGGCCAGGAACTCCTCGAAGGCGAAGGGCTTGACCAGGTAGTCGTCGGCCCCGAGGTCCAGTCCCGCGACGCGGTCCTCCACGCTGTCGCGGGCGGTGAGCAGGAGCACCGGTGTCGCCGCCCCTCGCTCGCGCATCGCGCGCAGGACGCCGAAGCCGTCGCGCTTGGGGAGCATGAGGTCCAGCACGACCAGGTCGTAGGGCGGGCCGGCCAGGATCATGTCGAGGCCGGCGGCGCCGTCGGAGGCCACCTCGACCGTGTGGCCCTCCTCCTGAAGGCCTTGCCGGATGAAGCTGGCGACCTTCCGATCGTCCTCGACCACGAGCACGCGCATCGCGACTACCGTAGCACGGCCCGGCCGCCCGCTCGGCCGGCGGCCCGGCTTGGCGATCGCCATGAGAGATCTCTCATGCGCCCCTCATGGCCCTCTCATGCGGGCCCGCTACCCTGTGGGGCGAGGCAACGGGCAGGCAGCCACACGAAACGCCCGGCCTCGAGGAGGAGAACATGAACCGTCCGAGCCGTTACTCCCGCTGGGCGTGGCCCGCCGCCGCGCTCGTCATCGTGCTGGGGGGGGCCGCCGTGGCCGCGACGCCCGCTCTCACCGGCACCGCCAAGGGGCCGCTGTGGACCGAGCGTCCGGCCAGCGCTCCCGCCCCGGCTCCGGCCGCCGCCCCGGCATGGGTCGAGGTCGCCAAGGCGGCGAAGCCCGCCGTCGTCAATGTGAGCGTCAAGCGGGCCGAGGAGGCTCTGGCCCCCGGCTCGGGGCCGCGCGGCCAGCGCGACCTCGACGAGTTCTTCCGCCGCTTCTTCGGTGAGCGCGGCTCAAGGCCCCCCGGCGAGGGCCGGGGCCTCGGCTCCGGCTTCATCATCAATCCCGACGGCTACATCGTCACCAACAGCCATGTGGTGGAGAGCGCGGCCGAGGTCAAGGTGAAACTCTCCGACGGGCGCGAGCTGCCGGCCCGGATCGTCGGGCGCGATCCCAAGACCGACCTGGCCGTCCTGAAGGTGGACGCCACCGGGCTGCCCACGATCGCGCTCGGCGAGTCGGGAGCGCTCCAGGTGGGCGAAGCGGTCATGGCCATCGGCAACCCCTTCGGCCTCGAGCAGACGGTCACCACCGGCATCGTGAGCGCCGTGGGCCGCGTGATCGGGGCGGGCCCCTACGACGACTTCATCCAGACCGACGCCTCGATCAACCCGGGCAATAGCGGCGGGCCGCTGATCGATGCCCGCGGTCGGGTGGTGGGCATCAACACCGCCATCTTCTCGCGGAGCGGCGGGTCCGAAGGCATCGGCTTCGCGATCCCGGTCAACCTGGCCAAGACCGTCATCACCCAGCTCGTCGAGCATGGCCGCGTCACGCGAGCCTCGCTCGGGGTGACGATCCAGCCGGTCACCGACGCGCTGGCCAAGGGGTTCGGCCTGGCTGACGGCAAGGGCGCCCTGGTGTCCGGGGTGAGCGAGGGCTCGCCGGCGGCGAGGGCCGGGCTCCTGGCCGGTGACGTGATCGTGGAGTTCGACGGGCGCCCGGTCGCCAGGCCCGAGGACCTGTCCCGGGCGGTGGCCGGCACGGCGCTCGGCCGCGCGGTGCCCCTGAAGGTGATCCGCGCCGGTCGGTCCTTGCCCCTGACGGCCACCCTGGTCAAGCTCGACGGGCCGGCCGAGCGTGTGGCCGTCGGCGCGCCGGGGAAGGCCACGCTGGGCCTCTCGGTGGAGACGCTGACCGCCGAGCAGACCCGCGCCCTGGGTCTCGCCGAGACCAGGGGCGTAATGGGGGGTGTGCTGGTGCGCGCCGTGCGGCCGGACAGCAAGGCCGCCGAGGCGGGCATCCAGCCCGGCGACGTCATCGTCGAGGTGGACCGCAAGCCGGTGCGCAGCGTGGCCGAGCTGCAGGAGCGCCTTGACGGGTACAAGAGCGGCTCGCCGATCGTGATGCTGCTCAGGCGCGAGCAGGCCAGCCTCTACGTGGCCGTGCCCGCCGCCTGACGGCTCCCGGAACCGACGTGGGCCCGGAGAACCGGGCCCACGTCGAGCTCTGCGAGCGCTCGGGTTAGTCCATGCCCACCTCGCAGACCTGCGCGGCCGGGTCGTAGTAGCCGCCCTGCATCTCGCACGTCTGCTTCACGCTCCGTGTGGAGGCCGGATAGGAGCACGTCTGCGCCGAGGCATTGTAGGTGCCGCCATGGGCCAGGCACATCTTGCTCGAGGTTATCCGGAGCTTGCCCGCGCAGCCAGTGGCGGCGAGCGCGGTAGCCAGCATGATCCCCACCATCAGGTGCTTGCGATTCACCATGTCGCCTCTCTCCTTTCGGAACGTGTGAGCTGCGCTGCCGGCGATTCTGGGCTCGCCCGGGGTCGGCCGCCATAGGACTTTGGTCCCATAAGCCCCCCGGCCCTTCCAGGCCCGCCCGGCCGGAAGCGCTGGTCAGACGCCCCGGATCCTGACGCAGGAGGTCCGCGGGCCCGCCCGCGGCCGGGGCGGCTCCCCGCCCGCCACGCGCCACGCGCGGCGGCGGCGGTGGCGGCGGTGGCGGCGAGCATCCAGAGCCCCCAGTTCACGCCGGGGGCGGCGTCGAAGAGGACCGCCGCGGCCAGCGCGGACGCCCACAGGGTCACGAGCGGGCTCACGAGGTCGCTGCGGCCGGCAGGCCGCCGAAGCGGCGCTGGCGGCGCCCGAACTCCCGGATGGCGGCGGCCAGGTCGGCCGCCCGGAAGTCGGGCCACGCGCGCTCCGTGAAGACCAGCTCCGCGTAGGCGCTCTCCCAGAGCAGGAAGTCGCTGAGGCGCTGCTCGCCCCCCGTGCGGATGAGCAGATCCACGTCGGGCAGGGCGGGGTCGCCCGCCGCCTCGGCGAGCCGGCGCCCGAGGGCCTCGCGGGTGACGCCGGCCGACGCCCCGAGGCCCCGCGCGGCGTCCACGATGGCGTGGCGCGCCGAGTAGTCGATGGCCACGCGCAGGTGGAGCGCGCGGCCGGCGGCGGTCAGCGTCTCCACGCGGGCCATGGCCCGGCAGAGGGCCACGGGCAGCCGGTCGCGCCGGCCGATCGCGGAGAAGCGGATGCCCCGATCGGCGAGGGGCCGCGCCTGGGCGCGCAGGAAGGCGCGGAACAGCGACAGGAGCGCGCGCACCTCGCCGGGCGGCCGCTTCCATTGTGAATCAGAGTGAAACGGCCGCCGCGACTACCCCTTCACGGCGCCGGCGGTGAGCCCGGACACGTAGTAGTCGAGGAAGAAGACGTAGATGGCCACGATGGGGACGGAGGCGAGGACGGCGCCGGCCATGAGCGAGCCCCAGTAGTAGATGTCGCCCCGGATGAGGTCGGCGGTCACGCCCACGACCACCGTCTTGTTCTGGGTCTGGGAGATGAAGGTCAGCGCGTACGTGAACTCGTTCCAGGTGAGGGTGAACCCGAACAGGATGACGCACACGATGCCCGGGATGGCCATGGGCAGCACGATGCGGGTGAGGGTCTGCATGCGGCTGGCTCCGTCGACCAGCGCGCACTCCTCAACCTCCCGCGGGATGGTGCGGAAGTAGCCCATGAGGAGCCACGTGGAGAAGGGCACGAGGAAGGTCGGGTAGGTCACGATCAGTGCCCAGATGGTGTCGGAGATCCCGAGCCAGACGACCACCTGCGAGAGGGGCAGGAAGAGCAGGGTCGGCGGCACGAGATAGGTGATGAACACGGCGGTGCCGAAGGCGTTCACTCCGGGGAACCGCAGCCTCGCTAGGCTATAGCCCGCGAGCGTGGCGATGACGAGCGAGACCGAGGTCGAGACGACGCTGATGATGAAGCTGTTCTTCATCCACGTCCAGAACTCGGTCTTGAAGAAGAGGTACTCGTAGTGGTCGGTGATGACCCCGGTCTGGATCAGGAAGGGCACGGCCTTGAGGTTGTAGAGCTCCGCGTCGTTCTTGAACGAGGTGATCACCATGAAGTAGAAGGGGAACAGGGCGAACGCGGCGAAGGGCACGATGTTCGCGTACCCCCACGCCGCGGACAGGGCCTTCGCGCGCCGGCTCCGGACCCCGACCTGCATCGTCAGTCCCTGCGGATGTAGCGGAGCTGGAAGAACACGACCGCCGCGAGCCCGGGGAACAGGAAGAGCGAGATCGCCGCGCCCTGCCCGAGGTTTCCCCCCACCAGCCCCTGCTGGTAGGCCAGCGTGGCGAAGAGATGCGTGGTGTTGACGGGGCCGCCCCGGGTGAGCACCTGGACGATGTTGAAGTCGGAGAACGTGAAGATCGTCGAGAACAGGATGACGACCGCCAGCACCGGCTTGAGGAGCGGGATGGTCACGTGGCGGAACCGTCCCCACGCGGTGGCGCCGTCTACCTCGGCCGCCTCGTAGTACTCGCGCGGGATCGAGACCAGCCCCGCGAGGACGATGATGGCGAAGAACGGCAAGCCCCGCCACACGTTGACGGCGATGACCGCGGCCATCGCGTATTCCGTCACGCCGAGCCAGTTGGGCCCGGGGGCCGTGATGAGGCCGAGCCGGATGCCCGTCCAGTTCACGACGCTGTAGAGCGAGTCGAACATCCACCACCAGGCGAGCATGGACAGCGCGGTGGGCAAGACCCAGGGAAGCAGGACCGCGCCCCGGATGAGCCGCTTGAACTTGAAGGTGCGGAACAGGAGCATCGCGAGCCACACGCCGAGCACGGTCTTGAGGACCACGGCACAGAAGGTGAAGAAGAACGAGTTCCAGACCGTGCGCTGGAACACGTCCCACCGCACGATGTCCTGGAAGTTTTTGAGCCCGATGAACTCGCCGGGCGAGCCCACCCAGTAGTCCGACAGGCTGAAGTAGATGGCCATCCCGAACGGGTAGGCGACGAGGCAGACGATGAGGAGGAGCGCGGGGAGGATCAGCCCGTAGCCGAAGACGTCCTCGCGCTCCCACCACTCGCGCACGCGCGCGAGACTGCCGAGGCGGGGAACCCCGGCGGCCTCGAGCGCGCGCGGACCGACGGCCACCGGCTAGGCCTTGCCCTTGGTCTCGAGCTTGCCCTGCAGGGCGAGCTTGATCTGGTCGTCCGCCCACGCCATCGCGCGCTTGGTCGGCATGCCGGCGATGGCCTTGGCGAGCATGTCGGGCAGCACGTAGTTGATGTCGATGAGCTGGACAGCCGCGTTGGGCTTGGCCGGCCACGGCCGGGCGTGGGCATGCTCGGCCTCCGCCGGGAGCATGGCGAACTTCGGGTTCTTCGACCAGATCGGATGGTCGGCGAAGTGGCGGAGCGGCGGATGGTTGAAGGCGTTGGACGCCACGATCCAGGCGTCGAAGTTCTCCTTCTGGAACAGGTACCGCATGAAGTCCTTGGCGAGCTGGGCGTTCTTGGAGAACTTCCAGATCCCGATGGCGTTGATGGGCGGGGCCGAGTGGGCCCCCGCCGGCCCCTTCGGGCTCGAATGGTGGTTGATCTCGTCGGCGATGGGCATCTTCTTCGCGAGCGCCGCGTTGTAGGGGCTGATCGGGTTGTGGATCCAGGAGCCCTTCCCGGAGAGGATGAAGCGGTTGTTGGAGGCGTCGTCCCAGGACAGGACCTCCGGCTCCATGGCGTCCCGGTACAGCTCCTTGTACCACTCGATGACCTGGGCGGTCTTGTCGGTGTTGATGGCGGAGGTCTTGCCGTCGGCCTCCAGCACCTTGCCGCCGTAGCACCAGTTCACCGACCAGAAGGTGGTGTTGGCGTCGGCGCAGTGGCTGATCGCGATGCCCACCGGGTTGCCCTGCTTCTTGAGCACCTTGCCGTCCTTGAGCAGCTCGTCCCAGGTCTTCGGGGACTGGAGCCCCGCCTTCTTGAAGTGCGCCTCGTTGTAGGTCGCGGGGAACGAGATCCAGAACCAGGGGACAGCCTTCCAGCCGGACGGCGTCCTGGCCACCTCCTCCGAGAAGGGATACCAGCCGCCGTACTTCTTGCCCAGCTCGTCGATGACGTCGCCCACGTCGGTCAGGAGCTGCTCGTAGAGGTACGGGTAGGAGCCGCCGGCGAGGATCATGTCGTGGCCGGACTGGGTCTGGGCCTCCGCGGCGTACTTGGCCGGGAGCTGCAGGTGGGCGATCGTGTCCACCCGCACGGTGACGCCGGCCTTCTTGCCGAACTCCTCGGCCTGCCTCCGCAGCTCCTCGTCGGCCGCCGGCACGAAGTGGTTCCAGCTGAGAAAGGTCAGCTCACGCTTTTGGGCAAAGGCGGGCGCCTTGCCGAGCGCGAGCCAGGAGGCCATCCCGGCCCCCGCGCCAGCGGTGGTGGTGAGGAAGCGGCGGCGGTCGACGACGCGAAACGCGGAACGCTCCATGGGAGGGCCTCCGTCTCTACGAGCGGACGTGAGGAGATGATCTTCTGGAGAAGGACGAGAGCCTCAGCGCGTGTGTCTCACCCCCCTGCGGAGTCGATGGAGACTGCACCGGGTAGCCTCCTTGTAGCGTCCGCGTCACGCTTTGTCAAGCCTGGCCTTGTGTCGGCCCGGGCGGCTACGGAATCGTCTCCTCCGTCTTGGCGTCGAAGAAGTGCAGGCGCTCGGGGACGAAGGCGAGCCGGAGCTTGTCGTGAGGCCGCGTGCGCACCGTGGGCTCCACGCGTGCCACCACGGACTGCCCGGCCACCGTGAGGTCCACGAGGATCTCGGCGCCGAGCGGCTCCACGACGTCCACCACCGCGTCGAAGGCGAGGTCGGCGGAGTCGGAGGCGCTGCCCACGCGGAGGTCCTCCGGCCGTATGCCCAGCGTGACGCTCTGGCCCTTGTAGGAGCCCAGCCGTCCCCCGGCGCGCGCCGCGGGCATCTTGACCTTGAGGCCGGGCGCTTCCGACTCGGCGTAGAGGGCGCCGCCCGACTCGCTGAGCCGCACGGGTACGAAGTTCATGGCGGGGGACCCGATGAAGCCGGCGACGAACCGGTTGGCGGGCCGGCTGTAGATCTCCATGGGCTCGCCCACCTGCTGCACCCAGCCGTCCCGCATGACCACCACGCGGCTACCGAGCGTCATGGCCTCGACCTGGTCGTGCGTGACGTAGATGGCCGTGGTCTCCAGGCGCTCGTGCAGGCGCTTGAGCTCCACGCGCATCTGCACGCGCAGCTTGGCGTCGAGATTGGACAGGGGCTCGTCGAAGAGGAACACCTGGGGGTGCCGCACGATGGCCCGGCCCACCGCCACCCGCTGGCGCTGGCCGCCCGAGAGCTGTCGCGGCTTGCGCTTGAGCAGCTCCTGGATGCCGAGGATCTCCGCCGCGTCCTGGACCCGCTTCTGGATCTCCGGCTTGGGGAACTTGCGCATCTTGAGGCCGAAGGCCATGTTGTCGTACACGCTCATGTGCGGGTAGAGCGCGTAGTTCTGGAACACCATCGCGATGTCCCGGTCCTTGGGCGGCAGCTCGTTGACCACGCGCTCGCCGATGGAGATCTCCCCCGACGTGATCTCCTCGAGGCCGGCCACCATCCGGAGCGTGGTGGTCTTGCCGCAACCCGAGGGCCCGACGAAGACCATGAACTCCTTGTCCCGGATGGTGAGGTTGACGTCCTTGACGGCGTGGACCTCGTCGTACTTCTTGTTGAGATCCTTCAACACGACCTGTGCCATAGGGGACCTCGCTGTCTCTCTGGGTGAGCTCCCGATGCTCCCCGACGTGTTCGGCGCCTGGCGCGGGCTCGTGCCCGCGCCGCCGATCCTAGCACACCTCGCCGGACTCCCGCGGCACGCCCCCCATGGGCGCGCCCCTCATCCCTTGACCGATCCCGTGAGGCCGGTCACGTAGTACTCCACGAAGAAGGAATACACCAGGGCCACGGGGATGGAGCCGAGCAGCGCGCCGGCCATGAGCTGGCCCCAGAAGTAGATGTCGCCGCGGATCAGCTCGGACACCACCCCCACCGGCACCGTCTTGCGCTCGGGCGAGGACAGGAACACCAGCGCGTAGATGAACTCGTTCCATGACAGCGTGAAGGCGAAGATGCCCGCGGAAAGGATGCCGGGCACCGCGATGGGGAAGATGATGCGCAGCATGGCGCCGAACCGGGTGGCGCCGTCGATGCGGGCGCACTCCTCGAGCTCGCGCGGGATGGTCTTGAAGTACCCCATCAGGAGCCACGTGCAGAACGGGATGAGGAACGTGGGGTAGGTCAGGATGAGCGCCCAGGGCGTGTTGCCGAGCTGGAAGGTGCGGATGATGTCGGCGAGCGGGATGAACAGCAGCGTGGGCGGCACCAGGTAGGTCACGAAGATGGCGGTGCCGAGCAGGCCGGCCATGGGGAAGCGCAGGCGCGCCAGGGCGTAGCCGGCGAGCAGGCCGCAGAACAGGGAGATGGCGGTGGAGGCCACCGCGATCAGAAACGTGTTCCAGAGCCACGTGGGGAACGTGGTCTTGGCCATGAGGTCCCGGAAGTGGTCGAGGGTGGGGGCGAGCGTCCAGAAGGGCGCGTTGTTCGCCGCGCGCCACGAGCGGTAGAGCTCGGAGTCCGGCCGGATCGCGGTGATGAGCATCCAGTAGAAGGGGAACAGGGTGCCGACGACGAAGACGGTCAGGGGCACGTAGAAGAACACCCACTTCTTCCACCGTCTTTCTATCATGGGCAGGCGATCGAGGTCGGGGCGGTCCCGTCGTGAGAGGGGACGGGCTCCGGGGGCTCCGCACGTCGAGTCGGGGCGCGCGGGGTCGCGTGGGGGGGTGTCATGCGCCTTCCATGCGGCGGAGGTATCGGAGCTGGGCCCAGACCACGAAGAAGAGCACCGGGAGCATGAACAGCGAGATGGCCGCGCCCTCGCCGAGGAGGCCCGCGGCCACGCCGATCTGGTAGGCGTAGGTGGCCACGAGGTGCGTGGAGTTGGCGGGCCCCCCGCCGGTGAGGACGTAGATCAGCTGGAAGTCGGAGAAGGTCTGGATGATGGAGAAGACCACGACAACCAGGGTGACGGGCTTGAGGAGCGGCCAGGTGACGTGCCAGAACCGGCGCCAGCCGTTGGCCCCGTCGAGGGAGGCCGCCTCGTGCAGGTCGGGGCTGATGGTCTGCAGCCCCGCCAGGAGCGTGATGGCGAAGAACGGCATGCCCCGCCAGGTGTTCACGACGATGGCGCACCACATGGCCCAGACGCCGTCGGAGAGGAAGGGGAGCTTGGTCACGATGAAGCCCGACTGGTAGAGGAGCCAGTTCAGGACGGAGAACGTGGGGTCGAACATCCACCGCCACGCGAAAGTCGAGAGCACGGTGGGGACGATGAAGGGCAGGAGCATGGAGGCGCGCACGAGGCGCTTGCCGCGGAAGTGGCGGTTGAGGAGGAGGGCCAGCCACATGCCCAGCGCGAGCTTGAAGATCGTGGCCCAGAAGGTGTAGACGAACGTGTTCTTGAACGCCGTCTGGAAGATGGAGTCGTCCCAGGCCTTGACGAAATTCTTGAGGCCCACGAACGCGCCGGGGTTGCCCACCGAGGTGCTGGACAGCGACAGCCAGACCCCCATCACGAAGGGGTAGGCGATGAAGACCCCGAGGAGCAGGACGGTGGGGGTGAGGAGGAGCGCGGCGAGCAGGCGCTCGTTCTCGAGGAAGCGGGTGAACCCACCCGGCTGGGTCGTGCGGGGATGGGGGAGCGCGACCTCGAGGCCCGCCGCGCTCCCCGCCCCCCCGGAGATGGGTCGCTTCACGCCATGTCCACGAAGAGCTCAGGCCTCGTAGATCTTCTTCAGCTCGCCCTCGGCCCACTTCACGACGTCCTCGGCCTTCGTGCCCTGCACGGCCTTGGCGTACATGTCCACGATGATGTACTTCGTGTACGACTCGGTGGCCTTGGCCGAGGCCGGCCCGGGAAAGCCGAGCATCCGGGTCTGGCGCGCCGCCTGGCGGAAGACCTGGAGCGGCTTGTCCACCTTCGACCACATCGGGGAATCCTCCCAGACCTTGGTCGCGCCGACGGTGTACCCCTCGTTGACCTCGAACCACTTGCCGTAGTTCTCCTTCTGGTGGAGCCACCTGAGGCAGTCCTTGGCGAGCTTCTGGTTCTTGCCGTACTTCATGACGGCGTGCTGGAAGGCGCCATAGAGCGCGAACTGACCGGCGGGCCCCTTCGGCAGGAGCGCGGCGTGCTCGATGTCCTGGAACAGGGGCTCGCCCTTGTCGTTCTTCAGCTTGTCCTTCTGGCGCTTGGCCACGATGTAGATGGAGGCCCCGTTCAGCGTGGCCGAGAGCTCGCCGGCGTGGAAGGCGCGGTTGTTGTTGGTGTCGTCCCAGGCCAGCCCACCCTCGTCACAGGCGTCCTTCCAGAAGGCCTGCATGAACTTCACGGACTCGATGGCCCCCTTGCTGTTGATCACGACCTTCTTGCCCGTCTTGTCGACCTCGGCCCCTCCGAAGTCCCAGAGCAGCGGATAGGCGAACGTGGGCGGGTCGCCAAAGCTGTGGCCGAGGGCCTGGCCTACCGGCTTGCCCTTGGCCTTGAGCTTCTTGCCGACCTCGCGCCAGTCGTCCCACGTCTTCGGGAACTCCTTCACCCCGATCTCCTCGTGCCACGAGCGGCGGTAGGCGATCGCGTTGCCGCCGGTGCCGTGGGGCACCGCCAGCCACCGGCCGCCGACCTTCGCCGTCGAGGAGAAGACGTCGTAGTAGCCGCCCTGGGCCTTGCCGATGGGCTCGACGACGTCGCCGACGTCCACGAGGGCATTGGCGTAGAGGTGCGGCCAGTTCCAGAGCATCTGGATGATGTCGGCGCCGCTGCCCGACTGGATGGCCGCGGTGATGCGCGGCTGCAGGTCATTGGCGTTGATGAACTCGAACGTCACCTCGGCCCCGAGCGCCTTGCTCGCCTCGGGCGCCTGCCGCTTCAGCTCCACGTCGGCCTCGGGGATGAAGTCGTTCCAGCGGACGATGTGGAGCTTGGTCCCCTGGGCGAAGGCGGGCGCGCGCCGGGCGGCCAGGATGCCTTCCAGCCCCGCCAGGCCGGCGGCGACGCCGGCGGTCGTGAGGAACGTCCGCCGGCCGACGGCGGGCACCAGGGAGCTGTCGATCTCTCGCTCGGGCTTGTCCATGTCACAGTCCTCCTTGACTGTCGAGTTCCCTACTTGATGTGTGAAACGGGACGTCGTAGGGGGCCGTTCCCTGGATCCTCGGCGGACCGGGGCGGCGGCGCGTGCGCGTGCGTGCCCCGTGCGCCGTCGGTGTC
>Ga0184637_10002755_pt1 | contig 11189 bp, 12 predicted proteins | sample PLM3_127_b2_FD_133143 | JGI IMG/M metagenome (GOLD analysis project Ga0184637, IMG submission 133143) | Groundwater sediment microbial communities from an aquifer in East River, Colorado, USA - PLM3_127_b2 | ecosystem: Environmental > Terrestrial > Soil > Riparian zone | place: USA: East River... | reverse complement strand
TACATCGGGATCGGCGAGGGCGAGCACACCATGGTCGAGCTGGCCCGCTCGCTGGAAGGAAGACTCGACGTGCGCAACGTGCGCGGTCTCGCGCTGCGGCACGACGGGAAGATCGTGCGCACGCCGCCCCGCCCGCTGGAGGACGATCTCGACCGCCTGCCGGTTCCCGCGCGCGACCTGGTGCCGCTGGCGCGCTACCTGGCCTTCGACAGCCATGCCAGCGTCGTCACCTCCCGCGGCTGCCCCTACGAGTGCGTCTTCTGCTCCGCGCCGGCCTGGACCGGGCGCAGCGTCCGCTACCGCATGCCCTCGCTGTGCGTCGACGAGATCGAGGATCTGGCGGCCAAGGGCTTCACCGAGATCACGATCGAGGACGATCTCTTCACGCTCTACCGCAAGCACTTTCTCGCCGTCTGCGACGAGCTGGTCCGTCGCGACACCGGGATCCGCTGGAACGCCTTCTCCCGCGTCGACACCATCTCGCCCGAGATCGTCGAGACGATGGCGCGCGCGGGCTGCCAGGCCATCTGCTACGGGGTCGAGAGCGGCAGCCAAGAAGTACTCGACCTGGTCAAGAAGCGCTCGAGCCTCGACAAGGTGAAGGAGGCCATGCGGATGACCCAGGAGGTCGGGATCAGCGCCCTGGCTTCCTTCATCATCGGGCTGCCGGGCGAGACCGAGGAGACGCTGCGCAAGACGGTCGAGTTCGCGAACGAGCTGCACCAGGAGTTCGGGTCGCTCTACGGCTTCCACATCCTGGCGCCCTTCCCCGGCACCGAGGTGCGCGACAAGGCCAAGGAATACGGCCTCGAGATCCTCAGCAACGACTGGACGAAATACGACGCCAATCACGTGGTGACGCGCACCCCCGGCGCCGACACCGCTGTGATCCAGAGCGTGGCCGACGAGTACGAGGAGACGATGGAGCGCTACCTGCGCTACCAGGACTACCTGTTCGCGCAGGGCAAGCTGGAGGGATACGAGCGCAAGATGTACCTGCGCCGGCGCCGGCAGTCGCTGCTCTGGCAGCTGTTGCTGAACGACACCGTCGAGTCGCTGCCGGCCTTCCGGGGCGACGCCCCGCGCGAGCTGGAGCAGGCCGTCGCGGCCGCGACCGGCGTCGCGGCCGACGTGGCCGCCGAGGAGATGTCGCGCGTGCTCGCGCTCGGGGCGCTGGTCGGAGAGAAAACGCCCGCGGGCGTGCGCTACGCCTGGTCGGAGTGACGCCCGCGCCGGTGCGCGGGTAACCTCCGGCGCGAGAAGCCATGCCTGCCGACGAACGAAAGAGCGCGGTCGCGCTCGGCGTACAGCTGCCCGGCGTCTCCGACGAGGAGCACGCCTCGTCGCTCGCAGAGCTCGCCCGGCTGGGCAAGACGCTCGGCGTCGACGTGGTGGCGCGCGTGACGCAGCGCCGGGCCAAGCTCGACAAGGCCAGCGTCGTCGGCGAGGGCAAGCTGCGCGAGCTCGCGGTGCTGACGGGCGGGAGCGGGATCGTGCCGATGGGGCCGCCCGGGCGCCGCGGCAAGGCCAAAGCAGAGACTGACGATGCGGAAGCGGAAGACGCGGAGGAAACCTCCGAAGCGACGGCGCAGGCCGACACGGCCGTGGCGTCCCCCGCCTCCCGTGCCAGCGTCGTGCTCGTCGATCACGACCTCTCGCCCTCGCAGGCCCGCAACCTCGAGCGCGCCACCTCGGCCGAGGTGCTCGACCGCTCGGCCGTGATCCTCGCGATCTTCCAGCGGCACGCCCGCAGCCGCGAGGCCCGGCTCCAGGTCGAGATCGCGCGGCTCAGCTACTGGGCGCCGCGCGTGCGCGAGCAGAGCGGCGGCAAGGACCGGGAGGGCGGCGGGATCGGCGGCCGCGGCGCCGGCGAGTCGCAGCTCGAGCTCGACCGCCGCAAGCTGCGCGACCGGATCGCCGAGCTGCGCGCCGAGATCAAGGCCATCGAGCACGAGGCCGGCGTGCGGCGGCAGCGCCGCGAGGAGCAGAACAAGGTCGCGCTGGTCGGCTACACCAACGCCGGGAAGTCTTCCCTGATGCGCGCGCTCACGGGGAGCGGTGTGGCGGTGGCCGACCGGCTCTTCGCCACCCTCGACACCACCGTGCGCGCGCTCCAGCCCGAGTCCAAGCCGCGCATCCTGGTCTCCGACACGGTGGGCTTCATCAAGAAGCTGCCGCACGAGCTGGTCGCCAGCTTCCGGTCGACCCTCGACGAGGCGCGCGACGCGGAGCTGCTCCTGCACGTGGTCGATGCGGCGGACGCGGCCTTCCCGGCGCAGATCGAAGTCACGCGCGCCGTGCTCGACGAGATCGGAGCGAAGGGGCCCCGCCTGCTGCTGCTCAACAAGATCGACCGCGTCGACGCCGCGCGCCGCAACGAGCTGCGGGACGAATACCCCGACGCGCTGCTGCTCTCCGCCAAGGATCCGGAGGACGTGGCGCACTTGCACGAGCGCATCCGGGATTTCTTCGAGCGCGACATGGTCGAGGCCGAGCTCTCGATCCCGTACGCGCAGCAGAAGCTCGTCGCGGAGATCCATGCGAGCTGCCGCGTGCTCTCCGAGGCCCACGACGAGCACGGCACGCGCGTGCGGCTGCGCGCGCGGCCCGAAGTGCTCGCGCGCCTGCGGGCTGCCGTCTGACGGTCTGCCCGCACCGGCCCCCTTGCCCCGGTTGCCCGCGCTGGGGCGAGCCCAGCATCGACCCCGGCATCGCGAGCCGATTGGCCGAGCTGGCGCACGAGGCCGGGCTCGCGCCGCCGCGGGTGATCTCGGGCGCACGTCTGGGTTACAGGCATCGCGCACGCCTCGCCGTGCGCGGGCGCGCCAATTCGCCGAAGCTCGGCATCTTCCAGGAAGGCACGCACCGGATCGCCGACATTCCACGCTGTCCCGTGCACCATCCGCTGGTGAACCGCGTGGCGGCGGCGGTGCGGCGCGCCGTGCGCGAGACCGCCACCCCGCCCTATGCGGAACGCCCCCACCGCGGCGCGCTGCGCAGCCTCCAGGTCGTGGTCGAGCGCGCCAGCCAGCGCGCCCAGGTCGTGCTGGTGGGCAACGCCAGCGACCCCGCGCCGCTCGAGCCGCTCGCGCGAGCGCTCGAACCGCTGCTAGCGAACGATCTCCACAGCCTGTGGTGGAACGGGAATCCCGAGCGCACCAACGTGATCCTCGGGCCGCACTGGCAGCGCCTCACCGGACCCGAGGCCGTGTGCGAGCACATCGGCGGCGTCGACGTCTACTTCCCACCCGCCGCTTTCGGCCAGAACCACCTCGAGCTCGCCGACCAGCTCGTCGCACAGGTCTGCGCCTGGGTCGGCGACGACCGCCGCGTGCTCGAGCTCTACGCCGGCTGCGGCCCGATCGGCCTCCCGCTGCTCGCGCGCAGCGGCGAGGTCGCCTTCAACGAAGTCTCACCGGCGGGCCTGCACGGCCTCGCGCTCGGCCTCGCCGCCCGCCCCGAGCCCGAACGCGCCCGCGCGCGCGTGATCCCGGGCGAAGCCGGAGCAGCGCTCGAAGCCCTCGCCGCGTACGACACCGTGATCGCAGATCCCCCGCGCCAGGGCCTCGACGCGGGTCTGCTCGAAGACCTGATCGCGCACCCACCCGAGCGCCTCATCTACGCGAGCTGCGACGCCACCACCTTCCTCGCGCAGGCCCGCACTCTCACCCAGCGCAGCCCGCTCCGCCTGCGCGAGCTGCTCGCCTTCGAGCTCTTCCCGCAGACCCGCCACGTCGAAACGCTCGCGCTGTTCGCGCGGTAGCGTGAACGACTATTAACGGTTGACGTTACTATCGGCTAGTCTACGTTGACTCGGTGATTCGAAGCTTCGCGAGCACCGAGTCCGAGAAGGTGTTTCGGAGGCTGCGGGCGCGTGGGCTGCCTCCCGATGTTCAACGCCGCGCGCACCGGAAGCTGCTGCTGCTGGACGCCGCCACGCGCCTCGACGAGCTGCGCGTGCCACCGGCAAATCGCCTGGAGAAGCTCTACGGAAATCGGAAGGGCCAGTACAGCATCCGCGTCAACGACCAATGGCGCGTCTGTTTTCGCTGGCGAGAGGGGGACGCGTACCATGTCGAAGTCTGCGACTACCACTAGGAAGAGGAGCATGCCGCGCCGAGCGCATGCACCGATTCATCCCGGCGAGATCCTCCAGAAGGAATTCCTGGCGGATCTGGGCGTGAGCCAATACCGACTGGCCAAGGAGATCAGCGTTCCGCCTCGGCGGATCAACGAAATCGTCCACGGGCTGCGGGGGGTCTCGGCGGACACCGCGCTCCGGCTCGCGCGATACTTCGGGACCAGCGAACAGTTCTGGATGAATCTTCAGGCACGCTACGACCTCGAGGTCGAGCGCGATCGCTTGGGGCCGCGGCTGAAGCGGGAAGTCTCGGTCCTGAAGCGAGCGAGCTGATCCGTCCCTGCCAGCGCGGCGGATCCATCAGCCTGCGTGCCCCTGGTCGAGCAGCGCCTGCGCCGAGCGCGCGCCGTCGATGGCTGCGCTCATGATGCCGCCCGCATGGCTCCGCATCGGGGCCCTTTTCGCGCCGGCTTGGGCGCTTTCTTCCCGTGAGAGTTGACAGAACGCCCCTACTCGGACGTAGGATGCCCGCATCAGCGGACTATCCGCAGGTCAACTGCTCGATCGTCCTTCGGTCAACACCTGGCCAATGCTCATTTCTCGTCTTCGGCTCTCGATCTTTCCGGCGCGTGCGGATGCGGAGGGCTGGCTGTACCAAGTCTTCATGCTGTCGATCCCGCTCGCGCTTCTTGTGCTGTGCCTGCAGCCCGACGAATCCATCCGGAACGGGTCGGCAAGAGCCCTGACCGTCGCATTCCTGTGCGTCGTGATCCATCAATTCATCCTTCAGGGCATTCTCGAGTCACGACTTCCCGACGTGACTGGTGCGACCGTGGTGCTGCTGGCCTGGCTCGCGCGGCGGCTCAGCGTCCGCCCGCTCGACGATTGGACCCGCGAGAACAGCGTGGGTGTGCCGGCGCTGATGCGCTTTGTCGATCAATGCCTTCGGCCGAACGATCGGCCAGGCGTCGTGTCGTACGCGCCCGAGGTCTTCCATCTTTCCGAGCGGCTCTTCCCAGGCGGCATCAGCAGCTTCACCACGAATGGCTTCAATCCCAGCGACTCGCAATTCACACGTTGGCTTCGCGGCCAGTCCGTTCCGCTCGTGATGGTCGACGAGAGGTCGCGCGAGTACTTCGAAGCCAACTGGCCGGAGCTTGCCGGCGATGCCGCCTCACGCTACCGGCCGGCGGCGGTCGAGGGCTTTGGCGACGGTCATCGCGCCCTTCGCATCCTTGTCGATTCCACGCGGACGCCGGCACGAAGCCAGCCGTGCTGGAGCCTTCCGTGTTTCGAGCCGTGATCTCCCTCGCGACGTCCTGCACCGATCGACGTACCGTTGTCGCGCTGGCGGCCTGCCTGGGAGCGGCCTACGCCTACTTTTACCAGGCCGGAGGATGGAATCAGAACAGCCGTTTCGCGCTCGTGCGCGCGATCGTCGAGGAGCGGACGCTCCGCATCGACGATACGGCGCGTGTCAACGGACGATTGATCACGGGTGATCTGGCCTGGCACGACGGTCACGTCTACTCTGACAAGGCGCCCGGGCTCGCGCTGACCGCGGCGCCGATCGTCGCGATCGCGCGTCCCTTCGTCGCCGACCCGTCGTCTCCCAAGGGCATCGCGACGCTGTCATACCTCGCGACCGTCATCACCGCAGGCCTGCCGACGGTGCTGACGGCTGTGATGTTGTTCGCGCTTGCGCGCCGGTTGGGGGCCACGCGGGCCGGCGGCGCCTTCGCCTCCGCGGTCTTCGGCCTGGGCTCACCCGCGTGGTGCTACGCGACGCTGTTCTACGGTCACGCATTGGCGACAGCGTGCCTGGTCGGCGCGTTCCTGGCGGCCGTCGCCCTGGGCGATCCGTCGGACCGGCGGCGCGACGGGCTGCTCGCCGCCGCCGTCGGCTTCGGCGGCGGCTGGGCCACCGTGGCTGAGTACCCGACAGTCGTTGCGGCGGCGATGATTGCGCTGCTGGCGATCGCGAACACTTCCGCCGAAGGCGGCGCGCGCCGCGCGAGGGTCGCGATCGTCATCGCCGTGTCGGCGCTCGCGTGCGCCGCCGTTCTGGCATGGTTCAATCGTGCCACGCTCGGATCGGCAACCGAGCTCGGTTACCGTCACGTGGCCCTCTTCGAGGGGATGTCCGAAGGATTCCTTGGCGTCACGTACCCGAAACGCGGCGTTCTGATCGAGCTTCTCGTCGGGCAATATCGGGGCCTTCTGTTTCTCTCGCCCGTGTTCGCGGCAGCCCCAATCGGCTTCCTCCTGCTGCTTGTCCGCTCGAACAGGCCGGCTGCGCTCACGGCCGGAGCGATTGCCGCGTACTTCGTGCTCTTCAACGCGTCGTATCACTACTGGGACGGCGGCTGGTCATACGGACCTCGACACATGGCATGCTCCCTGCCATTTCTGAGCCTGGCGCTCGCTCCGCTCTGGTCGGTCGCCAAGCCCATTCTGCGCACGGGGCTCGCCGTGATCGCGCTCTACGGCGCGGGGCTCACGCTGGTCGCCGTATCCACGACAGCGCAGCCGCCGGATACCTATAAGCGACCCGTGACGCAACTGCTCTGGGAGAATTTCAGCCAAGGCCGGCTGTCGATCCACCGGCAGTCGTATCTGGAAGACAATCTGCAGATCGAGCGGAACCCGGACACGCATGCGCGCAACATCGGCGAACGGCTTGGCCTGGATGGCCTGGCGAGTCTTGCGCCGCTGTTCGTCACGTGGGGGGCCGTCGGATTCGCGTGGCGACGTCGTCGCTGACGCGAGGAGCGGCGTCACGCGATTCGCACACTCGATCGACAGCATTGATGTCGCGGTCGTCGGCGCCGGGGCCGCCGGCCTGGCGACCGCAAGCTTCGCCCGCGAGCTCGACCCTCGGCTCTCGGTGGCGCTTCGCGACGACCACTGAGCAGTTCTGGGTGAATCTCCAGGCGCGCTACGACCTCGAGGTCGAGCGCGATCGCTTGGGACCGCGGCTGAAGCGGGAGGTCTCGATCCTGAAGCGAGCGAGCTGATTCCGTCGCCGCTGCGATCTTCGCGGTCGGCGCAAGACCGCGTTGTACAAAAGGGACTCCCTTCCGCCTCCGCTGCGGCCAAAGCACTTTGACTCTCGCGCGCGGCGGGCTCCGCACGCGCAGCGACCGAGTCCTCGCCAAATCTCCATGGCACGCATCTTGCTCTAGACGAGCATGCGAAGAGAAATCCATGCGCGACTCGAAGCGAGCGCGAATGCGAGCGAAGGAGTCGATGATGAGAGCTCGATCGTTGAGTGCGATCAGCGGACTCGCGCTCGCGACGCTGGTCTTCGCGGGTTGCGGCACCGTGACGGGTGCAGCAGTCGGTGCGGCCGGCGGCGCGGCCATCGGTGCCGGGACAGGCTACGGCGCTGGCAAGGGCGCGCTGATCGGAACGGGTGTCGGCGCGGTGGCGGGCGCCATCTATGACATCACCCAACACGATTCAGATTAGGGGGAGGAGTCATGCGGAAGTGTCTCGTTCTCGCAGCCATGGCGCTGACGTTCGCCTTCGGCCAGAGCATCGTCGCCGCGCCGCGGGCGGCGACCGCGGCAGAGCAGGCTTCCGAGATCATCGACGGACTGGTGACGAAGATCGATCTCGAGCGTCACCGTGTGACGGTGCGCAGCAGCGACCTCCAGATCCATGAGTTCGAGGCGTCCGACGAGACGCTGAAGGAGTTGAAGGTGGGCGACCGCATCGAAGCCAAACGCCGCCCGGAGACGAACTGAAAATCCTAAAGGAGAACGCGCATGCCTCTCGTCAGCATCGTCATCGCGCTCATCGTAGTCGGTGTGTTGCTGTGGCTCGTCAACAACTACATCCCGATGGACGGGAAGATCAAGAACATCCTGAACATCGTGGTCGTGATCGCCGTGGTGCTCTGGCTCCTCTCCGCGTTCGGCGTGCTAGGGCCGCTGTCTTCGATCCATGTTGGAACCTGAGGACGCAGGATCGATGGGCTGATCTCGCAGTTCAACTTTCGGGTCGACCGGGTTCGACCCCCACCAGGAGGCAAGAACCGTGAAGCGTACACTCGTGCTTTCGATCATCGCGGGCTTCGCGCTCGCTTGTGTTGGGCCGCGCGGCCCTACCGGTCCCCAAGGTCCCACGGGCATGACGGGCATGACGGGCGAGCAGGGCCCTGCCGGCATGACGGGCTCGACGGGGCAACGCGGCATGACGGGCTCGACGGGCCAAGCCGGCTACTCGGCACCGCAGGCTCAACCCGCCACGCTCGCAGGCTGGGTCTCGCTCCGGGACATCTTCTTCGAGTACGACAAGGCGGAGGTCCGGCTTTCCGAGATGAGCAAGATCTCCGACATCGCAGCCTATGTGAACCAGAACCCCACCGTTCGCATCGGGGTCGACGGCTCCACAGATCTACTCCGCGGAACCAACCAGTACAACACGGCCCTGAGAGAGCGGCGTATCACCAATGTTCGTGACGCGTTGCTGCGGGCTGGAGTTTCGGCGGACCGGATCGAGACCGGCGGATTCGCCGCGGAACGCGCCAGGTGCAACGACTCCACCGAGCGGTGCTCCCAGCGAGACGGCCGCGTCGAGGTACTGGCCCATTCCCCCAGCTAACGCCGACCGATGCTCCGCGCGACGCTCCGGCGCACGTCGGCCGGCGTCGCGGCGGAGCAACAGAACGCCTCGCTGCCCGTCCGGAGCTTCTCGATCACACGCTGCTGCTAGTGGTAGCGCATATCGGGGGCTCCTTTCCGCACCGACTCAAGCGCGTCCCAAAAACCCCTGCTCGAGCAGCGCTTGCGCCGAGCGGGCGCCGTCGATGGCGGCGCTCATGATGCCGCCGGCGTGGCCGGAGCCTTCGCCGACCGGGAAGAGATTGACGAAGCCGCGGGCGCGGCGGCTCTGCTCGTCGCGGGGCAGGCGCAGGGGGCCGGAGCTGCGCGTCTCGACGCCGACGAGCAGACCCGCATCGGAGGCGAAGCCGGGGATTTCGCGATCGAAGCGCGAGAGGGCGTGGCGCAGGCTGTCGCGCACCGCCGCCGGGAGCAGCAGGTCGAGGCGGCCGGGCCTCACGCCGAAGCGGTAGCTGGTGGCTCCCAGCGAACGGGTCTCGCGGCCGGCGAGGAAGTCCGGGGCGCGCTGCGCGGGCGCGGTGTAGTCGCTGCCGCCGGCGGCGAAGGCCGTCTTTTCTAGCGCCTCTTGGAACTCGACGCCGGCCCAGGTTCCCGGGCCGAGCTCGCGCGGGCCGAGCGTCACCACCAGCGCCGCGTTCGCCCAGCCCGAGGAATGGAGCGAGTTGCTCATGCCGTTCGTGCAGAGCAGACCGGGCTGATTCACGCTGGCGACGATCTGGCCGCCCGGGCACATGCAGAAGCTGTGCGCCGCGGCGGCGCCTGAGCTCGCGCGACACGCGAGGGCGTAATAAGCGGGAGGCAGCAGCCCGCTCGCCAGCTCCTTGCCGTAACGCCCCGCGTCGACCAGCTCCTGCGGATGCTCGATACGAACGCCGAGCTGAAATGGCTTTGCCTCGACCGCGACGCCATCGCGCTCGAGCGCGTGCCAGGTATCGCGCGCGCTATGACCCGGGGCTAGCACCACGGCGTCGCAGCCGAGCTCGCCGCGGCTGGTCGCGAGCGCCCGGATCCGGCGCGGGGGCCCCACGTCCGCGACCAACGCTTCGACTCTCGTTTGGAACGCGAAGCTCACACCGCGCCCTTCGAGGCGCCCGCGCAGCCTCGGCAGGATCCTGTGCAGGCGGTCGGTGCCCACATGAGCGCGCGCGTCGTAGAGCACCTCGGGCGGGGCGCCGCAGGCGACCAGCTCCTCGAGCAGCGGCAGCTCGAGCGGGTGCTCGACTCGCGTGTAGAGCTTCCCGTCCGAGTAGGTCCCGGCGCCGCCCTCTCCGAACAGAAGGTTTGCTTCGGGATCGGGCACGCGCCGGTTTCCGAAGGCCGCGAGGGCGCGCCCGCGCTCGCGCAGGCCCGGCCCGCGGTCGAGCAGCGTGACGCGCGCGCCGCCCCGAGCCAGCACCAGCGCCGCAAAGAGACCTGCCGGCCCGGCCCCCACCACCGCGACGTGCGCGCCGCGCGCGCTCGCGTCCACCGCGGCGACTTCGATCGCGCCGCGCGGCGGAGCCGGCACCACGCGCCCCGCGCGCAGCGCGCGTGCAAGCGCCGCCGGCGGCGGGCCCACGTCGAGCACGAGATCCGCGTGCACGACGAAGCGCAGCGGACGCGCGCCGCCGCGGCGTCTTGCGTCGAGCGCCTTGCGCGCGATCCGGAAGCCGCGCAGCTGCTCGGCTCCGACGCCCGCTGCGGCGAGCGCGCGCTCGCGCAGCACCGCCTCGGGCTCCTCGAGCCCGAGCTCGAGGCCGAGCACGCGGTAGCTCTGGGTCGCCTCGCTCACGCCCGGGCCTTCATCACGCGGCGCCCGGCACCACGCCCGTGAAGACCTCCACCTTCAGGCCGCCGTTGCGCCAGCTCGCGCGCGGCTCGAGCGGGAGCTCGCTCGCGCGCAGCAGGCGCGGGTCCGCGCAGAGCAGCGCCACCCGCCAGCCGGGGCAGCGCCGGCGCAGCACGGCGCCAAAGCGCGCATAGAGATCGCGCAGGTCGCCGCCGCCGCGCAGGCGCACGCCATAGGGCGGATTGCAGACGATCCAGCCCGTGCCGGGCGGCGGCTCGAAGTCCGAGATCGTGCGCGGCTCGAACGCGATGTCGATCCCGACCCCCGCCGCTTCGGCGTTCGCACGCGCCGCGTCGATCGCACCCGCGTCGCGGTCGCTGCCGCGGATCGCCGGTCCCGAGGCGAGGGCCGCGGCCTCCGCCTCGGCCACGACACGGGACGCGAGGGCCGCGTCGAAGCCGGGCCAGTCCTGGCAGGCAAAGCGGCGGCCCCGGCCGGGCGCGAGCCTTCTCGACAGCAGCGCCGCCTCGATCGGGATGGTTCCCGAGCCACAAAAGGGATCGGCCAGCGGCGACGCCCTATCCCAGCCAGCCGCGAGCAACAGTCCCGCCGCCAGCGTCTCGCGCAGCGGCGCCTTGCCGCCGGCCTTGCGCCACCCGCGCTGGTGCAGGAGCGCGCCGGAAGCATCGAGGCTCACGACGCAGCGGTCGTG
>Ga0184637_10002754_pt1 | contig 11190 bp, 6 predicted proteins | sample PLM3_127_b2_FD_133143 | JGI IMG/M metagenome (GOLD analysis project Ga0184637, IMG submission 133143) | Groundwater sediment microbial communities from an aquifer in East River, Colorado, USA - PLM3_127_b2 | ecosystem: Environmental > Terrestrial > Soil > Riparian zone | place: USA: East River... | reverse complement strand
ATCGAGGGCATGAACCAGGAGTTCGCCTCGACGCTGATCTACGGCAACGAGGGCACGGAGCCCGAAGCCTTCACCGGCCTCGCCCCGCGCTACAACTCGCTCGCCGCTGCGAACGGCGTGAACATCGTCAACTCCGGCGGTGTGGGCGCGGACAACACCTCGGTCTGGCTCGTCGTGTGGGGTCCGAATACCGCGCACGGCATCTACCCCAAAGGCTCGCAGGCGGGCCTGTCGATCACCGACAAGGGGCAGGTGACGATCGAGAACGCGGACGGCTCGAACGGTCGCATGGAAGCGTACCGCTCGCATTACCGCTGGGATACGGGCTTCACCGTCCGTGACTGGCGGTACATCGTGCGGGTCGCCAACATCGACATCAGCGATCTCACGGCGCAGACGGGCACGCAAGCCCTCACCGCGAGCACGAACATCCTGCGCGCCCTGATCCAAGCGACGGAACTTCTCCCGTCGATGGGCATGGGCCGGGCGGTGTTCTACGCCAACCGCACGGTGCGCACGCAACTGCGCAACATGATTCTCTCGCGCACGGTCAACCAACTGACGTGGGAGACGCACAACGGGAAGAAGGTCATCTCGTACGATGGCATCCCGTTCCGGCGCGTGGACGCGATCCTCAACACGGAGGCCGTGGTCGCCTAATTGGGTGCGGGGCTCAGCCCCGCTCTCGACGAACCCGACACACCTCAGAACCCAGGAGTAGATTCAAATGATCCTCGACGAACGCACGGAATTTGCCGATGACGTTGCCGTTACCGTGACGGCGGATGTCACCAACAACATCGGCGATCAGATCCCGCTCAGCGTGGCGCGTGATCTCGGTACCCCCGGCAGCGATGCCAGCGGCATGCAGATCGTTTTCCAAGTCACCGAGGCGTTCACCTCGGGCGGCGCGGCGACGGTCGCATTCCAAGTGGCGAGCGACGCCTCGGCCGCAATCGCGGTCGATGGCTCGCAGTCGGTGCACGTCCGCTCGAAAGTGTTCTCGATGGCGGAACTCGCCCTCGGGGCGGAAGTCGTGCTCAACGTCGTGCCGGAATCCACGGCCGAGCCGTACGAACTCTTCCTCGGAGTTCAGGCGGTCAAGGCCGGGGGCGCAGCGCTCACCGCTGGCAAGGTCAACGCGTTCCTGACGCGCGACACCGGCCGCCGCGGGAAGGTGTACGCCTCGCCGTCGCAGTACGTGTAAGCGCCGGCAGCGAACTGAGGAGACAAGACCATGCTCGTGATCGCGATTCAACCCGGCTTCTACGCCGGCTCGCGCAAGCGCGTGGGTGCGGAGTTTGCCTTCGCCCTCAAGGACGGCGAGAAGCTGCCCAAGTGGGTTGTCCCGGCGAACGACGTTTCCCGCGCGAAGGCGCTCAACGAAGCGGCGTCAAAGCAGAAGCAGGACTTCGATGCGATGATGGCCGCCGCGGGGCCGAAGCGCGATGGGCAGCCCGGCGTGAAGATGATCAACACCGGGTTCGCCGATGCCGTGGGGATCACGGAACCCGCGAAGGTGGTGACGCCTTCGTGGTATCCGCCGTCGCCGGTAGAGGTGGCGGTCGGCCAGTCGTTCGGCCTCGAAGTAGTACAGGGCAAGTCCGACAGCGATCTCGCGTAGGCCCCTCGCGGGCAACTGTGCAACAGCGAGGGGGCCGTCTCACCACGGCCCCCTCTTTTTCTTGGAGTAGGACATGGCCTCGAAGGTGGACATCTGCAACCTCGCGCTGAGCCACATCTCGCAGGGCGCGGTCATCACCTCCATCGAGCCGCCGGATAGCTCGGTGTTCGCCGAGCACTGCGCGCAGCATTATCCCACGGCGCGCGATATTTGCCTCGAGATGCACGAGTGGATTTTCGCGACCACGAGGCAGGAACTCGCCTCGGTGGCGAACCCGAGCACGCAGTGGCGCTACGCCTACGCGCTCCCCAACAACGTGCTGCGCCCCCTGGCGGTCCTGTTGCCCGAGGCGACGGATGACACGCAAGGGCAGTCGTACCGCATCGAGATCGACGATCTCACCGACGCCCCGGTGCTTCTGACCAACGTGGAGGGGGCCACCCTCAAGTACATCAAGCGCGTGGATGATCCCACGCGCTACACAGCGCTTTTCGCCAACGCCCTTTCGTGGCTGCTCGCACACTTCATCGCGGGGCCGATCACGAAAAAGTCGCAGGTGGTGGATTCGTGCTACAAGACCTTCCTCACGCACTACCGGCTTGCTACGGGCGTGAACGCGCAGAGCACCGACGAGAGCGCGTACAAGAAACACGTGCCGATCGCGATCAGTACGCGGGACGGGCTCGACACGCTCGCGCAGCAGGTGAATCAGTGGCAGGCGTTCCCGGCGCCGGGTCAGGGGTAAACCGCCGTGGCGATGCCTGTCGTCAAGTCCTTCGCCGGGGGAGAAGTCACCCCGGAGATGTTCGGCCGCTTCGATCTTGCGAAGCAGCAGGTGGGGCTCGCGCTCTGCTCGAACTTCTGGATCTTGCCGCACGGCGTCGCGCAGAACCGCGCCGGCTTCGAGTTCGTCAACGAGGTGAAGGACTCCACGCGCAAGACGCGCATCGTCGAGTTCAGCTACAACACCGAGCAGACGTACGTGATCGAAGTAGGCCACCTGTACTTCCGCTTTCACACCGGGGGCGCCACGCTCGTCGAGTCGCCCGTCGCGATCACCAACGTCACGCAGGGCGTGCCGGGCATCGTGTCCGCCGCCGGCCACACCTACGCTAACGGCGATTGGCTATTCCTCTCGGGCATCGGCGGCATGACGGCGCTGAACGGCCGCTTCGTGAAGGCCGACTCCGTGGTCGCGGGCGTGTCGTTCGGGATCAAGGATCTTCGCGGCGCGAACATCGACACCACCGGCTACCCGGCATACACGGCCGGCGGTACCGCCAACCGCGTGCTTGAAGTCGTGACGCCGTATGTCGAGGCGGATCTCTTCCAACTCGAGATCACGCAGTCGAACGACGTGCTGACGCTCACGCATCCCAACTACCCCCCGGCCGAGCTACGCCGTATCTCGCCGACCGTGTGGCAGTACACGGTGATTACCTTCCTGCCGACGCTTGCCACTCCCGGCCCGGTGGCGCTCGCTTCGTTCTCGCCGCTCGGCTCGAACCCCAACCCGATTTCGCACTTCTACGTGTGCACGGGGGTCGCCGACGAGACGCTCGAGGAATCGCTGCCCTCGACGCCGAACAGCATCGCCTTCGATCTCGCGATCGCGGGGAACATCGTCACCATCACCGTCCCGGTGCTGGCCGGCGCGGTGCGCATGAATGTCTATAAGCTGCGGAATGGGCTGTACTCGTTCATTGCGCAGACCGCCTCCGGTGGCGTCGTGACCGACAACAACATCGCTCCCGATGCGAGCAAGACCGCGCCCTTCCTCACGGCGCCGTTCACGGGCGCGAACAACTTCCCCGGCGCGGTCGGCTACTTCGAGGGGCGCCGCGTGTTCGCCGGCACGAACAACCGGCCGCAGACCTATTGGATGACCGCCAGCGGGAGCGAGAGCAATCTGTGCTACTCGATCCCGACGCGCGATGACGACGCGATCACCGGCCGCCTCGTGGCGCAGCAGGCCAACCGCATCCGCCACATCGCGCCGCTCTCGCAACTCGTGATGCTGACGAGCGGGGGCGAGTGGAAGTTCTCGCCGGTCAACAGCGACATTCTTACGCCCGACTCGGCGTTCCCGAAGCAGGACTCGACCGAGGGCGCCGCGCTCGTCAAGGCGATCATGGCGGGCGGCGGCACGGTGTTCGTGCAAGAGGCCGGCGAGCGGTTGAATTATATGGCCTACAAGTGGCAGAGCAACGGGTGGTCGGTGGAGGATCTCTCCATCATGGCCCCGCACTTGTTCGACAATTTCTCGATCGTCGATCTGGCGTATCAGAAGAAACCGTTCCGCATCATTTGGGCGGCGCGCAACGACGGCGCGCTGCTCGGCATCACGTTCCACCCCGAGCACGAGATCATGGCGTGGCACCATCACCACACCGACGGCGCGTTCGAGAGCACGGCGTGCGCCAAGGAAGGCGGCGAGTACCCGCTCTACGTCGTCGTGAAGCGCAACATCAACGGCGTGGATGTGCGCTACATCGAGCGCCTGCACACCCGGCGGCTCACCGCGCTCGAGGATGCGTTCTTCGTGGACGCGGGCATCACGTATGACGGCAGCCCCACGAACGTCGTGAGCGGCCTATGGCACCTCGTGGGCGAATTGGTGACGATTCTCGTGGACGGCTCCGTACACCCGTCGCGCACCGTGACCGCCGCCGGTACGCTGACGCTCGATCAGTTCGTCACCGGCAGCCTGATCCACATCGGCAAGTCCTACACCGCGGACTTGCAGACGGTGCCGACGGCGATGGAGGGACTGCCGGCGCTCGGCACGGCCTTCATGAAGAACGCGACCGGCGTGTATCTGCGCGTGGATAAGAGCAGCGGACTCTTCGCAGGGCCGACGTTCAGCACGATGCACGAGTATCCGCCGCGCGCCAATGAGGCGTATGGCGATCCGCCGAGCCTCAAGAGTCAACTGCTCGAGATCCCGATCGAGCCCGACTGGAACATGCTCGGACAGGTGTGCGTGCGGCAGGCGCAACCGCTGCCGACGACGATTCTCGGGATGGTGATCGACTTTGCTTCGGAAGGGGCCGCATAGTGGAAGCCGGTTGGGGTACCGCTGTCTCGTCGGTGATCTCTGCCTATGGGCAGGCGTCGGCGGCGCACGCCAAGGCGAAGGCCGAGAAGGCGAACATCGAGTTCCAGGCATACCTCACGCAGCGCGAGGCGTACCAAGGTGAACTGCGCGCGGCCGACCGCGCGAAGGTGGGCAACGAGCAGATGTTCAAGTTGCGGCTCAAGCAGTCACAGCAGCTTGGCTCGCAGCGCGCCCGCATCGCGGCGCACGGCGGCAGCTTGACGCAGGGGTCGCACGCAGCGATTCTCTCCGACACCCGGTACATCAGCGACATCGACGCGCGCGCGCTGCAATCGAACACCGACAAGGAAGTGTGGTTGATCCGCGAGGGCGCGCGCAACAAGGGCATGAGCGCCGAGATGATGCGCCTCGCGGGCGCGCAAATTTCCCCCGGCGGCGAGGCCCTAACGTCGTTTGCGGGCAATGCCGGCAAGCTGGCGAGCCAGTGGTATCGCCTGACCGACACCGGCCCGGCGCGTGCCGGCGGCTTCGCCGGTCGCGACTCGCAGGACAGTGCCGGCGCCGAGTACGAATAGGAGCAGTGTAATGCCTCGCGTTACAGTCCCCACGATCGACGAGCAAACCGTCGGAGAAGTCGGCTCGCGCGTCCAGTCGAGCGCGGGCGCGTTCGGTGGCGTCGCGGCGGATGCCGGCGCGCGCGCGGCGCAGGCGGGCAGCAAGCTATCCGGCGAGATGTTCGACATCCAGATGCAGATTCGTGACCGCCAGGACACGCAGGACGCGCTCGACGGTGACACGCAACTCAAGGACTACACGCTCGAGCGCCAGCGCGAAGTGAGCCAGATGCTCGGGGGCAACGCCCGCGGGGCGTCGCTCAGCGAGGGCGAGGCGCTCGGTAAGCGCCGCGAAGAGATCGCGAAGGGCATGAACCCCCGGGCGCGCAACGTCTACCTCAACCGCGCCACCGCCACCTCGCAGGCGTTCATCGACGGCGTGGCCAAGCACGAGTACACGCAGAACCGCGTGGCGTTCGCGAACTCGATCACCGCCAACCTGAACGCGGGGCAGGCCGCGGTGCTCGCCGATCCGAACAACGTGAACAAGACCGCGCAGCACTACGCTGACATCGACTCCTCGGCCAAGGCGTTGCAGAAGGCCGAGGGGTGGGATGACAAATACCGCGATGCGTTCGTGCTCCAACGCAAGACGATGATGCACGTGGGCCTGATCGAAGGCATGGTGGACGGCGGCAACGCGAGCGCGGCGAAGAAGTGGTTCGACAGCAACAAGGACGACATCGACCCGCTCAAGCGCTCGTCGGTGGAGAAGTTGTTCAAGGACGGCGTGCTCCGCGAGAAGGGCAATGCGTTCGCCGACAGCGTGCAGCCGTCGCTCGACCGGGCCGCCACGCCGGAGCAACTTACCGCGCTCTCGCAGGCCGCTCGCGCGGGCGCCCGCGAGGAAAAAGATCCGTTCATTCGCAAGGCGCAGGAGGATGCGGTAGAGACTCGCATCACGCAGGCCGAGAAGTCGATGAACAGCGCTTTCGTCGCCGCCGATCGCGCCGGGTGGGATCACTTCAACAAGACGGGGGGACTCCCCCCGCAGACCGTGCTCAACGCGATGGTGCCGCAGCACGCCGCTTCGCTAGTGGCGCACGCGAACGCTGTGCAGCGGAGGGGCGAGGTGCAGGTGAACGACGACGAAACCATGAGCACCGTATGGAAAGCGATTGGCGCCGGTAACATCGGCGAGGTGAACTTCGATCTCCTGCAACCCAAGTTGAACCCGGCCACGCTCAACCACTTCCGCGCCATGCAGGCCGCGGATGCCGCCAACCCGCACAACAAGGCGGTTATTCAGAGCGCGCAGAGCGCGGTCAACCGCGCCGTGAGCGGCATCGGGCTCGATGGGAAAGAGAACAAGGAAGCGCGCGAGACGCTGGCGAAAGAGGTAATGGATGCCGTGAGCGCCAAGCAGCAGGAGAAGCAAAAGACGAACCCGAAGGCCCGCCTCGACGACGCCGAGATTCAGGATGTGGTGACGCAGTACGTCGTGAAGGGCACCACCTCGGGGTGGTTCGGCACGCGCAGCGACGCAGGGCTCGGCGTGAACCTCACCGATGCGGATGCGATCGGCGAGTTCAGGCCCGATGCGAACGGGCTCAAGCGAATCCGCGCCGCGCTCGAGCGCATGCCGGGGGATACGCCGCTCACCGACGATGATCTCGTGAATCGCTACCGCAACTTCCTGCGGAAGCGCGCGGGATTGGCGGAATTGGCGCCGAAGGAAGAACCCGAGTTCGAGGCGCAGCGCGCGTCGCAGAGGCGCATCGCGGCACAGAAGAAACGCCGCGAGGACGCGCAGCGCGCGTACGAAGCCTCGCGCGGACGCGCGGAGTAGGACATGGCCGACAACGCGTTGAAGGACTTCGCCGACTTTGCGAGCCCGCCCGAGTCTCCCGAAGAGGCGTTCGAGCGGCAGCGGCAGCGCGACATCGACAGCGCCGCCACGTCTAACCTCTTCGCGGCTCAAGAGCAGGCCCCCGACGACGTGGCCGAGGCGCGGCGCGTTGGCGGGCGGCTCGGTGTGCCCGCAGAGTACGTCATCGCCGACAAGTCGAAGCAGTTGCACAAAGCGGCGGCCATGCAGGCGGCCGACGAAGAACTCGCGCGTGTGCCAACCACCCGCAGGCACGTCGCCGAGACTCCCGGCTTCGCCGCGATGACGCGCGACGCGCTGCCGGAAATGTCCGAGATGGAGCGCACCGCGCGGGCGTACGCCCGTTCGCCCTACGCGGAGGGCGAGAAGCTGGATTTCAGCACCATCGAGGCCGCCATCGACTCGAGCGCGGCGGCGGGCAAGGGTTACATCGCGGAGTTCGGTATCAACCGCGCGAGATCGTGGTACGGCGCCAATGCGGCCTACTACGACTTCATGGGCTACAAGAACAAGGCCGAGGCGGCGCGGCAGGAGATCCGCGGGCTCGACCTCGCCTCTAGGTTACTGCCGCAGGCCGAGAGTTTCAGCGGCCAACTGCTGCACAGGGGCCTCTTCCAAGTCATTCAGGCGCCGTACACGGCGGCCTCGTTCGCTGTCAGCGCGCCGGTAGGATTGGGCGCCATCGCGCTCGAGACGAGCAGCGCCGCCTATGGCAAGTACACGGCGCGCGGCGCCACGGGGGTCGAGGCCATCTCCGGCGCGTTGATCGAGGGTACGGCCGAGGCCGCGTTCGAGAAGATCCCGATGGGTTTTCTCTTCAAGCGGGCCGGATCGAGCGCCGCGAAGTTCATCCGCGACTACCTGCTGCGCGAGGTGCCGTCCGAGATTGCGACGACGCTCGTGACCGGCATAACCGACACCGCCATCGCCAACCCCGAAAAGACGTGGGCCGATTGGGCGCACTCGCTCCCCGAGGATCTCGCGCACACCACCGTCGGCGCGATCATGGGCGGCGGGTTCATGTCGGGGATGCACGCGATGGCTCGCAACGGCGCGCAAGCGCACGCCGCCACGGCCGGCGCTAAGCATCTAGCAGAACTCACGGCGGCGGGCAACGCGTCGGTGCTCCTCGAGCGCGACCCGAAGATGCTCGCGGAGTATGTGCAGTCGATTCAGGATGACTCCGGCTCGCCGCTGACGCAGGTATACGTGCCGGCCATGCTGCTGCAAGAGGCGATCGACCGCGAGCAGATCAAGCCCGACGCGCTCTCGCAGTCCACGCTCGAGGGGCTCGCCGAGGCGGCCGAGATGAACGGCGACCACGCCGTGCCGATCGGCGAGTACATCGCCCACGTCGCCACGTCGGCCGCGGGGCAGAAGATCGCCGAGCAGGCGCGCACCAATCCCGGCGGCATGACGGCGCTCGAGGCGGAACTCTACCTCAAGAACGCCGAGGAGCGGTTCAACCAAGACGCGGCCAAGATCCTCGCCACCTACGACGAGATCGCTCCGTTCCGCCAGGGCGCCAAGATGGTGTACGAAGAGGTGCTGACGGGACTCAACTCCACGAACCGCTTCACCTCGAGCGTGAACTCCACCTATGCGGCCCTCTACCGCGAGATGTTCACCACGCTCGCGCACAAGCACACGGACGCGGGGAAGCCCACGACGCCCGACGCGCTGTGGAATCAGTACAAGGTGAAGTTCACGGCGACCGGCGTGCCGAACGCCGAGGCGCTGGCGCAGATGGAGAAGCGCCCCTCGCAGGAGCGCGAGCGGCAGGAAGGCCGCGACGAGGCGGTTAAAACGGTGAATGGTCTGCTCAAGTCGGGCAAGATCAGCGCGGGGCACGCCTTCCGCGGCGGCTCGCTCGCCGAGCTACAACAGATCGCCCGCACGGGCAGGCTCGTCGTCGGCTCGTCGTTCGAGGGCCGCGCCGGCACCTCGGCCGCTCCGATCGGGGAGGGGCTCACGGGCGCATACGGCCACGGCTTCGGCTACATCATCCCGCCGCACCACTACACCCGCGAGAGCGGCATCGAGGTGATGGTGGACACCCGTGCAAATCCACGCGACATGCTGTATGTGGCGCCGGGCGGGAAGGTGATGAACTTCGAGATGATGAAGGCGTACGTCTCCGCAAAGGGCGATCTCGACTTCACCGGGATCGTGAGCGGCGACTTCCAGCAGAGCATGTGGTACGCCCCGCTCGTCAAGGCCGTGCAGGACGTTCAGCGCGAGGCCGGCACGGCGGAAGAGTGGAAGGGCATCATCGGGTCGCTCAAGGGCGTCAAGGCCGAGGAGCGCGCGGCGTCGGGCGTGATGGACTGGCTCACGCTCAAGGACGGCATTACCGAGGCCGGCAAGCCGGTGCGGATCACGAAGGCCGATCTTCTGGAAGCCCTCAAGGAAGAGGGCACCTACAAGATCACGGAGATCCACCGCGGGCACATCAGCGGGGCGCTACCCGCCGCGGATGCCCGGAAGAAGCGCGACAACACCTTCCCCGAAGGCCCCGAGACGCTTGCCGAAGCGCGCGAGCGCCTCGAGAATTCTTTCGAGGATGACTGGTCGCCCGACATCAACGTCCGGCGGATCGACTCGGAAGTGGACGAGGACTCCATCGACTACGACTATTACCGCGAACAGGCCGAGGAGGAAATTAAGGCCGAGATCGAGGAGGAACAGGACGCCGAAACCGGGGAGATGCTCGAGCTATCCGACGCGGAGAAGCGCGCCAAGAGGGATGCCACCGAGAAGCGCATCGAGAAGCGCGCCGAGGAGATGGTCGAGGCGTTGCGCGAGGCCGATGATCTCCCGATGGTCTATTCGTACAGCGACCGGGGCGACAGCGGTATCGACTTCACCGTGCGCGTGCGCGACGGCGAGTGGTCGCTGTTCCAAGAGGGGGATCACGTTACAGATGGCTCGGCGCGCAACACCGAGCGCGCGCTCGATGACGCCGTGGAGAAGATGGAACAGATCGCCAGCGAATACGCGTACGAGAACGACGAGAACAGCAGCGAGCGCCAGGACGAGTGGGTGACCTCGGAACTCCGCGATCAGGGCTTCGATCTCGACGAGGACGAGGACGTAGAGCAGGGCCAGAAGGAGGAAGCGGTACCCCTTCCCCCTGGGCAAACGCTTCCCGCCGGCATCCCCGAGGGTGAGACGTTCATCGGCCGCACGGGGTGGTTCGACTACACCGTTCCCGGTGCGGTCGCGGAAAGTTACACCGTCCTCTCGATGCACCTCGACGCGCGCCCGACCGCCACTGCGCAAATCACGTGGCGCGCGGTTACTGCACCCGCGGCTTCGCCCGAGGGCACTACGACCGGCGCGTGGGTGATCTCGAGCGAAAAGACGGGCGAGCTACTGCGCCACAAGGACGGCAGCATCCGCGAGTTCAAGAGTGAGGGCGCGGCAACGCTCACCGCTGAGCGGATGTCGCAGGCGCAGAAGGACTACACCGAAGGCCACCTCACCGAGCGCAAGAACCTGATCGGGTTCGCGCGCATGACGGCGCGCGAGGCGCCTACGGGTGAGAAGGTGCTGTTCGTCGAGGAATTGCAATCGGATTGGGCCGGCGCGGCAAAAGAGATTGGCGCGCCCGGTACGCCGCCCAAGTGGTTCGACCCGGCCATCGAGAAGCTGCCGCCCAAGTGGTTCGCGCAGAAATCCGAGCGCGGCGAGTGGAACATCGTGAGCAAAAAGGGTGAGTCGCTCACCCGGGGGCACCGGACCAAGGAAGAGGCCGAAGCGACGGGACTCGAGCGGTACATCGAGAAGATGGTCCCCACCGGGCCGTTCGTGCAAAAGACCGAAGCGTGGATGGGGCTGCTGTTCAAGCGCATCATGCGCTACGCCGCCGAGAACGGCATCGACACGATCGCGTGGACGACTGGCGGGCAGCAGGCGGAACGCTACCCGCACCTGCGCCACGTCGCCGAGGCGGTTGAGCTACGGCGGGACGCGGACGGGGATGTAACCATTCACGCGTTCAACGAGGCAGACTCGGAGATTTACACCGAGAAGGTCGAGGACGAGATCGGCGACGTGGCACGCT
>Ga0184637_10002753_pt1 | contig 11192 bp, 13 predicted proteins | sample PLM3_127_b2_FD_133143 | JGI IMG/M metagenome (GOLD analysis project Ga0184637, IMG submission 133143) | Groundwater sediment microbial communities from an aquifer in East River, Colorado, USA - PLM3_127_b2 | ecosystem: Environmental > Terrestrial > Soil > Riparian zone | place: USA: East River... | reverse complement strand
CCTACGACTGCTCAAACTTCCGGATGCCGTGTTGCTGATGCTGCACGATGCGCAGCTGAGCGTGGGTCACGCCCGCGCGTTGCTGGCGCTCGACGACGCGCGGACCGTCACCACGCTCGCGCGCGAAGCGGTGGCCCAAGGGCTCTCGGTGCGGGACATGGAGGATCGAGTCCGGGGCGGGCGTGCGCCGGAACGCCGTCCGCGCATGAAACGCGGGCTCGCGCCCGCTCCCGAAGTGCGACGCGTCGAAGACACATTGCGGCGACGCCTCGGTACCGACGTACGCGTGTCACTGCGGGCAAAGGGCAAAGGGCAGATCCACATCGCGTTCTATTCGAACGAAGATCTCGCACGGGTCCTGGAGCTCGTTTTGGGAGCGCCGTTCGACGGATGAAGCCGCGCGGCGTCACCATCGTCGTCCATACCGACGGCGACGTCGATTCGAAGCAGTACCGCTTTCCGCTGATGGCGGTGACGGCAGGGAAGTGGGGCGCGCTCGTCGTGGGCTTGCTGGTCGTGTTGTTCTTCGCGTTCGCGGGGCCGATCTTTCGCGCCGCGGCAAGAGTACCGGGGCTCGAGCGCGAGGTCGCGCGGCTGCGCGAAGACAATGGTCGGGTGCAACGGCTGGCGGCCGCGCTCAACCGCGCGGAAGCCAACTACCAGTCGCTGCGCCAGATGCTCGGTGGCAGGGCGCCACGCGATACTAGCGTCGCGAGGCGATCGCCTGAGCTGATGCGGGCCGCTCCGGTGCGCGCCGGCGCCCCGAGTGGGGCTCGGCGCTACGAGACCGGCGCCTCACCGCCAAGTCATTGGCCGCTCGACGTGCAGGGCTTCGTGACGCGCGGCCGAGTGGGGAATGGGGTAGGGGGGGAGGGGGGGGAAACTCACGAAGGGATCGACATTGCGGTGCCGATCGGGACCCCGGTTCGAGCGTCAGGCGGCGGGACTGTCGAGGCCGCTGGCACCGATTCCGATTACGGCCTGTTTACCCTCTTGCGGCATCCCGGCGGGTATGAAAGCATGTACGGACACGCCTCGCGACTTCTCGTGCAGGAGGGCGAGCAGGTGTCAGCGGGGCAGGTAATCGCGCGCACGGGGAACTCGGGCCGCTCTACAGCGCCGCACCTGCATTTCGAGATTCGGCGACAGGGGCAGTCCCTGGACCCGCGCGCGTTCGTCAAGGAGGGGAACTAACGATGGCCATATTCACCGAGAAAACCGGCGCCACGACGGCGGAAGCCGGCTTGTCGATTATCGGCTCGGGGATGCGGGGGGTTGGCGACATCAGCGCCGAAGGGGTCGTCAAGATCGAGGGGACGGTCGTGGGGACAGTCCAGGCTGGCCGGCAGGTGCTGGTGGCGAAAGGGGGCCTGGTCGAGGGGGACGTGGTCACGCGCGAGGCGATCATCGGCGGCGAGGTGCGCGGCGGGATTCAAGCCTCCGAACGGGTTGAGCTCCAAACGACCAGCGTCGTGCATGGAGACATCGTGACCCAGCGCTTGTTGGTGCAGGAGGGTGGCGAAATCAACGGAGTGCTGCGAATGGGGGAGGCTTCGCTCGAGAGTGCTCGATCGGTGGCTGCGAGTTGACGGTGAACGGTTTCCCACAGCTTGTCTACTTTGTAGTGTGGATTACCTAAAGTGATGTCGCCCTGTTGCTTGGCATCTCACAAGCGGGTATGTCCGACACCAAGATGCTTCGATGATGTCTTGATATTGTTGTAATACTGTCGAAACCCCGAACCCCCAAATCGCCACTCCAGCATGCGCCTCGAGGATCTCGTCGGCTACTGTGACGCCTACCTCAACATCCGCGACGTAGCCGATGCTCCGGAAGCGTTGAACGGCCTCCAAATCGCTAATGGGGGCGAGGTGACGCGGATCGCCGCGGCCGTCGACTTGTGCGCGGCCACCGTGCAAATGGCAGCCGAGCAACAGGCCGACCTTCTCGTCGTTCATCATGGGCTGTTCTGGGGTGGGCTACGCCCGCTCGTCGGCCCACAGTTCGATCGGGTGGCCGGGTTGATCCGTAACAATATCGCCCTCTATAGCGCTCACCTCCCACTCGACTGCCATGCCGTCGTCGGGAACGCCGCCGTCCTCGCCCGGGAGCTCGGGGTCACGATACGGGGCGGGTTCGGTACCTGGCACGGGCAGACCTGCGGTGTGTGGGGCGAGCTCGAGGTGAGCCGAGAGCGATGGGCGGAGCGCCTGGTCGAGGTGTTCGGCGCGCCGCCCATGGCGCTGCTGTTCGGTCCGCCGGTTGTGCGACGCGTGGGAATCGCGACCGGACGCGGCGGATCGATGATTCCCCAGGCCGTGGCCGCCGGGCTCGACACCTACGTCACGGGAGAAGGGGCGCATCACACGTATTTCGATGCCGAAGAGCTCCACGTCAACGTCTACTACGGCGGTCATTACGCCACGGAGACCTTCGGCGTCAAGGCGCTGGCGGAGCACCTCGCATCGAAATTCGCTGTGCCGTGGGGATTTCTCGATCACCCCACCGGAATGTGAGCGCAGCCCGAGTCCTCGCGATCCTCGCGATAGCGGAGCTGTGCGCAATGGCGCCGTGGTTCAGCGCCTCGGCGGTGGCACCGGCGCTCGCCGCCGCGTGGCACCTCGGGCCGAGCGGCACTGCCGGGCTCACGATCTCCGTCCAGCTCGGGTTCGTCGCCGGTGCGTTGGTTTCCTCTATTCTGACACTCGCCGACATTTGGTCGGCGCGCCGGTTGGTGGCGGCTTCGGCCGTCGCCGCTGGGCTCGCCACCATCGGAGTCGCACTCTCCCCCGGACCGGCGGTTGGGTTCGGCTTGCGCTTCCTCACCGGCGCGGCGCTCGCGGGGGTGTATCCGCCAGGGATGAAGATCGCGGCCGGCTGGTTCCGGGAGGCCCGCGGCTGGGCGATCGGCATCCTCGTGGGGGCATTGACCCTCGGCTCGGCCGCGCCGCACCTGGTCCGTTGGGTGGTGCCCGCCGACGAGTGGCGCACCGTTCTTACGGTGGCCGCCGCGTTCGCACTGTTCGGCGGGGCGCTCGTGCTCCGCGTCCCGCACGACGGCCCGTTTGCGGCTCCCTCACCTCCGTTTTCGTGGTCCGCGGCGCCGCAACTACTGCGCGATCGCGCGGTTCTGCTCGCGAACCTGGGATATCTCGGTCACATGTGGGAGCTGTATGCAATGTGGACCTGGATGGCCGCGTTCGTGACCGCGAGTGAGATGTCGCGGCGGGGGAGCGGCGGCGACGTAGCGGCCGTCGCCGCCCTGGTGACGTTCGGGGTGGTGGGGATCGGGGCGGTGGGATGTTGGCTGGGGGGGAAGTACGCCGACCGCCGGGGCCGCACGCTCGTGACCAGCACCGCCATGGCGGTGTCGGGTTGTTGCTGCCTCCTCGTTGGATTCCTGTTCGGCAAACCGCTGTGGGCGCTGGTGCCGCTGTTGGCCATCTGGGGAATTGCGGTGGTCGCGGACTCCGCTCAGTTCTCGACCGCCGTCAGCGAGCTCGCGCCGACGCAGTACGTCGGCACGGCGCTGACATTGCAGACGAGTCTCGGGTTTCTCCTGACGGCGGTGACGATCTCGTTGCTCCCCGTCGTGGCGGCCACGATCGGGTGGCGCTGGAGCATGGGCGTGTTGGCGATCGGACCCGCGTTGGGAGTATGGGCGATGCTGGCGCTGCGGCGCCGACCTGAGGCGCTGCGACTTGCGGCTGGCCGACGGTAGGACTACCGGACGGTCAGCAGCCCGACCGTCCCGCCAAACTCGTCAGCTAGTCGAGTCACCCCGACTGGAACGACCCACGCACCGCCGTCGATTCGGATATTGAAGCGGTATGTCCCGGGTGCCAGGGGCAGGGTCACCATCCAGGTGGCTCCTTCGCCTGGTGCGAGTGGAACCGGCTCCCAGTCGGTGAAATCTCCTGAGACCTCGATAGTGGACGCCTCCCCGGCGTGGACCACGAGGGTGCGACCCACGCAACGGCAGGGGCGCACTTCGACGCTTACTGGCGCTCGATCGTCGCGGTCGACCCCCGCCGCCGTGTTATACGTCGGCGTGGGATGCGAGGGGGCCGGACGGACTGTCGCGCTCCCGTGGGGGAGGTGGGTGAGGCGGAGCGCGACACCGAGGTAGCGGCCGGAAACGCTGCCGCGGATGGGGTCGGTCGGATAGCGGCCGCCGGAGACCACCAAGGCGAGCCAGGCCCTCAGGTCGAACGCGGCGCTCGCTTCGCCGTAGACGCCCTGCCCTCCGCCACGGCTGAATTCGCGCAGCCCGACCGAGGCGTCAACCGTGAGGCGGCCCCGATCGGCGTGCGTCGCGGCCGCCATGTCGAAATAGGTCGTGTCTCCGACGCGGGTGGTGGTGAGGCTCGCGAACCAGGTAACGTCGAACCGCCGCGCCCACGCGCCGGCCGCCAGCGTCCAGACAGAGCGCTGTGTGCGCACCAACGAGGTCGTACCGGCCGTGCCGCCCAGCCACCCGCCGGCTTCACGACCGGCGAGGTGCACGCGCGGTCCGAGCACCAGATGCGAGAAGCTCGCGAAATCGGCGTAGCGGCTTGCGCCGGCGTGCCCGGCCAGCTCGCCGCGCCATCGGCTAGCCAGTGGAGTGAAATAGGAAGCGGCGAGGTTGGCTTGCAAACTGTGGTTCCCGCTTTGGAACCGGAGGTAGGTACCGCGGGCCGATAGGAACAGACGGCCACGATCGAGACGGAACTCCGGGGAAACGGACGCCCCCGTGCTGGGGAGAAACCCGTCGTAGCGCACTCCTGCGAAGCCGACATCCACCGTGGCGACGGTCTGCGCGGTGAGCCAAGGCCCACCGGCCAGACACCAACCCGCGGCGGCCGCCACCGCGTGGGAGAAGCGACCGCCCATCACGCGACCCGAATCGTGCGCCTACGGTTTTCTGCTCGCCGGTGTCTGTCGGATCGCGGCATCGACCCGAACAGCCGCGGCGGCTGCGGGCGGGGCGCCGAGAGCGATGTCGCGCTCGACGGCGCGCCGGAAATCCAGCAACTGGTCGTCGCGGGCAGAGGAGGCGAGGGCGAGGACGGCAGCGGCGGCAGAGTCCGCCGGTACGCCGCTGACTACCAGGTCAGTAAGGGCGGCGAGCGCAATGGTGAGGGATCGAGACCGCCGGTGACGCAACAGAGTGAGATCCGCGGGTCGGACGCCGGCGCGAAGCGCGCTCGCGCCCGCCTCCAACTCGGGCTGCGAGGACGCTGTGCCGAGGGCTGCGCGCGCGGTACCCAGCTCGGCGGGCGTTGACGCAGCGCCCAGAGCGGCGCGCGCCGTGCCCAGCTCAGCGGCGAGCCTCCGAACCGCTGCGACGATTCGGGCCGGCTCGGCATGCTTCGATGCGCCCTCCAGGGCCCGGTCCACCAGGGGTTCAACCGGGAGTCCTGCGACCCGGGCGGAGTCGATGACGGCGTTGACGGCCGCCCGCGTGTCGGGGTCGAGCCGTCGCTCGAGCCGGGGATCCTGGGCGGCCACAGCGCCAAGTGAGAGCACGCCTGCAGCGAGCGAAAGGCTGGCGACCAGCACGGACATTCGCATCGGATCTATCCTCCTACCGTAACGACGGAACTCGGGGTGCCGAAGTCGTCCTGCGCGCGTGGCGCCGTGGGGTCCGAGAGCCAAAGCCATCCATTGATGAGGAAGGCGTAGCGGTGGCGGCCGGGGGGCAGGGGAAGAGCCACGCTCCAGAGCCTACCCTGCATCGCGGGGCGCATCGGTGTCGAGGTCGCATCCCAGTCGTTGAAGTCGCCGACCAGCGCGACCGACGTAGCGCCCTGGGCGATGAACACGAATTGCACCACCGCCGTGTCGGCACGTGCGACGGTGGACGCGATGCGGGCCACGCGGCCGCCCAACCACAACGCGAGGCCCGCCAGGACGGCTGCGGCCGCGAGGGCCGACAGCGGGGTCAGAGAGAAGTCCCGCGGGCGTCGCAGCCAGTCCCACGTCGCGGCGAAGCGGCCGCCCCCAGACGGGGCGGATACCCGCGCCATCACGTGAGCGTCGAGCGTCGGATCCATCTCGACGGGTTGGCGCAGCCGCTCGATCATCCGCTCCAGCACGTCCTCGTCGCGCTCAAACACGTTCGACCTCGGTCAACAGAGCTCGGAGCTGCTCGCACGCGCGCTTCACTCGCATTTTCAACGCCGACACCCCCGCACCGGTGAGGCGCGCCATCTCGTCGTAGTCCATGTCCTCCACGTGCTTCAGCAAAAATGCCTCGCGCATTCCGGGCGCGAGGCGCCCCAGCGCCCACCGGATCGTGTCATCCCACTCGGGGACCGCCGGGGCAGGCGCCCGTTCCAGGGATACGTCGTCCCGGACAAAGGTCCGGTGGCGTCGCGCCGTCCTACGACCTGTGGTGCGGCACCGGTTGACCAGGATGGCGAACAGCCAGGGTCCGAATCGCCCGCCGTCGTCGTAGCGCGCCAGCGAGCGGTAGGCACGGACGAACGCATCCTGCAACGCCTCCTCGGCGTCCTCGCGGTCGCCCAACATCTGCTTGGCGTAGCGACCGAGCCGATCGCGATAGCGCGCGACCAGCACGGCGAAGGCCGCCGTGTCGCCCTCCCGCACCCGGCGCACGATCTCCGCGTCGCTCATCCCCACCCTCTGGTATACCCACCGTCACCCCGGCGGGGTCACGTTTCGTCCGATTGTGACGCGGGCGAGCGGGACCGGGGTATTCGCTTCCGGACCATCACACACGCTGGAGACCGAAATGAGACGCTTGTTGATCGCCGCGGCCGCCGCGTTGGGAGCCATCGGAGTCGCCTGTTACCAGGATGACGCACTGCATGCGCCCGCGATCGCCCCGACCAAGGTCTTCCTGACGGACGCCCCGTTCCCCTACGAATCCGTCTCCAGTGTCGACATCTACGTAACGCGCATCGAGGCCTCACCGATCGATACCGCTCCGGCCGATCTAGCGGCGGGGAGGATGACATGGGTGGAGGTCGCGGTGCCGCAAAAGCGATTCAACCTCCTGACCTTGCAGCAGGGGGCGACGGAGTTCATGGGGCAGGCGACGCTCGATGCGGGCCAGTACACGGACATCCGCATGACGATCGACGTCGACAAGTCCTCCATCAAGTATCTCGACGGATCGGACGCGCTCGTGCATTGGCCACCTCCGGCGCAGGGTGAGATCTTGGTGTACGCGTGGGTGGCGGAACGGTTGGCGGTGTCCGGCACCGGCGCAGAGATCGTACTCGACTTCGACGTGGGCCGCAGCTTTCTCTACAGCCTCTTTGGCATCAAGGAGTTCCACAGTCAGCCCGTGCTGCGCGCGGTGAACAGCGCCGCGACGGGGGCGATCGCCGGAACAGTGACAGTTCCGGACATCGAGGGTAATCCATTTCCAGTCGAGAACGCCAACGTCACGGTCTACGGCGGTGACCCGAGCCAGCTGCCAGGACAGTGGTACGTCGAGGCTACCGGCCGCACCGACGCGCAGGGCCACTACAAGGTCGCTTTTCTGCGCGCGGGAGCATACATCGTTCGCATCGAGCAACCGGACCTCCCAGCGTTCGCTGCGGTGACGACGCCGAACGTCCAGGTCAGTGTCGGCGGTGAGGCGTCGCACTCGGTGCTCCTCCCGCGGGCTGGCGCCGGGGGGGCTTTCATCAACGTCACCGGCCCGAGCACCATCGGCGTTGGGGGAACCATCGTGCTGCGCGCGGCGGTTGGGGATTCAGCGGGAAACCCCGTGGCGAACCCAGTGATCTCATGGTTCAGCCGCGACAGCCTTACCGCTATGTTGCTCGATTCGAGCTACGCGGACACGATCCAGTTCGTATTAGGCTTGCGGCAAGGTGCGACTTGGATCGTAGCGACGAGTGGCGCATTCTTGGTCGCGGACTCGGTCTTCATCCAAGTAGGCTCAGAGCCGAATTCCAGTCCCGTCGCCTTTGTAACGATCACGCCGCCAACCCTCTCCCTCACAATCGGCGACAGCACCTTCCTCCAGGCAGTGCTCCGCGATTCGTCCGGCAACGTGCTAACCGACCGCCAGATCGCCTGGTTCCAGTCGGACTCTTCGGGCATCGTGGACCTCCTCGTCAATGTCGGCCCTACGGCTGTATTGAAGGCCAGGCGCTCCGGCAGCACGATCATCCGGGCGGAAAGCGAAGGAAAGGCGGGCAGCGCCACGATTACAGTCCAGTAGCGACATCCCGGCGCCCTGCGAAGTAGTTTTCGCGCGACTGGTCGGCGCGATCCTTCGGAGGGCGTTCTGTTGGAGCACCACCTGCCGCGCGGCGGCTTCACCAATCCCTGGGGCGACCGCGCCTTGCCGGCGGGTGCCGGCGGGTTCCTGCGATGGCAGCTCGACCGCAGACTGCGCCCACCGCCGCCCGATCCCGATCCCGCCACCTTGCGGCTCGTGATGCCCAGCTTCGCCGTCCCCCGTGCCGCAGCCGACCGTCTCACCATCACATGGGTGGGCCACTCGACGTTTCTGCTGCAGATCGGGGAGCTGAACGTGCTCACCGACCCGATATGGAGCGAGCGGGCGTCCCCGCTGCCGGGCGTCGGGCCGAGGCGTTGGGTCGCGCCCGGGATTCCGTTCGACGACCTACCGGAGATCGACGCCGTGCTCCAGTCGCACGACCACTACGATCATCTTGATGACTTCACCGTGTGCCGGCTCGAAGCGCGGTATCCCGGCGCCCAATGGCTCGTCCCGCTCGGCCTCGGATCTTTTCTGCGGCGGCGCGGCGTGCACGAGATCCGCGAGCTCGACTGGTGGCAGGAAACGCCGCTGGGGCCGGTCACGGTCGGGTGCACACCGGCGCAGCACTTCAGCGGGCGCACCCCCTGGGGGCGCAACAAGACTCTATGGTGCGGCTGGAGCCTGGCGGCGGCTGGACGACGGCTCTTCTTCGCGGGCGACACCGGGTATCACCCCGAATTCACAAACATCGGAGCACGGTTCGGTCCATTCGATATCGCCCTCATGCCCATCGGTGCGTACGAGCCCCGCTGGTTCATGCAGCCGGTGCACATGAACCCGGAGGAAGCGGTGCAGGCGCTGCAGGACGTTGCCCGCGGAGCGGCAAACGGACGCCCGACCCGGATGGTCCCGATGCATTGGGGAACGTTCAAGCTGACCGACGAGCCGCTGGACGAGCCGCCGGAACGAGCGAAGCGGGCCTGGGAGCAGGCGGGACTCGCAGCGGAGCACTTCTGCTTACTGGCGCATGGGGAGACGCTTGTCTTGTGAGCCGTCAGCCATCAGCCATCAGCACGACGAAGCTGACGACTGACGGCTGATGGCTGACAACTATTTCAATGGAACCACAAACCGCACCGTCACACTCTCCGCCGTCTGCGGCGCCACGGTGCAATAGCAGTCCTTGCCGAGGATCCGCTTCACGCCCAGCACTTCCGCTTCGGCGATTCCGGCGACGTCGCGATACATGATCTCGAGGGTCTGACCGTCGACAACCCGGTAGCTCACGGGGCGACCCAGCAGGCGGTGGTGCGGGTCGATGCGGGCGAGGCCCAGGGCGAGCTGGCGCTGGATGCCGTCGATGCGGCTGGCGGTCACGTCCCGTCCCCGTTGGCGCGGACCGCCGCTGCGTTGCGGCGCATCCCCGCAGCGCCGGGGCGCGCAAACGGCGTGTCGCCGTAGCGGGCGACGAACGCCGCAGCGTCGAGCGCGAGCAACCCGGGGAGATCGGGCGCGGCGATTTCGGGACGCGGCGCGAGCTCGGGGTCGTCGGTGGGGCGGGCGAAGCGCACGTTCCACGGACAGACATCCTGACACACGTCGCAGCCGAACAACCAGTTCCCGACGGACGCGCGCTCCGGCGGCGTGAAGTCGCCGCGCCGCTCGATCGTGAGATACGAGATGCAGCGCCGCGCGTCGAGCGTGTGGGGCGCGACGAACGCGTTGGTGGGGCAGGCGTCGAGGCACGCCCGACAGGTTCCGCAACGGTCCGCTTCGAACGGAAGGTCAGGCGAGAGGTCGGCGTCGGTGAGGACGACGCCGATGAAAGTGAACGAGCCGATGTCCGGGCTGATCAGCATGGTGTTCTTGCCGATCCAGCCGAGGCCGGCACGCTGCGCCAGCTCGCGCTCCGGAACCGGCCCGGCATCCACGTAGGCGCGGGTGCGGGCGGCGGGGGCGATGTCGCGGATCGCGGCCGCTAGACGCTCGAGCCTGCTGCCCAGGACACGGTGGTAGTCGGCCGACCAGGCGTATTGGGCGACGCGAGCGTCCGACTCACCCCGACCATGGAAGTAATTAGCCAAGGTCACGACCGCGGCGGTTGCCTCCGGCATGATGTGCCTCGGGTCCTTCCGCTTGTCGGCCTGGCGGTGCAGGTAGGTCATCGTGCCGGCGTACCCGGCTTCGAGCCAGCGATCGAGCTCGGCCGCGTGCGGATTCGACTCGAGCAGCGCGATGCCAACGGCGTCGAACCCGAGCGCGGCACCTCTCCGTTTGATCTCCGCACTGTTGTCGACCGGGTTCACGCGTACGCCCTTTCCATACGTCTCCTTGCCAACGCCTCTTCCCTACGCCTCTCGCATTACAGATGCATCGTTTCTCGTCTCCAGCGGGCGAACCGCACGACGTCCTCGACCGGTGGCACGGCATTTTCATCGCCGTAGGCGGTGAACATGCGCCAGCGCATGTACGCGCGTGGGGGCAACGGCAGGAACGGCGGCCGGCGATACCAATCGCGCGCGCGGAAGCTCCACGCGAGGCGCGCGAGATCCACCGCCAGACGCGGGCGCACGGTCGCGCGCAGCGTCAGGCGGGCATAGAACGACGTCCAACTCGCCGGAGTCTGCATAGCTTCTGTATATTCAGCGCCTATGACGCTTGCAAGCGGCGTCGCCGCCGGCGCCATCGCCGGCGCGCATCCGCTGGCACGGTACCGGAGCGAATTCCCGATCTTCCGGGACCGGATCTACCTCAACACCTGTTCGTTGGGCGCGCTGGGGGACCGGGCCCGCCGCAAGGTAGCCGAGTTCTTCGACGTCTGGCAGGCGCGCGGTGCGGCGGCATGGTACGACGTGTGGTGGGAGGCGTTGGGCGAATTGCGGACGCGCTATGGGCAGCTCATCGGTGCCCAGTCGGCCGAGATCGCGCTCGCGCCCAGCGTCTCGGTCGCGGTGGCCGCAGCGGCGAGCGCCCTCGACTACGCGAAACGCCCGCGCATCGT
>Ga0184637_10002751_pt1 | contig 11199 bp, 9 predicted proteins | sample PLM3_127_b2_FD_133143 | JGI IMG/M metagenome (GOLD analysis project Ga0184637, IMG submission 133143) | Groundwater sediment microbial communities from an aquifer in East River, Colorado, USA - PLM3_127_b2 | ecosystem: Environmental > Terrestrial > Soil > Riparian zone | place: USA: East River... | reverse complement strand
GTGAAGTACAAGAAGCTCGTGGGCGGCGGTCTGATGAAGATCGTCAACCAGACGGTGCCCGAAGCGCTCTCGCGCCTCGGTTATCCGGCGAACGAGGTGAGCGCCATCGTGGAGCACGTGCACGAGAAGGGCCACATCGAGGGCGCACCGTACATCCGGGAAGAGCACCTTCCGGTTTTCGACTGCGCCGTCCAGTCGCCCGGAGGCAACCGCTCCATCCACTACAACGGTCACGTCAAGATGATGGCCGCGGTGCAGCCCTTCCTCTCGGGCGCCATCTCGAAGACGGTCAACATGCCCAAGGAGGCTACCGTCGAGGAGATCGTGCAGACCTACGTGGAAGCGTGGAAGCTCGGCCTCAAGGCCATCGCCATCTATCGCGATGGCTCCAAGAGGACCCAGCCGCTCAACACCAGCTCCGGCGCGGATGAGACGCCGGGAGCGCGCCCGGGATTGAACAAGCTCGCCGCGGTAAGCCGCCCGGTTCAGCGAAAGCTTCCGGTGGAAAGAAGGGCGATCACCCACAAATTCAACATCGCGGGCCACGAGGGCTACATCACCGTGGGTATGTACGACGACGGCGCCCCGGGAGAAATCTTCATCAATATGTCGAAGGAGGGCTCGACGGTGTCCGGGCTCATGGACGCCTTCGCCCGGGCGATCTCCTACGCTCTTCAGTACGGTGTTCCGATCGAGGTTCTCGCCGACAAGTTCGCCCATACGCGATTCGAGCCCTCGGGCTTCACCGGGAACGAGCAAATCCCCTACGCCAAGTCGATCACCGACTACATCTTCCGGTGGCTGGCCTTGAAGTTCCTCTCTCCAGAGCAGCAGGCTCTCGCGGGAATGGCGGGAGAAACTTCCGAGTTATCTGGTGAGGCAGGCGGAAAGGCCGCGGCGGCCTCGGAAACGATGCCGGAGCCACGAACCGCGACGCCCGCGTCCCAGCCCCGCATGTTCGAGGACGCCCCGCCGTGCTCGACCTGCGGCTCGATCATGGTTCGGAACGGAAGCTGCTACAAATGCCTCAACTGCGGCGCGACGAGCGGTTGTTCCTGATTCGAGAAGATCCACTATAATCCGGAGGCTTTCGGACGATTTGGCGTCCCCCGCGCCGACTAGGAGGCCCCATCATGCTCGCGCTATTCTCGCCTTCCCGTGCCCGGAGGCTATCGATCGCGGGAATCCTGCTTCTTTTGTTGGCGCTCCCTCGCGCGGTGTCGGCGCAGATCGCCCCGAGAATCTTGCACGACGGAGTGGAATGCATCGTCTCCGGCCAGCACGCGGTGATCGAAGCTCTCGTGGAGCCAGCCGGGGATCTGGTGACAGTAAAGGTCTACTTCCGCGCCGAGATCTATCCGGCGTTCTTCTACGTGGAGGCAGAGCCGAGCGCGGAGCGTTACCGGGCGGTTCTCCCCCGTCCCACGCGCGACGTTTCCTCGGTGGTCTATTACCTCGAGGCGGTCGATAGCGCGTTCAATTCGTTCCGGACCGAAGAGTTCCATCCGCGCGTGGTTCAAGACTCCGCGGATTGCGAAGAGGATGAGACGCGGCCGCCCTACGTCGAAGGACCCGCCGCCATCACGGTGGGCGCCACCGCCCCCGGGGCGGCCTTTCCGCCTGGTTTTCTCACCGAGGGCATCGTCGGAACGATCACGGCCGCGGGGAGAGCCGCGGGCGGCAGCACGGCCGCCGTCGTCGGCATCGGGGCCGCGGCAGGCGCCGCGGTGGGAGTAGGAATTCTCGCGGGCCGCGGGAGCGACGCGGCGACGACGACGGCTCCTGCCGCGAGCGGTGCCACGACCACCGCTCCCGTCACGACGTCGACTCCTCTGACGACGTCGGTTTCACCTGCGGAGCCATTGGTGGCCTGTTTCGACACGGTGCCCAACCCGCCGACGATTCCGGTGGGCGAAACCGTGCGCTTCGATGCCAGTTGCAGCCGGCCGCGGGATCAAATCGTGAGCTTCGTCTGGGACTTCAACGACGGCCGCGACGGAAGGGAGGGACGCGTCGTGACGCGCCAGTTCCAAAGCGCCGGTGTCTTTCCCGCGGAGCTCGTCGTCACCGACGCGCGGGGGGGCGTCCAGGCGCGTGTCGAGAAGAACGTCCGCGTCATCGAGGTGGTGAGCGTTCCCTCGCCCGGAAGCCCGGCGCCCGGTCCGGGTCCTACCACGACCACGACCGTCCCCGGAAACGCCGACCTCTCAGTCACCGCGCTTACTTTCAGCCCCCCCACTTCGGTGGGCGCGGACGAAGCCTACACCGTCGCCTACCTGAACGCGGGCCCGGACCTCGATCCCACGGTCACGCTCGTGGTTTCGTTCAATGCCGCGGGCGCGGGAGGGGCGCCCACTACGGTCTCGACGCCCGGGTGCGGCACTTCGACCGGGGGAGGCTCGCTTACCGTGAGCTGCTTCATCGGCGCGCTCGCGTCCGGAGCTTCCGGGTCGAGGACCATCTCCGTGCAGTTTCCGTCGATCGACACGTACTCGATCACGGCGACGATTTTCGGCGGAACCTCCGATCCCGTTCCGGCGAACGACAGCCGCAGCGTCAACACCGTGGTGACTCTGAAGGCGGGCGACGCTCTCACGACTTCATTCCTGAGCGAAATCCAGTCGGAGTCCTCGGCTCGAATCCAGGCCTCGATCGAAATGAACGGCCTAAGGACTTCGACCCAGAACGGCCGATGGTCAAGCCACTACCGAATGAAGGCGCAGCCGGGGCCGAACGTTCTCGCGGGCTACGCCGCCGCCGCCGATCTCGAGGGCGCCCTTTGGAAGTTCGACTTCTCCCAAACCGAGGGCTTCGCTTCCGGGAGCATCACCGTCGAGTCCGGCGACGTAGTCTCGGGGGGGACCCATGCCGTCGTTTTCCGGCTCGCGGGGAGCGAAACCCGGATACGATTCCGATTCAGTATGGAGCCGTAGAATGCGCTACCCGTTCAAGCCGCTCCCCCCGGAGCTCGATGTGGCCGCGATCGATCCCGCGGGCCTCTCCCTCACCGAGGAAGACCTTCTCCGGATGTACCGCGCGATGCGGCTCGCGCGCACCTTCGAGACCCGGCTCGCGGCCCTCTACCGTCAGGGAAAGATCATCGGCGCGGTGTACCTCGGGACAGGTCAGGAGGCGATCGCGACCGGCGTCGCGAGCCTCATGGAGAAGGGTGACATCTTCAACACCGTCTCACGAAACCTCTCCTCCTGGTTCTACCGCGGAGTCGAGCCGAAGCACGTGCTGGCACGGTGGTTCGGAAAGGACGTGGCGCCCTCTCACGGCCGCGATCTGGGTCTGTTCCTCGCCGACCTCCCCCAATACGGCATCGCCCCCTTTCACAACGGCTCCATGGCCTCCTGGATACCCTCGGGCGCCGGATTCGCACTGGCGTTCAAGATGAAGCGGCAGCCGAACGTGTACATCGCTTTTACCGGCGACGGCGCTACGAGTCCCGGCGACTTTTACGAGGGTCTGAGCCTCGCCGCGATCCACAAGCTCCCGCTGGTGGTCATCGTGGAGAACAACCAGTTCGCCTATTCGACCCCCATCGACAAACAGATGCCGGTGGCGAAGGTCTCGGACCGCGCGCCGGCATTCAACGTCTATAGCGACGTCGCCTTCGGAAACGACCTCTTCGGGGTCATCCGGACGGCGAGAAAGGCGATCGAGCACGCGAGGAGTGGCAAGGGGCCGGTTCTCGTCGAGTTCCTCACGTTCCGCGTCCGCGGTCACGGCGAGCACGACGACGCCTCATACGTCTCCGAAGAAGGCAGGCGCTACTGGGAGGCTCGAGACCCCTTGAAGCTGTACCTGGGCTACCTGAGGGGCAAGGGGGCCGTTGACCCGGCGAAGATAGAAGCCGTCGACGCGGAGTGCGCGGTCATCGTCGACGACGCCGTTCGCTACGCGGACGAGCTCCCGATGCCGAAAGCGGAGACGGTAACCGATCGCCTCTTCGCACCCCGCTATTAAGCCAGGACGCCGAGGGTGAGGTCGCTTCCTGCTTCCGTCACCGTCACCCGGCGGAGCTGATTGCGCAGTGGCTCGGCCGAAGTCACGCCCACCCGCAAGTAGTTCCCGGTCAAACCCGTCCAAAGCCCGCTCTCGTCCTTCTGCTCGAAGAGGACCTCGACGTCCGTTCCCACGAACCTCTGGCCGAAGGCGCGCCGTTTTTCCGCCGACAGGTCCCGCAGGCGCTGGCTCCGCTCCTTGATCGCTCCGGTCGAGACGTGCTCGGAGAGCCTCGCCGCCCGGGTGCCGTACCGCTTCGAGTAGCTGAAGACGTGGAAGTAGGCGAAGGGGAGGCTCTCGAGGAGGCGGTAGGTCCGTTCGAATGAGTCCTCGCTTTCCCCGGGAAACCCCACGATGACGTCGGTGCCGAGTCCCACGTCTGGCACCTGCTCGAGGACGCCCTCGACGAAGGCGCGATAGGTCTCCGCGGTGTAGCGGCGGTTCATGCCCTCGAGGACCATGGAGTCGCCGCTCTGGATGGGAACGTGCAGGTAGTGACAAAGCTTCTCGGAGCGGGCCATTCGCAAGACCAGGGAGCTCTCGATCGTGGTGGGCTCGATCGAGGTGATGCGGATGCGCCGGAGCCCCGGGATCTCCTCGAGCGCTCCCACCATGCCGTCGAAGGTCGTGCCCTCGTGCTCGTAGCGGCCGATGTTCACTCCGGTGAGCACGAGCTCCTGGAAGCCCTGCTCCGCGAGCTCTCTCGCCTCCCTCAAGAGGTCGAAGAGCTTGCGGCTCCGTTCCCGCCCGCGGGTGAAAGGAATGATGCAGAACGAGCAGAAGAAGTCGCAGCCGTCCTGGACCTTCAAGCTCGCCCGCGTGGTGTGATAGCAGCCCGTGGCCGGGATCTCGAAGTCGGAGTCGTCGATGAGGCTCGAGTGAAGCACCACGGGCTCCGGAAGCTTCCGAGGCGCGCCGATGAAGTCGGGAAACTTGTCCTTGTACTCCGTTCCCACGATCATGTCGACGCCCTCGATCGCGCGGAGTGCTTCGAGCCCCACCTGCGCGTAGCAGCCGGTGACGACCACGAAAGCGTCGGTGCGCCGCCGGAGCGCCTGGCGAATAGCGCTGCGGCAGCTCGCTTCTCCCCTCTCGGTTACCGAGCAGGTATTGATGACCACCAGGTCCGAAGGCTCTCCCCACTCCACGATGGAGTAGCCTTTCTTCTTGAAGGCGCCCGCAGAGAGCGCCGCTTCCGTCTGGTTCAACCGGCAGCCGAGAGAGTGGAAAGACGCGGTGGGCACGCTATCTCCTTGAAACCGGGAGTATAGCAAAGGGGCTTAAAGAACTGGAGGGCTCCTGCCGATAACAACCGAGACTCATGCGCATCCTGATCGCCGAAGACGATCCCACGTCGCGCAGGCTTCTCGAGGCGACGCTCGCGCGCGACGGCTACCAGGTGATGTCCGCGGCGGACGGCGACGAAGCCTGGAAGCTGCTGCACGACGAAGAGGCGCCGCGTCTCGCGATCCTGGACTGGATGATGCCCGGACGGGACGGCATCGAGATCTGCCGTCAAATCCGGCGCGAGTCCCGTTCGTCCTACGTGTATCTGCTCCTGGTAACGACGAAGACAAGAACCGAGGACATCATCCACGGTCTCGAGGCGGGGGCCGACGACTACCTCACGAAGCCCTACGACCCGCAAGAGCTCCGGTGCCGGGTCAAAAGCGGCGAGCGGCTGCTCCGCCTCGAGGAAGCCCTGGCGGCGAAGGTATCGGAGCTTTCGGAGGCCCTTTCGCACGTGAAGCAGCTTCAGGGCCTCCTACCCATCTGCATGTTCTGCAAGAAAATCCGCGACGACTCCGACACCTGGCATCGGCTCGAGACGTATATCGAGAGCAAGTCCGAGGCCCTCTTCAGTCACTCCCTCTGCGGCGACTGCCGCCGGGAGCATTACCCACAGCCAGCACTCACCTCCGAGTGAATGCTGGTGTAAGAAGGGGATAGGGGGATAAGAAGAGATAAGGGGATTAAGAAAACAAGGGTAGGTCTTATCTCCCTATCTCCTCCTATCTCCACATCCCCCTTCTTACACTCCCCGTTTTTCTTCCAGTCGTGGGAGGCTCCACTCTCGAAGCGCGTCGACCACGACCTCCGATTGCTCCGCCGTCGGCTCCCCCGAGGCCCGGCGAACGAGAGCGAGCACGTACAGGCACGCTTCGCAGAACTCGACGTGCGACCGGACTTCCTCGGGGTTTCTCTCCAACTGCTCTAGAACCCGGCCGGCCATGAAGTGAAACTCGTCTCCCATACTTATTAGAGACGGCGAAACGAGCCCGAATCCTCCCTCCGGGTCGAGATTTTCGATATCATGCTCTGGCAGCGGGAAATCTGGTCCATCGAGTACTCGACGTCTCTCGATCTCCCCGAGTTGGGCGGCCAGCGCATACTTCGCCGGACAGCAGGAGGATCTGTGGCTCATTCGCACCGAGCGGTGAAGAACCTCTCGGAGCTTCGCGACGTCCCCGAGAGCGAGCAGCGAGAGCGCGGATACCACCACACTCTCCGTGAAATCCTTCAGCAGCCCGCGACCTGGCTCGAGACCGCCGATCTCGTGGGCCGAAGCGCCGTCTCTCTCGACGGCGAAGGCCCCGTGCTTCTCACCGGCTCCGGAAGCTCTCATTACATCGGAGAGTCGCTCGAGCCGGTTCTCGCGAGATCGCTCGGGCGGCCGGTTCGAGCCGTGCCTGCCGGCACGCTCCTGACCGACGGCGAAAGCTACGTTTTCGAAGGACCTCCGGGTACGCTCGTCTCGTTCGCGCGGTCCGGCGACAGCCCCGAGAGCTGCGGTGTGGTGGACTGGTTTTTCGAGCGCGCGCCCGCGTGGCGTCAGGTGCTCGTAACCTGCAACCGCGAAGGGGCGCTCGCGACGCGGTACGCCGGCCGCAGGACCGCGTCGCTCGTCCTTCTTCCCGATCGAACGAACGACCGCTCCCTGGTGATGACCTCGAGCTTCACGAACCTGTGGCTCGCGGGGCGAATTCTCGGAGGCTCCATCCCTGACGTCGCCTCGCTCGCAAGGCGGGCGGAGTCGCTCTTCGAGAGCGACGTCTCCTCCCTCTACTCGGCGGGCGCGAGCGCGTTCGAGAACGCCGTCTACCTCGGAAGCGGCGTGCGCTACGGCGCCGCTCGCGAGGCCGCGCTGAAGATGCTGGAGATGACGGACGGAGAGGTTCCCACGTTCGCCGAGTCGTTCCTGGGCTTGAGACACGGTCCCATGTGCGCGCTCCGAGAGACGTCTCTCCTCGTGGGTTTTCTCTCTTCAGAGGAGCCGCACCGTTCCTACGAACGGGACCTGCTGAAAGAGCTGGCCGACAAGGGCGTCCGGCCCCGAACGCTTCTCGTGGGGCGAGAAGGCGACGTCGGGTTCGACCTGGATGACGATGACGCCGCGGTCCTCGACGTCGTAGTGGGACAGCTCCTGGGCTTCTTCCGCTCGCTCGCCCTCGGTCTAAGGCCCGACGCCCCCTCGGCTTCGGGCGTCATCTCCCGCGTGGTCCGCGGGTTCGACATCCATTGAAAGCGCCCACGATCCTGGTGGCGGGAGAGATCAACGCCGATCTCGTTCTGTCTGAAGTCTCCCCGTTTCCGGCTCTCGGGCGGGAAGTGCTGGTCTCCGAATCCAGCCTCGTGCTCGGAAGCGCGTCCGCGATCTGCGCCTCCGGTCTCGCCCGGCTCGGAAACCGCGTGGTCTTTTCGGGAAGGGTGGGCGACGACCTCTTCGGACGCTTTTGCCTCGAGGAGATGTCCCGCTCAGGGATCGGACTCGACCACGTGATCGTCGACAAGGAAACGACGACCGGGATCACGGTTTCGATCTCCTCGGGACCGGATCGAGCCCTCGTCACTTGTCTCGGCGCCATCGCGGAGTTCGCGGCCGAGGACGTTCCGGATGCCGCATTCGACGGCGCGTCCCATCTGCACGTCGCCGGATTCTTTCTCCAGACGCGGCTTCGCGCCGGCCTCCCGGACCTGTTCCGTCGAGCCCACCAGCGGGGACTCACGACGTCGCTCGATTCCGGCCACGATCCCGAGGGAGAGTGGCGAGGGGGACTCGGCGAGGCGCTGAAGGAAGCCGACCTGTTCTTTCCAAATCAAGAAGAGATCCGCGCCATCAGCGGCCGAGACGACCTGGAGGACGGGCTCAGAAGCCTCGGCCCGGCCCGGGTCGTGGTAAAGCTCGGGTCCTCCGGCGCGGCAATCCTCGACGGCGGCTCGATGGTGAGAGTCCCGGCACCCGAAGTCGACGTGGTGGACACGACCGGAGCCGGCGACTCCTTCGACGCGGGGTTCCTCCACGCCTGGCTGAGAAAGCTTCCCCTCGCGGAATGCCTCCGCTATGGAGTCGCGGCAGGAAGTCTGTCTACCCGCGCTCTCGGAGGCACGAAAGCCCAGCCCACCCTCGAGGAGTTCGAGCAATTGCTGCGCCGACGAGCGAGCCCGACTACTGATTCCTGATTACTGAGCGGGGCCGATCCCCAGAATCTCGAGTCCCTGGAACGACTTGGAGTCAAAGGACGAGTACCGAAAACCAGATCTACTTGAAGGGCGCCCGCATCATGTACAATCCCCCCTTTCTGCCGAGGAGGTGCCTTCCTGATCCTTTCTCGTCGAAGCTTTCAGCCGAACGGGTTTCCGTGACGAAGCTGTCCGCGGGCTTGTTGATGTTCCGAAGGGGCCAAGGCCTCGAGCTCTTTCTCGTTCACCCCGGAGGACCGCTCTTTCGCAACAAGGACGAGGGAGCGTGGAGCATCCCCAAGGGCGAAGTGGAGAACGGCGCCGAGCCCCTCGCCTCGGCACTCCGGGAATTCTCGGAGGAGACGGGCACAGCCGCTCCCGATGGCGAGCTCGTTCCCCTCGGAGAGATCCGTCAAAAAGGTGGAAAGCGCGTCGTCGCCTGGGCCATCGAGGGCGACGTGGATCCAACGAGCGTGAAGAGCAACACCTTCGAGATGGAATGGCCTCCTCGCTCCGGGCGGAAGCAAGAGTTTCCCGAGATCGATCGCGCGGAATTTTTTCCTCCCGAGCTCGCGCGCCGGAAGCTCAACCCGGCTCAAGCGGAGCTGGTGGACCGACTCGAGAGAAAACTGGCAAGCGGCGAATAGCTCATGCTGAAGGCACTCCTTCTCACGCAGCTCCTGTCGCCGCGGCCGGTGACCCCGGTGACGGAAGCACGACTGAAGAGCCCCGAGCCGGAGAACTGGCTCATGTACCGGGGAAACTACGCTTCGTGGGGGTACAGCCCCCTCGACCAGATTCGCCGCGAGAACGTCTCGGAGCTCGCGCCGCTCTGGACGTTCTCGACCGGTGTCGGAGAGGGTCACCAGTCTCCCCCGATCGTGAACGACGGCGTCATGTACCTGACGACTCCCTGGCATCAGGTCCTCGCCCTCGACGCCCGGACGGGCGACCTGCTCTGGCGCTACCAGCGGGATCTCCCGGACGATCTCAAAGGCCTCCATCCCGCAAACCGCGGCGTGGCCCTGTACCTCGACAAAGTCTATCTCGCGACGCTCGACGCGTTCGTCGTGGCGCTCGAGGCCAGGACCGGAGACCTCGTCTGGGAGAAGCCGGTCGAGGACTACAAGCTCGGCTACTACATGACTCTCGCTCCGCTCATCGCCAAAGGAAACGTCATGGTCGGGGTCTCCGGAGGCGAGCTCGGCGTCCGCGGTTTCGTTCAAGCGCTCGACGCCGTGACCGGCGAGACGGTGTGGAAGACCTTCACCGTTCCCGCCCCGGGAGACCCCGGGCACGAGACCTGGACCGAGGACGCGTGGCCGACCGGCGGCGCTCCCGTGTGGATCACGGGAAGCTACGACCCCGCGCTCGGACTCACGTACTGGGGAACGGGCAACGCCGCGCCCTGGATGGGAGACGCGCGCCCCGGTGACAACCTCTACTCCAACTCCGTCATCGCCCTCGACGCCGAGACGGGCGCCCTCGCCGCGCACCATCAGTATCACTGGAACGACTCCTGGGACTGGGACGAAGTCGCGGCCCCGCTTCTTCTCGAGGTCGTTCGGGGCGGTCGATCGATCCAAGCACTCGTTCATCCGGGCAGGAACGGGTATCTCTGGCTCCTCGAGCGCAGCGGCTCGAAAATCGGCTTCGTCGACGCCTGGCCGTTCGTTCACCAGGACGTTTTCACGAAGATCGACGGCACGACCGGCCGGCCCGAGTACGACCTTTCGAAGAAACCGTCGACCGGCACCATCGCCTCGTTCTGCCCTTCGCTCTGGGGAGGCAAGAACTGGACGCCCGCAGCCTATAGTCCAGAGACCCGCCTTCTATACGTTCCCGCGAACGATAACCTCTGCATGACGTGGGAGGGCGAAAAGGCGAAGTACGTTCCCGGAGAGCGTTTCACCGGCGTCGCCGTGCGCCGAAACCGCGGGATGTTCGTCCGCGAGGGCGCGACCCATGTGGGTGAGCTCCAGGCGTGGGACCTCACAAGCGGGAAAAGGGTATGGACCGAGACTTTCGAGGGGCCGAACTGGGGACCGGTGCTGGCGACCGCCGGAGGGCTGGTCTTCATGGGCGGAACCAGCGATCGATACTTCCGCGCGTTCGACGCCGAGACCGGCGAGGTCCTTTGGAGGGAGCGCACCAACTCGGGAATCACCGGCGTTCCGACCTCGTACTCCGTGGACGGAATCCAGTACGTCGCGGTGCAGTCCGGTTGGGGCGTCGACGCCGTGAAGATGCAGGCTTCGCTCGATGGAGTGCGGGGGACGTCCACGTTCGTGCCCCAGGGGGGAGTCCTCTGGGTTTTCGCTCTCGAAAAGGAGGATTGAGATGACCTCGAACACCGAACGCTACCCGAGCTTCGCGACCTTCTATCCCTTCTATCTCAGCGAGCACCGCAACCCGACGTGCCGCAGGCTCCACTTCGCCGGAACGTTCCTGGTAACGCTCACTCTGCTCGCCATCACGGGAACGAATTCCTGGTCGCTGCTGTGGCTTCTCCCGATCATCGGCTACGGGTTCGCATGGGCCGGTCATTTCTTCTTCGAAAAAAACCGCCCCGCGACGTTTCAGTACCCGCTCTACAGTTTGATGGGTGACTTCCGGATGTTCTACGAGATCCTGACCGGACGGCTCGCGTTTTAGTCCGGGATCAGGCGGCCCTCATGGCCGCTCCCGAAACCGCCCGGCACACGTAAAGCTTTCCGGGATTCCCGG
>Ga0184637_10002750_pt1 | contig 11201 bp, 8 predicted proteins | sample PLM3_127_b2_FD_133143 | JGI IMG/M metagenome (GOLD analysis project Ga0184637, IMG submission 133143) | Groundwater sediment microbial communities from an aquifer in East River, Colorado, USA - PLM3_127_b2 | ecosystem: Environmental > Terrestrial > Soil > Riparian zone | place: USA: East River... | reverse complement strand
GCAAGCTGGGGGCGGCTCGAGTGACCGACCGGCGCAGCAGCGCACGCTAACCCTCGCCCACCGCTACGAACACTCTCCGCTCGCCCCCAAGGTTCTGCAGAGCAACGGCTCGGGTAATAACACGCGGCTGTTCAATGCAGCTCTGGCCCTGATCGACGAGCAGGGCGCCGCCCGGCCGTATCTGGCGGAGGCGCTGCCTCAGCTCAATACGGATACGTGGCGCGTCTCGCCCGACGGGCGCATGGAGACGACCTACCGCCTTCGCGACAATCTGACGTGGCACGACGGCACGCCCCTGACTGCCGAGAACTTCGTCTTCGCCTTGCGGGTCTACAAGGACCCGGCCCTGGCAGTGTTCATCGCGAACCCGCAGGACGAGATCGACTCAATCCTGGCGCCAGACCCGCGGACCCTCGTGATCCAGTGGCGGGCGCCGAACCCGTCGGCGGGCAGCCTGGTGCTCGAGGACCTGGACCCGCTGCCCACGCATCGGCTCGAAGCCGCGTTCGCGGATTACACCGAGGGGCGCTCGTCGCGCGAGGCGTTCATGGGCGAGCCCATCTGGAACACCGAGTACCTGGGGGCAGGGCCCTTCAAGCTCGAGCGCTGGGATCCCGGCGTTCAGCTGGAGGCCTCGGCCTTCGCGGGGCACGTCCTCGGCCGACCGAAGGTCGACCGCCTCATCGTCAAGTACTTCACCGACGAGAACCAGACGGTCGCGGCCATCCTGGCCGGCGGCACCCTCGACTGGGCGTGCTGCAACACCCTGCGCTTCGCCCAGCTCGTCGACCTGAAACGGGACTGGGAGCCCTCGGGCAAAGGATTGGCCATCGCACGGCCGAGCACCGCGGTCTTCCTGTTCCTGCAGCAGCGGCCGGAGGTCGTCGGCCACGAGGCGCTTCTCGATCTGCGCGTCCGCCGCGCCCTCGCCCATGCCATCGACCGGCAGTCGATCAACGAAGGGCTCTTCGACGGACTCGGCATTCCCACCGACACGCCGGTGCCGCCGGGGGTCCCGTTCTACTCTGAGGTCGAACGGCGCATGACGCGGTACCCGCTGGACTTGAATCGGGCGACGGCCCTGATGAACGAGGCTGGTTTCACGCGGGATGGCGGCGGATTCTTCGCCAACCAGCAGGGCCGCCGCTTCCACGTCGACTTTACGGTGCAGGCCGCGTCCGAGATCGAGCGGATGCAGACGATCCTGAGCGACTCCTGGCGACAGGCGGGCTTCGAGGTCCGCACGGTCGTCATGTCGCCGCAGCTCTACACGCAGCTGGAGTCGCGCCACAACCTGCCCGGGCTGGGCTATGCCTTCTTCACCTCCGGCGAGGTCACATTCCGCCGGTCGGAGATCGGGACCGCGGCCAACCGCTGGGCGGGCATCAATCGATCGGGCTGGGTATTCCCGGAGTACGATCGGCTCTACGACCAGTCGGTCGCCACACTGGACGCCAATGAGCGGGGGAGCTACATCGCCCAGATGATGGCTCTCGTCAGCGAGCACCTGCCCGGCTACGCCCTCTACTACTCGCAGAGCGTGGTGGCCTGGGTGTCCAATCTGCAGGGCCCCTCCTCGGCGGAGGCAGGCCAGTTCGGTCGGACCGTCAGACCAACGACGAACTACTGGGACATCCACGAGTGGAGCTTTCGCTGAGTTTAGGAAGGTGAGCTGATGCGCACGGATGCTAAAACCGAGGGACCAGCCAGGCCGGTCGCACACCGACTCGCCCCGCTATTCGACTTTTCGTCGATCGCCGTGGTGGGCGCCTCGGACAGCGCGCCCGGAGGCCCACGCGCCCAGAAAACGCTCCAGGCGATCGGGTTCAAGGGAACGTACTACCCGGTGAACCGCCGCGCGGAGACCGTCGGGGGCATGAAGGCCTACCCGACCGTGTCAGCCCTCCCCGAGGTGCCCGGCATGGTGCTGGTGGCGATTCCCGCGCCCGCGGTTCCTGACGTAATCGACGAGTGCGCCGATCTCGGGGTTCCTGCGGCAGTCATCGTGAGCGCGGGATTCCTGGAGGTGGGTGGCGCCGGCGCCGAGCTGCAGGCGCGCATCACCGCCACGGCGCGCAGCCGAGGCCCACTGGTTGTCGGGCCAAATTGCCTGGGCTTGCTGTCCCCGGTGAATCACTGCTCGGTGTACGAAGGCCCGCCCCCCAGCCGCACGGGCAACGTGGCGGTCATCTCGAACAGCGGCGGCCTCATGAACGAGACGATGTGGACGGCTGCGCCGCGAGGCATCGGCTTCAGCCACTGCGTCTCCTGCGGCAATGAAGCCGGCGTGACGACCGCCGATCTGATCGACTACTTCGTGGCGGATCCGAACACCGACGTCATCCTCTCGATCCTGGAAACGGTGCGCGATCGGCCGTTGTTTATCGAGGCTTGTTCCCGAGCGCGAGCGGCCAGCAAGCCGATCGTGGTCATGAAGATGGGGCGCTCGGAGCGAGGGAAGCGGGCCGTGGCGACGCACACCGGGGCGGACGCCGGCGACGATGCGGACTACGCGGCGCTCTTTCGCGAGCTGGGCATCATCCAGGTCAGCGACCTCGACGAGCTGGTCGATATGGCGGTCCTCAGCTCGCACGCGGCCCCCATCCTGCGAACGCGCCGCCTCGAGCGAGCCGGAATCATCGAGATTTCAGGGGGTGGCAAGGAGCTGCTCTGCGATACGTGCGATGCAGCCGGGCTGGAGCTGCCGGAGCTCTCCGAAGACGGGGCGGCGGCGCTGGCGACAGCGATGAAGGGCGAGTACCCAGCGACGAATCCGGTTGATACCGGAGGCTCCTGGGGAGCGCCGGACAAGGAAGAGGTTTACCCGGCAGTCCTCGAGATCTTCGCGTCCGAGCCATCCATCGACATCGTCGTGTCGCGCTACACGATTGCCCGGGATGGCGAGCTGGGCCGTCTGAGGGATCGGGTTGAGGATCTGAAAGCGGCGCGGGAGGCGCACCCCGATCGGCTGTTCGCCGTGCTTTCGCGCACGTCAGACAAGTGGTCGCCGGAGTGGGAGGAGCTGGTATGGGACAGCCGCATACCGTTCCTTCAGGGCTACGGCCGCGGGCCGCGGGCGTTGGGTCGGCTCGCGGAGTACAGTCGATTTGTGCATGCAGCGGAGTGAACCGTGCCAAAGCCCATTCCCGTCCCCGACGAGGTAAGCAAGCCGTTCTGGGACGCCTGCAACGAGCGGCGCCTGATCGTTCAGAACTGCACAGCGTGCAATCGGCTGCAATATCCGCCGCAAGCAGCCTGCGCCGCGTGCGGCTCCGCGGCCAATCTGGAATGGCGTGACGTCAGCGGTCGAGGCAGGATTAATGGTTACTGCGTGATGTACCAGTCCAGGGTCGGGCCCCTCCAGGCCGATCAGCCATTCAACATTGCCGTGATCGAGCTCGAAGAGGACCCGGCCATTAAGTTCTTGTCCAGCCTTCCGGGCACGCCACTCGAAGAAGTGCCGGTGGGTGCCAGGGTGGAAGTCGACTTTCAGGACGTAGGGCCCGGGCAACTGATCCACGAGTGGCGGGTGGTGGAGTAGGCTCACCGGAACGAGGGCCAGGGGGTGAGCCGTTCGGTCCCGGGGGGCTGGGGGCGAAGCCCCCAGGAAAAAAAAAGGGCGGGTGGGTGGGAAGTGATGGAAACGGGATGGATGAGGAACCACGAAGGGTTGGGGATCTGGGAGCATCGCGGGAAAGTCGCGGTCGCGGGCGTCGGTCATTCCCCCGTGGAGCGACGCTGGGATGAACAGCTCGAGCATAGCCTCGGGGCCTACTCCATCGTGGCGGCGCAGCGGGCCATGGAGGACGCGGGGATCTCGCCCGATGAGATCGACGGCGTTATATCAGGGCCGGGGCCCCTGGGAGACAACTGGGCTCCGCGGCCATTCTTCGATCCGCCCTATGACTCGGAAGACGGCCTCACGAAGGTAACCGCGGAGTGGCTTGCCCGGGGCCTTGGCTTGAAGAACGTCAGGTATGTGAGCTCGTATCCATCGCAGATTGGCCTGTTGTGGGGCCTCGCCGCGCAGGCGGTCGGCGACGGCCGTTGCAACAACTGCCTGATGCTTTACCCGGCTGGCAACCTGGCCGGCAGGTACCGGCAGGAGCCGGAGACCCACGCGCGCGGCTCGGCGCAGTGGACGAATCCCTGGAGCTGGGCAGGCATCGCGGCCTGGGCCTACAACTTCAACCAGTACTGTCGGAAGTACGGGTCCAACCACGATCGAATGGCCCCGTTTGTGGTGAACCTGCACAGAAATGGCCGCATGTTCGATTGGGGCTACTACACGGTGCATAATCCAACGCCCTTAACGGTCGAGGACTACCTGAACGCCCGTTGGATCTGCAAACCGATGTCGCTGCTCGATGCCGATATGCCGGTTCAGGCCGCGACGTGCTACGTGATTACGAGTGCCGAGCGGGCGCGGGATATGGCCCAACCGCCGATCTACATTCTGAACCACGCCCAGGCTCAGCACCGGGTGAGGAGCGGCGTCGAGACCATCGAAGAGACCGAAGCGTGGACGGATAGGATGGCGCGGATGATCTATGAAGGCTCCGGGCTCGGTCCTGCCGACATAGACATCTTCAATCCCTACGATGGATTCGCCCTCTTCTCCCAGTACTGGCTGGAGGCGTTCCAGTGGCACGGCGTGAAACGAGGAGAGGCCCACGACTTCTACGCCGGCGACATCAGCGTGGAGGGACCGCACCCATTCCTCTCGAGTGGTGGGAACATCGGAACCGGGCGGACCCGGTCGGCGATCTTCACCGATTGCATCGAGCAGCTGCGGGGAACGGCGGGTCGGCGGCAGGTCACCGTCCGCGCCGAGACGGCCGTCGCGGGGTGCGTCCTGCCCGCGGGCAACGGGCACGTGGTCTTCGGCAAGTACGCGAGTTGAAACGCAAAGCCCTGCACCCGTCGGGGGGCTGGGGGCGAAGCCCCCAGAGAAAGACGGGGCGGGCGGGTGGGAAGGTATGCAGGTAACGCCCAGCGTTCGAGCCGTCCAGGTTCCCGATACGAACCCGATGCACCCGCAATTCACGACCATCTACCTGGTCGGGCGGGGTCAGGTATTGACCATCGATTCCGGGGAGGACATGGAGCGGTATCGCTGGATGCTGCGGGGCTATCTGGCTGCGAGCGAGAAGGCCGAGATCGGCATCAGCTGCGTCAGCCATCACCACCGCGACCACAGCGCGAACCTGCGCTGGCTGCGGGAGGAATTCGGCGCCGAGGTCCGCGTCCTGGAAGAGGGGAAGGCGCTTCTGCAGGATCGTCTGCCCGAGACCGGCGTCACCTCCCTTCACGACGGATCGGAGCTCGGGCCCAGCGACGATGTCCGTCTCACGGTAATGCACACCCCCGGCCACAGCGTCGACTCGGTCTGCTTTTACCTGGAAAGTGAAGGCGTGTTGTTCACCGGCGACACGATTCTTGGCGCCAGCTCGACGACGATCAGCGACCTCGGCGAGTACCTGGCCAGCCTCGGTAAGCTGCGCGACCTGCCCAACCTGCGCCTGATGTGCCCCGGCCACGGGCCCGTGATCGAAGAGCCCGTCGCCTACATCGACGCGTACATCAATGGCCGCCATGCGCGCGATCGGCAGATTCTCGACGCTCTGGCTCAGACGCCCGAGATGACGACCTGGGACATCATGGAGCTCATCTACGCCGACCTGAACCTGGTCCCGCGTCTCCGACGCGCCGCCGACCGCCAGGTCCAGACGCACCTCCGCAAGCTGGAGAAGGAGGGGCGCGTCAAGATTTTCGGCGGCAAGCCCCGGAAGAAAACGGCAGAGGAGCTGGCGCAGGCGGAGGAAGAGGAGCACGAGCGGCAGGACGTCATCCGTCGGGCCGACGAGTACCGCGAGGAGGCGCGCCGCCGCGCCCTCATGTCCCAGGAGAACCCCTGGCTCGAGGAATGGGAAGAAGCGCCGCGCTACGCTCTCGTGTAAGGGCTGAGGCGACCGGTCGCCGCCGGTAACCCTGGTAAGTCTTCCCCTTCTCGTAGGTGATGCGTCGGACCACGCTCCCCAGGATCTCACCCCAGGACTGAAGGAGGAAGTAGATGCCGACCATCCATTACGAGAAGCGCGACCACATCGTCATTATGACCATGGAAGGTGACAATGACCTGAACATCGGCGTGGTGAGCGAGCCGCTGCACGACCGGATCGAGGAGTACGCGGCCGACGACGATGCCTGGTGCGCCATCATCACGGGAGCCGGCACGCGCGCGTTCTCTGCTGGTGGAGACGCCAAACGGCGCGCCGCCATGATCGCGGAAGACACCCCGTCGCCGGCCGACGACGTATGGAGCTCGTCGCGCCCCAACATCATCACCGGCCTCGAAATGTGGAAACCGATCGTCGCCGCGGTCAACGGTTACTGTCTCGGCGCCGGGTTCGCTCTCGCCCTGGCGTGTGACGTTCGCATCGCATCGGAGAACGCCGAGTTCTCGATGCCCGAGCTGAAGCTCGGCTCGCCGGGGGGCATGGGAGTGCCGCAGCGCCTTCCCCAGCTCATCACCCTCGGGCCCGCGATGGAAGTGCTGCTCACCGGCGACCGGATTACCGCGCAGCAGGCGCTGCAGTGGGGCCTGGTGAATCGGGTTGTGCCGCCAAGCGAGCTCATGGACGCTGCACTGCAATTAGCCGAGCGCATCGTAGCGAACCCGCCCCTGGGCGTGCGCACCACCAAAGAGGCCGTCCTTCGTTCCCTGGAGATGTCCATGCCCGAAGGCATTCGCTTCACCACGCTTCTCTACCGCACGAACCGCGGGACCGAGGATGCCAAGGAGGCAAATCGCGCGCGGATAGAGAAGCGTAAGCCGATGTTCAAAGGCAGATAGGAGGCGGCCGGTGGCCCACGCATTCGAGGGCATCAAGGTTATCGACACCGCAATCAATTACGCGGGCCCGACCATAAGCACGTACCTGGCCGACCAGGGCGCGGATGTCATCAAGGTCGAGCGCCGCGGCGTGGGAGACACATCCCGCCGGTCGGGAAACACCCCATTCCTCAAGTTGAACAGCCGCCATTTCATGGCGATCAACCGCGGCAAGCGCAGCATCACCCTGGACATCACCAAGCCGGAGGGCCAGGAGATCATCCACGAGCTCGCACGCCGGGCGGATGTGTTCACCGACAATTTTCGCCCCGGCGTCATGGATAGGCTGGGCATGGGCTACGCGGCGCTGTCGGCCCTCAACCCACGGCTCATCTACGCCTCGCTTACGGCATATGGACCAAAGGGACCATACGCGCAACGAGCGGGGTTCAACCGCCTGGCGGAGGGGATGGCCGGCGCCCTCTTCCGGCGCGACGCCGAGGGCCGGCCGCAGGGCGCCGGGATCTGGATTGCGGACTGGTCCGCTCCCATGATCGTCGCGTTCGGCATCGCAGCCGCCTTGTACGTTCGGGAACGGACCGGGCGCGGCCAGCTGGTGGAATCGTCACTGCTGCACGCGTCGGTGGCCATACAGCTCGGCGATATGACCATCGTGGAGGACGACCCGACGCCGCCGAGGGAGGAGAATCCCTCGGGCTACGGCACCTACCTGTGCGGCGACGGCGTCTTTATCAACATCGGTGCGTTCTTTCTCCCCCAGTGGAAGCGGCTGTGTCAGGTGCTCGACGTTCCGCACATCGGCGAGGACCCGCGGTTTACCGATCCCCTGCGTCGGGCCGACCTCCACGCGGAAGCAGCGCCCGTGATCGACGCGATCTTCGCCACTCGGTCTTCGCAGGAGTGGCTTGAGGCGCTCAACGACGCCGACGTCCCCTGCGCGCCGATCGTTGACCGCTCCGCGGTGCGCTTCGAGGAGCAGATCATTGCGAACGAATTGATGGTGGAGGTAGATCACCCGGTGGTTGGGCGCACCCATATCGCGGGCACAGCTGTGCAGTTGTCTGAGATGCCCAGCGTTCGGCTGCAGCCGGCCCCGACGCTGGGCCAGCACACCGACGAGATACTCGGGGAGCTCGGCTACTCGCCAGACCGAATCTCGGAGCTCCGGGAGGCCGAGGTTATCTAATCTCCGGGTTAACGCCGGTGGCTAACGCAAATATACTTGCGCCTACGACAAACGCAACTCGTAGCCCAGCGACCCGCAATTCGGAGCCGCGAGGCTGAAAGCCGAGGGCGGTGAATTGCGAACTTTGAAGGAGGTCAAGACGATGGGCATAATCGACGCCGACACCCACATCGAAGAGACAGAAGCCACCTGGGACTGGCTTGAGGAAGAGGAGCAAGCGTTCAAGCCAACAACGGGCTATCCGCCCAACCCGGACCCGTCGCGTCCACCCAGCCGCTACTGGATGGTCGACGGCCACCGACAGCCACGCCCGTTTCGGGATGACCGTCGGACCCAGACGACGATGGAAACCCGCGAGCTGCTGGATCCGATGGCCCGGGTTCGTCACATGGATGAGCTAGGCACCGAGATCCAGGTGCTCTACCCATCGTTGTTCCTGGTTGGGATAACCGACAAACCCGAGATCGAGTACGCGCTGAAGCGCAGCTACAACCGCTGGCTTGCGGATCGCTGCGCGGAGACCGGCGGCCGGTTACGATGGGTCTGCCTGCCACCACTGCAGGACATCCCGAAGGCGGTCGAGGAGGTCAGGTTCGCCAAGGACCACGGCGCGTGCGCCGTCATGAAGAAAGGGGACCGCGAAGCAGGCCACTGGATTAACGAGGAGTATTACTTCCCGTTTTATGAGGAGTGCGAACGCCTCGATCTGCCGATCGTCTTCCACATCGGGGCCGGCGTGCCCGACTTCACGTCCGCACGAGAGTTTGCCTGGGGCCGGTTCACGAAGCTGGGCATCCCTCCACTTCAGGCATTTCACGCGCTGGTCCAGTTCGGCGTTCCGGCCAGGTTCCCCGGCATCCGGTGGGGCTTCATCGAATCTGGTGCGTCATGGGTCCCCTATCTGGTCTATCAGCTGATGCGGCGCCTGGGCAGGGGATTCGGCCAGGAGGGCATCGCGGGCGGCTACGTTTATGAGAAGCCCTCTGACATCGTGCGGCTAAACAAGCTCTATATCACCTGCCAGGTAGACGAAGACCTGCCCTACATCATGCAGTACACCGGCGACGACCACTTACTCGTGGGCTCTGACTACACGCACGCCGACACGTCGATGGAAATGGACTTCGTCGCCCGACTGCGGGAACGGGCGGAGAGGGGCGAGATCCCACAGAGCGCGGTCGAGAAGATCACGCACGACAACGGCAAAGCCTTCTATGGGCTCTAAGATCAGGGCCAGTCACTGGAACGGAGCAACCGTGGGATCGGCCGCGGGGCGAGGGTAAGGGAGGGGGAGCTGTCATGCCCACAACCATCGATGCTGATACACACATAGACGAAACCGAGGATACCTGGGAGTACATGCTCCCCAGCGAGCAGGCGTTCAAGCCAGTCGTTGGCTACCCCAGCAATCCCGACCCGAACCGGCCGCTCCCGCGGTATTGGATGATCGACGGAGAGCGTCAGCCCAGGCTGGCTCGGAACGACGAGCGGACCGCGACGACGGTGGAGGCCCGGGAGCTCCTGGACGTGAAGGTCCGGTTGCGCGACATGGATTCCCTCGACGTGCAGACCCACGTGATCTACCCCACGACGTTCTTGATTCAACCCACCTCGCGACCTGAGATCGACCTGGCGATCAAGCGCAGCTACAACCGCTGGCTTGGGGACCGATGTGCCGAGTCGGGAGGGCGGCTTCGCTGGATCTGCCTGCCGCCGGTGATGACCATGGACGAGACGCTCGAAGAGCTGCGGTGGGCCAAAGACCACGGCGCGGTGGGCGTCTTCAAGAAAGGCAACGATGAAGCGGGACGGAGTGTCTCGGATCCCTACTTTCAGCCGCTCTGGAAGGAAGCCAACGATCTCGAGCTGGCGGTGTGCTTTCACACCGGAAGCGGCATCCCCAACTCGAGAGAAGCGCGGGCAGGGCGCGCCCGAGTCCCATCCGCCTCGTTGCCCGACGCGTTCTCGGCAGTGGTGATGAACAGGCTGCCGCAGCAATTTCCCAAGGTTCGCTGGGGGTTTATCGAGGCCGCGTCCGGCTGGGTGCCCCACGAGCTCTACAAAATCGGGCGCAGACTGAAGCGGCTCCCCGAGCAGGCTCCCATGCTGACTCGCGAGCACCTGCCCGCGAACTTCGAGGTGCAGCGGGACACGATGCGAGAGTTCAACCTCTTCGTCACCTGCCTCGTCGATGAAGATCTGCCGTACATCCTCAAATTCGTGGGCGAGGACAACATGGTCGTCGGGTCGGACTACACGCATGCCGACCAGTCGATGGAGCGGCACTTCCAGGACGAGCTGCGGGCCAGGGCGGAGCGGGGCGAGATAACCACTACTGCGGTGAACAAGATGCTCTACGACAACCCCAAGCGTCTGTACGGGCTGTAGAGGAATCGGGCGGTCGCCACAACGCGTGAATCTATAGGAGGCGACTGGATGCCCCACGCACTGGACGGAATCAACGTTATCGACGTCGCCATCAACTACGCTGGACCGGCGAGCTCCACTTACCTGGTGGACCAGGGCGCGGAGGTCATCAAGGTTGAGCGGCGGATCGTCGGCGACACGTCCCGCCGCTCCGGCAACACCCCCTTCCTCAAACTGAATAGCTACGCGTTCATGGCGCTGAATCGGGGAAAGCGCAGCATCACCCTCGATATCACCAAGCCGCAGGGCCAGGAGATCTTGCGCGACCTCGCCCGCGGCGCAGACGTGCTGGTGGAAAACTTCCGCCCCGGCGTCATGGAGCGGTTAGAGATCGGATACGACACGCTGTCCACCCTCAACCCACGGCTCGTCTACGGCTCACTCACCGCGTTCGGGGCGAAGGGCCCGTATGCCGCCCGGGCGGGGTTTGACCGGCTGGCGCAGGGCGTCGCCGGCGCGATGTACCGGCGGGACGCCGAGGGCCGGCCGCTCCCAACCGGCATCTGGATTTCCGATTGGGGGGCGCCGATGCTGATGGCGTTCGGAATCATGCTAGCGCTGTTCGCACGCGAACGGACCGGCCGCGGGCAACGGGTCGAGACGTCGCTAATGCAGGCGGCGATCGCGATGCAGTTCAGCCAGCTCACGGTGGTCGAGGATAACCCAACGCCCCCACGTGAGGAGAACCCGGCGGGGTACAACAGCTATCGCTGTGCCGATGGCGTCTATCTG
>Ga0184637_10002749_pt1 | contig 11204 bp, 8 predicted proteins | sample PLM3_127_b2_FD_133143 | JGI IMG/M metagenome (GOLD analysis project Ga0184637, IMG submission 133143) | Groundwater sediment microbial communities from an aquifer in East River, Colorado, USA - PLM3_127_b2 | ecosystem: Environmental > Terrestrial > Soil > Riparian zone | place: USA: East River... | reverse complement strand
GCGCGCGCGGAGGCGGCGCGCCTGCAGCCCCCGGTCGTCGCGGTGATCGGCGAGGTGGTCGCGCTCCGCTCACGCCTCGACTGGTTCGATCCGCTCGCCGCCGAGGCCCCTGCCGGCGGCGCCTCCGATGCGCCGGCGGCGCTCGTCGGGGTCGCGTCACGCGCTCCGGTGGGCCCGGAGCGGCCGGGCGAGGGATAGGCCTGCACCGTCACGGCCACGAGCCACGTGAGCAGGGGCGGCTTCGGCGCGACCTCGCCGAGCGTGTCCGTCTGGGTGAACCATCGGCCGTTCTGCACCACGTCGAGCACGTAGGCGGACAGCCGCCACTCGTTGGTCGAGAAATCGGCCGGAGCCGAGAGCCGGATCGCGAACAGGGCGAGGCCGAAGAGGGCCAGGCTCAGGGCGATGCCGCGTTCGCGCGGTGGCACCATGCGAGCGGCTAGTGTCCCGTGCGCCCGCGCATCATTGGTCGAGCACCGGAGATGGTCCAGGAGCGTCTGCGGGCCGCCTGCGACTCGGGACCCTCGCGATCAATCTTCGTCGAGGATGGTGTAGCGGAGCCGACGGCGCTGCATCCATCGCACGGCGAGCAGGTCCTGGAACGTCCGCCACGCCCGGTTCTGGATCCCGAAGTGCGATGTCCCGTACCGCCGCGGCCGGTGGTTCACCGGCAGCTCGAGCACGCGATGGCCGGCCATGCGGAGGAGCGTGGGCACGAACCGGTGGAACCCGTGAAAGAGGGGCAGGTCGGCCACGCAGCGTCGACGCATGGCGCGCAGGCCGCACGCGCTGTCCTTCACGTCGTCGCCGGTCACCCGGTTCCGGATCGTGTTCGCGATGCGCGAGGAGATGCGCCTGAGCGCCGGGTCCTCACGGCGCTGTCGCCAGCCGTTGACCGCGTCGAACTCGTCGAGATGGGCGAGCAGGCGCGGGATGTCCCGGGGGTCGCTCTGCAGGTCGCTGTCCATGGTGACCACGATGCGGCCCCGCGCCCGGCCGAGCCCCACGGCGAGTGCGGCGGAGAGCCCGGCGTTGGCCGCGAGGCGGACCAGGCGGACCCGTGGATCGCCACCGGCAATGGCCGAGAGCCTCTCGGCGCTCCCGTCGGTACTGCCGTCGTCGACGAAGATCACCTCGGCGCTCCATCGCCCGGCCTCCAGCACTCCCCAGAGCTCCGCCCACAGGCTCGGGAGGCTCTCGGCCTCGTTGTGGACGGGTAGCACCACCGAGAGATCTATCTCCTCCGCCCGGACGCCGGGCTCGTTCTCGAGAGATCTTCCGCCCGTCATCGTTCCCGCCCACCTCCGGCCACGACCAGCATCTCCCGCCCGGACACGGACGTCCCGCGCCCCGGCCCGGGCCGGCACCAGCGTCTCCGGCACCGTCCGCGCCAGCACGGCGGGCCGGCCAGCGACATCCCCCGCCAGGACCCGCGGGTCCGCGGCGCGGGGGTGATCCGCGCGCGTGAGGACTACGAGGTCCGCCCGGGGGCCAGGCCGCGGAGCATGCCCCGCGCGCCCTCGTCCACCGCCGCCCCGAAGATAACGCGTTTGCGCGGTGGGCGCCTGCGCGCCTGCACCGTAGCGGGGGGACCTGAGCGTGGGATGAACCGTGGATGACAATCCTGTCATCCAGGAAGGCGAGCCGGGGCCGGTCAGCTCTCCACCGTGGCCAGGCGCACCGTGACCACGGTCTCGCGGTTCGGCTCGGACGCGATGCCGATCTCTCCGCCGTGGGCCGTCACGATCGACCGGGCGATGCTCAATCCGAGCCCGGAGCCTTCCACGTCCCGCCCGCGCGCCGGAACAGGCGGTCGAAGCGGCTAGGTCCACGGGGCGGGTCAGGAGGCCCGCGGCGGCGGCACGTAGATCTGGGTGCCCCGGCGCTTGAACTCCTCGGCCTTGTCCCGGAGGCCCTGCGCCAGCGCGGCGGCCTCGTCGGCGATGCCCTGAGTGGCGGCGTAGTCGCGCACGTCCTGGGTGATCTTCATCGAGCAGAAGTGCGGGCCGCACATGGAGCAGAAGTGCGCGAGCTTGGCCCCCGCCGCGGGGAGGGTCTCGTCGTGGAACTTGCGCGCGGTCTCGGGGTCCAGGGAGAGGTTGAACTGGTCCTCCCAGCGGAACTCGAAGCGGGCGCGCGACAGCGCGTCGTCCCAGCTCCGCGCCAAGGGATGGCCCTTGGCGATATCGGCGGCGTGGGAGGCGATCTTGTAGGCGATCACCCCGTCCTTGACGTCCTGCTTGTTCGGCAGGCCGAGGTGCTCCTTGGGCGTCACGTAGCAGAGCATGGCGGTGCCGTACCAGCCGATCATGGCCGCGCCGATGGCCGAGGTGATGTGGTCGTAGCCGGGCGCCACGTCGGTGGTGAGGGGGCCCAGCGTGTAGAAGGGCGCCTCGTGGCAGACCTCGAGCTGCCGGTCCATGTTCTCCTTGATGAGGTGCATGGGCACGTGCCCGGGCCCCTCGATCATGACCTGGCAGTCGTGCGCCCAGGCGATGGTGGTCAGCTCGCCGAGGGTGTCCAGCTCGGCGAACTGGGCCTCGTCGTTGGCGTCCGCCTGGCAGCCCGGCCGGAGCCCGTCGCCCAGCGAGAAGGCCACGTCGTAGGCGGCCATGATCTCGCAGATCTCGGGGAAGCGCGTGTAGAGGAAGCTCTCCTGGTGATGCGCCAGGCACCACTTGGCCATGATCGAGCCGCCGCGCGACACGATCCCGGTGATGCGCTTGGCGGTGAGGGGGACGTAGGCGAGCCGCACACCGGCGTGGATGGTGAAGTAGTCCACGCCCTGCTCGGCCTGCTCGATCAGGGTGTCGCGATACACCTCCCAGGTCAGGTCCTCGGCCTTGCCGTCGACCTTCTCCAGCGCCTGGTAGATGGGCACCGTCCCCACGGGAGCCGGCGAGTTCCGCAGGATCCACTCGCGCGTCTCGTGGATGTTCTTCCCCGTCGACAGGTCCATGATCGTGTCCGCGCCCCAGCGCGTGGCCCACGTCATCTTCTCGACCTCCTCCTCGATGGACGAGGTCACCGCCGAGTTGCCGATATTGGCGTTGATCTTCACGAGGAAGCGGCGCCCGATGATCATGGGCTCGGACTCCGGGTGGTTCACGTTGGCCGGGATGATGGCCCGTCCCCGCGCGACCTCGTCCCGCACGAGCTCGGCGGCCATGCCCTCGCGCGCCGCCACGAACTCCATCTCCGGCGTGACCTCGCCGCGCCGCGCATAGTGCATCTGGGTGACGCGGCGGCCCCGCTTGCCCCGCAGCCCCCAGCGGCCGCTCGCCCCCGGCTCCACGTCGCCGCGGCCGAGGATCCAGGGCCGGCGGAGCGCCGGCAGCCCCTGCTTGAGGTCCGGGGTGAAGTCCGCGTCGGTGTACGGGCCGCTCGTGTCGTAGAGGCGGATCGCCTCGCCGGTGCTGAGCCGGACCTCGCGGACGGGGACGCGGATGGACGGGTCGGAGCCCTGCAGATAGATCTTCATGGAGGCCTCCCTACGCTGGCATTACCCAGGTCAGGTGTTAGCGGTCGGCAGCGCCCTCGCTGCCCTCTCAGCCCGGGTTCCCCGAGCTCCCGCGTGTGCGGCGCTGAATAGGATGCTACGTCAGGAGGGCAGGGGGGTCAAGCGCCGCTCGCTCGACGCTCGCGCGAGTGTAGGGTCATCGGATTACTCTTCACCAGAGCCGGGTCACGCCATACGCGTCGAAGACCGTGTCGCTGCTGACGATGGGCACGCCCTCGGCCTGGGCCTGGACGATGAGCATTCGATCGAAAGGGTCCTGATGGGGCCCGCGCAGCGCCCCGGCCCGCTGGGCGTGGAGGACGGTGATGGGAAGGGGCACGAAGTCCTGTCCGGCGATGCATGACGGCACGTCGGCCGCCACCGCCACGGCCCCCGGGAGCTTGCCGAGCCGCGCCTTCGTCGTGATCTCCCACACCGATGCGGCGCTCACCAGCACCTCGTTTCCGGCGTCGCCGACCAGCTGCCGCACGCGCGGCCGCAGCCGGCGATCGCCGTCGAGCCACCACAGCAGCGCGTGCGTGTCGAGCAGGAGGCGCACGCTACCGTTCCCACGTCTTCATCTCCGCTCGGGAGAGCGGTTCGAAGAACGCCCTCGTCGTGCGCGCCCGGCCGCGCATTGCCCCGAACTTCCGGCGGCGCGGCTCCCCCGTGATCGGCACCAGGCGCGCGACCGGCGTCTTCCCGCGAGCAATCACGACGTCCTCGCCGGCGCAGGCGCGCGCGATGAGCCTGGAGAGGTTGGTCTTCGCGGCATGGACGGTGATCGGCTTCATGGCCCGATGTTAGCTAACTGCATCTAGCTAGTCAATGCCCCGACGTCCCCGGGGACGCGGAAGGCCGACGCAGGCCACCCGCTCCGCGGCAGCCCGGAGATGGATCTTACCAGCACCGTTGGTGCCGCGCGTACGAGTAGGCTCTCGGCAGTACGTTACAGGCTGTCGGCGCGGACCACCGGCTCGGGGTGCTTGCCCGAGAGATCAATGTGGCTCGCCCCGCTGCCACACTCACCGGCGACGTTGACGTTGGGCGCCTCGGCCACCGCCCGCAGGGCGTCCCTCACGGTGCTGGGGCTCGCGAACGGGTGCGTGGCGAGGTAGAGCGCCGCGGCCCCGGCCACGTGTGGGGAGGCCATGCTCGTGCCACTGAGCGTGGCGTACCCGCCCCCCTTGTACGTCGAGTAGATCGCCACGCCGGGTGCCGCCAGGAGCCGGCCGAGGTCTGAGGCGAGCGTCGCGTAATTCGAAAAACTCGCGAAGGTGTCGTCGGCGCTGTAACTGGTCGGGGCCCCCGTCCCGCAGGGGCGGCCGTCAGAGTCACCCAGTGCGGTGACGGCGATGACCTCGTTGTAGGCGGCCGGTACGAAGCCCTTGAGATCCACCCCGCTGTTGCCGGCGGCCACGGCGAACGTCACCCCGTCCGCGACCGCCCGGCAGATCGCCTTGTGCAGCGCGTCGCTGTTCGTGAGCCCGCAGTTGCCATCATCGGCGCCGGCGCCCCCAAGGCTCATGTTGGCGACCACGATGGATCCCCCCTTGGCCGGAGACTTCGAGTCCACGAAGTCGATGCCGCAGATCACCGACGACCAGGAGCCAGAGCCTGCGTTGTTCAACACCCGGACCGACCAGAGGAACGCCCCCGGGGCAACGCCGACGACACCGACGTCGTTATTGCCAGCCGCGATCGTCCCGGCCACGTGCGTGCCATGGCCGTTCCCATCGGTGTAGCTCCTCCCCGTCGAACAGTTCTTGCCGCCCAGGATCTTTGCCTTCAGGTCCGGATGAGTGAGGTCGATCCCCGTGTCGATCACGGCCACCTGAACACCGGCACCCGTGTTGGTCTTGTTCTCCGGGTTGATCCGGTCCACCCCAGTCGGGAGCGTCTGCTGGAAGGCCACCACGACCCGGTCCTCGCTGACGAACTCGACGCGAGGGTCACGGCTGATCGCCGCCAGCGCCGGGGCCGGAATCTGGGCCGCGAATCCCTTGATCGCGTGCTCGTAGACGTGGAGCGGCGCCAGCCCGTGCCGGCGGCTCAGATCCTGCGCGGCGTCCCGGGGTCGCGCCACGCTCTCGTGGAAGACCACGATGTACTGGTCTGGGACGTAGTGATCGAGGACAGCCGCCGGCGCGGCGGCCCACGCCGAGGCGGCAAGCGGGCCGACGAGCAGCAACCCAGCGAGAACGCCGGCGAGCTGACGCGTCAGGAGGGGGTCTCGTCGTCGCATAGTGGCATCTCCTTCCCGATCCGCTCTGGGAATCTGGCGTGGCACATTCTATGTGATCCGACTGCTCCTCCGATGGAAGCAGCATGTTCGATACCAATCACCCAGCACAATGAAGACACGGACTTATCGGCCCAGCGCACGTCAGCCTGTAAGGTTTGGCGACGGAAGTTGTCATACGGAAGTGTCATGGCTGGTCCGCCTGTATCAGGAGGTCAAACGGCCCACCCGACTGGCCACGCTGCTAGCCGGCGAGCACGGCACCGTCGAGGAACAGGTGGATCGGCGTCGCCCGCCCCATCGCGCCCGTAGACGCCACAAAGCTGGTGGGCGGACTCCCCTGTGCGCTATAGTCGCGCCCAGTGGCAGGTCCGGCCCCGCCTCACCATACGGAAGCCCATGACAGGATGGCCGCCGTGATTCACTCCAACGTAGAGCGCCCCGGGCGCCGCTGATGGCCAGCGAGCCCGGCCCCCTCGGCGCCGAGCAGCGCCGGCGCGAGCTCGAGGTCTTCGCCGAGTCGAGCCGACTGGTCGCCGGCACGCTCGAGCTCAGCGAGGTCCTCGACCGGCTGGCGGGCATCGCGCGCATGCGGCTCGAGGTGGACGTCGTCCGCATCTGGCTGCTGGACGATCAGTCGGCCTTCGTGACGCTCCGGGCGCAGACCGGCACGGTTCGCGAGGAGACGCCTCCCGGGGAGCGCATGCGCCCGGGCGAGGGGCTGGCCGGCTGGGTGGTGGCCCAGGCCGAGCCTCTCGCCCTCGCCGAGGTGCTGGACGACGCGCGGGTCACGCAGCGCCGCTGGTTCGAGGTCGAGGGCATCCGGTCCTTCCTGGGCGTGCCCATCATGCTCGACATGAGCCCCATCGGTGTCGTGGCCTGCCTGAGCCGGACGCGCCGCGAGTTCACCGCGGCCGACATGGCCCTCGCCGCCGTCGTCGCGGCGCCCGCCGCCGTGGCGGTGCGCAATGCCGGGCTCTATGCCGATGCGCTCTCGCGCCTGGAGGAGATCCAGGCCTTCCAGCGGGTGACCTCGGAAACCCTGTCGTCGCCGGACCTCCCCACCGTCCTGCACACCCTCGTCCGGGAGACGAAGCCCCTGCTCCAGGCCGACGCCGCGTTCTGCTCGCTCCTGGACGCGCAGACGAACCAGCTCGAGACGGTGGTGTCCCTGGATCTCCGGACGGACCGCTTCGTGCGATACCCGGTCACGCCGGGCGAGGGGCTGGCCGGGATGGTCCTGCTCGAGAAGCGTCCGCTCCGGTCCGACGACTACCTGGAGGACCCGCGCTTCGTCCGGAGCCCGATGCTGGAGCGCTGGGCGCGTACGGAGGGGATCCGCGCGATGCTCGCCGCGCCGGTGCTCAACCCGGATGGGAGCATCGTGGCCCTGCTCTGGGCCTTCAACCGCACGCCCACGCCCTTCACGGCCATCCACGAGGAGCGCCTGATCCGGCTCGCGCAGCAGGCCTCCCTCGCGATCGGCAAGGCGCGGAGCTTCGAGGACGAGCGCCGCCGCGCCGCCGAGACGGCGGCCCTGCTCCAGATCGCGCGGACCTGCACCTCCACGCTCGAGCTCAAGCCCCTCCTGCGCGAGCTCGCCGGCCAGACCGCGCAAGCGCTCGGCGCCGAGCGCTGCACGATCAACCTGTGGCGCGGCGAGCGCCTCATTCCCGTGATGGCGCAGTACGCCGACGGCCACGTCGACCTCGCGCTGTGGGAGAAGTTCAAGGGGTTCGTGGGCCGGGGCATCGAGACCGTCCGGGCGGACGCGGAGGCGACCCTCACCAAGCAGCCGGTGGTGGTAGAGGACACCACCGGCACCTCCCTGGTCCCGCGCGAGTGGGTGGAGGCCTTCGGCATCCGGGCGCTCCTCGTCGTGCCGCTGATCTCCAAGGACCGGGTGATCGGCACGCTCTCCCTCGACGAGAGCCACGGCCCCCGGCGTTGGACCTCGCCCCAGGTGGACCTGGCCATGACCATCGCCGCCCAGATCGCCCTCGCCGTCGACATGTCGCGGCAGTACGGGGAGGCGCAGCAGCGCGCCGCCGAGGTGGAGACGCTGTCGGCCATCGGCGAGACGCTCACCTCCACGCTGGACCTGCAGGGCGTCCTCGAGGCCATCGCGGACAGCGCCAAGTCGCTGATCGGGGCGCAGCGCGCCGTGGTGTTCGAGCTGGAGGCCGCCACGGGCCTCCTGCGCGCGCGGGCGGTGCGCGGCATCAACATCGAGGTGGGGATGTCGCTGCGGATGGGTCAGGGGGCGGCGGGCGCCGCCGCTCTCACCCGCGGGCCCGTCTCGAGCGCGGACGTCTTCGCCCGGCCGGTGCCCGGCTCCGACGAGATCCAGATCGAGGCGGGCGTCCCGCTCGGCGAGTTCGTCCGGCGTTACGGCTTCCGCGGCATCCTGGCGGTGCCCGTCCTGAGCCACGAGACCGCGCTGGGCGCGGTGTGCATCTACTGGGATGACGTCCACGAGGCCAACGAGCGCGAGGTCCGGCTCCTGAGCGCGCTGGCCCGGCAGGCCGCCATTGCCATGGAGAATGCCCGTCTCGTCAGCGACCTCCGGCGCACCCTCACGGATCTGAAGGCGGCCCAGGACACCCTCGTGCGCGGGGCCACCCTGCGCGCGGTGGGCGAGCTGGCGGCGGGCGCGGCCCATCACCTCAACAACCTCATGGCGGTGGTGCTCGGCCGCACCCAGCTCCTTCTGCTGCGCGACGCGCCGCCCGCCATGGTCCAGAGCCTCAAGACCATCGAGCGCGCGGCGGTGGACGCCGCCGACACGGTCCGGCGCATCCAGGCCTTTGGCCGGACGGACCGCGACCCGCAGGCGGCCGGCTTCGATCTGAACGGAGTGATCCAGGAGGCCCTGCAGCTCACGCGCTCCCGGTGGGAGAACGAGGCCCAGGCCAAGGGCACGCGCATCCAGGTGGTCTTTGAGCCCGGCGACCTCCCCTCCGTGCCGGGGCGCAGCGCGGAGATCCGGGAGGTCATCGCCAACCTCATCCTGAACTCCGTGGACGCGCTGCCGGCGGGGGGCAGCATCCGGATCCGCTCGCTCCAGGAAGGCGGCCGCGTTCTGGTCTCGGCGACGGACACCGGCATCGGCATGTCCGAGGAGGTCAAGCGCCGGGCCTTCGAGCCCTTCTTCACCACCAAGGGGGTGAAGAGCACCGTGCTGGGCTTGCCCGTCGCCTCCAGCACGATGCGCAGGCACGGTGGCGAGATCTGGATCGAGAGCGCCGAGGAGCGGGGCGCCACGGTGACGTTTGCGTTGCCCCTCGGGGCGGATGCGCAGACCGCGCCGGCGGCGGCGCCGCAGCCGGCGGGCGAGCGACGCGGCGTGATCCTGGTCATCGACGACGAGGCGCCGGTGCGCGAGCTGGTGGCCGACGTGCTCACCTCCAAGGGCCACGCGGTGTCGGTCGCCGTCGGCGGGCGCGAGGGGCTCGCCCGCTTCGCCGCCGGGCACTACGATGTCGTGCTCACCGACCTGGGCATGCCGGACATGACGGGCTGGGAAGTGGCGCGCGCCGTCAAGGCCTCGCACCCCGCCACCCCCGTGATCCTGATCACGGGCTGGGGCGACGTGGTGGAGCCGCCCCAGGGCACGGTGGTCGACGCGGTGGTGACCAAGCCCTTCGACGTCACCCGGCTGACGGCCGCCGTCGACCAGGCACTGCGCGAGCACGGCGTCCCCGGCCGGTCATGACGCCGGCGTGATGCGGATGAGCACGCTGGTCTTGGCGGCGAGCCCTCGCCGGATGTGGCGGCCCATCCAGACCGGCACCAGGATCCAGTACTTTCGCCGGTAGGCGGCGAGCAGGGCCTGCTCCAGGTCGCCGCGGTCCTCCACCCACTCGGCACGCCCCTCGAAGCCCGGCCCGTCGCGCGTTCCCGCGTGCACGCTGACCCGTCCGTTGTCGCGGATGCGGCGCGCCTTGAGGCTCGCCCGCTGCGTGGTGAAGTACACCGCTCCCTCATGCACCCACAGCCAGGTCGGCACCGTGCCGGCCGCGCCGTCGCGGCCGTACGTGGTCACGTACATGTACTGCGCGCGCCGCAGCCCCTCCCCCACTTCCGAGTCCACGAGCGATCCTCCCCCTTGCGTCCTATCGGGCGCCATCCTAGCATTGGGCAACCAGGCAGCCATCGGGGACGGTCGAGCGGCCGCCGCCGGTCGCCCCGACGATTCGAGTGGAGGAGTGGCCGCCGCCGGTTGCCCCGACCATTCGGGGTGGTGGAGCGGCCGCCGCCGGTCGCCCCGACCATCTCGACCACGCTCAACATGGCTCAGCCATGTTGATGATAAAGGACAGCATGCCACCTCATCGACACGCCTTCCGTCCTGCTGTCGTGGGTACGCGTGGTGCCGTGACGTCCGCCCATCCCCTGGCCTCCATGGCGGGCATCCGGATGCTGCTGGAGGGCGGCAACGCGGTGGACGCCGCCGTCGCCATGGGCTCGACGCTCAACGTCGTCGAGCCCTTCATGTCCGGCGCGGGCGGCATCGGCCTCCTGCTCGTCTCGCGCGCGCGCACCCGCGAGCGGCACGTGCTCGACTTCATCGGACCGGCGCCCGCGGCGGCGCCGGCGGGCGCGGACCTCGCCCGCGTCACCGAGGACGAGCTGGCGGGCGGGCCTCGCGCCTGCGCCACCCCGGGCAACCTCGGCGGCTGGCTGGCGGCGCACGAGCGCTTCGGCACGCTGCCGCGCGCCCGCGTGCTCGCCCCCGCCATCGAGCTCGCCGAGGGCGGCGTGCCGCTCACCTGGATGAGCGCCCAGTTCTTCGACGGAGCCCGGGAGACGCTCGCGCGGTCCGCCGAGGCCCAGCGGCTCTACCTGGGCGATGGCGGCCCGCGCGCCGGCAAGGTCGTGACCTACAAGGAGCTGGCCGCGACCTTCCGCCAGGTGGCGGAGGGCGGTGCGGAAGCTTTCTATCGCGGCCCCGTCGCCCGGGCCATCGCGCGGTCGGTGCGCGAGGCGGGTGGCTGGCTCGACGAGACGGACCTGGCAGGCTTCGTCCCCGAGTGGCGCGAGCCGATCGCCATCGACTACCGCGGGTGGGAGGTCTGCTCCGTGCCGCCGCCGTTCTCCTCGTTCCAGATGATGGAGACGCTCGGCGTGCTGGAGGGCCTCGACGTGGCGGGGTGGGGGCACAACTCCGTCGAGTACCTCCATCACCTCATCGAGGCCATCAAGCTCGCCTCCGCCGACCGGCTCGCCTACGCCTATGGCCCGGACGTTCCCATCCGGGGGCTGCTGTCCAAGGCCTACGCGGCCTCGCAGCGGGCGCGGATCGACGGCGCCCGGGCGGCGGTGAGCGCGGGCGAACGGCACAGCGCCGTGAGGCTCGCGGGCCAGATCGCCGATGGGCATCCCGCCCGGTTCGAGAACGAGCACACCACGCACTTCGCCTGCGCCGATGCCGAGGGCACGGTGGTCTCGGTGACTCAGACG
>Ga0184637_10002747_pt1 | contig 11205 bp, 14 predicted proteins | sample PLM3_127_b2_FD_133143 | JGI IMG/M metagenome (GOLD analysis project Ga0184637, IMG submission 133143) | Groundwater sediment microbial communities from an aquifer in East River, Colorado, USA - PLM3_127_b2 | ecosystem: Environmental > Terrestrial > Soil > Riparian zone | place: USA: East River... | reverse complement strand
GGTTGTAGAGCGTGAGTCGATTCGCAGCCGTCTCGGGCAGGCCCTGCGCTCGCAGCGCTTCGTTCAGCGCTCCGATCTCGGTGGCGGGTGCGTCGCTCGCTGCGTCCGGTTGAAAGCGCGTGCGCTGCTCGGGCTTGAGCTCGAACATGCGGCGCCGGCCCGCCAGCATGTCTGGCGTGATCGTCCACGCATCCGGGTCTCGACCCTCGAGCACGGCACCGTCTATCACCGTCTGTCGCTCGTCGAAGCTCAGAGGTTTGCCCTTCGCATGCTGGGCATCGTCGACCGCCTGCTGCACGAAGCTGATGAACTGGCCCTTGGCCGCCGGCCTTGTGATCTTCAATGCCTGCATGGTTGCGTTCATCTGCTGCGCAAGCGTGGCAACCTCGCGGGCAGCCTTGCCGGGGCGTGCCAACTTGTCGAGGAGGTTGCCCTTGAGGTCGGCGAGCTGCTCGAGCTGCGGGCCTCCGATGCGGTCGACGTACTCCCGCAGGTCGAGCTCCGCGAAGCGTGCCGGGTCGGCGACCGCTTTCTCGCGCAGCTCGAGATACAGCGTCCAGTCGGTCTTGATGGGCCGGCCCTCGGCCTCGGCGCGCCGCTGCTTGGCCTCCGCCTTCTGGCGATTCAGGATCGACGCGCGATGCGCATTGTTGAGCTGCTGCCACGTCTCGCGCTCCACCTGGCCGCGCGTTTCGACTTGCAACAATGCGTTGCCATAGGCCTCCGTTTGTTGGCGGGCTTGCTCAGCACGGGCGCGGCCCTCGCGCGCTTGGGCGTCATGCTCGAGGTACTGTTTGCGTGCAAGCGCCTCCTGCTCGAGCTGGCCCAGCGCCTCGGGGGTCAAGTCGGCGAACTCTTGGCTTTTCAGCCGCCCCACCACCGCATCGATCTGCGTGCCGTCGTCGCGGGCCGCGCGCAGCGCCGCACTGCCGACGTTGAGCGCCGATCGCTGGCGGAACTGGGTGAGCAGCTTCGCCCGGTCGTCGGGGCCGTAGCCGGCCTCTGCACCGATCGTCGCCAGTGTGGTTGCGACCTTGGACACGGCCTTGCCGCGGGCAACCAGCGCTTCACGTTCGGCCTCTTCTATGATCCCGAACATGCCGGCGCGCGTGTCTTCCTTGTTGCGGGTCGAGACTGCCTTGCGCACGCGTCCAACGAGCCTGGCCCCTTCGGCCTCCAGCGCACCACGGACTTGAGCGCTGAGCTCGGTAGGCACCTCGCGAACTCCGCGCACCGTGTCGCCGATGGCCTCACCCGTGCGTCTCAGCCATTCGCGCTCGGCGTCGTCTTTCGATACCTCCCCGATCCGGATGTCTTCGTCGAGCTGATCGGCGTCCTGCGCCAGGCGAGCGCGGCCCATCTCGACAGCGTGTGCGGCCTGTGTGCGGTCGGCTACCTCGCGCTCGCGCTGCATCTCAGCGCCGATCGCGACCATCGCTTCACCGATCGGCGCACCGAAGGCCGCGCGCGGCATCTGCGGGGAGCGCTGCGGCGGCGCGATGAGCTCGCCGAGACCTTCACTACCTGGGATCTTCATGGCCTGTCACCTCCTCAATGTTGATATCTGGGATGGCATTGACCAAAGCCTCGTTGTAGGCGTCGTTGTCGAGCTCGCCTTCGCCGGCCGTCACCATCTGCGTGATCTGCGCCACGTACCCATCAGCCTTGAGGTCAGCGCGCACCGCTTCAACATCGGACCGGGCGAGCGAGCTAAGCCCAGTCAGCTCCTCCCATTCGGAGCGCAATGGGACGGTCGCATCCTGCACGCCATCGGCAAACCACTTCGCGCCCCAGGGAGGCCTATTCGGTTCGTGCCACCACCCCGTCCGGCCGGCGAGGTCGACGGAGACAAGAAATTGCAGGTTCCCGCCTCCATGCAGCGCTTCGAGGTCGACGGCAACGATGCCTTTGGATGTCTGTGCGTCGCGGCCACGCAGAGAGCGATACGAAGTGAAGATCTGCGTGCCGTTGTCGCACATCTTGCCCAGCAAATTGGCCAGCGCTTTAAGGTGAACTTCCGCCAGCTTCGCTAGTTCGAAGCGCTCCCGCAGCAGCGCGCTCATCGCGTCGGCGCCCGTGATCACGCCACGTGCGAACGCACGACGTTCGGCCGCTGCAAGGGCCTGCTCGGATTTCCCGAGCATCGCACGGAGCAACAAGCGCTTTGCCACGAGGTTGGCAAGCTCACGCTGCCCGTCCGCCGACAGCTCGGCGCCATCAGCCACCTCCCGAAATGAATCGCCCAGGCGCGCTTCGGCGGCTTTGATCTCGTGCTCGACGGCATCGAGCTGGGTCTGGAGGGATTGGCGCTGGCGCAATGCCTCGCCCAACTTCTGGCTGGTGCTGTTCGTGGTCTTCATGCTCTTCCGGTTCACGTTTGGTCTCCTGCAAATGCGCGCGCGCGCGAGGGCAATGAGGCGGCGATCATCACGTGTACCACCCCGTCGATGAGACCTGGACGAGATTCGCGCCGTCGTACCTGAACGTGACCATGGCCTTCTGGTTCGCCGTCCCCGATCCGGTCAGCGTCGCGCCCTTGTAGGCAGCGTTCCAAGTCGGTGTGCGCCCGCCAGTGCCGTCTTGCACCAAGTGGAAGGTCACCGTCCGTCCCGTGGCTGGCGGGTTTGTTGCGGCGTTGATCGTGATCGCGCCGGTCAGCGCGCCGATCGAAACGCTTTGGTCGCCGAAGGCCAGCGCCGGCGTGATGGCGGCTGCATAGGCAATCGTCTGGAACGCCGTGAGCTGCTTGCCCAGGGACGTGTCCCAGCCCGAGCCGGTCAATACTGCTAAGTCTCCCGTTGGCATGTCATGCTCCTTTGCTGCGCGCTTCGCGCTTGGTTACAAATCGATCACCGCCGCTCGGATCCCGAGCGCCTTGCTCATCGCTTCGAGCGCCGCGTTACGCCCCCGGCGGTATTGCTCCATCTCTTCGTCCGTCAGGCGCTGTGGAACGTCTGGATCCCACTCGATCACTGCTGCAGCGACTGCGCCGTGCTTCGGTCGCGGCACGGTCAGCGTCGCGGTGTACCGGCCAACGGTCCACGAACGCGACAGCACTGCAGCTTCAGCGGCCATCGGTCACCTCGCCTTTTCCGAGAGGACCGGTTTGCACAAACTCCTGCACAAACTTGTGCAGATTGCACGAACTTCTGCGCACATACTCTCTCCCCCTGTAAGGGGGGAGTGTGAGCTTGAGCTTTGAGCTTTGAGCTTGAGCATGAGCATGAGCGTTCATGGCTGCTCGCCTTCCGCCATCACGAGGCCGAACTTGTCCTGGCGATTGCTGTACTGGCCGATCACCGCGCGGCGCAGCACCCCGCGCGTCATGAGCCGATTCATCGCGCCGACGAGCTCGGGCTTCTTGAAGCCGTCGCCCAGGCCCTTGTCGATGATCTGCCGCGGCAGATAGTCCGGTGAGGTATGCCCATCGGTGGGCTTCACGCCCATCGTGAGAAGACGCCGGTATCCCGCCGCAGCGACATCGTCGGCACGCTGCATCGCGGTCTCATCCAGGAGCGCTTGCATGTGCGCAGAGGGCTTGTCCACGGGCTCCACGACGCACGCCGTTATTGGATTGCCCCACTGATTGACGCCGAGCTCCACGGGCACGAATCGGCCGGACAGGCGATCGCCGACGCTGTCGAGATCGCGCTGCTTGGTGATGGTCAGCGTATGGACGGCGGATCCTTCTTCGGCGGTGACCTCGATCTCGGTGTCAACGGCCGCGCGCAGCGACGAATGCCCGCGCGCACCTCGCGCCGCATCCTTGCCGCAGTGGTGCACGAACATCACATGAGCGCCGGTCTCCTCGCGGATGCGGTCGGCCGCGCTCACGATCCGCGCCATATCCTCGGACGCGTTCTCGTTGGCGCCGCCCATCGCGCGGGCGAGCGTGTCGACGATCACCAGCAGCACGGACCCGCCGATCTCCTCGGCCCGTTCCTTGATCAGCTGGATGAGGTTCTCGACATCGACCGACGGGTCCATCAGGTTGAGCGATGTCGAGATCAGCCCGAACGCGCCGAGCACGCGGTTGTGATGCCTGCGAAAGGCCTCGAGCCTGCGACGGACGGATGCAGCGCCCTCGCCGGCGATGTAGATCACCACGCCACGCTCCACGCGTCGCCCGAGCCATGGATGCCCACCAGGAATCCGGAACGCCAGGTCGAGCGCCATCGTCGTCTTGCCGCTGCCGGAATCGCCGTAGACGACTGACAGCCCGCCGCGTGTCAGCGTGCGTTCGACGATCTCATGCAACTCCTCGAGATCCGCGCGGATGAACGGGCCCCACGTGAAGGGGATCGGCGACAAGAACTCATGGTGCTGCGCCTCGGCCTCGCCGTAGTCTGCGCCGTTGGCGCCGCCGAAGCTCAGCGACTCGCTCATCCGCGGCCCTCGAGCCGATCGAGCCACGCCTCACACTCGGACAGCTCATCGAAGCCCCTGCTCATGCCCCATGCGGCCTTGATCGCGATGTACTGCCACCCGCCCAGGTCCAGCCGAATGCGATCGAGCTGGATGCCCAGCAAGGCCGCCCGACTCGCGGCGCCCATGTAGCGCTTGCGATCATCATCGACCGTGGGCGCTGCCGGCGCTGCTGCCGAGCCGGGCCCCAGGATCGCCATGTAAGCGTCGTACACGGGCTCGCTCATTTGAACAGCCCCTGCGCTGATGGATCTGGGCCTTCGACGACCTCGCCCCCGGCACCCAGGTGACCTGGATGTGCCCGCTGCTGCAGCTCGACGATCTGCGCGGATAACGCCCCGTGATCCGGATTCTTCGCATCGCGGTACACCGCCGCACCTCGGACCATCAACTCCTCAGCCAACACCGCGCACTCCACCGCCGTGAAACTCGCGGCCGTCGCACCCGCGCGCCACCTTGACAACAGGTCGGCGCTCATAGCTGCTCCCGAACGGAAGTCGAGTTGCGCTCACGCACGCGGCCGGACAGCCACTTTGTGACCTCGACGCGCGGGTAGAGAAAGCGATTGCCCGCACGGACGTACCCCGGTCCCTCGCCGCGTTTGCGCCAGGCCTCCAAAGTGCCGGGGTTGATATCAGCCAGCAACAGCAGGTCCAACTCGGTCAGGCAATCCAAGCTGTCCGCGATCTCAGTGAGCCGACCGTTTGTCGTCGTCTCGTGCACTTTCGCGTCCATCGCTACCCCTTCGATTCAACTTCTGTCAAGCGATCGTGCATGGTTGGGGCCCTACGTTCCTGACTGATTTGCCATGCGGGCACGAAAAAGCCGCCCGAAGGCGGCCAGATGAGAGGGGCGCGGCGAAAAGGGTCAGCCCGCCGCGTTCGCCTCTACCGCTTCCTTGGCGTGCCAGCCGTACACCACATCGCACATTTCGTCGGTCTCGCGGCTGGTATCGCCTCCGACCACGGACAGCACGATGCTGTTGAGCTCGCGCACCCGACGCAGGCCGGTCCGCAAGATCAGATCGAAACCATCCTGATGGGTTTCTCGCTCCAACATGTTGGTGATCGCCTCGATCTCGCCGGCGGCATGCCAGGCGATCTCTTCCCGCGCAGTCTGGTCGTCGGCGGTCGGTTCGTCGTCATCGTTCGTCGCATCACTGCCACCTGCGAGCGGCGCGTCAAAATCGAGCAACTCTGCGAGTGGCGGATTCTTCGTGCCAGCAATGCCGTTGACGTGGTCGGTCAGGTAGACGACGAGCGCCCGCACGAATCCCTTGCTGAATTCGTTCTCGTCGTGCTCGATCGTCACGCGGTCGGCGCGATCCTTCGGCTCTGAGAGCGGCCCGCGACCGAACTCGTAGATCGCGCGTTCGGCACCCTCGTAGTTGTAGCGCATCGAGTCATCTTGCTCACGCTTGTAGCCTCGCCGCAGCACGGCAGGCAGGGCCTCGATTTTGCGCAACAGCGCGTAGAACGCCTTAGCGCCACGCTCGAAAGCGCCACGCTCGATCTCGGCCGCCTCGGCGGCTGTGTACGCCGCGGTGGTAGTCTTTCTGGTACTCATGAAACACTCTCCTGTCGAGTGGGTTGTGGGGAGGGGCTGGTCGGTGTTAGTCGCACCTTCTGGCCCCGCTTGCCTCGGAACCGCCGAGGCGCCGGATCTCTTGTTTTGATCCCCATCCGTTTGAAGTAGGCGCGCAGCTCGTCATTCGCATTAGCGACGTTGACCGTGCGGATGGATAGTCGAACGGACGGGGGCTGCGGAACGACGGTCCTGCACGCCGACTTGTACGCCTCCACGTCCGATGGGTCGAAGCGGATTGCGTCTCCAAATCGATAGCTCGGAAGATCGCCGCGGTGCGCCAACGCGTACACGTGCCGCCGGCTGATGCCGAGTAGGCCGGCTACGTGGCCGGCGCTGAGCATTGCCGCATCACTCATGATCTTGCCGCCTTGAACGGCAGCACGCGGCCGCCAGGGGCATAGCCCGCAGCGGGCTTGCTGGCCGGCTTGCGCTTGCGGATCGCCGCGTGCACATCCGCAGGCTTGATGTCGGTGTAGCGCCGCAGCATCGACCAAGTCTTGTGCCCGGTCAGCAGCGCCACCCGCGGAATGTCCAGGCCCATGCGGAAGAACTGCGCCGTCGCGCGATGCCGCAAGTCGTGGAAGTGAAGGTCATCGATGCCGAGCTCGGCGCACCCGCGTGTGAATGCCGAGCTCGCCGACGCCGCGCGAACGCCGAAGATGTTCCCTTCGGTGCGATCACCGATCAGCGGCTCGAGGATCGTCCACGCGTCGGGCAGCAGCGGCACCAGCTGATCGTTGCCCGCCTTGTTGCGCGGGTCCTTGCGATCGCGGATCAGCACCGTGCGCGCGTCGCGGTCGATGTCGTCGACCTGCAGCGCGCAGATCTCGCCGAGCCGCATGCCTGTCGCAAGCGCGAACCGGCACAGGGTCGGCATGTCGATCAAACGCCTCGCGCTGGCCTGCCAATGGGCGTACAGGCGCCGCAATTCGTCGTCGGTAGGCTCGCGGTCGCGCTCGCGGCTGCGCGTGTCCAGGCCGCGATGCTTCAGGCCTTTGCGGGCCTCCAATGCGAGATGCGCGGGGATGTCCAGGTGCCGCGACTCGCGGCCCCATGTCAGCACCGCCGACAGAAACGAGAGGTCGGCCGCGATCGTGACGCCGCCGGCGCCAGCCTCAGTACGCCGATCGATGAAATCGCGCAGGACGAACGCGTTGAGGTCCGAGAGCTTGACCGCGCCAATCTCGCGCTTGAGCATGACATGGGTCGCGGCTTTGGTCTTGCCCGGCGCCTTCGCATGCGTCTCGCCGTACTTGTCGATCAGGTCGCCGACGGTGGCGCCCTTCGGCACCGGTGCGAAGCCGCCGGCAGCGATGTGATTCGCCTGCGACTCGATGCCCATGGCCCAGTCTTTCGCCTCGCGCTTCGTGGCGAACGTTGCCGCCCGATAGACGCCGCGGCGACGGATTTGCACACGCCATTTGCCGCTCGGTAGCTGGGAGAATGAGGCCATCGTGTGCAGTCGTGTGCAGTCGATTTGATCGCTGCCGTGTGCACCCTATGTGCATCCAATCATGCCCCCGACAGCACCCCAAGCATATACCCCGTGTGCACCCCGTGTGCACTTTATTCGCACACGAGGCCATTTTAGTTACAGATACGCTGCAAATAGTATTTATGAATCAACAAGTTAACACATGGCGCCTGAGCGTGGCGCCGATGATGGATTGGACAGAGCGGCACTGTCGCTACTTTCATCGCCTGCTGACCCGGCACACGCGCCTGTATACCGAGATGGTGGCCACCGGCGCGCTGCTGCACGGCGACCGGGCGCGCCACCTCGATTTCAACCCGCAGGAGCATCCGCTCGCGTTGCAACTCGGGGGCAGCGAGCCGCACGATCTGGCCGATTGCGCCAGGCTCGCGGCGCAATGGGGCTACGACGAGGTGAATCTCAATTGCGGCTGCCCGAGCGAGCGTGTGCAACGAGGCGCCTTCGGCGCTTGCCTGATGGCAGAGCCCGCGCTTGTCGCCGAGTGCGTGAAGGCGATGCGTGACGCGGTTACGCTGCCGGTGACCATCAAGCACCGCATCGGCATCGAGCGGGCCGAAAGCTACGCCTTCGTTCGCGATTTCGTCGGCACGGTGGCGCGTTCCGGATGCGAAGTCTTCATCGTGCACGCGCGCAATGCCTGGCTGAAGGGCCTGAGCCCAAAGGAAAACCGCGATGTGCCGCCGCTGCGCTACGAGATGGTGTATCGCCTGAAGCAGGACTTCCCGGACCTGACGATCGTCCTCAACGGCGGCGTCGCGGGCGACGAGCAGATCGCAGCCCATCTGCAAAGGGTCGATGGCGTCATGCTGGGGCGCGAGGCGTATCACCATCCCTGGTCGATGGCGCATTGGGACGAGCGCTTCTTCGGGGCGCGTCCTTCGAATCATGACCGCGAACAGGTCGAGAAAACGATGGTCGAGTACATGCGACAGATCATCGCGCAGGGAGAGCCCTGGACCCATGCGGCGCGGCACATGCTCGGCCTGCGCAACGGCATGCCCGGGGCGCGCAAGTGGCGTCAGGTGTGGTCGGATCATCGGTTGAAGAGCGAAGACCCGTGCGATGTCTGGCGGCTGGCTCAAGGTTGCGCCGAGACATCGAACATGCCGGCGAGCGTCGTCGCCGCATGACGCAGGGATAGAGCGCTTCGCCGCATGTACGCGCGCGGCCACGCTTTAAGCTCTGGCGCGAAAGACGTCAACGCGAGAACCGGATGAAGAGCTTGCTCACGATCGCTGCGTTGCTTGGCGTTTGCGCGTCATCGGCGCTTGCGGCTTCGTACGACTACTGCGCGCGTGGCAGTGGCCCGGAGCTGCAGAAAACAGTGCGCGTGAAGCTCGAGCTCGATGGTGTCGACGCGGGCGCCGACGCGCCGCGCATCGCCGCCGCGCTGATCCGTCGCACGATGTGGGAGGGCAGGGCGGAGCGCGTTTCCGTCGAAGCCTTCGACGAAGCCGGCTGCGCGGCGGCACTCGGGCGCGTCGAGTCGATCAAGTTGACGCTGGGCGCCGACGAGCTCGCGTCGTTGAGGTCCGAAACGACGCGTGGCGCGGCAGGCACCGGCCCCGCGACGGCGGCGCTGGCAGCCTCAGCAAAGACGAAGGTCGAGGTCCCGGGCGCAGTGGCTGCGCCGGACGGTGCGTACTACACGCTGCAGGTGTACTACGCGACCGATCGCGCGGACAAGGGCGCCGTCGCGGGCACTGTCGATCCGGGCACGCGCTACGGCATCGAACGAGGCAGTGCCCTCGCTTTCGGCGCGGTGAAGGTGTCGGTACCGCGAGACCATCGCGCCGGGCAACTCGAGACGCCTTCGATCGTGAGGCTCGAGTTTTCCTCGGATCCGAAGCGCCATGTGATGTTGCAATCGGTGGAGCCGATGTCGCCCGACGCATGGCGTGCCGAGCTGAGCAAGCGCGCGGCGGCGCACGACCAGCCCGGCGTGCTGTTGTTCATCCATGGCTTCAACGTGAGCTTCAGCAACGCCGCGCTGCGCACCGGCCAGCTCGCGTACGACCTCGCGTTCCCCGGAGCGTCGATGTTCTATTCGTGGCCTTCGCGGGCATCGATCTCCGACTACAACGCCGACCAGCAAACCGCCGAATGGGCGATACCGAACCTCGAAAACCTGCTCAGTGAGGTGTCCAAGCTGGCCGCGGGCACGCCGGTGTACGTGATCGCGCACAGCATGGGCAACCGCGTCTTCACGCGCGCCTTCGAACGCCTGCTGGCGGTGGATCCGCGACGTCGCGCTGCCTTCCGCGAGCTCGTCCTGACCGCCCCCGACATCGACACCGAGATCTTTCGAACGCAGATTGCGCCGCGCATCCTCGGCGTCGGGCCACGCGTCACGCTGTATGCGAGCGACAACGACTCGGCGCTGAACGCCTCGCGCCGGCTCAGCGCGGGCTATCGGCGGCTCGGCCAGGCCGGCAACGAAATTCTCGTGCTGCCTGGCATGGACACCGTGGATGCGTCCAAGGTCAAGACCGACTTGCTCGGACACTCGTACTTCGGCGACAGCGACACGGTCATCAGCGACCTGTTCCGGTTGATTCGCGATCGGAAGAAGCCAGCCGAACGCGGGCTGCTCCAGCAAGTCCAGACCTCGGCGGGCCCGTACTGGCGCTTCCCCTGATCGCGCGCCTTTCGCGGACTCACTCGTCGCTGAGCAGTCCGCGTTGCCACACGGCCCAAGCCTGTTCGAAAGGCGTGCCTGCGGCGGGAAACACCGACTGGTCCTTTGCCAGGCGCACCCACACGCGCGTGTCGTGGTGGCTGCCGGGGACCGGCTGGTCGGCGCGAGTTCTCTCCAACCAGGCGTGTACCTGCGCGTACAGATGGGGGTGCCGCTTGAGCGTCCAGGCCAGGCCGATCAGATCGGCCAAGCCTTCCTCGCGCCGCGTCTCGCGCATCTCGCGACGCCTTTGCGCGAGTTCCTTGTCGTCGTTCCTGTCGTCCGCAACATCGACGAAGCCGGCCGGCAAGGTGTGCCACGCACCCTGCACGTAGCGCCAGCAGTGAGCCAACTCATGCGCCATCATGGCCTCGATCAGCACGGGGACCAGCGCCGGCGCGACATCGACGAGCGCGGATTCCGCCTGCGCGTTGCCGCGCATGGAGAGCACCAATTTGCAACGGCCGTCGACGTAGCCCATCGCAAGCGGCGCCTCTCCGGTGTTGGCTTGCGGTTGCACGACGATGTCGACCGGCAGCTTCTGCTCTTTCGCGTAGGCGAGCACCGGCGAACCGGCCTTCAGCCACTTGATCTCGGTCTCGGTGAGTTCGGGGCGAGACCATGCATGCGCTGCAACCAGGCAGCAAGCCCCCGTCAGAATGCGCTTCCACATAGGCTGGCAGTTGTACGGGGAAAAGGGCTGGCGATGGTCCCGAGGGGTGGGGTGAGTGCGGCATTTTCGAGGCAATTTCACGGCTACCTTCATGGCGCGCGTGCCGGCCGCTTCGCGGGCCAGGTCGCGAGGAGCACGCCGAGCACCGCGAGGGCGAATGCAGCGCCTTGCGCAGCATCGAATCGTTCGCCGAGAAAAATCACGCCGACGGCGGCCGCGCTCACCGGCAGCATTACGGTAAAGACGCCGGCCGACGAGGCCGGCACATGCTTCAGCCCGGTCATCCACAGCCACACCGTCACCATGCTCGCGGCAAGCGAATAGAACAGCAGCAGCGCCCAGTGCGCG
>Ga0184637_10002745_pt1 | contig 11209 bp, 15 predicted proteins | sample PLM3_127_b2_FD_133143 | JGI IMG/M metagenome (GOLD analysis project Ga0184637, IMG submission 133143) | Groundwater sediment microbial communities from an aquifer in East River, Colorado, USA - PLM3_127_b2 | ecosystem: Environmental > Terrestrial > Soil > Riparian zone | place: USA: East River... | reverse complement strand
AATGAAAAACATTGTCTTAAAAAGTCATCTTTTATAAATGATGAAACATAGCTGTAAACCGTCTTATATGATTTTAGCTTAATTAAGTCAGGAGCTATTTTTACCATGTCCGAAAAATTTGAAAACGGCTTATCCCCAAGCTCAACAAATCCTTTTTGGAATATAGCTTTTGTAGTTTTTATAAAATCTAAATAACCTTGTTTATCATTTGGACTGAACTTATCTATCTGGCTTAAAGTAAAATCCGTATCTGAGTTGTAATCAAAATATTCACGTTTATGGTTAAATATACGATAAAACGGGTTTAGCGGTTTAAGAGTAAAATAGTCTTCCGCTTTTCTTCCGGCAAGTTCAAATAACTCATTGAATAGGAAAGGGGCAGTAATAACAGTTGGTCCGCCATCAAATGTAAATCCATTTATTTCATATACATAAGCCCGTCCTCCCGGCTTATCGCGTTTTTCAAAAATTTCAACATCATGCCCTTTTACTGCTAAACGGATTGCAATACCAAGCCCCCCAAAACCGCTCCCTATAACGATTATTTTTTTGCGCATCTATTAGTATAGTATTCCCATATAATTATGTTCAGACTAATCAGACTAAATCCGTATAAAAAATCTTCTATCGGAATTGTGAACAGACGGATATTAAGATAAAATTCCTCTCCATATGTAACAACAGGTCTCCATGTCAGGTAGCCGTTTATTATAAAAATCAGAATGAACATTACACCCCAAAAAATCCAGAATTTTTTATTGAGAATTAGTTTAGTTTTTAAAAATAAATCTACTGCGATTGCAAACAAAGCAGAAATGATGGCAAGTAATGTATATTCTTTCATTTCTTTTCTCTGGTAAAATATTTTACACTTTCCCATGTGAAAAGCCCGCAAAAGGGGATTATTATAAAAAATAAAACTTCTTCAATGGGAAGATTATATATTTTAAAACCAATTGTGTAGTTCTGATTGAAGCTCCAATGTCCGCGTGATGTAGCAATTATGTCCCAAATAATAAATAAAACAAAAGGGATACCAATCGCCAGAGTTAAGCGTAAGGGATATTTATAAAAATCCATTTTCCTGCTGAAGCTCAAGATAAAAGGCGCAATAAAACTCACAGCAAGCACTATCAAATATTCAATTTTCATTCGGTTTGAACTTTATTAAAGATAATATTACAATTGCAAACATGATAAGTCCCGTAATAGTTAATGCAAAATATCCATTTGCAAGATTAACAATTGTAAAATTTAATAAATTAATTCCAATGATTATTAAAGGAATTTTTAATAAATTTTTCTGATTGGGAAAATTATTTTTCCATTTAATTATTTTATCAAGCAGTAAAGAAAACAGGAATCCACAAAAGAGCCAGTTTAAGAAATTTTGTAATGGAATTTTATTTTCTGCCCACACCCAGTAATTATTTACAAATGAAGCAAATGGTTCAAGCAGAATATCAGTTGCAAGAATGAATACTGCTGAAATAAATGCGATTGTATATATTGAAGTATTTTTCAGGAAATATTTTGCGGCGAGCATTGAATTGGCAGTAACCACAAACCACGCAAATGTTATTGCGAGGGGAACACCGTTTATTATGGGTTTCAATACATCAGTGTAGCTGTAATATCCGAAGGGGAAACCCGTGTTAACGCCCCACCATTCAATAAAGTAAGAAAAAATGAGGACTAAAACTGTAGATATAGTTACTGAAAATAAATCAGCAAGTTTGGCAAGAATTATAAAAGTTATTACTGCCTGAAGTCCTAAAAATAATGTTGTTGTCCATAAAAACTGCTTTCCCCATGCGGAAAACATGAGGAATAACCCGACAGGAAACATAACACATAAAATACCCGTAAGGATTTTTATTGATTTTGGAAACGGATTATTTGCTGCCTGAAGTTCTGCTTGCAAGATACATATCTTTGGTTGCTTTAGAGATAAATGTTTCCAGGTCGCCTTCAAGCTTTTCTTTCATTCTATCACTCAGGAATTTTTCGCCGAGTATTCCAGCGAGAAAATGAACATCGCTGGCTTTTTCCCTTGTCATACTAATTTTAAAAATGAAAGCGATTTTCGTTTTCTTTTCACTTACCTGGCTTAATATGGCATTGCAGTAAAGATAATCTCTTGACCCTTCTTTTGATTCAAAAAGGAGCGTATCACCCGAGAAACTTTTATATTCCAGCACAAAAGTAAGATTGTAGGGAGAAGCAAGAGGAGCTTCAACTCTATACAGCCATTCACTTTCGGTATCGTTAAGCTTTTTTACTGATACTATATTCGGGAAAAATTTAGGATATATTTCAATGTCCTTAATATATGCCGCAATGAATTCTTTATCAAGATTAATGCTTGCATTCCGTTCCACCTGTGCAGAAATCGTAAAAGAAGCCACACCTGCGGTTATATTTGCAGAATTTATTAAAACAGCTAAAATTAGTATTGAAAATATCTTCATGTGTTTTTGTTTATTTTTCAGGATTATAAGTTCTGCCTTTCCATTTTGCCCCTTCGCCGGAGATTATCCATCTCCATGAGTTGAGAGCTATTAATGGAATTGTTATTACCCCGAGGGGATGCAGAAGCGAAGAAATTATGCCAAGCTTGAACTTGACTGAAATAATAATGCGTGCTATGTAGAGAATTGCTATTTGTATGCTGATTAAAATAACAATATAGTTTATATCAGATTGCAAATATAGCTCAATAAGAAATAACAAAAAAGGCAGAAAAAAAAGCAAAATATAAACAGTGTTTAATATAAAAAGCCGTGTAGACGAAAACTCAAAACCCGCAAATATGTTTTTTGAAAACCCATTCCAGATTTCTTTGAAATTCCTGTACATTCTAACGCTTAATAAATTATGTCCGTCTTCGGCTATTAATTTTAAATCTTGTTCCTTGATCTTTTTTGAAAGGCAGATATCCTCTACCAGAGCGTCTTTAACGGATTCGTGGCCGCCTATTTCTTCATAAGATTTTCTTTTGAAGAGCATAAAAGGACCGATACCTATTGAAAAATTTGTGAATCCCTTTTTATCAACAAAGTAAAACGGAAGTAGCATCATTATTGTAAACCATAGCATCGGCATTATTAGCTTTTCTGCAAAAGTTATCATTATCATTTTTGGGAAGAGCGTAAGCATATTTGCTTTGCGGTTTAGCGCTATAGTAATGGAATCTCTCATTGAATTGGGATTGTGAATCGTGTCCGCATCTGTAAATAAAATATACTCGCCCATGGAAGCTTCATAAAGCTGTTTGCACGCGTAAGATTTACCCGTCCACCCGCTGATTAATGGTTTGCCATTCAGCACTTTTAAATGCGGATACTCTTTTGCAATTGAATCAATTATCTCGCCTGTTTTGTCTTCTGAATTATCATTTAATACAATTACCTCGTATTTTGGGTAATCCTGAACCAGCAGGGAAGTAAGAATATTTTTGATATTGTGTTCTTCATTTCTTGCGGGAACAAGAACAGAGACAAACGGCAGTTCAGATTCTGAAATTTCAGAATAATTTTTCCTTCTTAAAATATATAAATTCCACACGCAAATAATTAACAGAACAAACAGTATTGCAGTGATTATTAAATTATAAATAAGCATAGAATCTATTCGCCATGTAATTTATCAATTGTCCTGTTTCTTGAGCTTTTACCTTTAAATATAGTTTTGAATTCATCTGATTTTTGATTTATCACCGCTTGCTTAAGGTAATCCAGCTCACTGACCAGTTTTTGCTGTAAATAGTTTGTATATTCCTTTGTATCAGTAATGTTACCATTAATAATATCTGGTTCACCGATTTTTATAAATACCTCGGGTCTTTGCTCCATTAAAAACTCATACCTGATAGCAACAGGTACAAGGTTAATTTTGCCAAGCTTTTCTGCAATCTTCGTTATGCCTGAATAGAATTTAATCGGTCTGAAGTCCTGCGGCTGCATTAAGCCCTGTGGAAATATCCATAAAAACCTTTTGGTATCTTTTAGTAGTCCAACGATGTAATTAATTGATTCCATTGCTTCTTTCGGGTCGTTTCTATCAACCGAGAAAACTCCGACGTATTTAAAGAAGGAATATTTCCTCATCTGTTCAATATCCATCATTAAGTAGTCGTCAGCTTTCCATCTCTTCGTGCTCAGCTGATAAGCTATAAATCCATCCCACCAGTTTGAATGATTTGCATATAAAAGTGTTGGGATGATTACGTTAATCTTAGAGAGATTTTCTTCTCCGCTGATGTTTGTGCCATAGAAGTGTTTCCCCAGCAATCTTTTATGATAAATACTGAAAATCGCCCCAATTAAGCTATTTTTTTGAGTTTTTATCATTTTATATAGTATCGAAATTAAGTATTAAATAATGAATTAAAGAGTTTAAAATATTGCCTGATATTTCAGGATTAAGGTCTATAAATTGCAATTACTTGATAATTTATGTTGGAAAAGATACTCCTTAATGCCAAAAACAATATTAATAACAGGCGCAACAGGTCTGATTGGTAATAACATAGTTGACGCCATATTAAGAAGAGGTGACGAATATATTGCCCTTACACATAACATTGGTTCCGCAAAGAAAAAATTAAAGGGTGCAAAAAGGATTGTTTCTCTAAAAGACTATCTTTCGATTAAGGATGAAAAAATAGATGCTGTAATTAATCTTGCCGGAATGAGCATCGGGGAGAAGAGATGGAATGAAAAAGTAAAAAAGGAAATTTATGATTCAAGGATTGAAACCACGAGAAAAATAACAGAGCTTATTTCACAAATGCCGGCAAAGCCGGAAGTTCTTGTGAGCGCATCCGGAGTTGATTATTATGGTGATAGAGGTGCAGAAGACGTTTACGAAGATGCCCCAAACGCAGATACATTTATGGGCAACCTATGCAGGGACTGGGAATCGGAAGCGTCGAAAGCGGAGCAATATGGGGTTCGCGTGGTTAGAACACGCACAGGTTTTGTTTTAGCAAAAAATTCTGAAGCGGTTAAAAGACTTACACTTCCATACAGACTTTTTATCGGAGGACCGATTGGCAGCGGAAAACAGTATATGCCATGGATTCATATTGATGATTTAGTTGGGATATATTTGTATGCGATTGATAACCAAAATGTTAAGGGAGCGATTAACGCCACTGCGCCAAATCCTGAAACAATGAAAGAATTCGGGAAAAATCTGGCTAAAGTTCTACATCGCCCGTCTTTTTTCCCTGTTCCCCAATTTGCTGTTAAAATCGCAGTGGGTGAGATGGCACAAGTTGTTTTAACGGGCAGAAGAGCGCTTCCGAAAAAAATTATGGACCTGGGTTACAAATTTAACTTTACACATTCAATTGATGCGTGGAGTGATGTTTTTAATAAATAAACGTAACATTCATCTGTTTATAAGATCTTCACTATCAATTTGAACCTCTCTCAAATCATTTCCAAATTCAATAACGGATTTAAGATTCGTGATAAAAAATCCCCAGCAAACGCAGCAGTTTATATGCGCAAAATCGTTATGGTTTACACCTTCTGCATATTCCTGTTTTAATGTAAATAGTGTTCTGCCTCTATCTTCTTTAAGTGTGATAGTTACAATAAATAAGCTTCCGAAGGTAAATTTAAAGAGTGAGTTTTCCTTGGTTTCCAGAACTTTGCCTTTAGTTGAAAAATTCTTTGCCAGCCAGCGCCACTCATATTCATCTGATACTTGCACAATTTCGGCATCTTTTCTTTGCTTTCCATCTTTTGAAGTATAAACAGATTTTCCTATAAACCATTTTGTCAAACCGTTCCCGGTGCCAACATAATTATAGACTTCATCCACAGGTTTAGTTATATAAATACTGTGGTGAAAGCTCTGCATGTTAAAACTTTTTTCAGTCATCTTTTAACTTTTGTAATCTTTAATTTATCCCGGATTAAAAAGGTAGCTTTTCGAGGTCAACATTGCCGCCTGAAACAATAATACCTATTTTTTTATTTTTATAATTGGCAGAATTCTGTAGCAATGCGGCAAATGAAACCGCGCCCGATGGCTCAACAACTATTTTCATTCTTTCCCATATGAGCTTCATTGCATTTATGATTTCTTCTTCGCTTACTCTTATAATATCTTTAACATACTGCTTAATTATAGGAAAAGTAACATCACCCAACGAAGTTCTCAGCCCGTCTGCAATAGTATTTGGATTTGTCTGCGGAATAATCTTGCCAGCTTTAATGCTTTGATAAGCGTCATCCGCGTTTAACGGTTCCCCTCCAATAATCCTTGTTTCTGGTGAAAAATGCTGAAACCCGATTATAATACCGCTTAAAAGTCCGCCGCCGCCAACAGGCGTGAAAACATAATCCAAATCCTCTGAATCGTTAATCAGCTCTATTGCGCAGGATGAATGCCCCGTTATAACCCTTATATCATTTGAGGGATGGATAAAAGCCGTGCCTGTTTTTTGGATAACTTCGTCGCATTTTTTCTCGCGGTCAAGGGGCTTGCTGCCGGAGTAGATTATCTCCGCACCATAATCTAAAACAGCATCACGCTTCGAGGCAATAACGTTTTCAGGCATCACAATGGTTGCTTTAATGCCAGCACATTTTGCTGCGTAAGCAACTGCCTGAGCGAAATTTCCTGAGGAGTGAGTTACCACCCCGCATTTTAATTCATCTTCGCTTAATGATAAAACAGCATTCATAGCGCCGCGGATTTTAAATGAGCCCGTCTTCTGAAAAGTCTCACATTTAAAATACAGCTCACACCCGGTCAGTTTATTTAATGATACTGACGTTAGTATAGGTGTTCTATGGATGTAAGGTTTTATGTGGTCAGCAGATTTGATTATAGTATCTTTATCCGGAATTGCTGTCATGCCTTGCTCTGAAAACGTTTATTAATGCAAATATAGCTATAAAGAGCCAAACTATGTTAACAAACGTAGAGGGATAAGCGCTGTAAAAAATTGTGTTTACTATTAAACATAAGCTACCAATTATATTCAGCCATTGATACAGCTTTGATTTTGCAGTGAGCTTGTGTGTGCTCAGTAAACCGTAAGCAATTAAAACACTTACAGAACCTGCCCAGCCGATAATATCTATAAGGATTTTCTCTGACATGGAATTATTTTTCTAGAATCTTTTTAAGTCCGGCAATTTTGTTTTTCCAGAATGATTTCTTTTCCTTAACCTGTTTTGAGTTTTCCAGCTTCTGATGTTCAACTACAACTTGGCTTTTATCTTTGCCTTTTGGGTAAAAGTTTACGGCAATCCTGGTTTTCCCATCTGACCACCCGGCCCTTAAATATTTATTTTTTGTTTGTGAAGATATTTCAATCTTATCCTTCAGCCATTTTCTGCGAAACTTCTCATCAGCAACGGATTTATAAAGTTTATCAATAGGAGTATTAACTGTAATACTGACGCTGAATTTATATCCGCCGGTAACCTGATGAGTTTCTCTCATTCCCCGTGCCTGCTCATAACCCACTGTAACCATTTGCGCCCACCAGCCGTTTGTGAGCTTTTTGCCATAAATCCAGCTCGCTATTTCCTTGTGAGTCATTTTCGCAGCATCAATCATATCAAGAATCTTAAACCACTCTTCCCAGCTTTTGCCTGTAGCTTTTTTAACCGCCTCGCTTGAGATTCCGCCCGGACTAGGTTTTTTGTTTGTTTTGTTGACATAAGTTTGAATTAATTTTACCAATTCATTTTTTCTTTCAATTTTGTTATATGCGCTAAGTGATGTTCAGAGTGCCATGCGTAAAGACACATAAGTTCATCAAGGGGAATCTCTCTGCTGTGCTCTGGGTGATAAAATTTTCTTTTGATTTGTTCGGGTGTAAGCGACTTTAAAAGAATAATCCATCTTTTATGGAGATTATCAAGCAGAGCTAATGAAACTTCAAGAGGAGTCGATTTATAATCTTCAAGTTCTGCCCATCTATCTTCAAAATAAGGCTTAATTGTTGGAGTGTCTTCAGTTAAGGCAAGCTTGAATCTCATAAAGCTGTTCATATGACTGTCCCCAACATGGTGAACAACCTGCCTTATAGTCCATCCGTTTGGTCTGTATGGTGTATCTAATTGCTTGTCAGTTAAATTGTTCACAGCATTTCTTAACTTGCCGGGAAATGCTTCAATAGTTTCAATGTACTCTTTAATATCAGCATCAGTAATATTTGTTTGAGGGCTGTACTCTCCGATTGGGAAGCGGAGCTTGTGTAATTCCAGTTCTGTCATTTATAGTTTGGATTAATAAATTGTATAAATTTATTCAAATCTTTTTATCTTTAAAAGACATAACCACAAGCTTTATAACTGCAGGTTTTTAATAATAAACTTAGAAAAACGGAATTGATTTGATATATTTGCTTTCATTAAACCTTGAAGGTTTTAAACTGCTGATATCAATAGATGGTTTTTCGCCGGCAATTAATTCCGCCATTAATTGACCGATTGCAGGAGAATGCATTACACCATGGCCCGATGAGCCGCCAGCAAGATAGAAATTTTCCAATCTCGGCGCCAAGCCAAGTAAAATGTGTTCATCCGGAGACATTTCGTATAATCCTGCGAGTGAATTTTCTTTATCTATACTGCAATTTTGCAGTTTTGGAATCCTTTCTTTGGCAATATTCAAAACATTCTCAAGCCACCTGTTTTCAACATCTGTATTAAACGGTTCATTATTTTCCGGCTCCAAGGGTAAGAGCATAATTAAATTTCCGTCCCTCATTCTGAAATGAAAGCTGTTATCTATCCATATAGTCATTGGCAAATTGTCAGGGAAAATATTCTTTTCTTTAATCATAGCTGCCTGCCTTTTTAAAGGTTTAACGGGAATATCAACTCCCGCTAATTTTGCAATTTCCCCAGCCCAAGCTCCCGCAGCATTTATGATTATATTAGCTTCTATATTCCCGGAAGTTGTGTTAACCGATTTTATGTTATTATTTCTAATAACAAATCCTTCTGTTTCTGTTCCGTATTGGAAAATTATACCGCATTTCTTTGCACCTTTAATGTATCCTTCAAGTATTTTAAGTGGAGATATAAAACCATCTGTTGAACAAAAACAGCCACCGATAATTTCGTTATAATTTATATAAGGATTCAGCTTTCTTATATCATCAATTGAAACGAGCTCTGCTTCGTTAAGTCCGCATGATTGTTGCAATGCATTAGCTTCTTTTAGTAACCCCAGCTCGTCATTATTTTGTGCCAGAAATAAATATCCGAGCTGATAAAACCTGGGATCAATTCCAAGCTCATCTTTAAATGATAATAGTTTTTGCCATGAAAGAAGAGAAAGCTTAATATTAATTTCAGAGCCGAACTGCGCCCTGAAACCGCCAGTTGCTTTACCTGTGCTGCCGCTGCCGGGATAGATGCCTTTATCGATTACAAGAACATTTTTAAATCCTTTAAGTGCTAAATGATAAGCGATACTTGCGCCAATAACGCCTCCTCCGATTATAAGCGCATCGGCAGAATTCATTTTTTGGTATCATTATTAAACGCCGTAAAGATGTGTTCGGGATTTCTGAAGCTTTTAAATTCAAGCGAGTTACCGCTGTAATCTTTGAAGAACATAGTTGCCTGCTCACCTGGCTCTCCGGCATAGCGTATGGTTGGCTTAATCAGAAACGAAATTTTCGCATCTGTAAGCCGTTTGCTGATGTTATGAAAATCATCCCATGGAATAATACAGCCGAAGTGAGGTATGGGGACTACTATGCCGTCAACGAAACCACAGTCCACCGATGGAGGAATTATTTCACTCACATGGCAGGAAAGCTGGTTGCCGAATAAATCGAAATCCACCCATGTATTTGTGCTTCGCCCTTCGGTGCATTCCAAAATATCACTGTAAAATTTCCGGGTTAAATCTAAATCCTTAACTAAAAAAGAAAAATGGAACGGATGGTGTGGCATTGGTATAATAATCGTGTAATATTAGAAGATATTATGCTTTACTTATTTATTGGCTGTTACATTTTTATTCGTTATTTGTTTCTTCCAGTTTTTTCATTTCCGCTTCAACCCATTGGCAAAGCGCATCTTTATCCTGCGGAGTGAGCACTGCATCTTTATGAATAATTAGATATTTAGGCAGGGGCATCTCATCTGATTTTATAAGCTCGCACATTTCATTTAACCTTGCTTCTTTTTTAGCAGCGGAAATTTTGCCCCATTCGCTGAAGTTCATTTTCTTTCTTCCCTTAACAACATCATCTGCTACAAGCCATGAAACGGGCGCTATATGGCTGTACCATGGCCAGTTAGTATGGCTGCTATGACAGTCATAGCACGAGCGTTTTAATATGTTATGGACATTTTCGGGAACCTGAGTGTGTTTGGTTATATCCTCAGGCGTTGTTTCCGAAAGGACGGTTTTATCGGGTCTGTTAATAAACTGTATAACAACAAATCCAATAACCAGAATTACAAAAACGATTTTTAAAATTTTCTTCATAAAACTATTTGCGGTTTAAATCTTAAATATCCATTTCAAAGAGTTTTTTCCCTGTATTATAATCAAAGCCCATGATACCCTTTCCTTTGAGCTGAAGAATAACCAGATTGCCCGAGCGTTTTACATCTATATTGCTTTTTGTAAAAAACAGGCTTGAAAAAGCATCGTCATCTTCGTCAATTTTCATTTCATCAAACAGAGCGTCTTCACTAGCTGTCCATTTCTCTTTTCCTGTTTTAAGGTCAACGCAGGTCATGAGTCTGTTTGATTTTCTGCCAAGCTGGTCAAGATAAACTATGATTGCGCAATCGGAATCCTGGTGGTACATAATACCCTCTAAATAAATTTTATCGCCCATCGGTTCTGAAGATAAATTATAATGCTTTAAGCTGGAGGGATTCCTTGAATAGCTTTCCAAACTTGATTTATTAGCCAGAATTTTATTTTTAGACCCGGTAATTTTAAAAAGCTTTTTCCTTGGACCTGAGCTGTTTTCAGTGCTTAATACAGCAACAGACCATGCTGATGAATCCTTATCCAGTATTTCTCTCACATCTTTAAAATCATTGTATAACTTGCCGTCTTCCATTCTGTAAACCAGATTGTCCCTTCCGTCTTTGGTTTTTAGTTTAACGGTGTTATCATCCTCATCATAGTGACCCTCCGTCAAACCCGCGCTTAGCTCGGGAAACCTGCTTATAAACTGTTTTGTGTCCATAACTTT
>Ga0184637_10002744_pt1 | contig 11209 bp, 16 predicted proteins | sample PLM3_127_b2_FD_133143 | JGI IMG/M metagenome (GOLD analysis project Ga0184637, IMG submission 133143) | Groundwater sediment microbial communities from an aquifer in East River, Colorado, USA - PLM3_127_b2 | ecosystem: Environmental > Terrestrial > Soil > Riparian zone | place: USA: East River... | reverse complement strand
CGCGATAGCGATATACTTCGGCCTCGCAGCGCGCCGAAGTGGCGGAACTGGCAGACGCGCACGTTTGAGGGGCGTGTGGGGCAACCCGTGGGGGTTCGAGTCCCCCCTTCGGCACCAATCTTCAGTAAACGGCTGATCTTCCTCGGCTAACTCCGAGCGACTTCCTTCGAAGCCCGTATTTCCCCCGTACCGCTCGCCTCGGCCGTCATCCTCGCGAGCAGCGCCGACCCGTCGCGGCGCGTCCGGTTCGGGATGAAGCGCGCGTACACCGTGAAGAGCATCTCGGGTGTGGTGTGCCCGAGCTGCGCTGCGACCCAGGAGGGCGCCTCACCGGCAGCCAGGGCGTTGCTGGCGAACGTGTGCCGCGTCTGGTACATCGTGCGTCGGCGGAGCTCAGCCTTCTTCAGCGTGCCGTACCAGGCGTGGTCCCGGAGGTTGTTTACGTTCAGGAGGCCCCCCGACGGCCCCGTGAAGACATAATCCTGACCCGGCTCGGCCGCACCCTGGCCCGCCCTGAGCCTCACGGCCGCCTGCTGGGCCTTCTGCGCCCTGAGCGCCTCGACGACGGGCGGCAGGCAGTCGACGTCGCGAACGCTGCCCGCGGTCTTCGGTGCCGACTCCACACCACGGTACCGACCGGCGCGGATTCGGAAGCGGGCGCTCGCCCCGTCGACGTCGCCCCACTTGAGCGCGGCGAGCTCGTTCGGCCTGGCGCCCGTCCAGAACGCCACGGCGAAGTACGGACGCCACCAGGTGGGGCAGGCCTCGAGGAAGGCGTCGACCTCCTCGGGTGAGAGCGGGTCGATCTCCGTTCGCGGCTCCCGGAGCATCTTCACGGCCGTGAGCGGATCCTCGCGGAGCCACCTACGGCGCCGGGCGGCCTTGAGGATCATCTTCAGAACGAGGAGGACAAGGTTCGTGCGTCGCGCCCCCAGTCCGCCGTCCTGCCATCCCGTGATCGCCTGGCGCACGCGCGGCTCCGTCACCTGCGTGACTCGGAGCTCGGCGAAGAGCGGTAGGAGCTGCGACTTGAGCACCTGGCCGTACTGCTGGCGCGTCGATGCCTTCCAACCTGACCGCGACTCCTCGACCCACTGCTCGGAGAACGGCTTGAAGAGCGGCGCGTGGCGCTCGTCGGGTGGCCGCTCGCCGCGATCGCGCTCGGCCAGGAGGCCGCGCTCGAGCGTGCGCGCCTCGTCGCGCGTGACGCCCTTGTAGGTCCGCTGGCGCTCGCGGCCGTCCGCATCGTACCAGCGGATCGTGTAGCCCTTGATCGTCTTATAGATGGCCACCATACCCTCCTTTTCCAGTGCGCTGCTTGTTAGACCACGCTACCGTGCAGGCTTTCGAGCACCGCCGCGCTGACTTGTTGCGCGTCAGGTCCGCGAACCAACGTGCACACTGTTGGCATTGGCGGAGCCTGTCGCGATGCGGATGCCTGAAGTAGTCGGCCACCCACACCGTCATAGCGCCGCGCCAGCTCGGGCTGCCGAGAAGGATGCCGAGACGGAGCCCCGCCACGCTGTCGACCTGTAGCCAATGGAGCGGCCCCCGCCGGAAGATCGTACTGGCCGCGTACTCGAGCGGTTGCCCAGCGGCAAGGGCGTTGAAGCCCGCCACCGCGGGCGCTGGGGTGGTCGAAGCCTTGGCCCCCATGACAGCCGCCACCACCGCCCCCGCCTGACTCAACGCGCCCTGGTATTCGGCGGACTCTCGTTCTAACCGCCCCTCCGCCGCGCTGCCAGCAAGTAGCTCCCCATTCAAGACCCGCGCGAAGTTCTCCAACATCACCAGCTGGCCCCTGATGAAGTCAGACACCCCGCGCAGCTTCTTTCGGCGGTCCCGTCCGCGTCGTGGCGTCAGCATGTGATGAAGCTAGCAGGTTTGACTTATTTTGTCCACTCGGTATTATGAGACCGCGGCAGATGATTCTATCGGCGATAGACTAGGATGGGAGGGCGCGAGCACATGGAGATGGAGCAAAGACTCCTCGATATCGAGCAGGCCGCGCAGCTGCTGGGCGTCCACGTGGGCACGCTCTACCGTTGGGCGCGGGCGAACCGGGGGCCTTGCATCCGCATGGGGGTCCGGGTCATCCGGTTCGATCCGCGGGCGCTCGAGAGGTTCATCGCGCAGAGCACTGTCGAGGCGCGGCGCGAGGCCGTCTAGAATGAGCCGCGGCAAGTCCCGCCGGTCCCTCGAGCTAATCGAGGCCAGCATCGAAATACTCCGCGAGATCCAGCCGGCGACCGTCCGGGCCGTCTGCTATCGCCTCTTTACCCTCGGGCTGATCGACTCCATGTCGAGGAACAACACGAACAAGGTCGGCCGCCAGCTCACCGACGCCCGGGAGGCGGGCTGGATCCCCTGGGCCTGGATCGTGGACGAAACCCGCGGCGTCGAAGGTGCGCCGACGTGGACGGACCCGGCCGAGTTCGCCGAGGCGGTGACGCGGGACTACCGAAAGAACAAGTGGAGCGTTCAACCTGTCCGGCTCGAGATCTGGAGCGAGAAAGGGACCATACGCGGGACGCTGGCGCCGGTGCTCGATCAGTATGAAGTCCCGTTTCGCGTCATGCATGGGTTTGCCTCCGCGACGGCCGTGCAGGAGATCGCGCGCGAGAGCCTGACGAGCGAGCAACGTCTCGTCGCGCTCTACGTCGGGGACTGGGATCCGTCCGGGCTCCACATGAGCGAGGAGGATCTGCCGGGCCGGCTGGAGGAATACCGGGTGCGGATGATGCGCTCCGGGGCGATCCCGCCAGACGAGCGCGGCACCAGCGCACGGCCGGAGATTGAGCGCGTGGCGCTCACCGAGGAGGACATCAGCGACCCCGCGCTGCCGGACTTCAATGCCGACACGAAGCACGGCGACCCGCGTTATCGCTGGTTCGTCGAAGCGTACGGCCGGCGCTGCTGGGAGCTGGACGCCCTCTCCCCGGTCGTGCTTCGCGAACGTGTCGAGGCGGCCATCGTCGAACGCCTGGACCGCGCGATATGGGATCGCTACGTCGCGGCTGAAACCATGGAGCGCGAGAGCATCACGCGAACGGTGCAGACGTGGCGGACCCTGGCGGGGACGCCCGCATGAGCGCCCCCGTCGCCCTCATGCTCGAGCGGCTCGACGGTGTGCGGCGAGGCGCCCGGGGACATATCGCCCGATGCCCGGCCCACGCCGACAAGCGCGCTAGTCTCTCGGTCGCTGAAGGTCGCGATGGTCGGGCGCTGATCCGTTGCTTCGCGGGTTGTGAGACCGAGACGATCCTGACCGCGCTGCAGATGACCTGGGGCGACCTGTTCGCGGCCCCGCGGGCGCGACAGGATATCCGTAACAGACCGGTAACGGCGTCTTGTGAGCTCGACGAGGTTCGCCAATCCCTGCTCGCAAGGGAACGTCGACACGCCGAACGCCGCGCCCGCTGGGCCGACGTCATGGACCTAGCGGATGAAGCCCGGGCGATGGATCGGCTGATTGCCCGAGCGCGGACGGTGGTCGACGAGCTCGGCGATACGGACGAGGCGTGGATGCTGGAAGCCCGCGCCACGACCCTCGAGCTGATGATGTGGAACGCCGAGACCCGAGCGCATGTGGCCGTGGCAGGACGCCGGTTATGGTGACGAACGGCGCCGGCGACCTCACCCTAGCGTCGGTGCATGACGCCTTTGGGAAGTGGCTCGCCTTCCCGACCGACGATGCCACCCGCCCCCGCTATGACCTGGTGGACATCGCGCTCGCCGTGGTGGTCGCCAATCGGATGCCGGCGGATCCCTTGTGGGTGTTCCTTGTGGCGCCGCCATCGTCAGGCAAGACTGAGATCATCAATTCGCTGCGCGACGTCCCCGACGTGTTCCCGTTGTCCTCGTTGACGCCGCAGACCTTTGCCTCGGGCTTCGAGCGCAAGGGTGTCGAGACCTCGCTGCTGCCGAAGCTCGACGGCAAGACGATCACGATGAAGGACTTCGGGACGATCTTAACGATGTACCGCGAGAAGCGCGGCGAGATTCTGGCGCAGCTGCGGGAGATCTACGACGGCGCATTCTCGAAGGAATGGGGCAACGGCAAATCGCTGAACTGGTCCGGCAAGGTCGGGCTGCTTGCTGGCGTGACCGGAGTCATCGACCGCGAATACGCGCTCGGCGCGATCCTCGGCGAGCGCTTCTTGATGTACCGGGTCAAGGGCGCCAATGCCCGGACCCTCGCACGGCGGGCCATCGCGCAACAGGCCGTCTGGCAGCAGGAACAGCGCCAGGTGCTTCGCCGGATCGTCGCCGGGTACCTCGACGCCTTGCTCCCGGCCGCACCGCCCATGTCAGACACGATCCAGGAAGGGTTCGCCGCCCTCGCCGAGTTCACGGCGACCGCGCGCTCTCCGGTCTTCTTCGACGCCAGGACCGGCGCCATCGACCTCATCCCGGAACCAGAGGCGCCGGGTCGGCTGGCGAAGCAGTTCACTCTACTTGGCCAGGCCCTCGCCGTGGTGCGTCAGGAGTCGACGGTGAGCGTGAGTACCTACAAGACGGTCGTCCAAGTCGCCCACGATAGCCTCCCGGCGACCCGTCAAGTCATTCTCCAGGCCGTGCTCGCTCAGGACGTCCCGGCGAACACGACTGAGATCGCGACGGCCATCGACTACCCGACCACGAGCACCCGAAAGTACCTCGAGGAGCTCGCCGCGGTCAGGCTTGTGACGAGACTCCCTGAGGGACCAGGGAAGGCCGACCGCTGGACCACCAGCCCAGCGCTCTTGGCCTTGCTCGAAGACGTGCGCCGGCCCATCGCGGAGGCCATCGCCGAAGAGACCCTTACTAGAAGTGTAAGAGTAGGTGTAGTAGGTGAGTAATCTCTATAGCTCACTGCCGCCCATGTTCCGCCCCCAGAAGGGTCGGGACGTACCCCAGCCTGACACTTCTAGTAAGGTCCCCGACGCTGTCAGAGTCGCCTCCTTCAGAAGTCAGCTCGAGGCGTGGCTCCGCTCGGGTGGTGTCGCCGTCCCGTTGCTCGTTCTCCCTGATGCTCCTCCACCAGCTGAGGGCCAGTGCATCTCGTGCGGCGTGGCGCTGGATCCTGGACAGACATGGCGATGCGCGACATGTCTCGAGGCCGTGAACGTCGCCCTGGCTGAGGAGCGCCGCTGATGCCCCAGGCCATTCGTCGCGCCTGCCGCTCCGGCTGTCCACACTTCCAGCCGTGTCCGGTCCACGGCAAGGGCTGGGCCCTGGCCCGCGTGGCGTCGTCCGTCGCTCGAGGGTACGGTGCCGAGCACCTCCGGCTCAGGCTCCAGGTCATCGCGGAAGAGCCGACCTGTCGGGCGTGCGTCGTCCGTCGCTCGACGATCGCCGACCATATCGTGCCGTTGAGCCGGGGAGGTCAGACGGTTCGGGAGAATCTCCAGGGGCTCTGTGAACGCTGCAGCCGGTCCAAGAGCGGCCGTGAAGGACGGGCGGCCAGGGCCACTTTGGCCTCCGGACTTCAGGCGGGGCCAAGAGGAGACGCCCAAGGAGTCTACCGGGGGGGACGATCGGAAAATTCCGCCCGCCCCAGGGTTCCGCGATGAGGACCGGCCGCCCTCCGTTGCCGACGAAGGTCAAGCTTCTGCGCGGCACGCTGCGCCAGCACCGGCGCAACCTCGCCGAGCCGATGCCGTCGCCTGGTGCTCCACCGCGGCCGTCGACGTTGCCCGTGCTGGCGCGCCCCACGTGGCGCTGGCTGGCGCGCCTGCTCACCAGCATGCGGATCATCACGAAGGCGGACGGCCCGGCCTTGCTGCTCGCGGCGTGTCGGCTGACCGACTACCTGGACCTGCGCCGCGACGTCGACGCGAACGGCGTCACGTACACCACCACGACGGCGAGCGGATCCACGATGTACCGCCAGCGCCCCGAGGTCGCGCTGATGACTGCGGCGTGGCGAGACGCGATGGCGGCGCTGGTGCAGCTCGGCTTGACGCCATCGGCGCGCAGTCGCGTCAGCAAGGCCTCCAACCATCCGGACACCCCCGAGGGCGAACTTGAAGCGTTCCTCACACGACGTTAGCCCGACGAATCCGGTCACGGCGTACGCGCTCCGCGTGCGGGCAGGCGAGATCCTCGCTGGCCATGCGGTGCGCCAGGCCTGCGCGCGTCACCTACGCGACCTCGAGGAGGGCCCGGCCCGCGGGCTGCGGTTCGATCGGGCCGCTGTCACCCGCGTTCTGAAGTTTTTCTCGGCCCTGCGCCTGCCCGAGAGCGGCGCGCCGTTCGTGCTTCTGCCGTGGCAGGTGTTTGTGATCGGCTCGTGGGCCGGCTGGATGAAGCAGACGGCCGGCGGCTGGATCCGGCGGATTCGGACGGTGTACTGCGAGGCCGGAAAAGGCTCAGGGAAATCGCCATGCGCGGCCGGCGTCGGGCTATACGGTCTGAGCGCCGATGCGGAGCTCGGAGCGCAGGTGCTGCTCGGGGCCACCAAGCGCGAACAGGCTGGCATCGTCTTCACCGACGCATCGAAGATGGTCGAGGCCTCGCCGATGCTCTCGCGCGTCGTCGAGCGGAATCTGACGACGCTGTCGGTCCCGAGCACGGGCAGCGTACTCCGCGCGGTCTCGAGCGAAGCCAAGACCCTCGACGGTTGGCGCGGCCACGTCATCATCGTGGACGAGTTGCACGAGCACGAGAGCGACTTGGTGTTGGCGAAGCTCTCCGCGTCGACGAAGGGCCGACCGCAGCCGCTCGTCTTCATCATCACGAACGCGGGCGTCTCGCGGATCAGTGCCTGCTGGCAGCAACACCAGTACGCGCTCCAGGTGCTCGAAGGCACGGTCGAGGACGACACACTCTTCGCGTACATCTGCCAGCTCGACGCCTGTGCAGATTGCCGCGCCGCCGGGGGTGTCGCGCCCGTCGAGGGCTGCACGCGATGCGACAGCTGGAAGGACGAATCGGTGTGGCTCAAGACGAATCCGAGCTGGCCGATCACGCCTACCGTCGAGTACCTGCGCGGGCAGGTTCGCGAAGCGGTCGGGATGCCCGCGCGGGAATCGCTGGTGCGGCGGCTCAACTTCTGCGAGTGGCTGGAGTCGCATAGCCGGTGGCTCGACATGGAGGCGTGGCATGGCTGCGCGGGCGACGTCGCCGATGGGGAACTCGTGGGGAGCCCGTGCTTCGCGGGTCTGGATCTCGGCCAGAGCGACGACCTCAGCGCCTTGGTGCGCGCCTGGATGCTGGAGGACGGCCGCGTGGCCGTACGGTGCCGCTTCTGGCTGCCCGAGTCGGCCCTCGTCGCCTTCCCGAATCGGCCCTACGACGCGTGGCGGCGCGCTGGGCACCTCGTGGTGACGCAGGGGAATGTCACTGACTACGACCAGGTCGAGGCGGAGGTCATCGAGCTCTGCCGCGAGGGCGGCGTGCTGGAGGTCGCCTACGACAAGCGCTTCGCGTCGCAGATGGCGCTCCACCTCGAGGGCGCTGGCCTCACGGTCGTCGACACGCCGCAGGGCTTCTCACTGAACGAGGCGCTCCGCCGGCTCAGCGACCTCGTCAAGGAGCAGAAGCTCCAGCACGACCGCGACCCGGTCCTGGCGTGGATGGCCAGCAACGCCGTGGTGCGCCATGGGCTGCGCGGCGAGATCCGGCTCGACAAGGAGCAGTCGGGAGACAAGGTCGACGGGGTCGCGGCGCTCGCCATGGCCGTGAGCCGCGCGATCGTACACCAGCAGCGCCCAGAGCCCAAGATCACGGTCTGGCATTGAATCCTCACACAAGGAGAAAGCCCAATGGCACTCGTTAACGCTCTGACCGAGGCCGGCCGCCACATCAGGGACGCCTTCAGCCCCCGCGGAGCGCTCGTCCAGCGCTTGGCCGAGGTGAAGGCGCGGCACGAAGCCACCGGGGTTGCGCGGTCCAAAGCGATTGCGGCGGCTCAGGCCGAGGTCGACCGGCTCGATGAGCCGAGGCGCCGGCTGGAGCGACTGCGGGCCGAGGAGTACGCCTCTGGTCTGGCGGCTGACCGGGAAATCCTCGAGGTCGAAAACCAGTTACGCGGCTTCAGCAATTGGCCGAAGGCGCTGCGCGTGTTCGCGCGTGACCTCGAGCGGTTCATCGAGGCGTGGAGCCAGCCCCTCGAGGTCCGCGAGGAGCACAACCGCGTCACCGACCAGACGACGATCACCAACCTGAAGGAGCTCGATCAGCGCCTGGAGGCGATCGCCCTGATGGTCCGCGTGAGGCTTGAGCTCCGCGATGCGCTGTGGAAGCTCCCCCCCACCGCGCTGAACGCGCGCCTCGCCGAGCTCCGTCTCGAGCTGGGCCAGTACGATCGGGATGGCCTGGACCTCGGCGCCGAAGAAGAGACCGAAGAGGCGGCGCCCGCCGGATGATCGCCCAGGAGCGCGAGCTCTTCAGCGCTCCGCGGGCGACCAGCGTCGACCCGGTACGCGTGAAGGCGGCTGAACTCGCGGTGGCGCGTGCCCGCGAGCTGCTGAACCTGCCGGCGTTCGACGTCGTGTGGGTCTGCCAACCCGGGGGGCTGAAGGGGCAGATGTTCGATGGCTCCGGCCGCATCGAGGTCAAGTTGAACGTGGAGGCTCTTGGACAAGCGCACGGACACCCGTTGGCGATCGCCCGAGAGCAGATCTTCACCACCCTGCACGAGCTGCAACACGTGGCGGACGCCGCGCGGCTCCACGCGATGAGCGAGGAGCAGGCGGAGGACCGGGCGAACTCGTTCGCTGGCCGGGTACTCAGGCAATGGCCGTCGTGGCCGGAGGAGATGACGCGATGACGTGGCGAGAAACGAACAAACTCCTCGAGCGGTATATCGCTGCCGGGCTGTGCCGGACAGATGCGTGGCGGATCGTCGATCCGCACCCGGGGATGCGAGGCGAGCTGAGCGAGGAGGGCAAGCGATTATTCGCCGCTCTCCCCGCTGACCTCCGTCATCGCCCCACGACGATCGTGTACAGCAACGCCTTCCACAACGGGACCACTCGGCCCGTACCCGCAGCGTCTCCGCGCGCTCTGGCGTCGGCGTCCACCGGCGGCCTACCTCAGCGCTGCCGCTGCGGCGGGGCCGTGACGGCCACGACCAAGTCAAAGGCGTTCGGGCGGTGCGGCAAGTGCGGCAGCGTCTACGAGGGCTCGGGGCGTTTGTTCGCCGGGCCAGCATTCTGAAAACGACTTCGCGCGCGGCGCCCTTCGTCAGGGTGCCGGCAAATGGGCCGGAGCGTCGACGGCGTATACGCTTCGTCCAGACGGCCGCGCGCGAAATTATTTGCCGAGGGGGGATAGCTCGAGCCAATGAGCGCGCGTCCCGGCGTCGTCGAACGTCGTCGCCCCGGCTGGCCGAAGCTCCTGCCGTGCCCCGGCTGCGGCCGATCACGGAAAGCAACGGGGCCGGGCGACCGACTGTGTGACGCCTGCCGCGAGCGAGCCGCCGAGCTCGACACCGGGCCGGCGGCGAAGGCTTGGACGTGATCCCCTGGGCGGCACAATCGCGGACCTACGATTGGCTCCCGCCTCGACTCGTCGAGTGCAAGGTGTGCGGTACGACGGTCTTGACCCGGGACGCGGCTCCGAGGTGTCCCCGCTGCGGCGCGCGGGAAGACGAGTGAGGACGCGCCCCACCAGAGCCTCCCCAGGCACGGGAGTGTCGAGGGGGCCGAATGCGAGCTGGCGGAGGAGGCCGGAGCCTGCGGCCTTTTCGGAAGCTGGCCAACGACGATGCAGCCAGGATGCGGCGGCGAAGCTGGCGGCGATGCTGCACTAGAAGTGTCATCGGTGGGGGCAACCCGGCACGTCCCCCGGCAGAATAATTGCCGATTCGCTATGCGGGCTCTACCCAGGTTGCCTTCGCGGGGGATGGAGGTACCCTGGAACCAGGGTCCCACCCCTGGGGTTATCCCCAGGAGGACACGAACAGAATGTTGCGGTTTCCCAAGGCTTTAGGTTACAGTTCCCTCGCGGTGAGCAAAGCGCCACGCTGGCCGCTGGCTCCTGGCACCCAGCATGCACCTTCGAGCACGCGGGGGAGGACCGCGCGCGCCTGAAATGGCCGCGTGGTATCATCCGGACCCCTGGGGGGAGGCATCGCTCATGGTGGACGGCCTGCGACGAACGATCGGCAGAATTCTAGGCACGTCCTACGGTCACGTCTTGGATGAGATCAGCGACCTCAGCAATCTCCAGCCGGGATGGAATGGCTATCGCGCTGGCGAGATTTCGAAAGACGCGCAAAAGCGGGCCGCTGACTTCGTCCAACTGCTCACTAACATCCCTGGTCACGTGCCGGCCCCATCTGTAGTCCCCACGTCGAATGGAGGCGTTGCTCTTCGGTGGCTGACTGCCGATCGAGAGGTAGAGATCATCTTCCTTGCCGATGGAGGGGAGTACACGGTCGGAAAGCGCGGCAGCGAAGATGTACTCGATTCCGGAGGACTTGGCAGGGTCGATCTGCTGAAGCAGGTCGTTGCCGAGCATCTAGTAGGTACCAAGTAGCGTCCACACGCTGGTGGCGGACCGCCCTCACCCATACGCTCCGCACGAACCGGTAACTCGCGGCTCTCTCTACAGACGCATTCTGAATAAGACCGACTACTTCGTCCCCGATGAAGGAGGCCCTTCGGGGCACGACGGTCGCCCCTCGGGCTTCGTTTTCCTTCCTGACAGCGGCGAAGAATACACATCGATGTTCCTTACAGACTGTGTCGATCAGAAAGCGATGCTTCGAGAATGCCCCGAGAAGTGTCCGGGGTGTGGACTATGCGAAGTGAGCGTCACAGATCTGATCGAACTCGGGGCGAGGGTCACATACGAACCTGAATGGGGATTCGGCCACACCGGCGTGTGGGGCCTAGACAGCACGAAGCCGGGCGGCAAGTTGCGGCGCAAGATCGCCTTCCGAGCGATCGTTCATCTACGCCCTCAGATGTATCGGTGGTAACGAACTCCCCCGGCGCTACGACGGCGGTGAGGGGCGCGCCCCGTATTTCGCCCGTACACCACAATGGAAACGGTATCAAACGAGCACACACGCGCTCACTCGATTCTGCCGCGCAACTTGCCGCCGACGCTGGAGAACACTGACAGCACGGCGAGTTACGCGAATCACGTCGAGCGAGTCCCCCCTTCGGCACCAATCTTCCTCGCGCGCATCGACCGAATCGGCGGAGCCCATCGCGGTGATTCACTGGCCGAAGGCAGGCGGCTCCGATCCGTCGTCGCGCGAAGGCGAGCTCGT
>Ga0184637_10002743_pt1 | contig 11210 bp, 21 predicted proteins | sample PLM3_127_b2_FD_133143 | JGI IMG/M metagenome (GOLD analysis project Ga0184637, IMG submission 133143) | Groundwater sediment microbial communities from an aquifer in East River, Colorado, USA - PLM3_127_b2 | ecosystem: Environmental > Terrestrial > Soil > Riparian zone | place: USA: East River... | reverse complement strand
GCGTCCAGCCCGAAGAACGTGTCGCGGACTACACCGACCACGATCAGCAGGCCAGTACTCATGATGGAGAAGTTCGCGGCCTGCGGGATGAGCGGACGCACCAGGAACGGGATGATGGCCACCATGCCCAGGAAGACCGCGCCGGGCAGGGTGATGCGGCGCAACACTTTGGTCAGGTACTTTTGGGTCGCCGGGCCAGGCGTCACGCCCGGAACCCGCGCCCCCACCCGCTTGAGATTCTCGCCGTAGTTCTGCTGCGAGAAAATCACGTCGGTGTAGAAAAAGCTGAACGCCACCACCATCAGGAAGAACATGAAGCCGTACCAATCACTTTGCCCGCCGAACGTCTGGCTCACCCAGGTCGCGACGTTCCTCACCCATTCTAGTTGCGAACCCGTAAATAACTGGGCGATGATGGCCGGGAAGGATAGGATAGACTGGGCAAAGATGATGGGGATCATGCCCGCCATGTTGACCTGCAGAGGCAGATTGCCTTTCACCGGCATGCTCTGGCGGTTGCCCATGCGGCGGCCCGGATACATCACCGGCACGTTGCGCCGCCCTTGCTGCACGAACACAATCGCCAGGATAGTCAGGACGATGACGACGACAAAGATAAACAGGTAGCGCCACCGGTTCGCTTCGTCAATTAACAAACTTTGGATGTTGGACGGGAGGCGCGCGACGATCCCGGCGAAGATGATGAGCGACAGGCCCTGGCCGCGGATCCCGTATTCCGAGATCAACTCACCGAGCCAAATAGCAAACATCGTGCCGGCCGTCATCGCAATGATCATCGTGAAAGTGGGCAGGTTGAAGCCCAAGTCGTTACCAAACTTCAGGAGGGAAACCCCTGTGTTGTTCGGTAGGGACAAGATAAGCCGGATTTGACCAAAGGCGTTGAGGGCCGCCATCGGCACAGCCAGGTAATACGTCCAGCGCTCCATCATCTCGCGGCCCTGGCGCGGGTCATCTTCCATGATCCGCTGCAGGCGCGGGATGATGGGCACTAGCAATTGCAGGATAATTTGCGCGGTGATGTAGGGGTACACCCCCATCGCCAGAATGGAGAATGTGGACACCGTGCCGCCGGAAAGCAAATCCAGGAAGGCCACCAGCCCGGCGCCACCGGCGCCCGTGGCCTGATTCAAAATCGCGCTGACCGCTTCGCGGTTCACCCCCGGAACCGGGATGTGGGCCGCCAGCCGGTATAGCACCAAGAGCAGAAAGGTGATCAATAACCGGTTGCGGATATCGCCCGCCGTCCACAGAAACCGCCATGCTGAACGTCGCATCGAATACCTCCGGGCAAAGCGTGAGGCGTGATTCGTGTTCCGTGAGAGAGGAACTACTCACGGATTACGGATCACGAATCACTCAATAATCTCCACCCTGCCGCCCGCCGCCTCGACCTTGGCCACCGCCGATTGGCTGGCCCGGTGCACTTTGATGTTGAGCGCGTGGCCGATCTCGCCACGACCCAGCAAAACAATGTGCTCCGAGCCTTTGCGCACTAAGCCCACCGCGACGAGGCTATCCGGATTGACTTCCGAGCCCGCCACGAATTTTTCCGCCAGCCGGTCGAGGTTCACCTCCGCGTACTCGACGCGGAAGATATTGACGAAGCCGCGCTTGAAGGGCAGACTGCGATAGAACGGTAGCTGGCCGCCCTGGCGATACAGGCTGCCGCCTTTGGCCTTGCGCGCGCCTTCGCCTTTGGTGCCGCGCCCGGCCGTCTTGCCTTGCCCGGCGGCGATGCCTCGGCCCACGCGCTTCTTATTCTTTTTGCTCCCCGGAGCGGGCTGCAAATCATGTAACTTCATAATAGAACCCTTCTTGCCGATAACAGATATCGGATTGCCAAGGACAGCCGGATCGCTATCCGCTACGCGAAGCGGCCATCTGCCGCTATACCTCTTCCACTTTCACCAGGTGCCCCACCTTGGCCAGCATCCCCCGCAGTTGGGGCGTGTCGGCTTGTTCCACGGTCTGGTGCAGCTTGTGCAGTCCCAGCGCGTGCACGGTGGCCTTGTGTTTGTACGAATACCCCAGCGCGCTGTGCACCAGTGTAATTCGCAGTTTCTTGGGAGTGGTCGTCTCAGCCATTTTGCTTCTTCCGCGTCCAGAACGGCTTGACGTCGTTCACGTCTTTGCCGCGATAGCCCGCTTCGTCGCCCGGGCTCTTCAACTGGTCGAGCGCCATCAGTGTCGCCTGCACCACGTTGAGCACATTAGCACTGCCCAGCGACTTGGTCAGGATGTCGCGCACCCCGGCGGCTTCGAGCACCGCGCGCACACCGCCGCCCGCAATGACGCCCGTGCCAGGCGAGGCCGGCTTGAGCATCACCTCGGCCCCGCCGTAGCGCGCCACCACCTCGTGCGGGATGGTCGTGCCCGCCAGATGGACGGACTTCATGCGGCGGCGCGCCCGGTCGGTAGCCTTACGGATCGCGTCGGGCACAGCGCGGCTTTTTCCCACGCCCAGGCCCACGCGGCCTTTATTGTCGCCCACCACTATCACGGTGCGGAAAGCAAACCGGCGGCCGCCCTTAATCACTTTCGCTACGCGCGCGATGTCAATCACGCGCTCGTCCAGCTCTTCGCCCTTCTCGTCGTCCTGGCTCCGGCTTCGTGGTTCCCGATTCGTGCGTCGTTCAGCCATCTTAGAACTCCAATCCGCCTTCGCGAGCGCCGTCGGCCAGCGCCTTAATGCGCCCGTGATATTGATAGCCGCCCCGGTCGAACACCACCTGTTGGATGCCTTTCGACTTGGCGCGCTCGGCCACCGCCAGGCCCACCAGCTTGGCTTGCTCGGCCCTCTTCTTGCCCGCCATCTGCGCCTTCAGGTCGCCGTCTACGGTAGAGGCCGACACCAGGGTCGTCCCACTCACGTCGTCAATCACCTGCGCGTAAATGTGCAGCAGGCTGCGGAACACGTTCAGGCGCGGCCGGTCGTGAGTCCCTGACACCTGCGCCCGGATGCGGCGATGGCGGCGTTCGCGCTGTTCGGCTCGACTTTTGACTCCCATACAGTTCACTCCTATTCGATAGCGCCCTGCTACACGCTATCCGACCTTTCCGGCTTTCCCGGCCTTGCGGCGCACCCTCTCGCCCAGGTAGCGTAGGCCCTTGCCTTTGTACGGCTCGGGCGGACGCCAGGCGCGAATGTCGGCGGTCACCTGGCCCACCAGTTCCCGGTCTATGCCAGAGATGGTAATGGTCTTCGTCTTGTCGTCCACCGCAAAGCTGATGCCCGGTGGCGGATCCACCGGCACGAGGTGCGAATACCCCAACGCCATCACCAGTTGCTGGCCCTTCATTTCGGCGCGGTAGCCCACGCCCTCCACTTGCAACACTTTGGAGAACCCGTTGCTTACCCCGGACACCATGTTCTGGATCAGGGCGCGCGTCGTGCCATGCAGGGCGCGGATACGCCGCTCTTCCGAGGGACGCCTGATCACGAGCTGCCCGCTATCCATCTCAATGGTCATCTCCGGCGAGAAGGTGCGGCTCAACTCGCCTTTGGGGCCTTTCACTTTAACCGTCGTCCCCTGGATGTCTATCTGCACACCCTTAGGCAGCGTGACGGGCTTTTTTCCAACGCGAGACATCGTGACTCCTTTATGCCATACGGAATACGTGAGAGGCACAGCGTATTGCGCAGAGCCTATCCCGTTACCAGACCTTACACAAAACCTCGCCGCCCACTCCCAACTGGCGCGCGCGTGTTCCGGTCATTACCCCTTTGGGGGTAGATAGGATGGCAATGCCCATCCCGGACAGCACCCAGGGGATTTCTTTCTTGTTGGTGTACACCCGGCGGCCCGGCTTCGACACCCGCTCCAACCCGCTGATGACCGGGCGCTTCTCGCGGCGGATGCCCACGTACTTCAGGTTCAGGCGCAGCGCGGTCTGCGGCACACCCTCTTCGGTGAGGGCGGCATAGTCCTCGATGTAACCCTCCTGCTTCAAAATCTGGGCAATCGCCAATTTCAGCTTCGAACTGGGCAACGACACCGTGGTGTGCCCGGCCATGAGCGCATTCCGGATGCGGGTCAGCATATCGGCAATAGGATCACTATACATACGTCCACTCTCCGTCCGGTTTACCAGGAACTCTTGACCACGCCGGGGATTTGTCCGGCCAGGGCCAACTCGCGGAAGCAGATGCGGCACAGCTGGAAGCGGCGGATGTAGCCCCGCGGGCGGCCGCACAGCTTGCAGCGATTGCGCACCCGCACGGCGTATTTGCGGTGGAGTTCGCGGTTGATCAAGGATTTCTTCGCCATCGGTCTTTATGCGCCTTTCTTGACGAACGGCATGCCCAACAATTGCAACAGCCGCTGGCCCTGCTCGTCGTTGCGGGCCGAAGTGACAATGCTGATTTCCATCCCGCGCAGCTTGTCAATCTTGTCGTAGTCAATTTCTGGGAACACCAGTTGTTCACGCAGGCCCAGCGTGTAGTTGCCACGCCCGTCAAAAGCGTCGGACGGCACGCCGCGGAAGTCGCGCACGCGCGGTAGGGCCACATTCATCAGCCGGTCGAGGAACATCCACATACGCTGGCCGCGGAGCGTCACTTTGACGCCGATGGGCTTGCCCTCGCGCAGCTTGAAGTTGGAAATACTCTTGCGCGCTTTGGTGACGATGGGCTTTTGTCCCGCGATCAGGGTCAGGTCGCGCACGGCAGCGTCCAGGGCTTTGCTGTCGCTCACCGTTTCCGAGCCCACCCCGATGTTGAGGACGACCTTTTCGACGCGCGGCGCTTCCATCACGTTGCGGAAGCTGAACTCGCGCATGATCTGCGGCAACACGTCTTTTTGATAGCGTTCGAGCAGTCGTTCCATAGTTCCGCCTTATCCGTCCACTTCAGCCTTGCACTTGCGGCAGATGCGGGCCGCCTGGCCCTCTTCGCGCTGGTATCCCACACGCGTGATCTCACCGCACTTGGGGCAAACTAGCATCACGTTGGCCGCCGAGAGCGGCGCTTCAAATTGCAAAATTTCGGGCGCAATTTGCCGGGCCATAGCCCGGCTTTGCTGGGCCCGCTGGTGCTTCTTGTGGATGTTCAGTCCCTGCACCACCACCCGGTTTTCCTTGGGCAGCACCCGCAGCACTTCGCCGCGCTTGCCCCGATCCTTCCCGGCGATGATGTGGACCGTATCGCCTTTCTTGATTTTCATGGTCTACCTCGCCTATCGCGTATGGCCTAGCGCGTGTGGCGGATCGCGCGTCATCAAGCGATCCGTCATACACGCTAAGCCTCAGAGCACTTCCGGCGCGAGTGAGACGATCTTCATAAAGCCCCTCTCGCGCAGTTCGCGAGCCACCGGGCCGAAGATGCGCGTCCCTTTGGGATTCTCGCCGTCTTCATCCAGGATCACCGCGGCGTTGTCGTCAAACCGAATGTACGAGCCGTCGTCACGGCGAAATTCTTTAGCGCAGCGCACGATCACGGCTTTGACGACGGCGCTTTTCTTGACCGCGCCCTGCGGGGCAGCGTCTTTCACTGTCGCCACCACCACGTCGCCTACGTAGCCGTACTTGCGCTTGGAACCACCCAGCACGCGGATGACGAGCAGTTCACGCGCTCCGGTGTTGTCGGCCACCGCCAGCCGGGTCTCGTTCTGAATCACGCGGCGCCTCCCTCCGGCGTGGCCCCCGGCAGGGGCTCATCCACCGGCAGTTCGATATACACGCCTTTGTTCAGAATCTCTTCCACGACCCAGCGCTTTTCCTTGCTGATGGGGCGGCTCTCGACAATTTTTACCGTGTCACCCATCTGGCAGCCTTTTTCGTCGTGGGCTTTGTAGCGCTTAGAGTGATGCACCACTTTGCCGTACAGCGGATGGCGGTAGCTGCTCAGAACCTCGACCACCACGGTTTTCATCATCTTATTGCTGGTGACTTTGCCGACCAGGCGGCGGCGTTGCCCGTGAGCCTTCATCATTAGTTCTCCTTAGCCACCGCCAGCTCGGCGGCAATCTCGCGCTCGCGCACCACGGTTTCCAGACGGGCAATCGAGCGGCGGGTGGCGCGCAGCCGCGAGTAATCCGTCAACTGGCCCGCCTTAAACTGAAAGCGCAGCTTGAACAGCTCTTCGTGGGCATCGTCCAATTTCGCTTCGACCTCGGGTGTGGACAGCGCCCGAATTTCACGGATGAGCATGGTTATTCGCCTCCCTCGGCGGCCAGATCGTAGGCCACCACCATCTTGGTCTTGATGGGCAGTTTGTAGGAGGCCAGCCGCATCGCTTCCTTGGCCACGTCTTCGGGCAAGCCGGAGATCTCCAGGATAATGCGCCCAGGCTTGACGACGGCCACCCAGTGATCCACCGCTCCCTTGCCCTTACCCATGCGGCTTTCGGCGGCGCGGTGCGTCACCGGCTTGTCGGGGAAGACGCGGATCCAGACTTTCCCACGGCGCTTCATGTAACGCACCAGGGCGCGGCGGGCGGCCTCAATTTGCCGTTGGGTCAGCCAGCACGGCTCGAGGGCCTGCAAGCCGTACTCGCCAAACGACACTTCCACGCCGCGGGTCTCGTGGCCCGTCATGCGCCCGCGCATTTGCTTGCGCCACTTAACGCGTTTTGGCATCAACATAGTCGTACCTCGCTAATCGCAGATCGCGTATCGTATCTGGCAAACCGCTGCGGCATCGCCCCCAGGGCGATAAACCGTCAGCGATAAGCGATCCGCTTTTCGCTATTCGCTATTCGCTAACGTAAACGTCCGTCGCTTCTGGCGCCTCTTCGGCCTCGGGCATCTTCTCGCCCTTGTAAATCCACACTTTCACGCCGATGCGGCCAAAGGTGGTCAGGGCTTCGGAGCGGGCAAAGTCAATGTCGGCCCGCAGCGTCTGTGAGGGCACGCGGCCTTCGCGCTGGCTCTCGCGGCGCGACATTTCCGAACCGCCCAAGCGCCCGGAGCAGATGATCTTGATGCCCTGGCCCCCCTGGCGCATGGCCTGCCCAATGGCGCGCTTCATGGCGCGGCTGTGGCTGATGCGCCGCTCGAGCTGATCGGCGATGTTGTCGGCCACCAGCTTGGCTTCCAGGTCGGGCTGGGTGATCTCCTCAACCTCCACCTTGACCTTCTGGCCCGTCAACTCTTCCAGCTTTTGGCGCAGAACTTTCACCTGCGCACCCTTGCGGCCAATCACGATACCGGGCTTGGCCGTCCAGATGGTGACCACTGCCTGCGACGGGAAGCGCTCGATTTCAATGCGAGAAATCGCGGAACGCGGGGCCAACCCCTGCACCAACTTGCGAATGGTGAAGTCCTGCTGCAAGCGGGCTGCATATTTATTCTTGGGTGCGAACCAGCGCGCTTCCCAATCTTTGATAATACCCAGGCGAAAGCCGATCGGATGAACTTTGCGACCCATTACGAGGCTGCTCCTTCCCGTTCTTTCAACACAATCGTGATATGCGATGAACGCCGCAACACCGGCTTGAAGCGCCCGCGCGCCCCGAAGCGGCGCCACTTGCGCGTGGGCCCTTCGTCGGCATAGGCCTTCACCACCATCAACTCACTGCGGTTGAGGCCAAAATTCTCCTCGGCGTTGGCAATCGCCGTGCGCAGCACCTTAGCCACGTGGCCGGCCGCCGACTGCGGCATGAATTTGAGCACCTTCAGCGCGTCATCCGCCTGACGGCCACGCACCAGATCAATCACCAGGCGTACCTTCTGTGCCGACAGGCCCACGTATTTCGCGTGAGCGCGTACTTCGTTCATGGCTTAACCGCCTCCACCACGGCCGTGATCTTCTCCTTGGTCACGTGCCCCTTAAAGGTGCGTGTCGGAGCGAACTCGCCCAGCTTGTGGCCGACCATGTTTTCGGTGACATAGATGGGCACGTGCCGCCGGCCATCATGCACGGCAATGGTATGGCCCACCATCTGCGGGAAGATCGTGCTCGCACGGCTCCACGTGCGCAGCACTTTCTTCTCGCCTTTCTGGTTCATGGCCTCCACTTTCTTGAGGAGTTTGGGTTCTACGAAAGGACCCTTTTTCAGTGAGCGTGACATAGGTACTCCACTTGGAAGTTTGAGCTTTGAAGTTTGAAATTGGATCATCAAACTTCAAACTCCCAACTTCAAAACTAGCGGCGTTTCTTCCCCCGGCGCTTGACAATATACTTATCCGTCTGCTTGTTATTGCGCGTCTTCTTTCCGCGTGTGGGCTTACCCCACGGGCTGCGCGGGCCCGGCTTGCCCACTGGTTGGCGGCCTTCGCCGCCGCCGTGCGGGTGATCGCGCGGGCTCATCGCCGTGCCGCGCACGGTGGGCCGGATGCCCAGGTGGCGCTTGCGACCCGCCTTACCCAGCTTGATATTGGAATGATCCAGATTGCCCACCTCGCCAATCGTGGCTCTGCACGTCTGACGGATCTGGCGCACCTCGCCGGAGGGCAGGCGCACTTGCGCGTAATCGCCTTCCTTGCCCAGCAACTGCGCCGCCGTGCCCGCCGAGCGCGCCAATTGCCCGCCCTTGCCCGGCTGCAACTCCACGTTGTGGATGAGCGTGCCGAGCGGGATGTTGCCGATGGGCAGGGTGTTGCCGGGCCGGATGTCGGCGTCTTTACTGGAAATGACGGTGTCGCCTACTTTGAGTTCTAGCGGCGCGACGATGTAGCGCTTCTCGCCGTCGGTGTAGAACAGCAACGCAATGCGAGCGGAGCGGTTCGGGTCGTACTCGATGGCGGCTACCTTCGCCGGGATGTCCAGCTTGTCGCGCTTGAAATCAATAATGCGCAGGTAGCGCTTGCTGCCGCCGCCGCGATGCCGGATGCTGATCTTGCCAGTGTTGTCGCGGCCCCCACGCTTGCGCAGCGCGACGATCAGGCTGCGCTCCGGCTTGGACTTGGTAATTTCTTCGAAGGTCGCGCTGGTCATCCCCCGGCGGCCGGGCGACGTGGGCTTGTAAATTTTGACGGCCATTATTTCACCCCTTCGAAGAGGTCAATGGTCTGATCGGCGCGGATGGTCACGATCGCCTTTTTGTACTCATTCTGGCGCACGACCAGGCGCCGCCCGAAGCGCCCTCGGCGGGCGCGCTTCTTCGGCGACACCACCACGTTCACCCGCCTGACTTCCACATCGAAGAGTGTTTCCACCGCTTCTTTGATTTGCGGCTTGGTGGCGCGCCGATCCACCTCGAACACGTACTGGTGCAGCTTGGCATTCTGGTGCCGGGATTTCTCGGTTTCGACGGGCCGGCGGAGGATGTCGTAAATGGTCATGGTCTCTCTCCCCTGCCCTTAGCCGAGGTAGCCCTGGATCACGTCCAGCGCGCTCAGCGGCACGATGACTTTGTCGTAGCTCAGCAGGTCGCGGATGTTCAGGTAATTCGCCCGTAGGTACTTGGCGAAGGGGATGTTGCGGATGGAACGCTCGGCTAACGCGTTGGCCGCCGGCAGCAGCACCAGCACCTTGTTGCCCTCACCCGCCAGGTGGGTCAGCGCCGCCGCCATCGTCTTGGTCTTGGGCGAGTCAAGCATCACCTCGTCCACGACCACAATCTGGGCGTCAGCCGCCTTGACCGAAAGTGCGGAGCGGAGCGCGGCGCGGCGCATCTTGCGCGGCATATCCTGCTGATAGCTGCGCGGCTTGGGGGTATGCACCTTGCCGCCGCCTTTCCACTGCGGCGCGCGCGTCGAGCCCTGACGGGCGCGGCCCGTGCCCTTTTGCTTCCACGGCTTCTTGCCGCCACCGGCTACTTCGCCGCGCGTTTTGGTGCTGTGTGTGCCCAGGCGTGCATTCGCCAGTTGGCGCACCAACGCCTGGTGCATCAGGTCCTTGTTGATAGGCGCTTCGAAGATCTTGGCCGGTAGTTCTACCGTCTTGACTGTTTCGCCCTTGAAGTTCTTGACTTCCACTTCCATCGTCATAGCCCTTCTATCTGCTCCGCACCTCGATCAGGACGAGGTCGCCCTTCGCGCCTGGCACACTGCCATCTACGGCCAGCAGGTTGCGCTCGGCGTCAATCAGCACGATGTTGATGTTCTGAGAGGTGACCCGCACGCTGCCCATGTGGCCGGCGCGGCGCTTGCCTTTGTACACACGGCCCGGCGTAGTGGTCTGGGCGCTCGACCCCGGGGAGCGGGTGCGGTCGGAGGCGCCGTGCGTTTTGGGCTGGCGGTTGAAATGGTAGCGCTTGATGGGGCCCTGGAACCCCTTGCCCTTGCTGATGCCCACCACGTCCACGGCCTCGCCGACCGCGAAGACTTCGACCGTAACTTTGTCGCCTTCTTTGAGGTCATATTTGCCGCGAAACTCGCGCAGGTGGCGCAGCGGCGGGAGGTTGTGGAGCTTGAGGTGGCCCTTTTCACCACCCGAGAGGCGTTGGGGCTTCACTTCCTCGAAGCCCAACTGCACCGCGTCGTAGCCTTCGTTGGCTTCGGTGCGGACCTGGGTGACAAAGCATGGCCCAGCTTCGATGAGGGTTACCGGCGTCACTTTGCCGTTGGCCTCAATGAGCTGGGTCATGCCAACCTTCTTGCCAATCAGCCCTTTCATAGAAATACTCTCCTTATCGAGATCAGACTAGGACTGTCTGTCTGGGCACGACAGCATCATCCCTACGGCTCAGTCGTAAGTGGGAGGCCGCAGCGCCCTGTATGTTGGAAGGCCGCGCACCCACCCGCTCGTCACCGAGCTAAATGTCTTGCGTATTCCATCTTGCGCAACCGATTATGGAATACGTAACAGGCGGAGGTACAGTTAAAGCTTGATCTCAATATCCACACCCGCCGGAAGGTTCAGGCGGGTCAACAAGTCAATCGTCTTCGAGTCCGGGTCTACCACGTCAATCAGGCGCTTGTGGGTGCGGATTTCGAAGTGCTCTTGCGAGTCCTTGTCAATGAACGCGCCGCGCCGCACCGTGAATTTCTCGATGCGCGTGGGGAGCGGCACCGGCCCCACCACTTTGGCGCCGGTACGCTCCGCTGTTTCGACAATTCGCTTGGCCGACTGGTCAAGCACGCGATGATCGTACGCCTTGAGGCGAATGCGAATCCTTTGCTTGGCCATGGCTTATTCAATCACTTTGGTAATGACGCCGGCGCCGACGGTCAGGCCACCTTCGCGAATGGCGAACCGCTGCCCGGCTTCCAACGCCACCTGCGTGATCAACTCCACCGCCAGGTTGACGTTGTCCCCCGGCATCACCATCTCCACCCCCGCCGGTAGGCTGATCGCCCCCGTCACAT
>Ga0184637_10002742_pt1 | contig 11211 bp, 11 predicted proteins | sample PLM3_127_b2_FD_133143 | JGI IMG/M metagenome (GOLD analysis project Ga0184637, IMG submission 133143) | Groundwater sediment microbial communities from an aquifer in East River, Colorado, USA - PLM3_127_b2 | ecosystem: Environmental > Terrestrial > Soil > Riparian zone | place: USA: East River... | reverse complement strand
CGGGCCGGCGTCGTCGCCTGCCAGATCGAATCGGAAGCAGGAGCGCAGACGCAGCCGGGCGGCGCCCTCGTTGCGCGTGAGCACCACCAGCTCGATGCGGTTGCAGGTGGAGAGGAGCACGGCTTCGTCGATCTCCTGGTTGGCGACGAGCTTGCGCAGCAGCGGCACGGGGTCGTCGACGGCCAGCCGCTCGCGCAGCGCGAGCGGCGCCGTGCGGTGATTCATGCCGACCAGCAGGATCTTCACGTGAGTAGCTCCACGCCGATCACCGCGAAGAAGAGGAAGCCGAAGGCGAGCACCGCCCCGGCCGCGGCCTGGCGCGCTCCCTGGCGCCCGCCGAAGCGGATCGCGGCGAGCACGGCGTAGACGGCCCAGGCGAGCAGCGACCAGGCCTCGTGGGGGCTTCCTACGAAAAGTTGCCCGCTCGCGGTCTGCACCCAGAGCATGCCCGTCACGACGCCCAGCGTGAGCAGGCTGAAGCCCGCCGCCAGCGCGGTCGCGTTGACCCGATCCAGGGCCTCGAGCGAGGGAAGCGGAAACGGACGCTGCACGTTCGCCTTGGTCTTGAGCCGGCGGTGCTCGATCAGGAAGACCAGGCTCGAGAGGCCCGCGAGGCCGAGCAGCGCGAGACCGGCGCTGGCGAGCAGCACGTGCGCATGGGGCCAGGAGCCGCTGCCCGCGAAGGTGGCGGGTCCCACCGCGGGCAGCCGCAAGGCGGCCAGGAAGACGCCGAGGAAGGCCGCCGGCGCGACCAGCGCCACCAGGCCCGCGACCCGCACGCGAAGCAAGAGCCCCAGGAAGCAGATCGTCCCGATCCAGGCCATGAACGAGGTCGCGGCGGCCAGCGAGGTGAGCGGCGGCGCCTCGCCCCGCACGTGCAGCAGCGGGAAGGAGAGCCCGTGGAGAAGGGCGCCGGCCGCGAGCAGCCAGACCGCCGCGCGCGCAAGCCGCCGCGAGCGCAGCACCAGACCGCTGCCTGCGACCAGACACGCGATCAGGTAGATCGCAGCCGCCCACTGAAGCAACGCGACGGCCACCCGTCCTCCTGTCCCGGCGCTCCCGCCGTCGACCTCGAAGGCTAGCAGGCAAGCGAAGCGCGCAGCGAGCCGCAGGCGAGCGGAGTTCACTCAGACCGGGCGTCGGCCCGCGCGCCGCTGCGTGGCCTGCAGGATCGCCCGTGGCGAGTCTGGCAAGCGCGCGAAGCGCGCGCGCAGCGAGCCAAAGGCGAGCGAAGTTCACTCGAGCCGGAGCGAAGTTCACCCAGGCCTGCTTCGCAGGCGCTCCATCTGCTCGGCCACCTTCGCGGCGTCCTGCACCATCTCGAAGACGCGGTAGCTGGGCTCGCCGAACAGCACGAAGCGGATCTCCTCGAGGGAGGTCGTCCCGCGCAGCTGAGCCCGCGCCTCCTCGAGCAGCACCTCCGCGCAGCGCTGCATCGGCAGCCCGCCGATCCCGGCGCCGATCGCGGGTACCGCCAGCGTGCGGCAGCCGAGCTCGTCCGCGAGCTGGAAGCTGCGCCGCACGGCGGCACGCACGCTCGCCTCGTCCGCCGCGCCTCCCGACTGCATGCCGGCCGCGTGGATCACGTAGCGCGCGCGAAGCCGACCCGCTCCGGTGACGGCGGCGCCGCCGAGCGCGACACTCCCGATCGCGTCGCACTCGGCCTGGATCGCGGGGCCGCCCCTCTCACGGATCGCGCCCGCGACGCCGGACCCCAGCCGGAGGCGGGTGTTGGCCGCGTTCACGATCGCATCCACCTCCTGCGCCGTGATGTCGCCCTCGATCAGCACGACGCCTCGGCTCATCGCCGCTGCCTCGGCGTGCGCTCGATCACACCCGCCAGCAGCAGCGGGAGCAACACCTCGTGTTGTCCCACCAGCGAGAGCCCGCGCCCGCCGAGCCGCGTGGGGCGCTCGACCACGTTGACCATCGGGCGGTAGTGGCGGATGAAGTCCATGTCGACCGTCGTGAACCGGCGCACGCGGTGGCCCAGGTTGCGCGCGACCGAGAGGGCCTTGAGGAAGACCTCGGGCAGGATCACGGCCGAGCCGACGTTGAAGAGCACGCCCCCCTCGAGGCTCGCGACCAGGGACGCCAGCGTCTCGAAGTCGCGGTAGCTGGTGGCCCCGAGCGCCGCGCCGTCCGCCTCGGGATGCATGTGATGGATGTCGGCGCCGATCGCGACGTGAACCGTGACCGGGATTCCGAGCCGCGCTGCCGCGGCGAGGATCGAGCGGCGGCGATACGGGTACTTGCCGCGCAGGATCTCGCGCCCGACGGCTTCGCCCATTCCGAGGCCCTGGTCGGCGCCGCGCCGGATCGCACCGTTCAGCGCCTGGGCCGTTTCGCGGGCCATCCCGAAGCTGCCGTCATCGAGGGCGCTCGCCACCTCCTCACTGGTGCGCCCCATCATCGCCAGCTCGAGGTCGTGGACGCAGACAGCGCCGTTCACGAGCAGGCCCGAGGCCAGCCCGCGCTCCAGCAGATCCACCACCAGGGGCGCCAGCCCGACCTTCACGACATGCGCCCCGAAGCCCCAGAGCAGGGTGCGGCCGCGAGCGTGGGCGCGCGCGGTCGCGTCGATCGCGGCGAGCAGATCCGCGGCCCCGAGCGTCGACGGGAGACGTTCGAGGAAGGCGGCGAAGCTGGCGCCGCGGCGGTGCGGGCGCGCCTCGTCCGCGAGCCGCAGCTTGCTCGGCCGCCGCCGCGCGCTGGTGCGCTTCAGCTTCGCGCGATCGAGGCGCGGCCGCTTCACCTGGCGGTCGGCTCCGGGAAGAGCGCCAGCTCGACCAGCTCGCACAGCACGTGCACGATCGTCCCGTGCGCTTCCTGGACGCGCGCGGTCGCGTCAGCCGGCACCACCACGGCGACGTCGACGAGGGCCGCCAGCTTCCCGCCGCCCTTTCCGGTGAGACCGATGCAGCGCAGCCCGCGCGCGCGTGCGGCGGCCACGCCGCGCAGGACGTTCTCGGAGTTGCCGGAGGTGGAGATTGCGATCGCAACGTCGCCCGGTCTTCCGTGGGCTTCGACCAGGCGCGCGAAGATCTGCTCGAAGCCGTAGTCGTTGCCGATCGCCGTCAGGTCCGAGGAATTCGCGGTGAGCGCGAGCGCCGGGAGCGCCGGGCGCTCGCGGTCGTAGCGGCCGGCCAGCTCGGCGGCCAGGTGCTGCGCGTCGGCGGCCGAGCCCCCGTTGCCGAAGGCCAGGACCTTCGAGCCGCCGCGCAGAGCCGCGGCCATCAGCTCGGCGGCGGCGGCGATCGGCTCCGCGGCCGCGCCCGCCGTCGCCGCCGTCACGCGCGCGTGCTCCGCGAAGCTCGCACGCACGCGCGCGAGCAGCTCGGGGGAGATGTTGTGACGGGCATCGCCCATGGTCAGGCTCGCATGGGTCGGGAGACGGGACAGCGACCGGCAGCATACCCGCGGGGATCCGCCAGTTCAACGGCGGCCGCTGCTGCGGCGGCTGCGTAGCCTCCGCTACGGTTCGGCATCCAAGCTACCGAGGATGGCGGGAGTGCCCTGATCGGGCCCACCGCGAAGCAGCGAAAGAGGAGCGCTCATGGCCGCCGTGCTGGATGTGACGGATCAGAGCTTCGAGGCCGAGGTGCTGAAGTCGAGCAAGCCCGCGATCATCGACTTCTGGGCCGAATGGTGCGCGCCCTGCCGGCAGATCGCGCCGATCATCAAGGAGCTGGCCGCGACCTGGGGCGAGCAGGTCAAGATCGTGAAGATGGACATCGACGCCAACCCGAACACGCCCGGCAAGTACGGCGTGCGCGCGATCCCGACCATCCTCGCCTTCCAGAACGGCAAGGTCGTCGGGCAGATCCAGGGCGCCCGCCCGAAGGCCGACTTCGAGGCGATGATCAAGAAGCTCATCCAGCAATAGCGACCGGGCGCGTTCCTCGACGCCGTCGGGCCGGCAGAGGCCCGACGGCTCCGGGCGGCGTGGTGAGCAGGTGGCGATCGCTCGGCTAGTGCGGCGGCTCGAAGAAGCGCACCGGCCAGCGGCGGCGGACGGCGGCGCGGTAGAGCAGCGGGTCGGGGTTGGTCGCGACCGGGTGTCCCACCAGGTCGAGCAGCGGGAGATCGGTGATCGAGTCGGTGTAGAACCAGCTCTTCGCCAGATCGATCCCGTGCTCCTCGATGAACTGCTGGAGCCAGTAGATCTTGCCCTCCTCGAAGCAGATCGGCTCGATCACGCGCCCCGTGAAGCGGCCGTCCTCCACCTCGAGCCGCGTGTAGAGCAGGTGCTCGATCCCGAGCCGCTGCGCGAGCGGCCGCACCACGAACTTGGTCGCGCCCGAGACGATCGCGACCACGTGGCCGTCTGCCTCGTGCTTGCGCACCAGCTCCTCGGCCTCCGGGTAGATCGTCTGCGCCACCAGCTCCTCGAACCAGGCCTTCGCCTCGACTTCGAGCTCGGCTTCGCTCTGCCCGCGGAACTGCACCATCATGGTCTTGGTCCAGTTGCGGATGTCGAGGATGCCGAGCTTGTACTGGAGGTAGGCGCCGACGCCCTTGAGCAGCTCGAGGCCGCTGATCTCGCCACGCTGGTAGCGGTAGCGCATGTAGAGGCTGCCCGAGTTCTCGGCGATCAGCGTCTTGTCCATGTCGAAGAAGGCGCCGACGCGAGGAGCCGGGCGGCGGAGGACGGGGAGCGTCATGCCGGCAGCTTAACCCCTCGGCCGCTCTCAGAACACATAGCGCCGGAGTGACACGTTCATGAGCAGCCCCACGGCGATCAGCGACGTGACGAGCGCGGAGCCGCCGAAGGCGAACAGCGGCAGCGGCACGCCGATCACGGGCAGCAGCCCGAGCACCATCCCGATGTTGAGCACCGCGGGCCAGAACAGGATCCCCACCAGCCCGATTGCGAGCATGGCGCCGAAGGCATCCTTCGAGTTGCGCGCGATCAGGAGACCCCAGAGCAGCATCAGGGTGTAGATTGCGAGCACCAGCACGCTGCCAGCGAAGCCCCACTCTTCGGCCAGCACCGAAAACGCGAAGTCCGTGTGCTGCGTGGGAAGGAATTGCAGCTGCGACTGCGTACCCTCGACCCAGCCCTTGCCGAGCAGCCCGCCCGAGCCCACCGCGATGCGCGACTGGATCACCTGGTAGCCCGAGGCCAGCGGATCCCGCCCGGGATCGACCACGTCGAGGATGCGGCTCTGCTGATAGGGCGCCAGCACGAAGCTCCAGATCGCCGCGAAGGCCGCGACACCGAGCAGAGCCACACCGGCCCAGCCGCGCCACGGGATCCGCACGAAGGCCAGGTAGGTCGAGGCGACCAGCACGGTGAGCAACGCGACGCCCGTGTCGCGCTGCAACACGATCAGCGCCACCGGCAGCGCCGCGATGCCGAGCGGACGGACGAGGTCCCGCACGCGACGGATCTCCCCGGGAGGATTGCGCTGGAAGAAGCGCGCCAGCATCAACACCAGCGTGATCTTGGCGAGCTCGGAGGGCTGGAAGCGCCCGTCGAAGAGCCAGCTCTGGCTGCCGCGCGTGACGGGTGCGAGCACCAGCGTCGCGCCGAGCAGCAGCAGCGAAATCGCGAACAGCGGCACGGCGAAGCGCTCGAAGTGGCGGTAGTCGATCGCAACCGTCGCCAGCAGCGCCGCGCAGCCGATCCCGAGCGAGAGGAGCTGCCGGCGCACCTCGTCGGAGAGACCCACACCACTGTGCGTCGAAGAGATCAGGTTGACGATCCCGATTGCGATCAACGCGAACACCAGGCCAAAGAGCGTCCAGTCGAAGTTCTGGACGACCCGGCGGTCAATCCCCCACATCGGGCGCCTCCGCCTTCACCTCGGCCAGCTGCGCGGCCGGTGCGTGCTTCTCGGACCAACGCGCGAGCACGCGCTGCGCGATCGGGGCCGCGGCGCTCCCGCCGTGCCCGCCGTGCTCGCCCAGCACCGCCACCACGATCTGCGGCGCGTCGGCCGGCGCGAAGGCCACGAACCAGGCGTGGTCGCGGTACTTGAGGGGCACCTCTTCTTCCTCGAGATCCTCGGTGTGCCGCAGGTGCACGACCTGCGCGGTGCCGGTCTTGCCCGCGACGCGCATCCCGGGCACGCGCGCGCGTCCGCCGGTGCCGCGCGGCTCCTCGACCACGCCGGTGAGCGCGTCGCGCACCAGCGCGAGGTACTTCTCGGAGACGGGCACCGTGCTGCGTATCTCGGGGGCCGGACCCGGGACCAGGCGGCCGTCGGAGTCCTGCAGGCTCAGGACCAGGCGCGGCCGCACCACGCGCCCGCCATTGGCGATCGCCGCGTAGGCGACCGCGAGCTGCAGCGGCGTGACCAGATCGAACCCCTGACCGATCGACGCCGAGACCGTCTCCCCCGCCCCCCACGGCTCGCCGAACCGTGTCTCCTTCCAGGCAGCCGTCGGCACCAGGCCGGACTGCTCGCTCGCCAGCGCGATCCCGGTGCGGCGGCCGAGGCTGAAGCCGCGCGCAAAAAAGGCGAGACGGTCGATCCCGAGCTTGAGCCCGGCCGTGTAGAAGTAGACGTCGCAGGACTGGACGATCGCGTCGCGCAGCGACATCGCCCCATGTCCTTCCTTCTTCCAGCAGCGGTAGCTGCGCCGCCCGAGCGTGAAGTAGCCGGGGCAGTAGACGAGGCCCCCGGGCGTGATCACCCGCTCCTGGAGCGCCGAAGCCGCGACGATTGCCTTGTAGGTCGAGCCGGGCGGGTACTGTCCCGAGATCGCGCGGTTCTGAAGCGGGCGCCAGGTGTCGGTGGTGAGCGCCTTCCAGGTCGCGGCGCTCACGCCGCCCGCGAACGCGTTGGGGTCGTAGGAGGGCTTCGAGACCAGCGCCAGGATGTCGCCGGTCTGGACGTCCATCGCGACCAGCGCCCCCATCTTCGGCGGATCCCCGATCGCGTCCGGAAGGAAGCCCTCCTCCGCCGCATGCTGCAGATCGAGGTCGAGTGTGAGCGTCACGCCGCCGCCCGCGACCGGCTCCTCCTCGTCGAGCACGTCGACCACGCGCCCGCGCACGTCGACCACGACGTTGCGGCCGCCATCGCGCCCGCGCAGGCGGAACTGCTCGAGCGCTTCGATGCCCGACTGGCCGATCACGTCGCCGGAGCGGTAGCCGGCGTAGGCCCGCGTCTCGAGCTGCTGCCGCTGGACCTCGCCCAGGTAGCCGAGCAGGTGCGCGGCTTGATCACCGCCCAGGTAGTGGCGGCGGGGGCGCACGTCGGTCATCACGCCCGGCAAGGCATAGAGGTGCGACTCCACGCTCGCGAGCCGGTCGTACGAGAGGTCTCCTGCCAGGCGCACGGGTTGGAAGCGGGCGCGCCCGCGCGCGTCGCCGACCTGCTCGCGCAGCCCTTCCTCGTCCTCTTCGAGCAGCTGGCCCAGCGCGCGGAACGCGAGATCGGGATTGCGCAGATCGCTCGGCAGCACCTGCACGCCGAAGGCAGGCCGGGTGGTGGCGATCATCCGGCCTTCGCGGTCGAGGATGTCTCCGCGCGGAGCCTCGAGCCGGACCAGGCGCACGGAGTTCTTGTCGGATTCCTCGGCGAAGACCTCGCCCATGATGATCTGGAGCTGGAACAGGCGGACGATGAACGCGCCGAAGACGAGCAGGATCACGACCATCAGGAACGGCAGCCGCTCCTCGACGTTCGGATCCACCCCGGCTCCGAGCCGACCCCGCGTGCTGTCGTCGGTCCGGATCATGCGATGCGACCCCGCGGCGCCAGCGGGAGCACGCGCTGGCCGCCGTCTTCGTCACCCAGCCTGGCGACGGCGCGCGCGGTGCCCAGCGCGATCAGCGGCGCGAACAGGGCATTGGCGACGGCCTGCGGCAGCAGCTCGCGGACCGCGACGCCCCCGACCCCGGTGCCGGGCGAGAAGAACGAGGTGAGCAGCGCCATCGCGAAGGCGTTGGCACAGGTGAGGACGGCGACGAAGACCGCCTGGGGCAGCGCGCCGCGCAGGTTCAGGTGCCGGTTGCCGAAGCGCGCCACCGCATGGGCCGCCAGCCGCAGCAACGCGTGCTGGCCCAGCAGCGACCCCGAGAGCAGGTCGGTGGTGAAGCCGATCGCGCCGGCCACGCAGACGCCGCCGACGGCGCTGCGCCAGCACAGGCCAAGAGCGACGACGAGCAGGAAGCCCAGATCGGGGCAGAATGGGGCCGGCAGGAAGCTCGCCACCGCGCCTTGGAGCGTGAGCGCCACGGCGCCCAGCCCGAGCAGCCCGAGGACCCGCTTCACGAGCCCGGCTGCGCGGGTGCGGCGTCCCCGTCCTCGGCCCGGTAGAGGAGCTCCATGGTCGGGCCGCGGCGCAGGATCACGAACACCTGCTCGAGCCTTCCGAAGTCGACCGCGGGCTCCAGGCTGGCCGTCTGCACCAGCTTCGAGCCGGGATCCGAGACCGCCGTGACCCGGCCGATCCGCAAGCCCTTCGGATAGACGCCGCCGAGCCCGGAGGTGATCACCAGATCGCCCACCACGACGTCCGCTCCTCGCGCCACGAACTCGAAGCCGATGCCCTCGCTGCCGCGACCCCGCACGATTCCGCGCGAGCGGCTGCGCTGCACGGTCGCGTCGACCGCGCTCTGCCGGTCGAGCACCGTCATGCTCTTGGCCGCGCGGCTCGAAGTCGCGGTGACCAGACCCACCAGACCATCCTCGGAGATCACCGGCATCCCGGAGAGCACACCGTCCGTCTGGCCGCGGTCGAGCAGCACGGACCGGAACCAGGGCGAGACGTCGACGCCGACCAGCTCCGCCGGCCGCATCGGCACGTCGAAGTCGGCGCGCATCTCGGCGATCCGCTCCAGGCGGCCGCTGGCGACCAGCGCTTCGCGCAGCTGCAGGTTGTCCTCGCGCAGCTCGGCGAGTTGGGAGCGCAGCGCCTGGTTCTGATCGGCGACGTCGACCAGCGCGACGTAACGCGTCCAGGCGTCGCGCGCGACGTCGAAGGGCAGCGCCACCATTTTCTGCAGCGGGACGGCGGCGTCGAGCACGACCCGGCTCCAGCCCGGGAGCAGACTCCCGCCGGTCAGCCGGCCGCGCCGGTCGACGACCATGCTGATCGTCGCCGCCGCGACCAGCGCCGCGATCAGCATCGAGAAGGCGATACGACTGCGAAACTCGCCCATGACATCCGATGGGGAACGAGGCGAGGCTACGACCGGATCGCGATTTCCTTGAGCAAGGAGAGATCGTCGAGCGTCCGCCCGGTTCCCATGGCCACGGCGGTCAGGGGGTCTTCCGCCAACATCACCGGGAGCCCCGTGGTCTCCCGGAGCAAGACGTCGAGATTGCGGAGCATCGCGCCCCCGCCCACCAGCACGATGCCCTTGTCCACGATGTCGGCCGCCAGCTCGGGGGGGGTGCGCTCGAGCGCCATCTTGACGCTCTCGACCACGGCGTTGACCACCTCGGAGAGGGCCTCCCGGACCTCCTCGGACTTGATCCCGAGGGTCTTCGGCACCCCGGCGACGAGGTCGCGGCCCTTGATCTCCATCGTCTCGATCGACTCGGTCGGGTAGGCCGTGCCGATCTCGATCTTGATCAGCTCGGCGGTGCGCTCGCCAATCAGCAGGTTGTGCTTGCGCTTGACGTAGTTGATGATGGCCTCGTCCATCTTGTCGCCGCCGACGCGAACCGAATTCGAGTAGACGATGCCCGAGAGCGAAATCACGGCGACCTCGGTGGTTCCACCGCCGATGTCGACGATCATGTTGCCGGAGGGCTCCGTCACCGGCAGCCCGGCTCCGATCGCCGCGGCCATCGGCTCGTCGATCAGATAGACCTCGCGCGCGCCGGCCGACATCGCGGATTCACGCACGGCGCGCTTCTCGACCTCGGTGATGCCCGAAGGAACCGCGATCACGATGCGCGGCCGCACCATCCGCTTGCGATCGTGCACCTTCGCGATGAAGTAGCGGAGCATCGCCTCGGTGATCTCGAAGTCGGCGATCACGCCGTCCTTCATCGGGCGGATCGCGCGGATGCCGTTCGGCGTGCGCCCCAGCATCTCCTTGGCTTCCTTGCCGACGGCGCGGACCCGATCGACGCCGCGCACGTCGCGCGCGACCGCCACCACGCTCGGCTCCGATACCACGATGCCCTTGCCCTTGGCATACACCAGTGTGTTGGCAGTCCCCAGATCGATCGCGAGGTCGTTCGAGAACCAGCCGAGAATGGAGTCGAGGATCACGCGAGACTCCCGACGAACGCCGTTTGGGGGCTGCTGCAGTGCGCGTTCCTAAGTGAGCGATTTCGCAAGGCGTTTGACCCAGTAGTGGCCGTGGCTCCATGCTACCAGCCGGGACTTTCGGCTTCAAGCGGCAACCCTCCGGGGGGCCGACTTGCTGCCTGGAAGGCCCGATCGTAGGCTCGCCTCGCTCCGTCGCCGTCTGCATCGACCGATCACCCGAGGAGGATGAGCGCATGCTCGATACCCTGCGCCGCGGCCAGCGCTGGCTCACCGCGCTCTTCGTGCTGATGGTGGGGGGCGTGTTCGTGTTGTTCATCGGCATCGGCCAGCCGCTCCGGGGGCGGCAGGCCAGCACCCTGGTCCAGGTGGGCCGCTACGAGTACGACCGCAACGATTTCGAGCGCCTCCGCGAGCGCCTGGAGGCGCAGATCCAGGAGCGTTCCGGGGAGGCCTACGACGCCCGCGCCATCCGGGACGAGCTGGATCGGTACACGCTCCAGTCCCTGGAGGATCGCGGCCTGTTCTCGCTCGAGGCCGAGGCCCTGGGCCTGACGGTGGCGAAGCCGGAGATCGAGCGAGTCGTGCGCTCGGCGGGGATCTTCCAAGGCGAGGGCGGGCGTTTTGACCGAGAGGCCTTCGAGAAGTACGCCGAGTACGAATTCGGGAACCAGCGCAACTTCATCGAGGAGCAGCGCCAGGGACTGCTCGCCACCAAGCTGAGGCGTCTGCTCGCGACCCAGGCCCGGGTCTCGGAGGCTGAGGCGAGCGAGGTCGTCCGGCGGCAGCTGGAGAGCGTGCAGCTCGCGATCGTCTCCCTGGATGCCACCAATCCTCCGGCGGGCCTCGAGATCAGCGAGGAGCAGGTCCAGGGCCTGCTCACGGCCCGGGAGGCCGACGCCAAGGCCGTCTACGAGCAGCGGCTCGAGACCTACGACGTCCCCGAGCAGGTGCACGCCCGCCATATCCTGCTGCGGGTCGAGCCCGGGGCCTCCGCCGAAGCGGTCGAGGAGCGCCGGAAGCAGGCGGAGG
>Ga0184637_10002740_pt1 | contig 11215 bp, 12 predicted proteins | sample PLM3_127_b2_FD_133143 | JGI IMG/M metagenome (GOLD analysis project Ga0184637, IMG submission 133143) | Groundwater sediment microbial communities from an aquifer in East River, Colorado, USA - PLM3_127_b2 | ecosystem: Environmental > Terrestrial > Soil > Riparian zone | place: USA: East River... | reverse complement strand
TTTCGCCAACTCCCCTCCGCATATCGCGCATAACAGAGCTGCGCCGGCAGCCAGAATGTCGATCCGTCCGCCAGGTTCTCGACTGCGCTCCACGCGATCTCGCCGTCGAACACGGCGGCATCCGGAATGGCGTCATAGCCGACCCGGGCGCTGTTGAACGCGTCGCGGCCGGCGCGCTGTTCGGGACCGAAACCGAGAATGGCCCAAGGGTCGAGCGCCGCATCGCCAAGCGCCCGCCGATCGCCATGCCGTATGGCATCGCCGGCGCGATAGAGCCACGACTGGAATTCGGCGCACTCGCCGAGACACGACCGGACGGCGTCGTCCGGCCGAAAGCCGCTGCCGGCGAATATCTCGCCGCTCTGCGTATGACCGGGCGCGCCGGAGCCCTGCTCCCAGACTGCCAGTGCGATCCAGGCCGTGTCGTCCAGCGCCGGTCCCACCTCCAGACGCAGATCGAACGTCGACAGAAGTGTCAGAAGGCGACGGTCGGCGCCCGCGTCGCCGCACCAGCGCCATCCTTGTTTGCTGGGTGGGCCGTCCGTGCGTCGCACGAAGCCGATCCGCGCCAGCGCTTGCAGCGCGCGGTCATTGGCCGCGTCATGGCCAAAACCGACATACCCCTCGATCGGGAGCAATGCGGCCACCCGGCCATGTGAAGCGTCGAGATCCATGCCAGTAGCGCCGCCGCTCTCCATGCCGACGCCCGCGCATCCCCGGTTTGCTCCGGGGGCGGCGGGACAACCGACATCACGATGGCCGAAACGCGCGGAAATTGCTATGAATCCTCCGCATACGGGATGAGGGCGCGAATGCTCACGGCGCACCTGCTCGGCAGATTCAGCCTCAGCGATTCCAAGGGCCGAGACGTGACGCCGCGCTCGCGCAAGGCCTGCGCGCTTCTCGGCTATCTGCTGCTGTCGGCGCCGGGTAGCGAACGCCGGGAAAAATTGGCAGGCATGCTGTGGAGCGAACGCAGCAGCGAGCAAGCCTACGATTCCTTGCGTCACTGCCTCCTCGACTTGCGCCGGCTGGAGAAGACCAGCGGCGTCGCCTTCCTTCACGCCGACCGTCAGGCCGTGCGAATTGACCGCACGCGAATACGCTCAGACCTTGCGGAACTGAAGCGCCATCTCGCAGCGGGCGAGATTGCCAAATTCCGAGACCTGCTGGCGCTGCCCGATCTCACCATGATGGCCGGCGCAGAGGTTGATGATCCCGCCTTCGACAACTGGCTGCAGGTGGAGCGCGAGCATCACACCGAGGTGCTGGTGCGCGACATGCTGGCGATGTTGCAGCGCGCCGACGTCAACACTGCCGACCGCGTCGATCTGGCGCGCGCGATCGAGCGGCTGGATCCGTACCAGGAGGATGCTGTGCGCATCCACATGCAGCTTCTGGCATCGACGGGCAATATTGCCGGAGCGACGGCCTATTTCGAGCGCTATCGCACCCGGCTGTCGCGCGAGTACGAGGTCGAGCCGTCGGAAGCGCTGCTCGATTTCGCCGAGGGCCTCGCCGTCAAGGCCGGCAGCGCAAGCCGGGAGGGACCAAGAAAAATCACCGGCGCCGACGCCATCGCCGGATCGGCACCGTCGCGCGCCGCCGTCGCGGCATCCCCGGCGGAAGGCAGCCGCGGCATTCCGATCATCGCCGTGCTGTCGCTGCCCAGCATGCCGCCGTCCGACCACCTCCTGCAACTCGCGGATACGTTCGCGCAGGAACTTGTATCGACGTTGTGTCGTTTCAAGGAATGGACGGTGATCGCGCCAAGCGGAGAGATGCAGAGCAAGGCACGGACGGGCTCGGACGCCGTGGTTAAAGAGCTGGCGTCGCGCGGTGTCGATTATGCGTTGCTCACGTCCGTCGCCGCGGTCGCGGGCGCGACGGCCATCAATGTCCGGCTCGTCGAGTGCGAGAGCCAGGCGGTCATCATATCCGACCAGTATCCTGCCTCGTCGGAGAATTGGCTTGCCGTCCTCAACGACATCTGCTGCCGGATCGCGTCGCGAACGCAGATCAGCCTGACAGCCGCCAGGCTTCGCAGGTCATCGGGCCGGTCGATCCAGCAGAGGCAGGCCTACGATCTGTGGCTAGAAGGCGAAGCCCTGTCCAGGTTGTTCGAGCGGGAGACGCAGGACAAGGCGATCGAGCTGTTCTCGCGGGCTCTGCAATTGGACGGCAACCTGGCGAGCGCCTATGGCGGATGGGCGGGCGTGCTCAATTCACGCTGGATTGTGTACCCCGGACTGCCTTCCGACGAAACGGACCGCGAGCAGGCGTATCAACTTGCCAAGCGTGCCGTGGCGCTGGATCCCTTGAACAGCCGCAACCAGTGCGATCTGGGTTGGAGCCACATTCTTGCACGGCGCTTCGAATCGGCGGAGCTGCATTTCGGGCTCGCCTACGATCTCAATCCCTCAAATCCAGACATCGTACTGGCGTGCGCATTGGCAAGTGCGTTCGGCGGAAACCACGCGCGCGCGCGGGAGCTTTGCCGCAGGGCGTTTGATCTGAACCCCTTCCCGCAGTCGTTCTACTACGGGTATCGCGCCAGCATCGATTTTCTGGCACGTGATTTCGAAGCCTGCATCGAGTCGGTCAATCGCGCGCCCGACTTTTTTCCCGACATCCAGGGCTGGGCCGCGGCCGCGTACGCACATCTCGGCAACCTGACTGACGCGCGAGCTGCGCTGGACCGCTATTTCGGCGATATCCGTAAGTGCTGGGCAGGGCGGCCAAATCCCACAGACGCGACACTTCTCGAATGGTTCGTCGATATATTCCCCATTCGCAACAGCAGCGACCGTCAGCTAATTGCTGATGGTCTCCAAATGATCTCCGCCGCGACGCGCCAGAAAAGGCGCCGCTGAGCGCTTGGAACGTTTCAATACCGGCGACCCTGTCCTAAACGAAGCCGATGGTTCGACCGCTGGGCGGTTGATCGGGCCAAGATGACCGGCTCTGTGGATCAGCGTTTACCTGCAGCGGCCGAACATGTATTCGCCGAAGCGGAAAAACAAGGCGCGTCTGGGGAATCTCGAATCGTCGATATAGGTGGACGAACTGGGACGGTACTCGTCCGGATAGATGTTGGTCTGCTCGTCGATCCGATCCATCGCCCGATCGACGTCGTCCTTCCATGGCAGCACCATATGCGTCACATACTGCGTGTCCACGTGGATTTCGATCTTGTGGACGACCGGCTTGCCGGAGTCATCGACCTGGTTGGTCGGGATTTCGACAAGCCTCTCCAGGTGCTCCTTGGGATTGTCCACCAGCGCTTCCCTCAGACTCGGATCCCTGGCGGCATTGATGATGAACTCGCCCAGAGCGACCTTGTCTTTCACGCGCAGCTTTGCCATGTGAGCCTCCCTCTTTTCCGGTTGAAATTCGGCTGGATCGGTCTCGGCATCATCTCAAGGTGTCCGCGATCGTCGTCGCCAGTTCGACGTCCGTCATGTTCGGCACCTCCAGTAACTGCGGCAGCTTGCTGATCCCGGAAGGCCCGTGAAGTTCGTCGAACGCAAGGCCTCCATGGCCCGTCGGGCTGTCGGGCGGCGTCATCAAGGCATAGAGGATGGTCTTGGCGAAGATCTCCGATCCGAGCGGCCCGAGATATCGGCCGTTCAAGCCGTAGACCGCCGATTCCTGCAGCAGGTAGTAGGAGAGCGGCGTCTTCTTCAGGAACTCCGGGTACTTGGTCAAGGCGGTGATCAGGTTGCCGGCCAGATGCAGGTCGGTGAAGGCGGCGGTCGGCAGCATCGAATCACCCGACAGGATCGCTGGTGAGCCGGGCCTTGCCGACTGCCGCGCGCATTCCTGTCCGGTGGGAACGCCGAACTGATAGCAGCGCCAGAGATCATGGAACGACAGGGAGCCCTCAAGGCCGGTCGATCGGCTCTTGAGCTCGCCATGGACGAAGGCCGGCGCCAGGAACGGCGATATGCGGCGGGCGTTCTGCGGCTTGATGCCCGACGATTCGATCTCAAGCAGATTGCGCCAATCGACGACCCAATCCGCCGGCAGGGGCAGGTTGGCGTACGGCGCATGGCCGGAGAACGACATCAGCCGGCCAAGGTTGCCGGCCTCCAGGCCGATATGCGGGTTGATGGTATAGGCGGCGCGTACCATCGCATGCCCGACCCGCGCCACGCCGAAGAGAAACTCGACCGGCAGATGATCGTGGCCTTTGATCCGGTTGTGCATCAGGTCTTCGTAGACGCGCGGGAGCAGCAGCTGCTTCAGGAGGTCATGCACGACGATGCGCCGGTAGGCCTTCAGCATGAAGTGCCGGGCGAGCGCGAAGCTCTCCTGATTGGACAGCTTGCGGCCGCCGTCGCTAGGGTCGCCGTTCCGTCGCAGACAGCTCGCCACGGTATTGTGGGCGAGCAGAAATTGCGCCGTGAGCTGCGCCAGTATCAGGTTGTCGTCGTTGCGGTCGTCGTGGACCAGGGGCGTGACGGCGGATCGGTACGCCGTCTCGGTGATGCCTGGCGAACCGGTGTCGACCCGCGGAAGGTCGAAGGGCAGGCCGTAGCCTTCGCGCCAATTCTGCGGAAAGGCCGGCTTTGCCGTTCGGCCGAGATAAAACAGATGTCGGCCGTCATCGTCGGCCCCTTGAGACGGGGTGGTGCGCGGCGGTTGATACAGATGCGGGCATCGCGCCGGGTCGCCGCCATAGATCGTATCGAGATCGAGATTCGGCGTGTTCAGATTCCGCAAGGTGGGGGACGCGCCATTGCGCCCCGCGATCGCAACGCTGTGGGTCAGGTCGTGAATGACCAGCTGGGCGAAATAGGTATAGCCGGCGGGAATGCTGCCGTGCGACTGCTTCGGATCGCTTGCATCCTTCGGCAGGTCGTCGACGCCGCTGGATCTCGCCAGCGCGATCTCCTCGATCATCTTCTTGAACTGGTCCGACGCGGTCGTTATCGCGCCGGGCGCCGCGCTCGCGCCGAACAGGCTGGTGTAGCCAGCAAAGGGACATGAGGCCCGCTGTGCCGGGGCAGCGCTTGTCGCTGCGCTCGATGATGGTTCGCTGTCTGGGCTGGTGGAGCAATATCCGTGTCGCATGATCCCCCTCCTCGAAGTGTTTTCACTTCGCCCCAAAAGCCGGCATGCACCGGTGAATTCTACTCTCGATTGTTTCGAACTGTTGAACAAAATCTGGATTGGTGGAGCGGCCCCGCGAGCGCCGCTCCACCCTCTTTCACCCGATCGGAAACCACAGGCCGGCACGCAGGATATCGTCAACGATGCTGTCCCTCGTAACCGCGAGCGGCCGGTCGTAGGTGTTTACGGCTCTTGCCCGGATATCCTCGGCGATGAGCGGCGCATACTTCTTGCGCAGGGCGTCGTGGATATGGAGGAGCTGGCTCGCCCAAGGCTCCGGGCTAGGATTCCAGCTCGACGGCTTCAGGCGCACATTGTACTCGTCCTCGGCGATCGCGGCCGGGACCAGAACCTCGAACATGGCGCGGTTCACGTCATAGTCGATTTGCAGGCGGTTCGGCATGGCTGTCTCCCTCGGTCGGTCGAATGCTCAGCGTGGCGTGGCGGCAGGTCTGCCTCGTCCCGCGAGAACGCGTTGCTTCAACGCGTGCCGCAGCGACGGCGAGTAGATCCGGCCGACGATCAACTGATGTGTGGTCGACAGCGGCAGGGCCGCGGTCGCCGACACGTCTTGTTGCGATGGGCGCGGCGGCAGCACCGGGTATTTTCGCTGCACCGCCTGGAAAATCGCAGTCAACTGGCTCGCCCAGGCGGCCTTCGTCGCCGCCCAATCCTCCTCCGGCACCAGCTCCAGGTCGTATTCTTCGGTCTGCACGGGGTTCGGCGTCAGGGCGTCGAAGATCGCCTGGTTGACGTCGTGAGCGACGATGACCGGATCTGGCGCCATCAGCGCGGCCCTTTCCAAATTTGTTAACGTGTGCATGATCCTCTCCCTCAATCATGTTGATGGGCGGATCAGAGCAAAACCGCCGTGAAGTCAGCGTGAATGAGGAAATACGCGTCGTGGCAAGGCGTTAGCGGTGTATTTCACGCGCCGGCACACGCTTTGCCGGCGCCGCGCGGTGGGAATTTTCAAGGACGGAACATTTCTTGGTCGAGATTGCGCGTGAGTTTCCGAACCAGCCGGATGTCATCGCCCTGATCCGCCAGTCGGATGCCCTGATGCGGTCGCTCTATCCGGCGGAGAGCAACCATCTGGTCGACATCGAGGCCTTGGCACGACCGAGCGTGCATTTCTTCGTCGCGCGCGCGGATAGCCGCGCGCTCGGCTGCGGCGCCTTCGTGCTGGGCGACAACAATTGCGCGGAGATGAAACGCGTATTCGTCGATCCTGCGTCGCGCGGCAAGGGTGTTGCCCGCGTCATCATGGAAGTGCTGGAGCGGGAAGCCGCCAATCTGGGCGTGAGGTTGATGCAGTTGGAGACCGGCACCAAGCAACCGGACGCGATCGCGCTCTATCGCAAGTGCGGCTATGTCGAGCGCGGTCCGTTCGGCGGCTATCGCCCGGACCCGCTCAGCCTGTTCATGGAAAAGCGCCTCTAACCGGCAAACCAACGGGCGCCGGGTGGTGCCGGCGCCCGCAGGATCGAGATGGGGGAATCCGCGATCGTCTCTTAGAGGACGGTGCCGCCGGCGTCGGTGCATTCCGCGGCCGACGCGGTCGGCAGCCAGCCTTGTCCCTTGCAGGCATTCAGGCCCTTGCAGGAACTGTTGGCGGTCTTGCAGGCGCTCTGCCCCTTGCAGGCGTTGATGCCGGAGCAATGCACTTCAGCCGATTGTGCCGGCTTGTCATAGGTTGAACAGCCCGCCACCAGGAACATTGCCGCCGCGGCAGCCAGGGACGCTCCCGAAATCTTGCGAATGTTGCTCATCGTCGCCTCGCATTTTTAGTTGGCGCAGCGTCTTTAGCCTAGGCGCGGCGTCTGACCGACGGGAAATCACCATTCGGTGAGAGTCCGCGGGGCCCGCGATGAAGCGCGTGGGTGAGGCGGGTGGATGCTATTCGCCGGCCGACAGCAGGATCTGCACGCCGGCCCGGTTGAGTGCTGCGGCGAGATCGCCTTGCGGCGCCTGGTCGGTCACCAGCACGTTGAGGTCCTTGAGGGCGCCCGCCACGGCCAGGCTCGGTTGATCGAACTTGGTATGATCGAGCAGGGCCACCCGCCGCCGCGCCCGCGCCAGGATCGCCCGCTTGACGATCGCCATGCCGGTCAGCGTCTCGTTCAGGCCGTCGGCGGTGATGCCGCTCGAGCCCACAAAGGCGAGGTTGGCGTTGAACTGCTCCAGGAACGCCACCGTCTCCGGCCCCAGGACCGTGCCCTCGCGCGCATTCAACGTGCCAGGGCAGAGAATCACGGTGATGGTCGGATTCTGCGCCAGCGCGATGGCGACATTGGGACTAGGCGTCACCACGGTCAGATCCTTGCCGGTGATCACCAGCTGCTGCGCGAAATGCAAGATGGTGGAGCCGGATTCCAGCATCAGCACATCGCCGGGCGAGGCGAGGCCGACCGCCAGCTTGGCCATCTGCTGGCGCTCCTCGCGCATCAGATTGTGGCGCTCGTTCCAGTTCGGCTCGGCGCCGAAGGGGCGGGCGACGGCGCCGCCATAGGTGCGGTTGACCGCGCCGGCTTCACCCAGCTCCGCCAAATCGCGCCGGATGGTCTCGCCGGAGACGCCCAGTTCCTTGGCCAGCTCCGAAATGCGGATGGCGGTATTCGCGCGCAGCTCCTGCAGGATCCGCTGCTGGCGGTCGGTCTTCTTGGTGGTACGGCGCCTCATCTTCCTGCCCCCGGCGGTCGGCGGAGCCGAAACATGGTCCCGCGACACGGACCGCCTCATTGATCATCGAGACATGGGTAGCATGGCGGACCGGGTCTTGACGAGGCGGAGCTATACATAGCCGGCGCGCCGACCAAAAGCCGTGCGGGACGGCGCTCGGCTCGTCCGCTCGCTACGAAGCTGGCGGGCAGATCACTTCGACGCCCGCCTGGCGCAGCGCGTTGGAAAGGCCGCCGCCCGGCGCGCGGTCCGTCACCAGGATGTTGAGGTCGCGCAGTGGGCAGACCAGCGCCAGGCTGGTCTGGTCGAACTTGCCGTGATCCATCAGCGCGACCCGCCGCCGCGACCGGGACATGATCGTGCGCTTAATGGCCGTGATCCCGGGATTCGTTTCATTCAGTCCTGCTTCGGTTATTCCGGTGGAACCGAAGAAGGCGGTGCTGGCATGGAATTGCTGCAGGAAGGAAACCGTCTCGGCGCCCATCACGATGCTCTCGCGCGCATAGAAGGTGCCGGGGCATACCACAATGGTTATGCCGGCATTCTGGCCCAAGGTTGCCGCGATGCTGAGACACGGCGTGATCACCGTCAGGTCCTTGCCCTCGGCCGCCAGGACCTGCGCGAAATGCAGCACGGTGGAACCGGATTCCAGCATCAGCACGTCGCCGGGCTCAACCAGGCGCATCGCCATGCGGGCGATCGAGGCGCGCTCCTCACGCATCTGGTCGTGCCGGTCGGTCCAGGCCGGCTCCAGGCTGAACGGCTTGGCGACGGCGCCGCCATAGGTGCGGTTGACCACCCCGGCTTCGCCCAGCTCGGCCAGGTCGCGGCGGATGGTTTCCCCGGACACGCCCAACTCCTTGGCCAGCGCGGAAATGCGCAGGGCCGTATTGGCGCGCAACGTGTCCATGATCCGCCGATGGCGATCCGATTTCTTCTTGGCGCGACGCGTGGTTTCCATGTTTGTTCCCGGCCATCCGACGCCCGCGGCCGAAAGGCCGAAGCGGCGATCCTTGTCGTGTTTTTCGCTGGGTCATGGGTAGCACGGCTTTCGGGGCTTTGACGAGAAGGCAGCCAGGTACACCGACGCAGGTTCCACAAAACTGCGTCGGCCAAACGGTCTTCCGTCCTATGTCCCCGTGGCGACGAGGGCGGGCGCCCGATATTGCCGCTGGCATCGCGTATTGCCGCCGGCATTGCGCCACCAGCGACATGGCGCGTCCGCTTTCGTCATCGCGGCGAATGTGCCTGATATGTGTAACTTGTCAACTCACGAAATCATAACTTGGAGAGTCTGTCTAAAACGAACCCGGTGACTCCCTCTGAAATTCTACGGAAATTCTTATTTTTTACTGGTGTTACAATTATATAAATCTGAGGTGAGGGCATTGTTCAAAGGCGGAGTTGTGAAACGTTATGTGGATTTTTCCGCCAATTTATTCGTAAGACCCATTTTCTGTCATTTTTTGTGGATAGCCTATCACTTTGTGGTCAGATTGGCGGCGTTAAACGACGATCGTTTGGCGCGATTCCGTCGCGTCCACTTGGCCCGGATTGGCGCGCCCTCGCCGATTGGGGCCTTTTGTTTCGGCGATCGACGTCTTTTGTCCGGCAGGACCAGTGGTTAGAGTTGGCGGCGAGGAGCATGCCGTGCCCGACGGATCTGGCGTTTCCATCTCCCGCCACCAAAGCGAGGCCCATAGCTGGGCCATGGCGTCGCGCGCGCCCGATCCACGCTTGCGATCCTGCGTGATCGACTATCAAGGCTACAGCGAGCAGGCCCGCGTACCGATGCGCCGGCTGCAGGCGCCGTTCGCCGGCGTGCCGATGATCCTCACCTTCGGCCCGGCGATCGACATCGCCAACGGCGATCGGCCGGCGACGCGCGACACCCATCACAGCTTCCTGGCCGGCCTGCACGACGTCCACGTCTTCACCGAATATGTCGGCGCTCAGCGCGGCTTCCAGGTCAATTTCACGCTGCTGGGCGCCTATCGGCTGCTGAACCTCGCCATGTCCGAGCTCGCCAACCGTTGCCTCGATCTGGCCGAGTTGCTGGGCGGCGAGGCGGCGCGATTGATTGATCGCTTGCAGGACGCGACCGATTGGCCGGCCCGGTTCGAGATCATGGACCAGTTCCTGCTGCGGCGCTTGTCCGCCGGCCGGCCGATGTTGCCCGATGTCGCTTGGGCGCTGAAATCCTTGGAGACGAGCCGCGGCGGCCGCTCCATCGGCGCGCTCACGCGCGAACTGGGCTGCAGCCGGAGGCATCTGATCCAGCGCTTTCACGCCCAGATCGGATTGAGCCCCAAATCGGTCGCCGGCATCCTGCGCTTCGAGCACGCGGTCGAGACGATCAGGTCCGCCGACGAGCAGAGCTGGGCAGATCTCGCCATCGCCTGCGGCTATTACGACCAGGCGCATTTCAACCGCGATTTCCGCCGCTATTCCGGCCGCACGCCGTCGGAGTTCCGCGCCTCGCTCTTGCCCGATGGCGGCGGCGTCGCCGGCTGAGGCTCATTTCGGTCAAATTCATCCAAGTCAAATTCATCCAAGACCGGCAACCCGCGTGGCTCTAGCTTTGTCGCATCCTGGAATGCAGCACACGGAGCAGCTCATGACCGACAAGACATCGACCGACGTTCCCAACATCTTCCCGGCGCTCAAATACAAGGACGCGCCGAAAGCCATCGAGTGGCTGGGCCGGGCCTTCGGCTTCGAGAAGCAGTTCGTGGTGCCGGGCGAGAACGGCAGCGTGGCGCACGCGCAGCTCCGCAACGGCGCCGGCATGATCATGATGGGCTCGGCCGGCAAGCCCGATCCGACCAATCCCTGGACCACCGAACCCTACGGAATCTATGTCGTGGTCAAGGACATCGACGCGCATTTCGCCCGCGCCAAGGCGGCGGGGGCGAAGATCGAGCGGCCATTGACCGACACGGATTACGGCGCGCGCGAATATTCGGTGCGCGATTGCGAAGGCCATCTGTGGAGCTTCGGCACCTACGATCCCTATGCGGAATCCTAGGAACGATAGGAACCTCAGCTCTTGTCTTCGTGGCCGTCCCGTCCATGCCCGTGCCCGCGATGCATGAAGACGTGCATCAGTGGGCACAACAGCAGCACGAGAATGGGGAGCGCCGCCAGCAAATGGGCTTGGTGCGCGACCCACAGATACAAGGCCAGCGCAAGCAGCGCGACGGTGATGAGCCAGCCGGTCGGCGTCTGAAAAAATCCCCGCTGCCTATGGTGGGCATGATCGTGGTCAGTCATGGCACATCTCCAAGGAAATAAGGTGGATCACCCAGCGTTGGTCGGCTTGCGCAGCAGCCTGGCATTGACGGCGACGATTACGGTGCTGATCGACATGAACGCCGCTCCGATGGCAGGCGAGAGCGTGATACCCCAGTGCGCCGCG
>Ga0184637_10002739_pt1 | contig 11219 bp, 8 predicted proteins | sample PLM3_127_b2_FD_133143 | JGI IMG/M metagenome (GOLD analysis project Ga0184637, IMG submission 133143) | Groundwater sediment microbial communities from an aquifer in East River, Colorado, USA - PLM3_127_b2 | ecosystem: Environmental > Terrestrial > Soil > Riparian zone | place: USA: East River... | reverse complement strand
GCATCCGCCATCCCGCGTATCCGTGCGTCGAGACCGGGGGCCTGGTCCTGGCTTATCTGGGGCCGGGCGAGCCGCCCCTCGTACCGGGCTTCGACTTCCTCGATGCACCGCCTGAACGGCGCGAGGTGGCCCGGGTCATTCGCGAATGCAACTACCTCCAGGGCAACGAGGGCAACTTTGACCCCCACCACGTCCCGCTGTTGCACTGGACGGCGACCGGGGCGCTGGGACCTGTGGCGCCCCTCGGACCAAACCGAAGGTGGCTGAAACCTGTCATGGAGATCGAGGTGCTGGAGTTCGGCGTCCGGCTCTACTCCACCACCGAGACGCCCAACGGGGGCCAGCAGGTGGGGATTCACTATTTCATCATGCCGAACCTAAGCGCCTTCAGCTTTCAGGGTTACGGCGACGGCTACGGCGTGAACTGGCACGTGCCGATCGACGACACCGTGCACTGGGTCTACCGGATCCAGTTCTCGCGCGATACTCCGCTCGACCACGAGGCGATCCAACGCAGTCGGTTGAGCCCCAGCGACCCGGTGCGGAATCGTGCGAATCGCTACCGGCAGGACCGAGCAGCGATGAAGGCCGACAGCTTTGCGGGGTTGGGGATCTCGTTCCCGGACCAGGATGCCTGCGTAACCGAAGGGGCTGGCCCGATCCAGGACCGAACCAATGAGCACCTGGCCTCGACGGATAAGTGCCTGGTCGCCGAACGGCTCATGCTGCTACAGGCGATCCGCGCTCTGCAGCAGGGGCAGGACCCGCCGCTCTTCACCCGCGACCCGCTCCACAATCCCCCGATTCAGCTGTCGACGACAGCCTTCCATCGAACCGGCTGGCGCCACGGTACGCTGAACGCGGACTCGAGAGCGCCGGGTTCGAGCTAGAATCGTCGATTGGCGAACGAGAAGACAGTTGGCTAGCACGAAGAAGGCGACTGACGAGCAGCTGGTCGAGCGGCATATCGACGGCGACTTCGACCGCTATGCCGGTGGCCGTGCCGACGCCAGGCTGCGCGAGTCGGGCGTTTCGGTCTGGGCCATTGTGAGCTTCTTGAAGGTCTACAACGACAGCGTCACCAAGGTGGCCGAACACTTCGACCTGAAGCAGGAAGAGGTTGAAGGGGCGCTGGCCTACTACCGGTTGAATAAGCCGTTCATCGACGCTCGTGTGGCGCTAAACGAGGCCTAGGCCTCGATTGGCAGTCCTGTACCTCGATCACAACGTCTCCCTCCATCTGGTTTCGCCGCTTCAATCCGCTGGCCACAATGTTCTCACCGCGCGGGACCTGGGTCACACCCGCTTGACGGACGACGCTCAGCTTCTCGAAGCGACCAGGCAGGGACGTATTCTCATCACCCATAACCGGAAAGACTTCGTACTGCTGTACGACGCTTGGTTAACGCGGCAAGGCGCCTTCGACCTGCCGCTTCCGCCTCTTCCCGGTGTGCTCGTTCTTGAAGCTGTGCCTGTTCCTACGCTTTCCAGCGCCCTGACTGACCTGCTCGCAGGCACTCCGGCCCTGGATCTTAGGAATCATCTTCTCTGGTGGCGCGTCCGCATGGGATGGCAGCGCCGTCTCGTGGGCGCCGGCTGGGAGCCGTTCCCACGGGTACAATTCCCGCCGCTCGAGGTGCAGCAATCCGACGACTGAGCTAACTCTGCGCGGCTTCTCGGTTTCGATCGATCCCAAAAGAACCGCTTCAAGCCACAGCGGGCCAATCCCGAAGCAGCTTCCCGTGGCCCGCGACGCTGTAGCGGTGTCCCAGCCGAGACAGGATGTACACAGCATCGCCGGGTTGCTCGCGATCACCGGTAGCTCGGCCTCCTGCTCGATCGGCTCGAGGACCTTGACGGGGTCGAGCACGGCTCCCTGGAAGTAGATCGCGTCCACGCCGGGGGCCTGCGCCAGAGCAGCCCTCGTCCGCTCCTGAATTTCCTCCGGAGTCAGCACCATGGCCTCCGCGACTCGCTCGAACTCGCCGACGCTCCGGGCCTCGATTCGGCGATCGGCCAGATGGCTCCGGATCCGCTGGTTCATCCGTTCGGTGAACGGGGTCATCAGCAGGACGCGGCTGGCGCCGAAAGCGCCAAGCGCGGCGGTGCAGGCGTTGAGGGCGGTGGTGACCGGCACATGGAGGGTCTCGTTCAGCCGCTCCTGCAGGCCGGGGTTCATCACCTCCAGCGGCGCCGCGGCGACGATTACGCCGTCCCAGCCCTTCTCCGATGTCAGCTTCGCGGTCCTCTCCAGGAGTGGCTCGAGATCACCGCTGAGGTCGTAGCGAACGTCGAAGTCGTCGGTCGACTCGTCGAGGACGCCAATACCGCCGAACTCCATCCGCACGTCCGCTGGAAGCAGCGTTAGGAAGTAGTCGAAGTGGCCGCCTCCGGCGCCAGAGCCTGCATTCACGAACCCAATGGTTGGCATGCTGATCCCTCCCACGTTAATGAATTGGTCAACAACGGTAGACGTAAAGTAAATGACCCGCCACACTGTGCCCGCCCCGCAAGTGGGTTGACAACATGAATACTTCGGCACAGACGGCGAGTCAAACCCCGGTCCAGGTTCCGCGCTAGTCCCCGCTTTTCCACCTCTGGTTGCGCCCCGCCGAACGCTATCCCACAGCGTGGTATCGTTGCGCATCTGAGTTCCCTCATTTCCGCGCAGCGAGGTCGCTGCGCGGCTGCCGCCCGTCTGGCATCGGGAGAGAGCCATGGCGTACGACCTTCTGATCAAAGACGCCCGCGTCGTGGATGGATCGGGCCTTCCCCCGTACGGTGCTGACGTCGCCGTTCTCGATGGTCGAATCGCCGCCATCGGCCGCATATCTGAGGGTGCCAGCCGAACCATCAAGGCTGACGGATTGGTGCTCGCCCCGGGCTTCATCGACCAGCACACCCACATGGACGCGCACCTGCTCTGGGATCCAACCGCCTCGCCGCTTCCCGAGCACGGCGTGACCACGGTGGTCACCGGCAACTGCGGTCTGAGCCTCATGCCCGCACGGGCAGGCGACGAGGGAGCCCTGATCGGCAACTTCGTCCGAGTCGAGGCAATCCCCCGCTCCATCCTGGAGACCTTAGATTGGCGGTGGCGCAGCACAGCGGACTACCTGGAGACGCTCGAGGAACGGCTGAGCGTCAACGTAGCGTGTCTGGTCGGCCACAACGCGCTCCGGCAGCACGTCCTGGGTGATGAGGCGACCGAGCGCCAGGCGACGTCGGATGAAATCGCGGATATGCAGGAGCTGATGCGCCAGGCGATGCGCGAGGGCGCCATGGGCTGGAGCGTCAACCGCAACCCCACGCATTTTCGGGATGACGGCAAGCCGTTGCCCAGCCGGATCGCGACAGAAAACGAGCTCTTGAGCGTCGCGGGCGTGCTCGCGGAGTTCAACGCCGGGGTCGTGCAGCACTCCAGTGTGCGCGCCCGCGACGTGAAGAACATCGACTGGATCGCGCGCCTCGGCGCCGCATCGGGTCGGCCCGTGCTCTGGACGGGCGTCACCTTCGATCGGGATGACCCCGACCATTGGCGCGAGCAGCTCGAGTACGTCGAGCCGTACTTCCAGCAGGGGCTGCGGCTCTTCGGCAACTCGAACATCGTGCCCTTCGCGAATCGATTCGCCCTGAAGAACTCGCAGTTCTTCGATGCCCTTCCTACCGGACTCCCACTCATGGCACAGCCGCTGGAGGAGCGGAAGCGCGCGCTGGCCGATCCCGCCACCCGTAACGTCCTCCGCGGCGAGATGGATTCCGCGTTCGTCACCCGGGTCGCGCGGCTCAAGGTGCTCAAACCTGCGCTCGCGCGAAACGCCGGCCTCCAGGGCAAGACCGTCGAGGAAGTCGCGCGTCTGCGCGGCGCCTCGGACGTGCTCGATGCTTTACTGGATCTCGCGCTGGAAGAAGACCTCGAGACGTTGTTCCTGTCGAGCACACCAATCGCAGACGAGATGGGAGAGATCGTGCGCAGCGCCTACACCATCGTCGGCCAATCGGACGGGGGCGCGCACGTTCAGTTCCTCTCCAACTTCGGGGTATGCACCACACTGCTCGGCCACTACGTCCGCGAGCGGCAGCTGCTGAGCCTGGAGGAGGCGGTTCGCCAGCTGACCTTCAAGGTCGCGTCGGTGTTCGGTATCCGGGACCGGGGGCTCATCTGGCCCGGCTGGGCCGCGGATCTGACGCTTTTTGATCCCGATACGGTTGAATCGCAGGATGTCGAGGAGGCCAACGACTACCCGGGTGGCTTCACGCGTGTGCTCAAGCACGCCCGAGGCGTTCACTACACCGTCGTGAACGGTGAGGTGCTCTGGGAGGACGGCGAGTACACCGATGCACGCTCGGGCAGCGTGATCCGCAACCCCGCGGCTGTCACATGACCCAGCCCGAGCGGTTGGACCCAACCACCACGGCGCTCGTCGTCTTCGACATGCAGAAGGGCCAGTTCGAGGTGGCCGATGCCGAGCGGCAGCGCTGGCTGAAGGACAGCAACATCGTCGCCAACACGGTGGAGCTGCTCCGCGTGGCGCGATCAGCCGGTATGCCCGTCTTCTACGTCCAGAACTCGCGCCGGCCGGACTTCGCAGATCAGAAGGACGTGCTCACCGATGCGTCGATCGCCGGCGGTGGCGCCCGTGGCGGCCCGGTGATCGGGACGCGAGGCTGGGAGATCCTGGATGAGATCAAGCCGGAGCCCGACGACTACGTCGTGCCGAAGTTCCGCCAGGGCGCGTTCTCCGGCACGACTTTGGACACGTTTCTGCGGGCTCGGGGCATCGAGACCGTTGTGCTCTGCGGCGTCCGGACCACCGTCGGAATCGAGACCACGTGCCGCGACGGCCGCGACCTGGGTTACAACATGGTCCTGGTGAGTGACTGCACCGGTGGCGTTGCCCCCGAGGACCACCAGTGGACGCTCGATCACATCTTCCCGATGATCGCCCGCGTTCGGACAGGCGCGCAGGTCGCCGCGATGCTAGGTAAGTAGAAGGAGGACCAATGCTGACCAAGGAACAGAACAAGCGATTCACCGAGGTGGGGCCGGGCACGCCAATGGGCGAGCTGCTGCGTCGGTACTGGCTGCCCTTCGCGACGGTCAAACAGCTGCACGACCACCCGACGCGTGCGGTGACGCTACTAGGCGAGCACCTGGTCGCCTTCCGCGATCGGTCCGGCAAGTACGGGCTCATCCAGGAGTTCTGTCCCCACCGCAACACGAACCTGCTGTGGGGCATCGTCGAGCCGGAGGGGCTGCGCTGCCCATACCACGGCTGGCTTTACGACGCCGAGGGCAACTGCCTGGAGCAGCCGGCCGAGCATCCGGATTCGACGTTCAAAGACCGTATCAAGGTGACGGCGTACCCTGTCGAGGAGCTGGGTGGGCTTCTTTATGCATGGATGGGTCCCGAGCCGCGGCCGATGGTCCCACAGTGGGAGGCGCTCGTCCAGGATGGCGTGCGTGACATCGGGTGGGCGATCCTACCGTGCAACTGGCTGCAGATCATGGAGAACTCGCTCGACCCAGTCCACACGGAGCACCTTCACCGCTACTTCACGAACTACGTTCTCGAGCGACTCGGCAAGAACGACCCGACCGCGCGTCAATTCTGGCGGTCGGAAGCCGACGTGCGGCGGCATGTGAAGATCGGCTTCGACGTCTTCGAGCACGGCATCGTGAAGCGGCGCGTGCTGCAGGGCACCGACGAGAACAACGCGCTGTGGAAGTACGGCCACTGCGTCGTCTTCCCGCTCATGCTCCAGTTCGGCCAGATCCGAATCCCGATGGACGATACCCACACCCTGTACTGGTGGTACAACGTCCATCCGAAGCGCCTCGGCGATTCCGATCAGCGGCCCGAGGACATCCCGCTGTACAAGGTGCCCGTGCCAGGCGTCGATGCCGAGGGGCTGCCCGTCTGGGAGCTCGCGGACAATAACAGCGGCCAGGACAACTATGCGTGGACGAGCCAGGGCCCGATCACGCCGCGCTGGACGGAGCACCTGGGTGAGTCCGACAAGGGGATCATCCTTTACCGTCGCTTGCTGCGAGAGCAGATGCAGATCGTCGAGGATGGCGGCGACCCCATGAACACGTTCCGCGATCCCGCGAAGAACGTGTCGGTCCACGTCCCGACGGAGACCGACGATCCGACTTTCGAGGGCTTGACGGGAAGGCGGACGACCGAGCAGGTCAAGGCCGGCGCGGTCAGCACTGGGGCTTCGGGTAAGTACAGCCCAATCAACCAGCAGCGGGCGCGCGAGGCCGGCTTCGCGGTGCCCGAGGGCGTTCCCGACGCAGCCAGCCGCGTCGTGGACTTCGGCTACATCCATCCAAAAGAATAGATTGGCCCAGGTGGAGGAAGAAAGATGCGGCTGCATCCGGCGGTCGCGCAGGCTGAGGCTCTACACCTGGCTGAAGGACCAGGCCGAGCGTCCGCCTGGGTAGGGAGGGGGGCATGCGAGCGCGGGTTCTGGCTGTTGCGGCGGCCCGCTCTCCCGACTGCGGATGAAGATGCTCCTCATCGCTTCCGCCATGTTCGTCGTCACGTTCACGGTTGGGGACTTAGGCCGCGCACAGAACGGCTGGGTGCCCGTCGACGCACCGCCAGGCATTGACGCTCCGGGTGCGCTCTGGATCAAGGTGCGTGCTCCAGACGACCGATGGCTGTTGGCCGCCGTTTACCGGCCGGCTGGTCCGGGCCCGTTCCCCGTCCTGGTTGTTCTCGACGGCGCGTCGGGAATACGTCGTGGTGCCCTCGTGCGGGCGGAGCTTTTCGCGAACGCTGGATTCCTGGCAGTCGCTGCGTGCTGGCAAGCTGGCTCGGAGGGAGTAGCCTACCTGGACTGCTCCGAGGCGCCGTCACTCGACGAAGCAATGAGCGACCCGGGGTTGCGGCATCCCCGAGCGCTCATTGACGCGTCGCGAAGCTTGCCGGGTGCCAGCCCCGACTATCTGGGGCTTTATGGCATCTCGCACGGCGGCTACGTGGCTCTAGTTACGGCATCTCTAGGGGCTGCTGTCCACGCCATAGTCGCAGATTCAGCCAACTACGCGCCCCGCCAGGCCGTGCCAATCTCGCGCAGCACAGTGGAGGGGATCCAAGCACCGGTGTTGGTTCTCCATGGGACGGCTGACGCGACCGTGGACGTCCAGCTGGCGCGAGATTACGAGCAGACCGCGCGTGACCTTGGCAAAGTAGTCGAGGCGTATTACTACGAAGGTGTGGGTCACCCGGTTGGGTCTTCCCCTGAATCGGCGCAAGATGTGCGCAGGCGCTCCGCCGAGTTCTTCGCCTTACACCTCGCCTCATCGTCTGCCTGCGTGCGCGCACCTGTCGGCCGGTGTGCTTAGATTGGTATCGTCTCTGTCTCAAAAGCTCCAACTGTAGTAGCCTTTGCCCTTGCCAGGGTCGCTTGAGGGGCAGGGGGCGCGTTCGGGTTCTCCAAGTGGCGCGCGGATGCGGGCCGCTGCTCCCCACACAAGGAGGAAGTATGAAGCTCGTCGTCTACGGGCCAGACAGGAAGCTCGGCGCGCTGCAGGGCGACCAGGTGATCGATATCAGCGCTGCGTACGCGAAGTTCTTAAAGGAAGTAGAGAACGAGCCGCTGCCGTACGAGATGGCCGCCGCGATCGTTCCCGCCGAGCTCGGTTCGTTCATCGAGTCGGGCCAGCGCGCCGTCGACGGCGCTACGCGGGCTCTCGAGTATCTCACGACGAAGGCCGTGGACCAGCGCGGGCTGCGTGGGGAGCGCCTCAGCGAGCCGAGGAGCGAGGTGAAGCTCCACGCCCCGTACGCGCGCAAGGCGCGGATCATGATGGCGGGCGGGAACTACATCGTCCACAGCCAGGGGATGAGCCTGCGTGGCGCGGACGGCGAGCGGGTCGGCCTGGACGAGGTCTTCAAGCAGAGCCGGGCGAAGGGGATCTGGGGCTTCTACTGCTTCCCCGAGAACGCCGCCGGCCCGGATGAGGACGTTATCTATCCTGCTCGGACCGATCGCCTCGACTACGAGGGCGAGGTCGCGGTCATCCTCGGCAAATCCGGGAAGGACATCTCCGCGTCATCGGCGAGGGACTACTACTGGGGCTACATGCTGCAGAACGACATCAGCGCGCGGACGAACATCGGCGGCCGGGACAATCCGCAGTCGAGTTTCGCGCGCGGCAAGAACTTCGATACGTCGATCTGCGGTGGGCCGTGCGTTGTGGTGGGTGAGTTTCCCGACGCGCAGAACATCAGCTGGGAGACGCGGGTGAACGGCGCGGTCCGTCAGACGGGCAATACTGAGGAGATGACGTTTAGCTTCGCTGAGTACCTCGAGTACCTCTCGGCCGACATGACGCTGCGGCCCGGCGACGTGATCAGCGCCGGCACTACGGCCGGCACGGCGCAGGACTCGAGCGAGATCGTGCCAGGCTCGGGCGAGGGCATGCAGGCCATCCGCGACCCGAAGCTGTTCCTGAAGCCGGGCGACGTCGTGGAGATCTCGAATCCAGTCATTGGAGTCCTGCGCAACCGCGTCGTGGCGAAGGCATAAGTGTTAATGTCATCCTGAGCGCAGCGAAGGATCCGCGGCCGCGAGGGACGGGTTCTTCGCCTAACGGCTCAAAGTGACACAGCCGTTGTCATTCCGAGCGCAGCGAGGAATCCGTGGCACCGGGTTACGGATTCCTCAGCCTGCGGGCCTCGGAATGACAGTTATGTAGGAGGCGAAAAAATGGCTACACAGGTGGCGACCAAGTACAACGTGGGCGGAATGCTGCTCGACCAGCCCTTCAAGATCCGGCGCCTCGGGCATTTCGGCTTCAACGTCGCGGACGTCGAGGCATGTCGGCATTTCTATTCCGACCTGCTCGGCTTCCGCGTCTCCGACGCGCGGCCCAACGGCATGGGCTACTTCATGCGCTTTGGGGGCGACCACCACGCCTTAGCCTTGTTCGCGAAGCTGCGCGAGGGCGAAGCCGCGCCGAACGGCCGGCGCTACGCCGCGCCCGACATCACCATCAACCAGATCACCTGGCAGACGCAGAGCCTGAGCGAGCCCGTGAGTGCAGTCGACTACTTCGCCGAGCGCGGCATCGAGCTGCAGCGCACGGGACGCGACGGCGCGGGCTCCAACTGGGCGACCTATTTCTACGACCCCGACGGCCATACGAACGAGCTGTACTACGGGATCGAGCAGATCGGCTGGGACGGCCACTCGAAGCCCGAGCAGTTCCGCCGGCCGGTGCGCGAGAAGGTGAAGCTGCCGGTCCCATCGGAGTTCGACGAGGTCCAGGAGTCGCTGGCGACCACTGGCGTCACACCCACGGCAGGCCATCGTCACGTCGAAACGATGCCCCCGATCTACGAGGTCGGCGGCATCATGCTGCCGCGGCCCTTCAAGATCGTGAAGCACGGCCCGGTCAACATCTTCGTCGAGGACGTCGAGCGGGCGCGCGACTTCTACATCGAGAACCTCGGCTTTAGCGTCACCGAAGAGTCGGTCTGGCAGGGGGAGCGCTGCGCGTTTCTGCGCTGCAACACCGAGCACCACTCGCTGGCTCTCTTCCCCAGGACCTGGCGCGAACGCCTGGGGCTCAGCTCGCACACGACGTCGATGTCGTTCGGCATCCAGGTTGCGAACTACCAGCAGCTGAAGGACGCGATCCGCTTCCTCCGCGAGAACGGCGTGCGCGTCGAGACCGAGCTGATCCCGCCCGACCTGTACCCCGGCATCGACTACTCGGCCCACGCCTTCGACCCCGACGGCCACTGCATCCAGCTCTACTACTACATGGAGCAGGTTGGCTGGGACGGCAGGGTCCGACCGAAGTCGGAGCGGCGCCAGGTCGACCCGGGGAACTGGCCCGACACCCTCGAGCCGTTGTCGGACACGTTCGGCGGCGAGCCGTTCCTGGGGCCCTGGGGCTAAAAGCGCGGAGCGCGGCGGGCTCGTCCCCGGCGCAATTAGACAAAAGCAAGCGACAAGCTCTTGCCTCGCTCTTGCTACCATGGTGGTGGCTTGCCGCCCTCGGGGAACGTATGGTTGCCTCGGCGCTGAACCTGGCGCGTGCTCGCACGGTTTGTCTCACGGCGCTCGCGTTGTTCGTGGCGCTAGCCGGGGCTTGCGCCCCTCCGCCGGCGAGCCAGCCCGGGACCGGCGCCCCGACCGGAAGTAACCCCGAGGCGTCGGGCTCGGTTCGCCCACGCGTGACGATCATCATCGGCGCCGAGGTGAATACGCTTGTCAACCGCATTGGCGGTGGCAACACGTTCGCCTCCGAGTTCCACTTCCTTCTGAATAGCCCGCTCACGCTCCTCGACCCCCAGGGCCGCCCGATTCCGTTGCTAGCCGCGGAGCTGCCCTCGCGGGACGCCGGCACGTGGGCCGTGAATGCGGATGGCACGATGCAAACGACCCACAGGATTCGGCCACACGCCGTCTGGCACGACGGCCGGCCCATCACTTCGAGCGACTTCGGCTTCGCCTACCGTGTGTACACCGACCCGCGGGTTCCTGCCTCGAGTCGGGAGCCCGAGCAGTACATCGAGCGGGTGGAGCGGGTCGACGACAAGACGTTCGCTATCTATTGGAAGCAGCCCTATCCCTGGGCAGGCGAGCTCATCTCCGGCCAGATGGCGCCGCTACCGGAGCACATCATGGGAAGCGTGTACGACGCCGGCGACGTGGACGCCTTCGTGAACCACTCGTTCTGGACCAGCACCGACTACATCGGAAGCGGCCCCTTCCGTCTGGTGCAGTGGGACCCCGGAACGCAGATGATCCTCCGCGCGTTCCCGGGCTACTTCATGGGCCCACCGAGACTGGATGAAGTCGTCTTCCGCATCATCGGCGATGCCAACACCGTCGTCGCCAGTGTTCTGGGAGGAAACGGCGATGCGACGGTCGGGATAACCCTCGGCCAGCAGGGTGGGGCGACCGTCCGCAACCAGTGGGCGCAGAGTGGCGAGGGGCAGGTGATCACCACGCCGACTCGCTGGCGCTATACGCAGATCCAGTTCGATCCGCAGCGCAACGGCCAGCCGGCCTTATTCGACCGCCGCGTTCGCCAGGCGATCGCCTTCGGGATCGACCGAGCCAGCATGGCCGAGGTCGTCACCCAGGGCACAGCCACCGCGGCCGACGTCCCGCTGATCCCGGGAGACCCGCTGTTCGAACGGGTCGAGCAAGCCATCGCGAAGTACGCCTACGATCCCACGCGTGCGACG
>Ga0184637_10002738_pt1 | contig 11224 bp, 14 predicted proteins | sample PLM3_127_b2_FD_133143 | JGI IMG/M metagenome (GOLD analysis project Ga0184637, IMG submission 133143) | Groundwater sediment microbial communities from an aquifer in East River, Colorado, USA - PLM3_127_b2 | ecosystem: Environmental > Terrestrial > Soil > Riparian zone | place: USA: East River... | reverse complement strand
CCACGTTGCGAAACCCGCCCGTAACCGCCCGCCGCTTCGCAGCATAGGCGGTCTTCCGTTCCTGTTCGCCGACTGCTGGCTGAATGATGTTCATGGCACCGGACCTTTCTATTCTACCACAGTTACACGACCCGTGCTATCCACGAACCGGGCATAAACGGTGCTTGTTTCCACAAGCACGAAATCCTGATTGAAAAAGTGCGCGACAATCTTAGCGAAACGGTGTATCGCTGGCGCGAATGTTTCCGGGCCTATGATCACCACTGTCGTAGACGGCTCCTGTTTCCCGTGCCATAGTCCGACACCGGGCGTAATCGTTGCCGCATCGAAGTATTTGGCTGTCAACCGGATGACAGCATCGAGACTGGCCTCACCTATCGTCACGCTGTAGCGACACGATACCAAATCGCCGTAGCCGTCGTTATCCCGTGTCATGCTATTGCTCCTTCGCTTCGCCATTCGCGGCATTCTTGCAGAATCGTCGCCGCGCATGTTGCGAGCGCGTCCGCCTGCGATAACCCCGTGGAACGCAGACTTGACTCATAGCGGTCTAGTGCATCCCGCTTGACAATGACTCGACCTTTGTATATGGCCGTTAGTCTTTTCATTACTTCCTCCTACTATATATAGACGCGTTTGATACTCGTTTGTTACAAAGAAGAATGTCGAATACAGTTTCGTGTTGGGTTCGGCGAAACGCAGGTACCCATTGTTCATACCGTGACCACTGGCGTTTCCCTGATCCGCGCACTCCGCCGAAGGCTACGCCCACGTCCCGGAGGTAAGCCTCTGGCGTTCGCCATTGGCGGGTTTCCACGCCTAGAGCGCGCCGCAATGCGTGGACATCGAGACAGGCTAAGTCAACCATACCCGCAATGGTCAACCCGAACGCCGCTTTCGCATAGCTTAGGCCACAGACTGCCTTCACAATCGCCTCAAGTTTCGCCGCTCGACTCGCCCGGCTGAACGTCCGCCAGTGGAGTGCATCACAGAACGCATCCACGTCTGACAACGCACGAGCGCGCGTCGCCTGTAAGCATGGCGTCCTGAACGTGCCTGTAGCGTCGTAGAATGCGAATGAACGTTCAGCCTCTATGACGGAAGAATGCACTGTGAAAACAGCCCACTGTAGCGCGCGCCGGAGTCGCGCTCGGTCACACGGCTCTACCCGCACGCGCGCCCAATTCTTGTGCCATGCGACCCTTCCCATACCCGGAAATGCCGCCTGCTGGCCGTAGGTATCGTTACGCATGTACTAGCCCATCGTCATAAGCGAGTAGCCACGCCCGAATATGCTTGCAATCGTGGCACCTGTAATAGTGGTCTTTACATTCGCAGTGAATCAGACACTCAAATGTGTGATATTGATGCGTCAATTCGTGGCTCCCGCAAGCCGTCGCAGGACGCACATTGTAGAATTGATAATCGTGAATTGATGCGGTCATTCTAGGAAACTCCAGCGAGGGAGAGGGGGAGGACACTGGCAGAAGGAGTGGCCGCGCGAGCACGGAAGGCTATCGACTTCACAGACTTCGCATCCGGCACAGGAACCACCGTCATCACAGTCGTCTTTGTACCCGTACCCTGATGACTCAGGGTAGTCAACGTTACCATTCCCCCGCCCATCCTCCCGACAGTAGCGACAATCCCCGCACGCACGCCCATTAGCCTCCCATGAGCAGAGCCAACAAGTCATGTTACCGAGCCCTAGACTCACCTCATCCACTACCAATGAGTCAACAGCTGAGAGCGAAGTCAACCGCCAACCACCAGCGTTATCAATCGCCCACAGTGTACCGTCAGTACCAACCATCGCGTTGTGCGCGTGTCGGTCATTATTCCCGAGCACGGCATCGAGTAGGTGCAATTCGCGGTGAGCGTCGGGATTGAGTGGTACGTTAGTCTGTGCCACTTCAAGCCCGTCGACGCGCTCGGCGACTAACACATCCTCACCAATCTCCTCGACATACATTACAACGCACGGTGGTACACGTAGAGTCGTTAGCCGCAACTTGACGGCTAACGTGTACGCTAGGACTTCCGCGTCGTTGGAGCCGAAGTTGTAGTTGGCCTTCATAAACACGTCGCGCCTCATCCCATCCGCCCCGACAGCAACCCCAAACCACGTAGGATTTGAGCTTGAGTATATGGAGGGCTCCACGTCGGTTATCTCCGCCGACGCGAGCCACTGTTGGGAGACAGTCAAGTCGTCGCTAGACATGTGACCCTCCCGCACGAGCGTTCCGTCGATTGCGACGGTCATTACAGGCAGGACAAGGCACATCCGGGTAAGCAGCGTTAGGGTATGTCTTGTGTACGTTGTCACGCAACCCGTCAAGGATTGGCACACTTTCGGTGTTAATGCGCCCGCAATCGTTACAGACGAATGTGAGAATGAGAAGCGACACGGTGAACCCTCCTTGTGTGTGTGAATGCCTTACATCAATATAGAACGCTTGAGGTGTCAATCTGTTACATGAAAAACGCCCGAACCACTACATAAATATTTCAGTGTTCGCCCCGGCTGATCGCCCACTTACCTGTTACCGTGTAAACCCATGTAACAACATCCTACACGTTACCGTGTAAGCCGCTCGTGCGTGGGAGAGGTGTCATACCCATAGCTATATCAATATATTACTCCATCAATACCCATTTACACACTGTTTTCGTGCGTATCAAGGCGATTAACGCAGTGTGCGGCCCCATTCAGGCGTCGATTGCGTGCGATCTGTATTGCTATGTCTATATCGGTCGACCAATGTAGCCACATCGAGATGGCAATGGCGCGTGAGGGTATGCCCCCACCTATAGTGAACTATGGCCATGCCAATATCGATTATTCACTATCACTATCCCAATATCGCCACGTCGATGACGCGGATTCGGGATCGTAATATCGGTGGAGCAGTGTTCCGACGAAGGAGGGGGTCCACAAGTCTACCATGCCCCCTATCAATTGCCTGTCCCAGGGGCCGGATTTTTTTTCAAAAAAGGAGGTTAAATTCCATAACCGACACTGTCACCATCAGGAGAACCTCTCCCTGTAAGGGAGGTTCTACTGGGACAGGGGTGGTTGCTTGGTGGGATAGTGTAAGAAAGTTGGGGGTGTATTTCTTACAAGTGATCGAGATTGCCATCGTCAGGTATTGCTAAATCGATGTCGAGGGGGTATAATGAAGTCGAGACTCACTATGATGCCACGCTTTAGTCACATGTACGACGAGGACGGAATGCCCCGGCAGCCAGCAATGTCTGGCCCAGTCCCGGTGCCCGTGCCTGTCGGCCCCCCGGAGCGGTGGGATGGCAGCAAGCTAGCTTATGCGCAGCGGCATTGGCGCTTTATCCAATGGCAGGTCTCGCGGGAGCGAGTAACATGGCCTGCGCTTGCCCAAGCGCCATTCGAAATCAGCCCTGAGGTCCAATACGTCGTAGACGACGATCTAGTGGGCGACCCGCACGAATAACTACAATCTTTAGGAGGGACAGTCGATGCCGCCGAAATGTACAAAAAGGATGGTCAAGGGAAAAGAAGTCGTCAAGTGTAAAGGTGAGAAAGTCGATGACAAGAATTACCGCTATGATCGTGATATGCCCTGGTGGGTCTATGGCACTCGCCCCGCTGAGAAAGTGACGAAGGCTATCGGCGACTTTATTACGAAGCCGTTCTAGTGCCGAGAGGCCAAGCCGCGAGGCGCGGACGCCCGCTACTGTCTGAAACCGAAATCCCCTACGACAAGGTCGCCCGGTCGATGATGTACACGCTGGACGAGGAACTGAATAAGAAGGGCAGTGAGGCCCGCGCCCGCATTCTGAGCGCCTTCGACAACGCGTTGGCGGCGGTCGAGCAACTGGCCTACGGCACGAAGGTTATCGGCCCCGTCATGGCGACGGCCCAGGGCCTAGCCTGTCCGAAGTGCGGCACCGCCGTCGAGGAAACTGTCTACCGCATTCCTCCGTACTGGCCCGCCCTGCGGTGGATGTTGGACTGGGGGCGACAGATTATCAAGGAAGAACCGACCAAGCGCGTGGCGCACGAGTATCCACCCGAGGCGCTCGAAGCAATGCGCCGCTACGTCGGCGAGCCAAATAGCACTCCGATCATGTTACCAGAACCGAACGAGAACGGTGTAATCGACTTGAGGAACTCCAACGACGCAGATGACGCTAACAATTCCTAAGCCCACCCACAAAGACCGCTTCATGACGATTGAGCAGCTATCGCCGGAATTACGCGGCGTGGCTGAGCAGTTGAAGTGTGAACGGTCGTTCCAACACTTCATCGTGGAGCACGGCGTCGTCGAAATCCGCGAAGTCGGCATGCGGCCCTTCAAGGAAGTGATGTGGCCATTCCAACTCACGTTCGTCCAACTAATCGAAAAGCTGCCCCGCGTGGTCGTGGTCAAGGCCCGTCAAATCGGCATTAGCACCATTCTCATGCACTACGCGTACTGGCGAATTCGCTTCGGGAAGCCCAACAGTGAGCACGTCCTCGTCCTGTCCAAGTCGAAGGACGACGCCAGCAAGGTCCTCATGGCCAAAATCCCGCAGATTCACGCTGCCCAACCGGCAGAATTACGCATGGCGATCAATTCACAGAACTCGTACTTCTTCCAGTTGGCCAACGGGAATACAATCACCGTGCTGGCCGCGACAGAGGCCGGTGGCCGTGGCCACGCTGCGACCGTCGTCATCCTCGACGAGCACGCCTTCCATCAGACAGCGGACTCGAACTGGGCGGCGCTTCAACCGACACTTGAAGGCGCAGGGAAGTTCTTCGTCGTGTCGACCGGCAACGGCATTGGTAATCTGTTCCACGATGTTTACCAGAAGGCCAAAGAGGGCCGAAACTCCTTCATGCCTGTCTTTATCAACTGGTCCGCCCCAACGCACCGCGATGCGGCATGGTTGGAGAAGCAGAAGCTCGACAACGCCGTCAGTTCGGAACTGTTCGAGCAGGAGTACCCCGACACCGATGACGAGGCATTTGCCAAGACCGGCAACAGCCCATTTGATCTCGAATATGTGCTTAAGATGGTGAAGCAGTCCGGGGCTCACCCCCCGAGTCGCGTGTATCACGATGGCCGTACCCGCGTCTGGTCCGACCCGATGCCAGGGCAACTGTATGCAGCGGGACTCGATTTGGCCCAGGGGCTCTCCTCGAAGGGCATCCCCGACTCGACTAGCCTAAAGATCATAGACATGAATGCGAACCAGGTCGCCGCGTGGGATGGGAAGGTCGAACTCGACACCCGTGCCGGTGGCGAGATAGTCGAGCTACTGAACAAGTACAACGCCGTGCTCGGTATCGAGCGCAATGGGCCAGGGTCGGGCGTCATTGGCATGCTTCAAGCCCTCGGCTTTGACAACTTCTATCGCTGGGATGAAACGCACCTCTACCCGGATGCGAAGCCCACGAAAGAACCTACAATCGGCATACAGCGTACTCAGGCCCTCAAGGCACGTCAAGTGCAACTGTTGACTGCGTATGTAAACACGAGGTCTCTACAGTCGTATGACGAAGTGTTCTGGCGGCAATGCACGACATTCGTCCAGATCGCTCCGATGCGGTGGGGACCACAAGGCAAAAACAAGGACGACTCGGTCGACTCGATGACTCACGCCCTGTGGGTGAAGGAGCACATGCCCCGCCGCTTCGTCCGTCCTAAGCCCAAACGGTTCAGATGGCGGTAGCTTTATGAGTCACCCTACAGAAACGACGATTGTCAGTCGGCAGAAGTTCAACGTCCAGACCAATCCGACCTTCCGGTTCTGGCTGTCGAAGCGCCGTGAGGCACTCGGCTACCTTGAGTCTGTTCGTGGCGTCTTTGCCGAGCGTGACAAGAACGTCCGTAAGTCGTTCGATCAGCGCCACGGGCTGGAAAAGGCGAACATTCCCCCGAGTCATAAGGATGTCATCCCTGACACTACGTCGCGGAAGCCGAATGAGATTTTGCCCCGCCTCGTCTCGGTCCTGACCGCCGTCTATCCAACGTGGATTTACAAGGCCGACGCGATGAGCACTGTTGCCGGGCTGCGTGCCTCGACGATGAGTCAGTTCGCCCGCAGCTTGTGGGTGGCACTTGAACGCCGCTCGCGCAAGCCGCTGGTCCGTATCGCTATGGATGAGGCGCTGAGCAAGGGCGGTACGGCCTTCAAGGTGCATTTCCGCCTCGACCGCTGGGCCAACCTGCCCTATCAGGAGCCAGACGAGTCTGACAAGGAATACCACGACCGAGTCTACGACTACAAGGCCCGTAATGTTCCTTTCGACATCATTGTCCCCGACTACGGAACGCTGTACTACGATCTCACGACCGATGGTCTAGTCCGCGTCGTCGAGGAGTACCGTGCGAACGTGTACGAATTGGCGTCGGAGTTCGGCGGTCACTACGATGAGCAGACCAAAGTGCTGTCACTTCCTCAGACCTTAGAGACAGGTGAGTTGGATGCGGATGGTCAGCCCATCACAATCACTGAGCCGATTCGAATTCACACCGCGAGCCGCGAAGTCGACTACATGGAATACTGGGTGAAGGGAGAGTGCGCCCTCTACTGTATCAATGACACTCCGGTCCAATACGATATTCTGGACGCCGATCTACCCCTCCCGTACTTCCTCGCGTTCGGCGAGGTCACGGCGAGCCAAGACCCAGGTCGTATGGGCCTCCCCGTGCTCTACAACGCCGAGTTCGAATTCACACGGATGAACAACCTGAAAGCGATGGAGGACGCGTTCCTCTACAAGCATGGGTTCGCCCGCCTTGTGCGCACGCGCAAGCCCAGCAACATCCCTGGTATTGAGGAACCAGACAATCCCGACCAGGATGAGGAAGAGGAGGTCATCGGCGAAGTCATCGACCTGGAAGTCGGTGAGGATACGAGGTACATCACCCCGGCCAATGTGAGCGCCCTATTCGCCGACTCGAAGGCCGATGTAATGCGCGAGATCGACACGGTGGCCCTCGCCGACGTAATGTCCGGCAAGCTGCCCCCTGCGGGTACGACCGGGTATCTCATGAGCCAACTATTCGTCGCCGCGACCAGCAAGTATGTCCCGATTTTAACCCATCAGTCGATTGCCATCGCCGAGGCAACGAACTACATCCTCGACGTGGCCGACCGCTACCTGGAATCTGAAATCGTAGTCAATATGACCAGCGACGCCCGCACGGCCTCGACCTATGCCGTCTACAAGCCGGGTTTCTCGAAAGGGAACCGGAACCTGGAAGTACGAATCAACGCGCCGATGCCCTCCGACATCATTCCAAAATCCGAGTGGCTTATGAAGGGGCACGCGGGCGGCTTCGTCGCGAAAGAGACCGTACAGCGTGAAGGCTTCCGTATTGAGGATACCGCGCTCGAAGATGAGAAGCGGCTGATCGAGAAGTTCGAGCAGTTCTATGAGCCAATCGCCATGCTCAAGGCGCAGAAGCGGGCCGGACAGATGGACTTGGTCCTTGAAGCGGCCCAAGCGGGTCTCATGCCCCCTGAAATTACAAACCTTGTCATGGCCTTTGCCAGCGGCCCGGATGGCCAACAGCCCGCGCCACAGCTTGGCCCTGCCGCGATCAGCGGTAATCCTAATGGCACGCTCGCTCCGCAGCCGGGTCTGGGTCAGTCCGCTGTGCCCACGACCGGCGCGACGCGGAATGCTCGGCCTATCGCAGGCCCTGCGGAGCCAATCACACCTAGTCAACCAGGGAGCGACGGATAATGCCTGATTTAGCCAAACAGATCACCGCCCTGGCCCGACGTGCCAAGACGACCGACGACAGTATGAACCACGCGCTGACGAATGCGACGGGTGTCGAGTCCATGTCCATCGACAAGATTACGGACTTGTATCTAGTCATGTCGTTCGAGGAACGGTACGAAATGGCCATCCAGTTGCTCGGCGAGCAAGGTATGGACGGGCTCAAGACAATTCGGAAAGTTGCCAGCCGAGCCCGGTCTCGGTGGGGAGGCGGCGCGTAATGGGTATCTTTGGTGACGCCTTCGATCTAATTGGTGACGCCTGGGAGGGAGTCGATGGGAGGGAGGGTAGTTGGGATGAGCTCGTACGTACCTATCATGAACGTCGTGGGACGGCAGGTAAGGGTGCGGGCGGCACCCCCGCGCAGGAGCAGCCCACTGCGGCAGACGAGCCGACGTACAGCGATAACGTCGCAGTAGCGGAATCCATGATGCGAGACTTCGCCGTCCGCGATATGGAGGCGGTTCGCGCCCGAGACAAAAAAGAAAGTCCTATTACCACCGAGGACACCGTACGCCTACTAGGGTATTTTAATGCGTCGGCGCTCCCAGAGGAGGCACGTCTGGGTCTTTCACAGGACGTTGAACTTGCGAACCTAACCGCAGAATATGAGAAAGTGCTAGACACTGGCGATCAGGCGCAGATAGATGCGTTCGGTGCTAAGCTCGCGTCGCCTAAGTATGCCGCTTTGATGCTCAGTGCGCAGGGACTCAATGAGCCCGAAGACTCCGCCGACATGGAAGAGGCAAAGGCGGCGGAAGAAGAAATGATTCGGCTACAAGAGTTGGAATACCAACGTACAGCGCTACTCGACTACCTCGATGTTTTCCCCGAGAAACTCCGTGGTATCATGCTCATGGAGATGATCGACAATCCGCAGATTAAAGAGATGTTCTTCCCCGGCATAAAGCAACAGCCTACCGAATTCACGGAAGTACCGATGTTGAAAACTCCCGCGAACGCACGTCGCGCTCTAGCACAACAGGAACATCCCGAGCGCGCAAGTCGCGATCTAAACCGACAGGACAAAGAGGAACGAGGACGGTAAGATGCCAATTACACCAGATAGGCTACTACAAGAGGTTTACGGGACCCGTGATCCGTGGAAGCCCACGCAGGCCGTCGACTTTGATTATGGCAAGGCTGCGTACGAGAAATGGTTGGCAATGGAAGAACAGGCGATGATAGACGACCGTGCTGGCGATGCGTTTTCACAGGAAATGGCCCGGCAACAACTAGCTCTCGACCGCGAGAAGTTAGACATGCTCAAAGAAGATCAAGAATTCAACCAACGTGACACAACCACACAACGTATGTTGGAAGCTGCTGGTCTTGCGACTGGTCCCACCGGGGCCATCCAACTCGCCTACCTCGCCCGTGGCCAGGGAGCCCCGAATGAGCAGATTCGTGACATCTTCCAGAATCTCCCGTTCGTTAAGGCGCTATTGGCGGGCCAGGCCCTCCCCGGCTTCGGTGTACCCGAGCAGCTTGGGGGAGCGTCCGACCGCGTGTCCAGTACGACAGGTGGTATGTTCGGCACCGTGCTTCCAGGCATGAACGCCATCACCGAGCGCCAGTTCAGTGGCATGAGTGCGTCCGAACAGCAATTTCTCGGGGCGCTCTATCAGGCCGAATTCGGCATTCCGATTGAGGATTCCTTGCAGACGATCTCGAACTCCTTCCTCCCGACTTCAAACGCGCAACCAGTATCGATCAGTAGGTAACTTGACAATCAATAGGCGAAACTTGACAAGAAAGTGACGAGAGCTTGACAATTCGTGAACCTGACTCCGGGCGTATAACTCCCGGTGTCTCGACCCTATTCCAACGGCTACAGGCCCGCCGTGCTAAAGCCCGTGACGCCCTGGCCATCGCTGAGGCCCAGCGGTCGGAAGGGACTGGTTTCGTCGCGGGTGCGTTCGACGCCGTGCTTGGTTTCCCAGCCAAGCAGGCTAGTAAGGCCCTCATGGCAACGCTCCCGGTATTGAAGGTTCTCGGCTATGGGACGGAGTACGTGGCGCGACCTACGCTTGGAAACGCCGTTTATACATTCAGCAATGCTGATGAACGTCGTGCGTATGACGCGAAGTATTTCTCGGATAAGCGGAAGACTGGCCTCGGCGCGTTCCTTGATCACCAGGCTGGCATGACGAAACTCTGGAAGGACGACAAGACACTCGGTCCGGGGAAATTTATCGCCGAACTTGCCCTCGACCCGACAACCTACATCGGCATGGGTTTCTTCAAATCCTCAGGCTTCAAGCTCGCCGAGGCACTATTGCCAATGGTGCTCTCCTCGCGCGTTGGCGTTGCGGGCCGTGCCATTGAGACCGGCGCTAACCTCTTTCGCCCGGCTGGGCAGGCGGGGAAGGTTATTGGCCTGGGCCGTCAATTCGAGCGGAGTCAGTCGCTCGCAGTTCTTGAAAAAGCCTACCGAAAGGGCGACACCATTACGGAAGGAATGACGCGTGCCGTAATCGATGACGCTGTCAAGGCCGGTTTCGTTACGGCTGACGAAGCCGGGGAGATTTCACTCCGGCTACTCAATCTTGTCGAGCGCCCTGGCTCGCTCCGTGGCATTCAATCCGGACTTTTCTCGCGTCTATTTTCCCCCCTCCAACTCCATCAGGTCTTGGGGCCGGTGGATGTGATGCTGGACGCCGCCTGGCGTACACCGTTCGCTGTGGCTGCGCCGACTGCGACCGCCGTGTTCGGGGGTAAAGGAGCTATGGCGGTCAATCTATTCAACAGTTTCGGCAAATCTGCCGCTGGCCGCACGGCGGCGAAGCTGGCCGCACGCTTTGGACCGAAAGCCGCGATCCCTCTACCAGAGGCGGCGAGGTTGGGTAAGCTAGGTACCTACATTAACCAAAAGACCCCCGACACCATGATGCGGAACGTCGGGCGTCGATTCTCTAGCATGTGGGATAAGTTGGAATGGTATGCTGCCATCCATCCCCGCTACAAACAGCTTGCGGGTAAAGAGATTAGTGACGTGGGCGAACTCCTCGCAGACATCCGTTCTGGTAGAGACGCTATCGATGATGTCGCGATGGGTCTGTCGCCGGAGGACGGTAGGCTACTGTTCACCTCGCTCCACCCTAAAAACATGAGCGACGACTCCTTCAAGGGGATGCTCCGGACGAACGATGAGGCGATCCTCAAGAGTCGTGTGCAGGCCACCGTCCAGGAAACCATTGTCCAGGAAAGTGGCTACATGCACATCCCATACGACGCGTCGGCCCTTACAGTCGGGAACAAGATGTGGGGATTTGCAGCGGACTTTGTAAACGTCTGGCGTCCCCTCGTCACCACTTGGAACCCCGCGTTCCATATCCTAAATGTCCTCGGTAACATCGTCGAGCGTGGTGGTGGTTCGATGGTCCTAAAGGCCAACGGAGCGCTTGCTCGCGAGATGGTCAAGCACGGCTATCCGAAAGAAGCCGTCCCACTAATGGAACGTAATTT
>Ga0184637_10002737_pt1 | contig 11227 bp, 11 predicted proteins | sample PLM3_127_b2_FD_133143 | JGI IMG/M metagenome (GOLD analysis project Ga0184637, IMG submission 133143) | Groundwater sediment microbial communities from an aquifer in East River, Colorado, USA - PLM3_127_b2 | ecosystem: Environmental > Terrestrial > Soil > Riparian zone | place: USA: East River... | reverse complement strand
TCGCTTCCACGAGAGGCCGAATCCTCTCGACGACGTCCCCGACCGAGCGCAGGTCGCGGGCGTCGTCGTCGGGAATGACGATGCCGAGATCCTCTTCCAGCTCGCAGAGGAGGTGGAAGCCGTTGAGGGAATCGATGCCGAGCTCGCCGAAGGTGCTCTCGAGCTTCACGTCCTCGATCGGTTTCTTGGAAACCGCGGCGATCGCCGCGATGACCTTCGAAGCCAGAGCGTCGCTCATCGAAGTCGAAGTCTAGCACAGGGAATCGGAGTAAACTCCCGGGCGATGTGGGTCTTTCTCGCCCTCTCGGCGGGGCTTCTCCAGAGCGCGCGAAACGGATTCGCGCGAAGCCTCGCAGGCTCCATCTCCCCCGTCTTGAACAGCTGGGCTCGCTTCGCATTCAACCTCCCGTTGTCGACGACTCTGGCCGCGATTCTCATCCTCACCCGGGGAGCTCCTCTGACCTCCCCCCGCTTCTACGCCCTCACGTTCGCGACCGCACTCGCCCAGCTTCTCGGGAGCGTCGCTCTCATCGCCGCGTTCCGGCATGCGAACTTTGCCCGGTCGATCGTGCTCCACAAGCTCGAGGTGCTCTTTACCGCCGTCATCGGTGCCGTCCTGTTCTCGGAGGCGCCCACAGGGCTCGCGTGGCTCGGCATTCTGGTCTCGGTCGCCGGGGTCGTGGCGATGACACCGGGGACGGTGCGCTCGCGCTTCGGGGCCGGCTCGGCGCTCGCCGTGGCCGCGGGGCTCCTCCTCGCCATCGTCGGGTTCTTCCTGAAAGCGGCAATCGTTGAGCTCGTCGTCCAGAACCCTTGGGTGGGAACCGGGCGTTTCGTGGTCGCCGCCCATACGCTCTTCCACGTGACCTGGATGGAAGTCCTGCTCCTTACGTCGTGGCTCGTCTACGCGCGGCGGGGGGAGCTCGCGCTCGTTCCTCGCCACTGGCCGCGAATGGTCTTGCAGGGCACCTTCGGGTTCTCCGCGAGCCTCGGGTGGTTCTGGGCCTATTCCCTCACGTTCGTGGCCTATGTGAAGGCCGTGGGACAGGTGGAGTCGATCGCCGCCGTCCTCTACTCGCTTCTCATCTGGAAGGAGGCCGAGGTGTCCCGCCAGATTCCGGGAATGTCTCTGACTCTCGCGGGGATCGTCCTCGTCCTCACCTCCGGGCGCCCCTCTTGAGCCTCGGGATCACGCTTCTCATCCTGCTCGCGGCGATCATGCACGCGTCCTGGAACGCGCTCGTCAAGGCGAGCCGCGACCCTCTCGTGGAGCTCGCGACCCTCAACCTCGCCGGAGGCATCGTCTCTCTACCATTACTTCCCGCTCTCGGTCTTCCAGGCCTGGCCGTCGTTCCCTATCTCGCGGGGAACGTTTTGTGCCACACCGCCTACTACACGCTCCTTCTCAACTCGTACTCCGCGGGCGGACTCTCGCTCGTCTATCCCATCGCGCGGGGCGTCGCCCCTCTCCTCGTCGCCGCGGTATCCGTTCCCCTCCTCGGAGAGTCCCTCGGCGGGAAGGCGCTTGCCGGCCTCGTCCTCATCGCCGCCTCGATCGCGAGCCTGGCGTTCGCGGGTGGACGCCGGAACTTCCGCCCGCGCGCGGTCTTTCTGTCTCTCGCGACGGGAGCGAGCATCGCGGCCTACACACTCGTCGACGGCGCCGGCGCCCGCATCGCCACGAATCCCGTCTCCTACATCGCCTGCCTCTTCGTTCTGGACGGGTTCGTCCTTCTTCCCGCCGTCTGGCTGCGAAGGCGTGGGGGGGCGTCCGAGCGCATGCGCGCGCATTGGAAAACGGGAGCGCTCTCCGGTGTCCTCGCGGTCGCGGCCTACGGCATCGCGGTCTGGGCGATGACCAGAGCTCCGATCGCGCTGGTCGCGGCGCTCCGCGAGACCAGCGTCGTCGTGGCGGCGATCCTCGGAGCCTTGTTTCTAGGCGAGCCCTTCGGAAAGCACCGGGTCCTCGCGTCCATCGGAGTGGCGCTCGGCGTCGTGCTCCTCCGCCTTTCGAGTTGAAGGGAGAACCCGTGGAAGACCCACTCCGAGACGAGCGGTTCGTCTCCGTCGACTACCGCGACTTGACCCCCGAGGCTCTCCGGGGACTCATGGAGGAGTTCGTGTCCCGCGAGGGTACGGACTACGGGCTGCGGGAGAGGAGCTTCGACGCCAAAGTGCGCGACGTGGAGCTACAGCTCGAATCGGGGGAGGCGCGGATCGTCTACGACCTGCTCGAAGAGCGCGCGAATATCGTCCGGGTGCGCTAGCAGCTAGTCATTCCCGATAGACCCACGCCCCGAGAAGAGTCGCGACGGGAATCTCGACGAGGCCCCAGGCCACGGGAAGCCAGGTCAGCTTCGGCGGCCACACCACGATCCCCGCGTCGATGTAGACCGCTGCGTAGAGATAGGACATTGCCCAGACCGCGAGTGCGGCATAAAAGCGCGGTCTTCGGCCCGGCGCCGAACCTCGGGCGGATGGCCGCGTACGTCCAGATGGCGAGAATGCCGAGGACGAAGGTAATGCCGATCAGCCAGAAGACCAGCGACGGGCGAACGTCCAGATCGACCCCCCGTTGCTTCCAGTCCTCGAGAAGCTTCGTGCCGTCCGCGCCGAGGACCCCCGCGTGCAGGAACGCCTCGCTCGCGTTCATGACGAGGCCGGCGACGAGGCCTCCGAGTATCACCCGCCCCACATTCATCTTCCCCATGAGTCCTCCTATGGCACCAGGGGGATCATGTCAACGGAGCGGAGGTTTCGCGAAAAAAGATTGGCGGGGCACATCGGATGGGCCGCATTCGACTCCAGCCTTTCATCCGGGTTTCTGTATACTGCACGGCCATGCGACCCGATGTCTTCCTCGCCATCACCTTCGTCGCCGCCGGAGCCGCGAGCTCCGCTTCTCAAGAACCGACGCTCGCCATCGTGGGGGCCACCCTCATCGACGGCAACGGCGGCCCGCCTCTTCCGAACGCCGTCGTCGTGATCCAGGACGGTCGCATCGCCGAGATCGGTCCGTCGTCGACGCCCGTTCCCCCCGGGGCACGCACCCTCGACGCCTCGGGAAAATTCGTGACTCCGGGTTTCATCGACACCAACGTCCACCTGTCCCTCTACGGCGGCCATACGGGCGAGCGCTACGAGACGCTCGTTCGCTACCACGACCGCCAGGAGGAGGTGGTGCTCGAGTCTGCCCAACTTCAACTGAAGAGCGGGGTCACGACGGTGCGCGACAGCTACGGTGTCCTCCCGCCTCTGCTCGCAGTGCGAGACCGGATCGAGCGCGGGGAAGCGGTGGGCGCCAGGATTCTGGCGGCGGGAAACATCGTCGGCTGGGGCGGGCCGTTCTCCATCACCTTCAGCTTGATCCCCGAGGATGGGCTCACGCTGTTCCAGGAGCGAATGAACGAGCTCGTCGCCCAGGGCGCGGGCGAAGATCTGATGGACATGACGCCCTCGGAGCTTCGGGTTTCGATCAACGCTTATCTCGACAAGGGAGTGAACTTCGTGAAATACGGCGGCACCGGCCATACGTCGATGCCGACGCTCATCGGTTTTTCCCCCGAGGCGCAGAAGGTGCTGGTCGAAGAAACCCACCTTCGGGGCCTCGTCGCCGAAACGCATTCGACGACCCTCGAAGGACTGCGCCTTTCCCTCGAGGCGGGCGTCGACCTGGTGCAGCACCCCGAGATCGTGGAGCCGCGGGAGATGACGGACGAGATGGCAGCGCTTTTCCGCGAGCGGGACGTCATCTGCTCGATGCTCGTCAACACCATGACGGGACCCGCCTGGAAGGAGCATCTGGAGAAACGTGAGGCCGCGAAGAAGAAGCTCGAGGCGTCCCCGGGAGCCCTTACCGGACATCAAGGAAAGCCGGAACCCCGCGGGCTCACGGAGGCCGAGCGGCGCCGGCAAGCGGAGGAGCTGGGAGAATCTCTCGAGACGCGGCGCCGAAACGCGGTGAAGCTCATCGCCGGAGGCTGCCGGGTGACCGTCGGTACCGACAACTATCGAGCCGCGGCGCCGGAGTTCGCGCGCAAGCCGAAGCCCGGCTACCAGGACCTCGGAGAAGGGACGATCGTGGCGATCGAGGGCCTCGTGGAGCTCGGGATGACGCCGTCCCAGGCGATCGTCTCCGCCACCCGAAACGGCGCCATCGCCTGCCGCGGGCTTCAAGACTTCGGGACGCTCGAAAAGGGAAAACGAGCGGATCTTCTGGTGCTCGATGCCGATCCGCTCCAGAACATCTCGAACATCCGCAAGCTCAGCGTGGTGATGAAGGACGGTTCAATCGTCGAGACCGACGATATCCCGGAAAAGCCCGTGTACTACCGCAGAGGAAACTGACCGCCATGCTGAGCCAGAAGCTCCTCGACCGGTTCCTCGTCACGCCCGGGGAACGGGTGAAGTTGAAAGAGCTCCCCACTACATACAAGGGGTTCGACGAGCTCAAGGACTTCCGCAAGGACGTCCTCAAGGAGAAAGCGGAAAAGCTTCTGCAGGAGAGCATCCGCGAACTGGCTGAGGCTCAGGAGCTCCTCTTTGCGAGCGACGTTCATGCGGTCCTCATCGTTCTCCAGGCGATGGACGCTGCTGGCAAGGATGGCATCATCAAGCATGTGATGTCAGGGGTCAATCCGCGGAGCTGCGAGGTCGTGAGCTTCAAGCGCCCCTCCGAGGAGGATTTGGATCACACCTTCCTCTGGCGCGCGGCCAAGCGGACTCCGGAGCGGGGGCGCATCGGCATCTTCAACCGCTCCCACTACGAGGACGTGCTCGTGGTGCGGGTGCATCCGGAGCTCGTGGACAAAGCGAAACTCCCTCCGGGAAAGCGAGGTCGGAAGTTCTGGGAGGCCCGGTTCGAGGACATCAACGCTTTCGAGCGGCACCTTCATCGAAACGGCACCGTCATTCGGAAGTTCTTCCTCCATGTTTCGAAAGAAGAACAGAAGAGGCGGTTCCTCGAACGCCTCGAGGACCCGGAAAAACTATGGAAATTCTCCCTCGGCGATCTGGCGGAGAGGAGTTTCTGGGGCGACTACATGAAGGCGTACGAGGAGGCGATCGAGGCCACGAGCACCGAATGGGCTCCGTGGTACGTGGTGCCGGCGGACGAGAAGTGGGCGTCGCGGGCGATCGTCGCCCACGTGCTCACGTCGACGATCCGATCGCTCGACCTTCAGTACCCGAAAGCGAGCGACGAGGAGCGCGCCCGGTACGAGGAGGCGCGACAGAACCTGCTGATGGAGTAGCTATCCCCCTCGCTCGAGGCAGAGGAACTCCTCGCGCGCGAGTACCCGGCCTGTTTCGTCGCGTGCCTCGACGACCCAGGTTCCGCTCGAGCCCTCGGGAAGAGTGAAGCGGGAGAAGGTGCGCCAGTGGGAGCCTCCGATCCAAAGATCCGCCCTCATCACAGCTCGCCCCTCGTGGAGCCAGAAGTGATGGATCGCCTCGCCGGGCTTCGCCGCCAGAACGCGCGTCCAGAACAGTACTTGCTCTCCCTCGGAGAACCGATTCGCCCGCCCGATCAACGCGTGATCGACGACGCCCGTGCCGAGCGCCGATTCGGAAACGGAAATCGCGGTTGGGCGCGACGGCTCTTTCGCGGAAGGCGACTCCGGCGCGGACTCGGCCTTTTGTAAGGGCTCGGGAACCGCCGCGTCCGCAGCCTTCTCGACGAAGGGCTCCTGCGAAGGGGGCGCGGACTCGGGGCCGCGACTGAACCACCAGACCGCGAAGAGCGCCGGCGCCACCGCGACGGCTCCGAGCACCCGCGACCAGGGAAATCTTTTTCGTTTCGGCCGTCGCGCGAGGAGACGCGACAGCTCCCGGATCGCCCTCTCCTGGCTTTCGGCGGGCCCGAGCCCCTTGTCGGCCTCCTTGGATCGATAAGAGTGGAGCATCGGCTCCGGGTCGATGCCGAGAAACTCCGCGTAGGAGCGGAGGTAGCTCCTCCCGAAGGGGCCGCTCGGCAGGGACTCGAGATCACACCTTTCGAGGGCATCGAGGTGATGCCGGGCGATGCGCGTGGCGCTGGCGACGGCTTCGAGAGCAACGCCGCGCTCCTCGCGGGCGTGCTTCAGTGTCTCTCCGAAAGCGCTGATTTTGACCAAGCGGCAACTCCCAGGCGGAGGTGCGGTCGGCGCGCTCGGTCCCGAGCTCCGCGCCCACATTATTACCCTGGTTCGCCGGAATGTGGTAGCCTTTTACCTCTTCCGATTCAGAAACCGTCGCGCCGGATCCTGAGGAGGATCGATGCACGAGCCAGTTTGCTCTTGCGGCCACGCACTCGCGCGCCACGGAGACTCTCGAGGGGCCTGCAGGGAGAGCACCTGCCGGTGCCCGGAGTATCGAACCGGGCCCATTCCCGGCGTTTACAACCTCGGCTTCGCCCGCCGGCTCCTCCAGAAGCACACGGGGAGACCGCTCCTCGCGAAGCGGCCAAAAGCGAGCTGAAATAAACGTCGGTCTCCCTTACACGGCGGGAACTCAAGCCAGCACAAGCGTTTGAACGCCAGGGCTCGCTCCGAGGGGAGCCGTCTGTCGGGAAGCCTTACAGGTTGAGTTAATCGCCTACTCGTAGAATCAGCGACTTAGGGGACGGCACGGAAGTTGATAGTGGATTTTGGCGGTTTTGGGTTTATTGGGGGGGACTTTCATGAAATTCATCAATCTTCGGTTCCTGGTCATTCCGGTCGCGACCGTGCTCTTGGCTCCGATCAGCGCAGTCGCGACTACCATCGACTTCTCGTCCATCGGGGGTCCGGGCGATACTGGCTCCTCGACCTATGTGAACCCAGCCACCGGACTCACGGTAAGCGGCCTTTGGAAGGACGACGCGACGTGGAAGCCGGCGAACCTCTACATCCGGAACGACGCGGACGACCATGGCTTGGGCATCTGCAGTCCTGCCGATGACCCACCGTGCCCGGGTCCAACTAACGGCGGTGACTTCAACGAGCTCGATAATGCCGGCGCCCCGGAGCTCATCCGACTCACCCTCCCGGCAGGGTACGAGTGGGTGAGCGTGCAGCTCTCGTCCCTCGATACCAACAGCGGCACCGGAAGCGAGTTCGGACGGCTCTGGGCCGACCTGGATGGAAATCCCAGCACGTTCGACCTCACGATGGTCCTCTGGAAATTCATGGGCACCGCGGCATCCGGGCCTGCCGTCGAGCCGTCCTTCCTCATCCCGGGCTCGGCGGCCAGCTCACCGTATCTCTTCTTCGAGCCCTTCGACTGGCGCCCGACCGGACTGAGCTCGAACAACGACTTCCTGGTCTACCAGGCCACGATAAACCAGACCCGAGTACCCGAGCCTGCCACCCTCAGCGTTCTCGGAATCGGACTCCTGGCGCTCAGCCGCCTGCGTCGAAGGCGTTAGTTCTTACTTCGCGAGACGCTGGAGCTCGACTTCGGCGGCGATGTGGCCGAACGCCGGCCAATAGCCGACGGCGACGACTCTCTCGAGGACGCCCCGCGCGTGGTCCACGTCTCCGTTGTACAGATACCAGTTCGCCACTCCGTAGCCCTGGGTCGCGACCTGCAGAGGCTCGGCTTTCTCCGGGTTCAAGACGGTCTCGGGCTTCACCAACCCCTTGTACATGAGGAGGCGCTGGTAGTAGGCGGTGTTCTCCTCGATCGGCATCCCCTCGCGGATGGGCTCGAGCACCTTCGCGGCTTCGTCGGCGCTTCCGTTGCGGCGGTAGGCCATGTAGAGCCAGTCGCTCGTCGCCACCTTCGACTCGTCGTCCGCTGACGCCTTCATGCATTCGAGGTAGGCATCGATCGCCTTTCCGAACTCCCCTTTCAGGTAGTGCGCGAGCCCCAGGTGGTACCAGACGTTGAAGTGCAGCGTGCTCGGCCGGCCTCCGACACCGCTCGGCTCTACTTCATCTTCCTTTCCGCGAATGAGCTCGGCGCCTTTCGCCAGGTCGGTTATCGCCTTATCGAAATCGCGCACGCTGATGTAGCGATGGCCCCGGAATCGGTAGAAGCGCGCGTCCTCGGGATAGAGCTCGACCCCTTGGGTAAGAGCGCCGATGGCGTCGTGATAGCGATGGACGTATCCGAGCCTCCGTCCAAGCCAGATGATGTTCTCGGCGCTCTTCGGATCGCGAGCGTACTCCGCTTCGGCCTTCTTCAGGTTCTCCTCGAGCTCGGGTCTTTGCTCGGCGGTGATCAGCGGATCGCGGTAGAGGGGTTTCCCGTCGAGCGACGTCGCCTCCGGTTTCTCCTGGGCGCCCGCGCTCGCGGCGTTGACCATAGCGACCATAGCCAGGACCACCGCCCCGGCAACCAACTCGAAAATTTCTTTCATCTCACACCTCGCCGGGAATTCTAGTCCGCGAGGCCTCGGTTCGCTATAGAATCCCGCTCCGGATGGGAACGAACGTCGGCGCCGAGAGCTCTCCGAAGCTCGAAAGAGCGGATGCAGGCATCGTCAGGCTCGTCGGCCCCGGCCTCCTCGTGGCCGCGACCGGCATCGGAGCCGGGGACGTCGTCTCCGCCACCGTAGGAGGCGCGCGCTACGGAGTGATCCTCCTCTGGGGGATCCTCCTCGGGGCGTTCTTCAAGTACGTTCTCAGCGAGGGAGTGGCCCGCTTTCAGCTTGCGACGGGCCTCACCGCTCTCGAGAGCTGGGCCCTCTATCTTCCCCTCTGGGTTCGGCTCTACTTCGGCACCTACCTCGTCGTCTGGACGGTGGCGGTGTCCGCGGCGCTCGCGAACGCTTGCGGGCTCGGGATCTCGAACCTCACGGGCGGCGCGATCCCCCAATCGTGGGGCGCGGTCTTGCACTCTCTCCTCGGTGCGGCCTTCGTGCTCCTCGGCGGCTTCTCGGGCTTCGAGAAGATCATGAAGTTCCTGATCGGAGCCATGTTCTTTGCGATCATCGGCTGCGCCGTCCTCACGCTCGAGGACGGAGCCGCCACCGTGAGCGGCCTTCTCGTTCCGCGCATCCCCGAGGGCGGCGGCGCCTACGTGCTCTCCCTCATCGGCGGAATCGGCGGCTCGGTGACGCTCCTCTCGTACAACTACTGGCTTCGCGAACAGGGCATGGCCACCCCGCGCTACACGCGCTACGTGCGGAAGGACCTGGCGCTCGGCTACGGCTTCACGGCGATCTTCGGGGTCTCGATCATGACAATGTCCAGCCGCGCGTTCCATGCCGCGGGAATCGAGATCACCGACTCCCAGGCGGTCACCCGGCTCGCGGAGATGCTCGGAAGCGCCGTCGGGCCCGCGGGCTTCTACGTTTACTCCGTCGGTTTCTGGGCGGCGGTCTTCGCCGCGCTACTCGGAGTCTGGCAAAGCGTCCCCTATCTCTACGCCGACTTCTACGCCATCTGGAAGAAGGTGCCGGCCGAGGAGAGGTCGGCTCTCACCGAGGTCGGGAGCACTCCGTACCGCGCCGCCCTCGCGTACATCACGCTCGCCCCCATTCCCTTCGCGTTCGTCGGCAGGCCGCTCTTCATCATCGTGACGTATACCATCGTAGGAAGCCTGTTCCTGCCGTTTCTGGCGGCGACGCTTCTCTGGCTCCATCGGAAGGCGCGCTGGGACGAGCGCGTCCCGCGAAACGGCTGGATCACGACGGGGCTTCTGATTCTCGTGCTGCTGCTGTTCGTGGCGATCGGCGTGCGAGAGATCCTGGAAGCGATCTAGCGGGGTTCGAGCACCAGCCGGTGCGCCGTGGCTTTTTCCACTGCCTCGCGCGTGTAGGGGAGCTCGAACATCTCGCCCTTCACCCACATCTCGAGGAAGTTGTCGTAGTAGGGGCTTGCCGGCTGACCTGACTGGCCGGGGGCGATGATCGCGAGAGAGCGATCGAGATCGCTGAAGTCGGTCACGAGACGATACACCGCGCCGGTGGCGTTCACCGTTCCCGCGCCCCCGTCGCGCTCGACGGACGGCACGTCGAAATCGCTGTCGCTCTTCGCGTAGATGTGCGGGATGCCCCAGCGGTCGCGAAGGACCTCGACTTCGCTCGAGAGCCCATCGAGGAAGATCTCGCCGTCGATCTGGGAAAGCGCCTTCCGAGCGAGGTCGCGGAGCTCCGGCTCCTTACGGCCGCAGCCCGCGAGGAAAACGAGCGCCAGGGCAAACCACGAACGCATGACATAAACTATCACGCGCGTTATGGATCGACGCCGGGCCCTCTACTCCGTGGCCGCTCTCGGCTTCGCCGCCGCCTATCGCCGTCAAGGCCCCTCCCTTCTCGTCCGCGGCGGACGCGTGGTCACAACCGAAGGACAGCGCGACGCCGACGTGCGTGTTCAGTATGGGAAGGTCGTCGAGGTTGGACCGGGGCTCGAGCTCGCGGGCGAGGTCGTCATCGAGGCGAAGGGGCTCCTGGTGCTCCCTGGCGGAATCGACCCCCACACGCACCTCTCCCCGCCCTGGGCCGACGACTTCGAAAGCGGATCCAAGGCTGCACTCGCCGGCGGTATCACCACACTCGGATGCATGACGTCGCCCAAAGAGAACGAAAGCCTCCTGGAGGCGATCGAGCGCGAGGAGAGCCGCGCGGCGAAGGAAGCCATCGCCGACGTCTTTCTACACCCTGTCGTCGGCGTTCCGAGCGAGAAGATAAGAAACGAGCTCACCCGCCTCGCCGAATCCGGCCACACCAGCCTGAAGATCTTCATGGTGAGCTCGCGGTTCGACGACAACGAAGCCGCCTACGTGGAGCTGATCCGTCATGCCGGTACGCTGGGAATGCGGACGGTCCTCCATTGCGAGGACGCCCAGATTCTCGCGGAGGCCGCTCGACGTCTGAAGAGCGAAGGGAAGACGTCGCTCCAGCACTTTCCCGGGAGCCGTCCCGTCGAGGCGGAGGTGAGAGCGGTCGAGCGCGCCGTCGGGATCGCCGAGACGACGGGCGCGCCCATTTACATCGTGCATCTGTCCTCGAAGGCGGCCCTCGACGTGGCGTCTGCGGCGCGGCAGCGCCGGATTCGCGTCGCCGTCGAGACCCGGCCCCTCTACCTCCACTTCACCGACGAGCGGTTCGCCGGGCCCGATGGCCCGCTCTTCGTCGGCCAGCCCCCGCTCAGGAAGCCCGACGACGTGGAGGCTCTCTGGAAGGCGCTCGGGGAAGGCGGAGTCGATACCGTCGCCTCGGACCACGCACCCTGGACCCGCGAGCAGAAGCTCGATCCCTCGCTCGATATCGAGAAGCTCCGGCCCGGAGTCGCTAACCTCCAGTGCATGCTTCCAGTCTTGT